>Ga0209302_10002142_pt1 | contig 11558 bp, 7 predicted proteins | sample ArcOceMetagenome_2_FD_187445 | JGI IMG/M metagenome (GOLD analysis project Ga0209302, IMG submission 187445) | Marine eukaryotic phytoplankton communities from Arctic Ocean - Arctic Ocean ARC135M Metagenome (SPAdes) (version 2) | ecosystem: Environmental > Aquatic > Marine > Oceanic | place... | reverse complement strand
ATTTGTTATATTGGTATAAGGTATCACCAATGGATTACTTCCAGAGTCTGCATCATCCTGATTGGCATAATAAGTAACTCCTAATGTTGGATCTGCTCCAGTAATGGTAAGATTTTGTGTATTTAAATCAAATTCGGTAAAACCGTCCTGAACCTGGTCGTCACACTGCTCGAAAATAGGTACTACCGTAAAGGCAGGTATTAACTCTACCACCAGTTCAAAACTTCCTACTTTAGAACAGTCCGTACTATTATCATCCAAACGAACCCAAATGGTTTGTGGATTGCTCGTATTGTTAAATGCAGTAGGATTGGCAATAGCGTTGACTCCTGCATCTGCATCTGCCGCATCGGTATAATATGTAAGGGTATAATCTAAAGGATCTTGTGTGCCATAAATAAAAACAGCTTGATCTGTTAAGTTAAATACCGCAAAATCTCCATCAGCACACTCAACTAAGGCTGGCAAGTCTATATCGATAATAGGTGTGGGAGTCGTTTTAAGCTCTAAGGTTATCACACGGAAACATCCTGTGCCACCATCTAATACTGGGTATTCCGCCCGTACATAAACAAGCTGTGAAAAAGGATCAATATTGGCATAAGGACTCGCTAATGCTAAAGTACCCGATTCGGCATCGAATAACGTTTCATGGTAACTAACCACAACTCCAGGTTCGCCGCCAATGATCTCAGCATCCTTATCGGTTAAAATAAACTCTGCAAGACCGTCATTGTCAATATCACAAACCTCTAAAGGTGTTGGAGTAACCGGTGATGGTAATGGATTCACCACTAAATCTAAAGTAACGCCTAGGCTAACAAAACAAAGAGTATTAACGTTTTCACCTCTGACAAATATTGTTTGGGGATTAGTATCGTTAAGGTATGGACTGGTAAGGGCATCTAGAGGATCTCCCGTGTCAGCCTGAGCCTGTGTCTGATAATAAGTAACGTTAATGTTAATATCGCCTCCAGTAATCTGCTCAGTAATACTTTCTAAATCGAAAGGTTCCTGCTCATCATCTGGCGTGATTGCATCACACAGCTCATATGGAAGTGGAGTTATTAATACTGGAACAGGATATACCCAAAGTAGCAAAGTGGTCTCACTCTTACATTCATTGGCAATGTCCTCTACTAAAATATAAATAGTCTGAGGACTCGGTGGGATATTACTATAGGCCGTCGGATTTGTAATTGGTATGGTTAATCCTGCATCCTGATAATAAGTAATGTTATAAAGCAATGGATCCAAACCGTTTAATAATTCATCTTCACTTAAGGTTAAATCAAATACTTCGATTCCATCTCCATTATCATCACATAACTCTAAATCACTAGGCTGGATAATTTGTGGGCTATCTAATACAACTAAATCTAAAGTAGTAGTGGTAAAACATCCCGTAGTTTGATCTAACAATCGAACAAATACCGTCTGGTTAAAAGGAACATCATTTAAATAAGGACTGACCAGTGAATTTTCATCATTTAAGGCATCTTCTATTGTAAAATGATAACTAACTTGAAGGTTCCCTATTGGAACACCGCCAGTTACTTGAATATCAGCGTCGCTTAAGATAAACTCACCAAAACCATCATTGTCTGGATCACAAAACTCTAAAGGATCGGGTTGAAAAATATCTGGTAGCGCAGTGACCACTAAATCCATCTCAAAGGTACCATAACAACCCGTTACAACACTCTCTATACGTACAAATACTGTCTCTGGATTTGTTATATTGGTATAAGGTATCGCTAATGGATCAATTCCCGAATCTGCATCATCCTGATTGGCATAATAAGTAACTCCTAATGTTGGATCTGCTCCAGTAATGGTAAGATTTTGTGTGTTTAAATCAAATTCGGTAAAACCGTCCTGAACCTGGTCGTCACACTGCTCGAAAATAGGTACTACCGTAAAGGCAGGTGTTAACTCTACCTCCAGTTCAAAACTTCCTACTTTAGAACAGTCCGTACTATTATCATCCAAACGAACCCAAATGGTTTGTGGATTGCTCGTATTGGTAAATGCACTAGGATTGGCAATAGCGTTGACTCCATCTTCTGCATCTGCAGGATCGGTATAATATGTAAGGGTATAATCTAAAGGATCTTGTGTGCCGTAAATAAGAGCGGCTTGATCTGTTAAATTAAATACCGTAAATTCATCATCAGCACACTCAACTAAGGCTGGTAAGTCTATATCAATAATAGGTGTGGGAGTCGTTTTAAGCTCTAAGGTTATCACACGGAAACATCCTGTGCCACCATCTACTACTGGGTATTCCGCCCGTACATAAACAACCTGTGAAAAAGTGTCAATATTGGCATAAGGACTCGCTAATGCTAAAGTACCTGATTCGGCATCGAATAACGTTTCATGGTAACTAACCACAACTCCAGGTTCGCCGTTAATGATCTCATCATCCTTATCGGTTAAGGTAAATTCAGCAAGACCGTCATTGTCAATATCACAAACCTCTAAAGGTGTTGGAGTAACCGGTGATGGTAATGGATTCACCACTAAATCTAAAGTAAAGCCTAGACTAACAAAACAAGTAAGGTCATTATCTCCATTGTTGGTTTCTGCTCTAAGAAATATTGTTTGCGGATTGGCCGTATTAAGATATGGGCTGGTAAGGGCATCTAGAGGATCTCCCGTGTCAGCCTGAGCCTGTGTTTCATAATACGTAACGCTAATTGTTAAATCGCCGCCCGTAATCTCAGCAGTTCTACTTTCTAAATCGAAAGATTCCTGCTCATCATCTGGCGTGATTGCATCACAAAGTTCATACGGAAGGGGAGCGATTAATACCGGTGGTGTATATACCCAAAGTAGTAAAATAGTCTCACTGGTACAACCATTGGCAAGATCCTCTACTAAAATATGAATAGTCTGAGGACTTGGAGGAATATTTACATAGCCAGTCGGATTTAAAATTGGTATGGTTAATCCCGCATCCTCATAATAAGTAATGCCATAAAGTAATGGATCCAAACCGTTTAATAGTTCTAATTCGCTTTGCGTTAAATCAAACTCACCAACTCCATCACCGTCATCATCACACTGCTCTAAATCACTAGGCTGAATGATTTGTGGGCTATCCAATACAATCAGTTCTAAAGTCGTTGTACCATAACATCCCGTGGTTTGATCGATCAGTCGAACAAATACAATCTGGTTAAAAGGAACATCATTTAAATAAGGACTAGCTAGCGGATTTACACCATTTTGTGCATCTTCTAATAAATAATGATAACTAACTTGAAGGTTGCCAAGTGGAATACCTCCTGTTACTTGACTATCAGCATCCGTTAAGGTAAACTCACCAAATCCATCATTGTCTGGATCACAATATTCTAAAGGATCAGGTTGAAAGATATCTGGTGGAGGGATTACTAGTAAATCCATAACAAAAGTATCATGACAACCTGTTGTGTTATCTTCAACACGAACAAAAATAGTTTCTGGATTTGTTATATTGGTATAAGGTATCGCTAGTGGATCAATTCCCGAATCTGCATCCGTCTGACTGACATAATAAGATACATTTAAAAAAGTACTACCACCTGTAATTAATGGATTTTGACTGTTTAAATCAAATTCGGTAAAACCGTCCAATATTAAATCGTCACACTGCTCAAAAATTGGTACTACCGTAAAATCGGAAGGTATTTCTCCAACTACTAAATTAAAACTAAGAACTGTAACACAACCTGCTGAATTATCTGCACGTACCCATATTTCTTCGCCTGCACTTGTATATGCATCCGGATCAATTATTATATTGGTAGGTGGCTGTGCCTCAGCATCTGCTTGACTCGAATAATATCCTAAATTAATACCTAGCTGGGTATTTAAGATCTCTAAATTTTTTGATGACAAATCAAATACCTCTACCCCATCACCACTGGCATCATCACATAAAAAATAATCTGTGATCGGATCTGTGATCGCTGGAGCCTGATCTACCTGAAGTACTAATTCCGTAGTGGTATAACAATCAGGGTTCAGCACATTTTCAAGCCTAGGGTAGATCGTTTGGAAATTAGCAATAGTATTAATAAAAGTTGCCGGAGTTAGAATTGGATCAGCTCCAGATTCGGCCTCAGCGAATGTTAAATGATAGGTAAGTACAGCATCTGGATCGCCACCAGTAATCTCAAGGTCTTTTGTTGTCAAATCAAATTCAGCCAATCCATCGTTGGGAAATTCATCACATAAAACGTATGGAGTTGGAGGAAGTGCAATAAGTAATGATGTTATAAAAACCTCAAAACTATCAGTTACAAAACAAATAGGGTTTGCATTATTTTCTACCCGTACAAAAAATTCTTCTGATGGGTTTGTAATGGTATATGGATTTGGTAAAACAGGAGCGCCATTATCTGCATCTCCTTGAGAACTGTAATAAGTTACCGAATATAAAAAAGGGTCTAAATCACCTAAGGCTTCCACATCCTTTAATAAAGGTAAATTTATAGTTACTGATCCATCAGCATCATCATCACAAATTGGCGCGTCAGTCATATCTCCAATAGATACTGGTGAAAATTCAATAAAAAATGAAGCGGTATCAAAACAATTTTCTAGTTTAAAAATTTTAATATCGTCTAATGCAAAATCGCCCCCACATGCTTCAATAATATTATTGATAAAAACAATTTGGACCTCTGTATTTACGCCACTATTAAAATTAAGAGAAAAGTTATTCCAGCTTGGATTTGATTGATTTACGACATCACCGGTTGTAGTTGTTTCAAGAACAGTTCCAGCTGCATCCTCAATTCGATACGTAAGGTTTGAAGGTGCACCAGTACCCCCGCAAACATTAGAATCTATATCATATAAAGTGGTCATAAAAAAATCAAAGACAAAATCTGTATTTGCAGTTACAGGGATTGATCTTCTGTATATTTCAGGATCGGCAGGTGGTACTGGATTATCGAAAAAAATCATTCTACCGTCTGTATCACCTATGGTATGATCTTCCATACCAATGTGCCACCCAGCATTAAGACCTGTTGAAATATTTGTTACAGCGTATTGATTTGCAACTAATGTAGTTGTCGCATTAAAATCTAAATTTGTATATGGATGAGTTACTCTGCCTAAACCCGTATCAAAATCTTCTAGAAAGATTATATCTTCAACAATACTTTCACCCGCTATGCGAACAAAAACTTCTTCTATTTCACCAGTTATAGGATACGCATTAGGAGTTGCAATTGGTAATGCGCCGGTTTCAGCATCTGATGCTGTGTTATGATAACTTACCGAATATGACAAAGGGTCTTGAGTTCCTAATACCAAATCAGTATTATCCGCAAAATCAAAAATCCCCGTATTGGTTCCATCGTCACATTGAAATAAATCTTCTGGTGGACTAGCAATTTGAGGATCTGTTATGACTACTATAAAACTTCCGGTTGCAAAACAGGTAGAAGTATCATTGTTTTCAACCCTTACAAAAATTTCTTCATCGGGTCCAGTTACGGTATATGGATTTGGTAAAACAGGATCGCCATTATCTGCATCTCCTTGAGTACTGTGATAACTTACCGAATATAACAATGGGTCTAAAGCGCCTAAAGCTTGAGTGTTTTTTATTGATGGTAAATCTAGATCAACTTGTCCACTTCCATCGGTATCACAAAAGCCAACATCGGTCATTAGACCGATCGAAACTTGAGAAAACTCAATAATAAAATCACTTAAATCGTAACAATTTCCAGACCCTAAATCCTGTATTCTAACAAATATCGTCTGTGTAGGTGGCGTCATTATTGTATAGGTAGTCGGATTCGGTATTTCATTAATATCATCATCACTATCGGCAAAAGTCTCATAATATTTAACTTCAAATTCCAAGGGATTTTGTACTCCTAATACCAAATCAGTATTTAGCGTAAAATCAAAAGTTCCAGCACTGGTTCCATCATCACATACAAAAAGATTAATAGGTGGGTTTTCGGTTATAGGTTGCGGATAAAATACAACATCAAAAAAATTAGTATCTGTTACCCCTCCTGGGAGATCAGTTACTACCCGATAGTTTCCAGTAATTGTTACATCAATTGATTCAGTAGTTTCTGCAGGTACAAATGGATCAAAATTACCCGATCCAATTGGATTCTCGAAGGCCCAGGTATAGCCTAGGGCATCAGGAACAGTAGCATCTAAAGTTTCAATGTCTCCATCGCAAGCTTCCGTTAAAACTATTGAACAATTAAATGCGTCGGGATCACCAAATGTTAAATTAAAAATATCATTTGTTTCAGCAAATCGATCGACAGCTATAATAATTTCATCACCCGGAACTAAAGCCATAAAAATTACATCACCATCTCCAGCAGCACCTTCACATGTATCAGTAGAGGGTAAATCTAATCCAGTATCGTACTCTCCAACACCAGGAGCATCATAAGATGCCCTGTCAGCAATCCCTAAATTTTCACAATCGGTATTAAGCCAAACTGCAAAATCGTAATCAACATCACCTGCAGGTTCAATTTGAAAAGTAAAATTTGTAGGCTCATCAATTAAAATATAATACCAAGCAGTTCTTGTACCTAAAATAACTGTACATTCTGTATCAATATCTAGAGGAGATGGATCTATCGCATTATTATCTAAACCATCTTGACTAGTACATATGGGTATTAATAAGTCGCATACTTGAGCACTTAGACTGAAAGAATGCAAGGCAAAAAATAGGGTAAATATGAAAAATATTTTATTGAAGTTCATCTAATTTGAGTTTTTACAATTTACTAAAAGTTAACCGCTTTACTTTTTTTTCATCTATATAATAATCAACGATATAGACTCCTTTTTTTAATAATGAAAAGTCAACTTTTTTTATAAGTTCACCTTTTTCTTTATTAACTACTGCAGTAGAAATAATAGTATTATTGTACTTTAGAGTATAGGTGATTTCTTGTGCTTTTTCGAAGTCAAAAATTAAAATTGCACTTGAATAAACCTCCGTTGGTTCTATTTTAATGAAGTTTTCGTAATTATTATCACTTACACTTTCTTGGCAAAACAAGAAAAAAGGAAAAAAAATTAATAGAACAAGTAGGTTTTTTTTCATTACATTTTTTTTTTAAATTTAAGAAAAATTTATGAATTCACAATTTATGAATTTTTTAATATTTAATTGTTTTTTCAACAATTAAATATTAAAAAATAAAGAGGATAAAAATTAATTTTATTTTCCTCGTTCTTATCTTCTTTTTTTTCTAAATTTTTAGCTAGCATATATAGTGTCGTTTCATCTTCGATTCGCATGACACTACTATTAGTAATAACTCACCACCAACAATCCCTAATTATTTATAAAAAATAGCACAAAAATGATTAATTGATTATTAAAAATAGTAGGGCACAAATTTTTCAGCTATTATTGAATTTGTATCTTTGCAAATTGTATTACAAAGAATACGTATGAATTTAGAAAACCACAGTAAAGTAATGGATGAATTAGGCGAAGAACATATTGGAACTTCTAGCGATACTCCTTTAAGAAAAGATGCTTTTAAAATTAGTGATTTAGATAAAATAGAAGCAATAGAAGAAGATGTTAAAAAAATTCTATTGACATTAGGAATGGACTTAACCGATGACAGTTTAAAAGGAACTCCAAAAAGAGTTGCAAAAATGTTTGTCAATGAAATATTTGGCGGGTTAAATCCAAAAAACAAACCAGCTGCTTCCACTTTTGAAAATAAATATAAATACGGTGAAATGTTGGTTGAAAAAAACATTACACTTTATTCTACTTGTGAGCATCATTTGCTTCCTATTGTTGGAAAAGCACATATCGCTTATATTTCTAACGGGACTGTAATTGGGCTTTCAAAAATGAATAGAATTGTAGATTATTTTGCAAAAAGACCACAGGTACAAGAAAGACTTACGATGCAAATTGTTAAGGAGTTACAAGAAGTTTTAAATACAGAGGACGTGGCCTGTGTAATTGATGCAAAGCATTTATGTGTTAATTCTCGTGGAATTCGTGATATTGATTGCAGCACCGTAACCAGTGAATTTGGAGGTAAATTTAAAAAAATTGAAACAAGAAGAGAGTTTTTAGATTATATAAAATTAAATACAACATTTTAATGTTGCAATTCCAAGTTAAAGTTTTATAACTTGCTAAGCGTTAAATTAAAAAGAAGCATTTAGATACATGAAACTTTTCGAACAACAAGAATTATACCTGTATAATTCAATTACAAAAACAAAAGAAAAATTCACTCCAATCCATAAGGAGTCTGTTGGAATGTATGTATGTGGACCTACGGTTTACAACAATGTGCATTTAGGAAATTGCCGCACTTTTTTATCTTTTGACTTGGTGTTCAGGTACTTAAAACACTTGGACTACAAAGTTAGGTATGTTCGAAATATTACAGATGCGGGACATTTGGAAAATGATGCGGATAGTGGCGAAGACCGCATCGCTAAAAAAGCAAGGATTGAAATGTTAGAGCCTATGGAAATTGTGCAACGATACACAGTGGATTTCCATCAAACAATGGAAAAATTTAATGCGCTACCTCCAAGTATTGAACCCACTGCTACTGGACATATTATTGAACAGATAGCAATTATTGAAAAAATTATTTCTGAAGGTTTTGCTTATGTTGTGAATGGTTCTGTTTATTTTGATGTACATAAATTCAATAAAACTCATTCTTACGGAAAACTAAGCGGAAGAAATTTAGAAGACATGGTTGCTAATACCCGTGATCTAGCTGCTCAAACCGATAAAAAAAATCCACAAGATTTTGCGCTTTGGAAAAAAGCAGAGCCTGTACATATTATGCGTTGGCCATCACCTTGGAGCGATGGATTTCCCGGTTGGCATCTAGAATGTACCGCAATGAGCACCAAATATCTAGGGAAACATTTTGATATTCACGGCGGAGGAATGGATTTAAAATTTCCACACCATGAATGTGAAATTGCACAATCTGAAGCTGCCTTAAAAACCAATCCGGTAAATTATTGGATGCATGCTAATATGCTTACTCTTAACGGAAAAAAAATGGCGAAATCTACAGGGAATCATATTTTACCTCACGAACTGTTTTCTGGTAACAACACCATTTTAAGCAAAGCTTTTTCACCTTCTGTTGCTAAGTTTTTTATGTACCAAGCAAATTACAGAAGCATTCTTGATTTTTCTAACGATGCACTATTAGCTTCTGAAAAAGGGTTTAATAAATTGATGGAAGCTTATAAAATGCTTTCAGGAATCGCACCTTCTGAAAAAAATGAATTTGATGCATCTGTTTGGAGACAATCCTGCTATGACGCGATGAACGATGATTTTAATAGCCCAATTTTAATAGCTCAATTATTTGAAGCCGTAAAAATCATCAATACAGCTAAAGAAGGAACCACACAATTAGACAAAGAAAATATTGATATCATAAATAAAACAATGCATGATTTTATTTTTGATGTTTTAGCTTTAGAAGAAAATAACACCACTAATTCGGGTGATGATCATAAATTATCAGATGCTGTTAACATACTAATAGAACTTAGAAACCAAGCACGAAATAACAAAGATTTTCACACTAGTGATTTAATTCGTGATCAATTAAAAGAAGCTGGAATTCATTTAAAAGATGGGAAAGACGGCACTACTTTTTCTTTAAATCTTTGAACGATTTCTTCGACACATAGTTTGAACTTAAACCTAGAATGAGAAACGTATTAATATATCCTTTTGTTTTGCTGATTAAGGGATATCAAATTTTAATTTCTCCTTTATTACCGTCAACATGCAGGTACGACCCAACCTGTTCCTATTACGCTATTGATGCTCTTAAAACACATGGCTTTTTAAAAGGTACCTTGCTAGCAATTAAACGTATTGTCAGTTGTCATCCTTGGGGTGGATCGGGTTATGATCCAGTTCCTGAAAAAGATAAAAAGTAATTAAATTAAATATTGCTTTACTTATATTTACAATTCTAATTCTTTAAAAATATTTTATGCACGTGTTAAGTTTTATTTGGGACCCATCTCCAGGAATTGATTTAGGTTTTTTTATGATTAGGTATTACAGCCTAATGTTTGTAATTGCTTTTACCATAGGATGGTTTTTAACGAAAAATATTTTTAAAAACGAAGGACTATCAGATGATAAAATGGACAGTCTTTTTATTTATGTTGTATTAGCAACGCTAGTAGGAGCTCGATTAGGACACGTATTTTTTTATCAGCCAGAATTATTAAAAAATGATTTTTTCTCCGTATTTCTTCCTTTTAGCTTTAAAAACGGTTTTGAATTTACAGGGTTTAGAGGCTTAGCAAGTCATGGTGCTGCAATAGGAATTATAGTTGCAATGTATTTTTACAGTAAAAAAGTACTTAAGAAACCGATACTATGGATACTCGACAGAATAGTGATTGCAGTTGCATGTGGAGCCATTTTTGTTAGAATAGGAAATTTTATTAATTCTGAAATAATAGGAAAAGCAACCCATAGTGATTTTGGCGTTGTGTTTAAACAATTGGGAGAAGATTTTCCTAGGCATCCTGCTCAGTTGTACGAATCGTTTTGCTATGTTTTTGTGTTTGCAATACTTTATTATTTGTATTGGAAGACCAATAAAAGTAAACAAATGGGTTATTTACTAGGAATGTTTTTAGTGCTTCTTTGGACGGTCCGTTTCTTTGTAGAGTTTGTAAAAGTAGCTCAAGTAAATGAAAGAGCAGAATGGGTTTTAAACACAGGACAGTGGCTAAGTATTCCTTTTATACTTGTTGGCGCCTATTTGATGATTTCATCGCCTAAAAGACCGGTTCCAAATGAATAAATTATTTTTCATAATTACTTTTTGTATGGTTTTATTTTATTCTTGTGAAGAAAATAAAAAGCAATCTATTTCAATTACTAAAGAGATTAATTTTAATAAGGAAGGGGAATTGTTTTTAAAAAAAGCAACAACAGATTCAGTATTTAGAACCTTAGATATTGAAATTGCTGAAACGGAGTATGAAACACAAACTGGCTTAATGTATCGACATAATATGGAAAATAATCAAGCCATGTTATTTGTTTTTGAGAAAGAACAGCCTCGTTCCTTCTATATGAAAAACACCGAGTTCTCTTTAGATATCATTTACATCAATAAGAAAAAAGAAATAGTTCGTATCCAAAAAAACGCAAAACCTTTTGATAAAAAATCATTGCCCTCGAGTTTGCCAGTTTTATATGTACTTGAAATTAATGGTGGTCTTTCTGATACTTGGGGAATAAATTTAGGAGATATTATTGAATGGACTATTAATTAATTTTTTATATCTTACACATTATAAATTAGTTATAAATTAAAATTATGAAAAACATCACTTTTTTATTTTTCATAACAGGAGGAATTTTATTTGCTCAACAACCACAATCATTTTCTGAATTATCCAATCAAAACCAAATAAATGAATTTAATGGTGAAACTGCAACTATTATTAGTAAAGATGCTCAGGGAATTATCGCCACTTATGTAGCTAAAGTACTTTTTGATATTGGTTTA
>Ga0209302_10002140_pt1 | contig 11560 bp, 6 predicted proteins | sample ArcOceMetagenome_2_FD_187445 | JGI IMG/M metagenome (GOLD analysis project Ga0209302, IMG submission 187445) | Marine eukaryotic phytoplankton communities from Arctic Ocean - Arctic Ocean ARC135M Metagenome (SPAdes) (version 2) | ecosystem: Environmental > Aquatic > Marine > Oceanic | place... | reverse complement strand
TGTGCATGGACATGGCCAACCCGAGCGACGCGCGCCTCGGCCAGCTACGTCACATGTTCATGTACCTCGGCGACAACCCGCCGGGCAAGACCTTTGGCGGGCCGACCGTGACGAGCATCTGCTGCGCGGGCGACGAGGTGGCACCGTTCACCGTCGGCCAGAAAGAGGGCTGCTACCACTACTTCTCCGACGCCTCGATCAACGTGACAGGCGGCATCGGCATGTTCGCGGGATGCTGCATCCAACAGCTCGCGCTACGCATGCACCTGCAATCGCCGTGCGCGCACACGTCGGAAATTGTGGCAGGTGGTACTAACGTGCACGCGATCGTGCCGGTCAACGGCATGCTGCAGGAGCTAGGCATCCGCCGCGGCCGCCCGACGACCACGAACTTCGACTCGGCGTCGACAGTGTTTGTCGCGACCTCGGACGCCGCGCCCAAGAAGTCAGTGTGGCTGGCGCGCCGCTCCAAGGTGATCACCGAGACGGTGGAGCACAACGAGATCTCGCCCCAGCACATCGGTGAGCGCGACATGGTCGCGGACTCGTGCACCAAGTACATCAAGCACGAGGTGTGGGCACGCCACATGCACTACATCCTCAACCTCCCGGGCGATCCGCCCGACTGCCACGATGTCGGCTGGGTGCGCGTGCCAGCGACCAAGAACAAGCCCAAGGCCAACGGGAAGCGCCTAGGACACAAGGCGTGATCATTCTCTGAACGGCACACGGTGCCGTGGGGGGGTGTTCGATATGATGATCAACCCGCGTAGTAACACTTGTGTCCGCAGCTACACTCCCTAGAGTGTAGCAAGTTCCATAGTGAGTAGTGGGTCTGTGTCTCCCAACTGTTGGTTAGAAGAGAGAAACGCGCCGACCGCCGTTCTTCGTGCACCGGCATTCAGGCTATCGGTGGCCTACAAGACCGCCCCGATGGACACGCCCAAGGTGGCGGTGCCTCGGAACAGTCGACGATAACGATGTTGAGTGGCAGCCATGTCATTGCGGGCGCGGCAGCGGCCATGAGCAGCCTGGGGAGTGCACTGGCGATAGCCATGATGGTGGGTGGCGGTGCTGGGGCGCCCCCCTTGGTCGCGTGGCTTGTTTATACAGACTGGATCCGCGCACCGGGTCGGGCACCGTCTTGTTCGGTTGGAAACCACTTTCCACGCTGAACGCACAGCCGCCTGAGCTGAAGCACGGTCTCATGACACGGGCCTAGGGTGCCGCCGTGTCATAAGACAGCTAAGCAAGTCCGGCCGTGGCCGCCCCAGGCGGCATCGTGGTTTCCAACTTGCGTCTCAGCGGGACGGACGAATTACGTCTTCAAAACGTTACAATTTAAGACTATCTGTCCGACCCAGGCGTGCACCACACCTCTGGAGCAGGACACAGGCGTCCCGCCCGCGGCCCGCGGGCGCGCCGACTGCGCCCGGGGGCGCCCCCAGTGGCCCCCCCCCCCCCCCCGCCCCCCCCCCCCCCCCCGCCGCCGCCGCCGCCGCCGCCGCCGCCGCCGCCTAGCCGCCGCCGGGTTATTCAGCGCGGTTTCGCTCGCGCAATGCGACGTGACGCGCGCCGACCGCCGTCACCCGTCTCGCCCTGCGCGCGCGTCGCGGGTGACGGCGCGCGTGCGTTGAGCGTTTTGAATTTTTGTGTCCGAGACCGAGTGTCGTCGTGCTCGTACGTGGGTCGTGCGCGCGCGCTCCCCCCTCCCGCTCGTGCAAATAAGGCTCAACGGATAGCGGGCCGTCACCAATTGGACACGGTCCAATTGGACAGTAACATATCGGGATATGGTTGCAACCAACGGACCCCGGTGGCTGTCATGTGCAGTTATGGTCCAGACAAGCGCTGCTTGGTGCCTTTGATCTTTGAATGAGACCTGTGTAGCCCTCAAACCATCTTGATCCTGCCCCTATGTCACTGTCCAATGTGTCCAATTCAGTGGGACAGGGACACAGGGTCCAATTGAATTGCAATTCCAATTGGCGACATGGTTTTTTCGGCCGTTAAGGGGTAATCAACCGCACCTCACACTCACAACACCACACCTCACACGTGCACACACATACCCAACACTACACATACATGGCAGCTCTCAGATCACCCGGGGGTTTACTTGCACGAGCAGATCTCCTGGGGGCAATAGCTGGTGGGCGTGACCGCGACGATCTGCGTCGGCACCTCCGAGCAGGTGTTTTGGCACCACTGGTCAGTCGCCGTCGGGACAAGGGCTGTGCACGTCTTCTCGCCCTTCTTCGCCTGGGCCTGCTGCTGCTCCGCCGGCGCCGCCGCCACCGGCGCCACCGCCACCGGCGCCACCGCCACCGGCTCGGGCGCCACCGCCACCGCCACCGGCGCCGGCGCCTGCTCCAGCGGCGCCGGCGAGGCAGCCGCGGTGTCCGTAGCCACCTTGTCCTTCATTTGGTCGACGTTCGCGCCCATGGCGTCCTTCACCTTTTGCTCGGCGTCGTCGTGCGCTCCCATGACGGAATCCGCCGGCTGGGCCGCCTTCGCAACAGCCGCCTTTGCCGCCGCATCAGCGTCCTCCTTCGACTTCACGCCCATAGCGTCCTTCACTTTTTGCTCGGCGTCGGCGTGATCGGCATCCACGGGCGCAGCCGCAGGGGCCACAGCCACCGGCAAAGGCGACGCCGCCATCGCCTCCGCGGCATCCTTCACCTTCTGCTCATTCTCCTGGTGCGATGCAATGGCGGCATCCACCTTGGCCGCCGCCTGCTGCTGCGCTCCATCTCCGCACTTGCACATGGTCTCCGGGCACACGCTGGAGGCGCAGGTGGCCGAGCACCAGTAGTCGCTCGTGCCCGGCTGAAGGCTGACGCACGATTCGGTGGCAATCGTCGGCTGGGTGCCGTCTGCGGCCGTCGGCGCGACCGCGACCGCAGTGGGTGCAACCGGCGCCTCCGGTTGGACGTACTCCGGCGCGGCCGCGACCGCGGTGGCCGGCGGTGCCTCCGCGACCGGAGCCACCGCCACCGCCGGCTCGGCCACAGGCGCAAGCGGCACAGCCGTCGCCCCCTCGGGAAGCTTGGCACCAGAGGCCCAGTCGACACCGGCACCCTGGGCCTGCGCGGCCGGCGACGGCGACGCGGCCGGGTCCGGCGAAGCCTGCATCGAACCAGCCTGCAGCGGCTGGACCGCGAGGCCGAGGGCACCGCCAAGGAAGAGACTGATCATTTTTTTCTTCTGAAAGCGCGTGAGTTGCCTTATGGGGACATGTAATATATGTGGCTTTTTTCGCGTACCGTACCCTCGTAGAGCCACGCAGCGGGAACGCTCCTCGCGCGCACCCTGGAGTCGTGGCCGGCTTCTGCTATCGCAATGGCAGAAGCTGCTATCGCAGTGGCACTTCCCATCTAGATAGATAAGATAAGATTGTTGGGTTTCACGACGTTACACGACTCACGACGCTACGTACGCAATTCCGCGATGCTGGATCCCTCACACACACCCAGACACAAAGGCACGGTGTGCGGCGATGATGAATACGCCCCTATAAACCTAGGGACTCGGCCCGGTCGGCGCTGCTGGACTGCAGTACGTAACCGTCAAACCGGGCCTCGCCGCGCACCCCCGAAGGGTACTACGCGGCCCTGTGGCCCCTGACTGGCGCGGCGAAATACGCGTGGGGCGCACGAGCACGTTGAAACAAAGATCGAAGAAGAATTCCGACTGCGAGTAGCCCTTGCCAAAGTCAGTCGCGTCGCCGACCGGTAGGGTAGAGGTGCCAGACGCGATGCGCCCAGGCTGGGTGGACCGGCGTTTCCGCCGGCCCACGCTCCTCCAGTCACCCCTGCCGGCCCTTCGCCGCCGCAGAGGCGGCGGCAGATCGCCACCGCGTCGCCAGCACCGCAGCGAGGCTACTACGGGGCTACTACGAGGCTACTACGAGAGCTACTGCTACGAGGCTACTACAAGGCTACTACGATGCTGCTAGCTATCAGGCTACTACCCGGCTACTACCAGGCTACTACCAGGCCACTACCAATCTTATCTTATCTTATCTCTTATCTTATCTATCCATCTAGATTCAATGCCAACTCGGCAGGGACGTGCACCGCGGCTACTATAGTTTGTTCTTGCGCGGCTCTCACTCATGGGACTTAGACGGTCCCTTTATTTTTTAGGTTTTCAACCTGTTTACCTCCTGCCGTGCTGGCCTTGTGAACTCGACGGACACGACGCCGAAAACCAATGCAGAGCGATAGGCCCGGCCGCTTCGATGCGATGGCTCGCGGGGCACTCGACTGGAGGGCACACGATTCCTTAACCAAGCGCCAACGTGCCTTGGGCGACGGCGTCCGCAGCCACCGGTTTGCTGCTGCAGTTGACGACGGCCACGATGAACTGGACGACCTGGACGACAACGACGAGCTGCAACACCTTCGCCTTCGACGAGACGCCGCACCTTCGCCTGCGGCCCCGACGGCGTGGGCATTGGCCGACACCGGCATGGGCATGGGCATGGGCATGGGCATGGGCATGGGCATGGGCATGGGCATGGGCATGGGCTTGTCGCCTGGCGTGGCACTGCAGCAGATGGGCGACAAGCACCGCTCTCCGACGGACTTGGACTCGGACTCGGGTGCCAATGGCGGCGCCGCCAGCCTGACCACGCCCACCGACAGCCTGGACGACACCGACGCAACAGCCGCCGCCGCCGCTGTCGCCGGCGACCTGCTGCCCGAAGACGCCTACAACGATGGCACCGCCAGCCTGCCCCCGCCCAGCGACGGCCTGGAAGACACCGACGACCTGCAACACCTTCGCACGGCGGAGCTGAGGCGCGTGCTCAATGAGTTTGAAGAAGAGTCAGGCGCGAACTCCGGGTTTGAGCAGAATCCCCACAGCGCCCCTGGCACACAGCTGTACGATCGTTTCATGCGTGCACGTGCGGCTGCCCCGCTGGGCACCGAGGTGAGGCTCTGCTTCCACGGGTGCCGGTCAAACAGCCGCAATCTCCCAGCGATTCTCGAGCACGGGCTCGACCCGGCCCGGCGACGGTTGCAGGCCTACGGCCGCGGTGAATACTTCACGACCTCGATTTCCGAGGCGCTAGGCTACGCGCACGGTGGCGCCGAGATCGTCGCGTTCGCAGTGCTCATGGACCCCTCGGCCGTCACCTACGATGAGGCCTGTGGCGTCTTCTACTCGCCACGGGGCATGGGCATGGGCATACCATCGGTCGAGCCGCCGCCGCCGCTGCCGCCGCCGCTGCCGCCGCCGCCGCCGCCGCCGCCGCAGGGCATGCCTCCGCCGGTGCTGCCGCCGCCGCCGCCGCCGTCGCCGCCACGACTCCCGTCGCCGCCAGAGCCGTCTCGGAAGGAGCTCGACTTCTGCACCGAGCTGGTGAATGGAATGAGTTTTGAGGAGAAGCGAGCGCACCGCCTCTTCCGGTCGCACCACGTGGCGGTGCACGCCGACCTCTAACCCTAACCCTAACCCTAGCCCTAACCCTAGCCCTAGCCCTAGCCCTAGCCCTAATCCTAAGCTTACCCTGACCCTATCCTAACCCTGACCAGGTGCACGCCGACCTCGGCCGCACGCTTGGGCCTGATGTGATGAATGCCGACCGCGACCGAGTACTCGTCAAGCTGCTTGCCGCGGAGAACGTCACGCAGGAGGAGGCCATCAAGGAGGCCATCAAGGAGGACCTCATGGAGCGGATATTCATGAGTCAGGAGAAGCCGGCGTGGCGCGAGGAGGAGGACGCGCAGCTGCGCGAGCTCTACTCGCTGCATCACGCCTCGCCGGGGTGGGAGCACGTCATCACCGCGCCCCTCGCGCCCCGCACCGTCCTCGAGGTGCAGGGCCGCGTGCACGCGCTGAAGCTCGACTCGCGCGCCGGCACAACACTCAAGACCAGCAACGACGTCGACGACGACGGCAGTTCTTCTTTCAACGAGAGCGGCGCGGGCATGACCTTGGGCTGCTCGGGCTCCGACGACCAATACAACATATTCAATAAGGGCCTTCAGGGCTTCGTTGGCGCCTCGGGCCAGCCGCGGCGCGACGGCCCTGTGGATTTCGAGGCGGAGGACAACGAGGTCAATGCGATGGCTCGCAAGAGGAAAGCAAAGAGGGATATGCTGCACGAGCGCTCGACCGGCGGCGGCATGGCGGGGGCCCTCGAGGTGCTGCGGGGGCGCGGCCTGCTGGCGGAGGAGGCTGCGAGCTCGGGGCGGATGTTCGACCAGAAGGGTGCAGGGCTCGAGAACTACAAGGAGGACGGGGAGACGAGCTTCAACCTCGACTACCACGACGAGTACGGCCGCAAGATGACGCAGAAGCAAGCCTTCCGGCAGCTCTCTTGGAAGTTCCATGGCAGGCATCACGAGACCGACGAGGAGAAGCGCGCGCGGCGGCTTGCCAAGAAGGCGGCAGCGGCCAAGGCGGCAGTGACCAGGTCGCTACCAGCACCTCGCAGCGGGGGCGGGGCCGGGCCGCCGCGGCCCCGTTTGCTTGGCCGCGGCAGTGGGCGCGGGATCGTTGTCATCCATCGCAGCGACTGCCAGCTGCCCCTCGCGCGCGTGCGCATACTAGAGCAGCTCCCCAACGTCGGGCCGCATAACTTCGGCCTCGCCGCTCCGCCGCTGATGCCGCTGATGCCGTTGGTGCCGCTGATGCCGCTGATGCCGCCGCCGCCGCCATCGCTACTGTCATCGCAACAGATGCAGATGCAGATACAGCAGATGCAGCAGAGTCTGTACCAGCAGAAACGCCTGCTGAACCAGCTGCAACAGAACAACCAGCTGGAGCAGCAGCTGGTGCAGCAGACATGTGTGGATGTGCAGCAGACATTCACGAATTCCCTGCAGCAGCTGCAGGGCATGGTCGGCATGCCGCCGCCGGGCATGCAGCCGGGCATGGTCCCACCACCGGGCATGGCCCCACCACCGTACCCACAATGGGCACCGCCGATCATGCTGCCGCCGGGCATGGCCCCACCACCGTACCCACCACCGTACCCACCACCGCCGAGCATGCTGCCGCCGGGCATGGCCCCACCACCGTACCCACCACCGTACCCACCACCGCCGAACACGTACATGTCGCCGTCGGGCATGGCCCAACCACTGTACCGACCACCACCGAGCATGCTGCCGCCGGGCATGGCCCCACCACCGTACCCACCACCGTACCCACCACCGCCAAACATGCCGCCGCCGGGCATGCTGCCGCCTCCGACAGGCCTGCCTGCCGCCCCGCCACCGCCGACGGCCGAGGCGATGCGCGAGGTGCTGCGCGAGCTCCGTCGCCTCCGCCGAGATGGCAATCTCAGCTCAGATGGCAATCTCGCGCCGGCGGCGGCTGAGACGGCGATCTGGGTTCCTGACGAGGCGGACGTCTTCGTCTGGCGCGCACGCGTGCGCCCCGCCGAGGATTCGGCCCTCGCCGCCGACCTGGCGCTCCTTCCGCCGCCCCTCACGGCCCGCGTGAGAAGCGGAGTGACCGAAGGCGGCGGCGGCGGCGGCGACGGCCGCGGCGGCGGGCTGGGTGGTGGCGAGGGCGGCGAGGGCGGCGAGGGCGGCGAGCAGGGCACGGTGCTGCTCGAGCTACGATTCCCGCCCGACTTCCCCACGCGGCCGCCCTTTGTGCGAGTGCTCGCGCCGCGCTTCGTCATGCGCACGGGCCACGTGACGGTCATCTCGGACCATCGAATCCTCGCCCACCCTTATTCTAACCTTAACTCTGACCCTGACACTAACCCCGACCTGAGCCCTAACCCCAACCCTGACCCTAAGCTAACCCTCACCCTAAGCTAACCCTAACCCTGACCCTCACCAGGTCGGCGGCTCCATCTGCGCCGAGCTACTCACCTCTGGCGGCTGGTGCGCGGGCACCAAGATCGACACGCTACTCGAGGTAATCCGGGTGCTCCTCGTCGACGGGGGCGGGCGCGTCGACATGCGGCGGGCTCACCGTACCTACAGCTATGCCGAGGCGCGTGACGCCTTCCAGCGCGTCGCACTGCAGCACGGGTGGCGCCCCTGACAATCTATAACAGCCCGTAGGTCGGCTCGCACTTGCCGCCTTGTCGGACCCTCTTGGAACGTTGATGCCGCGACGACCGACGCGCGCTGTGCCTGCCTCCGCACGCACCTCGGTGTTCCCCACGCACATCGCTACACACACCGCGTGAGACACAGGGAGTAGTGGAAGAGAAACTGCCTCAATGAGATGAAGGTGTGTAGGTCGTTACCAAACAAAGACAGGTCTGTCTGTTCTGTCTGTCTGTAAGATCAGATAAGAGATGCGATTTGTTGGGTTTCACAAAACGCTCCACGACTCTCGACGCTACACAATTCCGCGATGTCTGTGGGCCCCTCACACCCAGACACAAAGGCACGGTGTGCGGCGATGATGATACGCCCCTAGAAACCTAGGGACTCGGCCCGGTCGGCGCTGCTGACTGCAGTACGTAACTGACGATCGGGCCTTGCCGTGCACCCCCGAAGGGTACTTCACGGCCCTGCGGCCCCTGACTGGCGCGGCGAAACACGCATGGGGCGCACGAGGACGTTGAATCAAAGATATCGAGAGTGGCCTTCGACTGCGAGTAGCCCATGCCATGACCCCCTCAGAGTCCCATGATCCTCGGATAGCCCCAGACTCAGCCCAGTGGGCGTGTCGTGACGCACCGTACATGGGGTCTCCGGATGCCCGTCGTGCCTTCAGCTCGTTGTGTGACCACCGCCGCTTGCAGCCCTTGGCACGCGGCCGTTTATTGCGCGGCAGCGCAGCCGCCTCCCTGTCGTCGCCGCCGCCCGTCGTCGCCACGCTGCCGCCGCTCGCCTCGCGGCCCTCGCCCGTCGTCGCCCTGCTGCCGCCGCTCACCTCGCCGCCGTCGTCGCCGCCGTCGCCGCCGTCGCCGCCCCTCGTCTCACCCCCGTCATCGTCGCCGTCGTCGTCGCCGCCACCGTCGTCGCCCGCGTCGCCGCCGCTCGTCGCTGCCTCTCTGCCGTCGTCGCTCGCCTCGTCACATGTCGCTCGCACACCGTCGTCGTCGCCGTGTCGACAGGCATGCCGCTACCGCGTCGTCGGCACCCTCCACGCCGTCGTCCTCGCCCTCGCCCTCCCCTGGGCGCCGCTTCCGCGCGCCTATCGCGCCGTCGCGTCCACCGGCCGCGTCGGCCGTGCCCGCCTCGCCCGCCTCCGTCTCATCCACCGCCGTCTCGTCCGCCGCCGCCGCCAGCGCGTCGTCCAGACGCTCCTGCCACCGTCCCCGCATCACGTCCCGCCGCGCCCGCGCCAGCCCCTTCATCTCCGCCGCCAAGGCCGCCGCCTGCTCCGCCCTAGTAGCCTCTGCGCCTCCGCCGCCGCTGCCCTCGCCACCGCCGGCAGCGTCCGCGGCGGCGGCGGCGCCCGCCCACCGCCCGCCGCGCCCGCCGCACGCGCCTGCCTCGCCGCCCCTCGCGCCTCCGTCGTCGCCGGCCTCCGGCCGCCAGAGCCGGCCATCCGCTGCAGCACCGCCTCCACCGGCCCGTCGAAGAAATCCTTGACGAGCAGGCCGACCTCCATCTCCTCCTGCGCCAGCACACCGCCGCCTCAGCCTTGCGCATCGCCGCCTTCAGCCGCGCCACAGCCGGTTCGCCGCCGCTGCCGCCGCCGCGCAGCCGTCGCCCGTCCATGTCCTCTACAAGCAGCCCGTTCTGCTGCCACGATCGCGCCGGCCAGCCCTGCTCGCCCTGTAGCACCAGCCGCACGCAGTTCAGGCAGCGGTCCTCTATGTCCTGCAGCACCCGCGCGAAGACGCTCGCCTCGACCTTGATTGTTGGGTTTCACGACGCTACACGACTCGCGACGCTACACAATTCCGCGATGCCTGGGCCCCTCACACCCAGACACAAAGGCACGGTGTGCGGTGATGATGATACGCCCCTTCCTATATATAAACCTAGGGACTCGGCCCGGTCGGCGCTGCTGACTGCAGTACGTAACCGACGACCCGGGCCTTGCCGTGCACCCCCGAAGGGTACTTCGCGGCCCTGCGGCCCCCTTTTTGTCGCGGCGAAATACGCGTGGGGCGCACGAGCACGTTGCCACACAAAGATCGAAGAAGAATTCCGACTGCGAGTAGCCCATGTCCGTCGAGCGTCGCCGACCGGTAGGGTAGAGGGCTCCAGACGCGCAGCGTCCGAATCAGTGGACAGCCACCCCATCCATGCATCCCTACCGGCCCTTCCTCGATAAGAGATAAGATAAGATATCTTATCTTATCTCTATCTTATCTTATCTTATGATAAGAGATAAGATAAGATATCTCTTATCTCTTATCTCTTATCTTATCACGGCTCTGTCCGCAAAATCCTCCCCCCACGACAGCGTCCACGTGCGCGCACCATGCTGCGGATCCTTGGCCGCCGAGCCATTGTGGCTCGGCTCGCCCCACGCCACCAGGCGACGCGCCACAAGGGCATCCTGTCATCGTTCAAGGAGTCCATTGACAAGGAGATGAAGAAGAACCCCGAGCTGCAGAAGACGCTCGACGAGCTGCGAGAGGGCGCCGCGCCGCTGGCAAAGGGCGCGCAGGAGGCGGCGTCCAAGCTCGGCAGCGCCGCGGCGCAGGGCGCGTCGCAGGCGGCGGAGCAGGCGGGCAAGGCGGCCGAGGCGGCGGCGAAGGCGGGCGAGGCGGCGAAGGCGAAGGCCACGGAAGCAGCGGCCGCCGCGTCGCAGAGCGAGATGGCGCAGAAGGCCGAGCAGATGGCGGAGCAGGCGAGGCAGGCGGTGGATGATGCTAGAGCCAAGGCGAGCGAGGCGGGCGGCGGGGCGGGCGGCGGAGCGGGGGCTGGTGAGGGCGGCGAGGCGGGCGCGGGCGCGAGCGCGGGAGGCGAGCCACCGCTGTACGCTCGGCTAATGGCAGACGTGGAGAATCTCGTCAAGGGCGCCAAGGAGCGGCTCTTCGCGGGCACGGGCGTCGCGGTGGGCCGCGCCCCCGGGCCGATCGACACGGAGTCGACCGGCATAGTCATCAAGGAGCCAACCTTCTGGGAGAAGGCGCGCGCCGCCGCCATCGAGCACCCGGCCCAGCCCGGCCCAGCCCTGACGCTACCCCTAAACCTGACCCTGACGCGACCCCTAAGCCTAACCATGACTCTGACCCTGACCCTGAGGCCCTGAGGCCCACGCTAGCGCTAGCGCTAACTAGGCGATGAACACCGGCAAGGGTTCGGCCTAGCGCTGCAGCTCACCCTAAGTTGGCGACCAACCCACCCTTACCAGGCGACCAACCCCACCCTAACCAGGCGACCAATCAAGCCGGCGAGTCGGCCTTCATGCGTGGCTTCGCGGGCTTCGCCGGCGCCGCGGGAGAGGGCGTCAGCGGGGTGGCGGACCGTGTGATGGGCGAGAACGAGCAGGCGGAGGCCTTTGCTCTGCTGCGCGAGCAGATGCCGCAATTCAACCAGGAGGTGCAGACCGAGCGCATAGCTCACGCGGCCTGCCCGGCACCACTGCCACCCTGCACCTCACCGCTTAGCCCCAGCCTCAACCCTCACCCCAACCCTCACCCCAACTCTCATCCCAACCCTCACCCCAA
>Ga0209302_10002139_pt1 | contig 11565 bp, 9 predicted proteins | sample ArcOceMetagenome_2_FD_187445 | JGI IMG/M metagenome (GOLD analysis project Ga0209302, IMG submission 187445) | Marine eukaryotic phytoplankton communities from Arctic Ocean - Arctic Ocean ARC135M Metagenome (SPAdes) (version 2) | ecosystem: Environmental > Aquatic > Marine > Oceanic | place... | reverse complement strand
AAAAATATATATATATATATATATATATATATATATATATATATATATATATATATATGAAAAAAAATATTAAAAGATATAAAAAAGTCAATATTTTTGATATTGGATAATTAAATCTTAATTACCTAAAAATCGATCAATTAAAAATAAAAGACTTAGTGATATAAAAAACTGATTTTTTTTTCATAAATTTTTAAGCCCAGGCGCATAATAAAAAGTATTTGAAAGAGGGTTGATTATAAATAAAATATTTAGATTTGCCATACATAAAAAGATATAAATAATAAAAAAACTTATACCAAATCAATATTCTTACTCTTAATTTCTTGAACGAAATACTTAGTGGAGAGAAACAAAACTATTTTGTATTTAAATTTTTTTTTATTAAAATTTTTCAGCATTACAACAACGACGTGGGATTAATTTAAAACATTATATATAATATAAATTTGTATAAATTTTTTTTATATAAAATTATATTATATGTAAGATTAAATTGCAATATTATTAAAATAAATGAATTAAAGAATAATTTTAAATCATCTATCTTATAAAAAAATATTTATTATAAAATTTTTAATGTCATTTTATCTGGATTGAAATTCCATCTCATTATAAGGGATAAACTTTTTAATTTCAATATGATCTTATTCTGAAAATTCAACAAAAAGAACTCTTTTTTAGTATATTGTTTTAGGGTATCATTTTTCTTATCTTAAAAAACCTCCTTATTAAATCAATAATTTTATTACTAAAACTATCTAGAATAAAAATTATAAAGAACTCAGGCTTTTTATATTTTTCATTAATTGTTTAACTACAAAGTTTTTCTTGGTAATAATAAGGACTGTTATTTTTGATATAGTAAAATTATTTTTATAATAATATTTTACTTTATAATTAATTCTATCCTTAAAACTAGTTATATTGCGAATTATATAATTAAAACCAAATTGAGTCTTATTGGACTAACTCTAGTATAGTTAGTTATTTATAACACAAAGATTTAGTTTTTAAAAATAAAAAAAATTATAGGTTAAATTTTAGAATTAAAAAAAGTTATTTATTTTTTATTTAATATAAATGTTGAAAATACTTTTGTTTTTTATATTTTTTAAAATCTCTATGATGTATAAATACTTCTTTAAGTAATTTGTTTTTTATAAGTGGTTCTTCGGATAATCTTTTTTTTAATTCAGGGATAACTTCCCTTTGAATAATTTCATTGTCAAAAATGTTTAAAATGATAATCTTGTTTGGAACAGGAGATACTTTGTATTTTTCAATTACTTGCTTAATAATAAGTTCTTTATCGGCAATAATAGGAGTTATTAGACCTGATGTAAAAAAATTTTTTTCAAAATGATACCCACTATCAAGCGCATCGCCAATTAGGCAATTAAATACATCACCACCTATATCACCAAATTTAGATTTTATTAAACTTGTTCTAAGAACACTTTTACCTAAATACGCATCCATACATCCTTTTAAATACATTGTGCTTTTCATCAACTCAAGATCTTCTTCATAAAAGAGATAGCAAAGCTTTGTATTTTCCTTACATGCTTGATCAAAAAAACTACCTGGCTCTAAGAATTTATTGATTCTTTTGCGATCCTCTTCTTTAAAACCCATGATACTGGGCGTCTCATTAAAAAAACAGGTAAGAAAAGAATATAGATCTTTATTTCGACTAAATCTTTTTATTTCTTTAATAATAATTGCAGGACTCTTGTGTATTTTTATCTTTTAAAAGTTATTGTCATTTGTTTTGATGGTATATAAATTATAATATTGATCTAGCATGTTGCAAAAAACTACTTAATAAGAAATTACACCCCCATGAAAATATATTTCTGAAGCATAATTGCATAGGACCAAGGGATTAAATAAACCACAAACTTAAAGGGAGGTTATTTGTTATTAATCTCTATCTCTTTAAGAGTCTGGATAATTTTTTTTTGTATGTTATTTAAGTCTATATCTTTTATATTATCAAAATGATCATATTTATCTTCTCCGAACACATTCTCGTCTTTACACAATTTAGGAAATTTATCTTCTATTTGCTTAAGCACAGAATCCTTATGTTTATCTCGCCACTCTTTATTTTTAATTATAATTTCTACTGCATCTTCAACCTTTTTATGTATTACTTCCTGTTTTTCAACAATCCAATCTTTATGGAAATTACTAAAAAATATATTGCCACTCGTTTTATAATCATTAAATAAATAATATTTACTAAATAAATTAGGAGTATCACGATTGAGGGATGCAATATCAAGGCCGTCAACTCCATCATATTTTTTTATATACCTTTTAAGGCTATCTGAATTCAGACCCACTCCCGTTTTATATTTAAATTGTGAAGTAAAAATTACTTCACCTGTTTCTTTATCGAAGATTGCTACATCAAAAATAGGAAAGTTCCTTGACATAGGCAAGAACACTCCATTGTGTTTTTCGGCTACTTTTATATATTTTTCATAATGCGGAAGTTCAAGTGAATCTATGCTCATATTAATAATACGAGCAAAATCTTTATTTTGCTGTATTTTTCTATTTTTTTAATAATAGTTTCAGAATTTCTCTATATTTTTATTTTTTAAAGGTTATTCTTATTTATTTTGATAATAGAGTCCAATCTATACAAAATTTATGTTCTGAAGAAATTTCTACTAAAACATAGATTTACTTAGAAATTTTTATAAAATAAATAATAACATAATATTTTAATATGTAATTTTCTGTAGTTAAGTTTTTATCTATTCTATTGCTTATTTTCTTATAGGAATATTGTGTTTTTTCCTATATAGTAGCGATTTTTAATCTTTTGAAGAAATAAATTATTTATAATTTAAAAAAATTTTTAAATACTCTGATTCTTTAATGTCCATTTTTTTTTTTAAAAAAAAAGATTTATCATTATATCCTAGCAAATGCAATAATCCGTGCAATACAACTCTAAATAATTCTTTTTGAAAACCAACAGAATAATAAAAAGAATTCCTAGAAACTCTATCTATGCTAATATAAATATCACCTTGAATTGATTTGTAAAAACCAGAATTATCAAATGCAATAATATCTGTTAATTTATTAGAATTTAAATACTTAATATTTGTTTTATTTAAATAACAATCTGAACAAAAAATAAAATTTAGATTGATTGATTTAAATTTTATTTTTTTTTTAAAAAATACTTTATTTATTTTTTTTGAAATTAAATAATCTGTATTGATAAAATATGAATTAAAATACTCTACATTAAAATTAAATAGTTCTTTTTTAATAATATTAAATAAAAAATTAGATATTTTTTTATAATTATAAATAAAAAAATCAATATCTTCATAAAAATAATTTATACTTAGCATAAAAAAATAAAATTAATAAAATAATTATAAAAAAATTTATATATTTTATTTAATATACAAAATAAATCAAAAATGTTTTTAAAATATGATATTATAATAGTTGGAGCTGGCCATGCTGGTTGCGAGGCTGCAAAAACATCTGCAAAACTAGGATCAAAAGTATTATTAATAACAACAAACATGAATACCATAGCAGCGATGTCGTGTAATCCTTCTATGGGGGGCATAGCTAAGGGGCAAATAGTTAAAGAAATAGACGCTCTTGGCGGAATGACTGGAATTATTAGCGATAAATCTATGATTCAATTCAGAATGCTTAATCTATCAAAAGGCCCAGCAATGTGGAGCCCAAGAACACAAAATGATCGCATGTTATTTTCAAAATACTGGAGAATAGAGCTTGAAAAAACAAAAAATATAGATTTTTGGCAAGATACAGTAGTAGATCTGGATGTTAAAAATAAAAAAATATTAGGAGTAAAAACAAAAATGGGATTCACAATAAAAAGTAAATCTGTTATTTTAACAAATGGAACTTTTTTAAATGGAATAATACATATAGGAGAGAAAAAAATAGGAGGAGGTAGAATTAATGAAAGCAATACAACTGAATTAACAAAAAAATTAGTTAAACTAGGATTTAGCTCAGGAAGAATGAAAACAGGAACATCACCAAGAGTGGATGGAAGAACACTAGATTACGATAAAATGGAAGAACAAAAAGGTGATCTAAAAATAAAAAATTTTTCTTTTAGGCAAAAAAATAATATTAAAAAACAAAAAAGCTGCTACATAACCCACACAAATAAAGATGTGCATAAAATAATTCAAAAAAAGTTAAAAAAATCTGCTATTTTTAGTGGCGCAATAAAAAGTAAAGGACCAAGATATTGTCCATCTATAGAAGACAAGGTGTATAGATTTAAAAACAAAAATCAACATCAAGTTTTTATAGAGCCAGAAGGATGGAATACTATAGAAATATATATTAATGGATTTTCAACTTCACTTCCAGAAGACATACAGTATAAAGCCTTGAAAAAAATTAAAGGATTTTCAAATGTTAAATTTTTTAGACCTGGATATGCGATTGAATATGATTATTTTCCACCAATACAATTAAAACAAACGCTAGAGACGAATATAGTTAATAATTTATATTTTGCTGGGCAAATAAATGGAACTACTGGATATGAAGAAGCTGCATGCCAAGGATTAATGGCAGGAATCAATTCTCATCAAAAAAATAATAATTTAAATCCGTTTATACTTTATAGATCAGATGCTTATATAGGAGTTTTAATAGATGATTTAATTAATAAAAATATTAATAATGAACCGTATAGAATGTTTACCTCCAGAGCAGAATTTAGAATTTTATTAAGGCAAGATAATGCAGATCTTAGATTAATAAAAATAGGTTATAATATTGGCCTTGCATCAAAAAAGATTTTTATAAAAACAATTAATAAAAAAAATAAAATTCAAAATATTATAAAAAAAATTAAAAAATGGAAAATATCATTAATAAAAATTAAAGAATATTTTAAAATACTAAAAAATAGTAAAATAAAAGAGAAAAAATCTATATATCAAATTTTAAAAAAACCAGAAATAAAACTTAATATTTTAAATATAAAGTATTTTAAATTAAATAAGTATCTATGTCAATATAAAAATGAAGTTCTAGAACAAATAGAAATACAAATAAAATATGAAGATTATATTAAAAAAGAAAGAGAATTGGTGTTAAAGTTAAAAAAACTGGAAAATTATAAAATTCCATTAAATTTTGATTATAAAAAAATAACTACAATATCAAGCGAAGGGATAGAGAAGCTAAAAAAAATAAAACCACTAACTATTGGGCAAGCATCTAGAATTAGCGGCGTCTCTCCATCTGATATATCTATATTAATGATATATTTAAAAAAATAAAATAATTTTATAGTTACAAAATATAATAAATTAATATGAAAATTATACAATTTAAAGATGCAATAAGAGAGGCTATGATAGAGGAAATGAAAAAAAATTTAAATATATTTCTAATGGGCGAAGAGATTGGTAAGTCTGGAGGAGTTTTTAAAGTTAGTAAAAACATGTTAAATAAATTTAGTAAAAAAAGAATAATAGATACGCCTATATCAGAATTGGGTTTTACTGGGCTCGGAATTGGAGCCGCAATGAATGGCTTAAGACCAATAATAGAATTTATGACATTTAATTTTTCTTTAATTGCTATCGATCAAATAATTAATTCTGCTGCAAAAATAAGACTAATGTCTGGCGGACAATTTTCAATACCTATAGTATTTAGAGGGCCAACCGGAAGTGCGATAATGCTTGGCTCTCAGCATTCTCAAAATTTTGAAAACTGGTATGCCAATTGCCCTGGACTAAAAGTAATAATACCATCAAATCCATATGATGCAAAAGGTTTATTAAAATCAGCCATAAGAGACAATGATCCAACCATTTTTATGGAGTCCGAGTTAATGTATAATGATTTGGGAAAAATTCCAACAAAAGAGTATTTAATTCCAATAGGCAAGGCTGTAATTAAAAATTACGGAAAAGATATTACAATAGTTTCATTCGGAAAAATGATAAAAATTATCTTAGAAGCTAATAATTATATAAAAGAGGAGGGTATTGAGCTTGAAATAATAGACATGAGAACAGTTAGGCCGCTAGATATAAATTGTATTGTTAATTCTATAAAAAAAACTAAAAAATTAATAATTGTTGAGGAGTCATGGCCATTAGGATCAATAGCGTCAGAAATAACATATCAAATACAAAAAAACGCATTTAATTATCTTGATAGTCCAATTTATAAAATTAATAGCTTGGATATACCAATGCCTTATTCAAAAAAATTAAGTAACGCAATACTTCCAAATATTAAAAAAATTATAAATGCAGTAAAAAAAATTTATTATATATAATTTTATTTATTTTTTTTGAAAACTAATTTTGATATAAAAATACTAAATTCATAAAGCAAAAAGAACGGTATAGCAATAAGGAGCTGACTTACAACATCTGGAGGAGTGATTATGGCAGATAAAAATAATATTATTATAATAGAGTGCCTTCTGTATTTTTGCATAAAATAATAATTTATTATATTAAATTTAGTTAAAAAATAAATTATTATAGGAAATTGAAACATAAAGCCACAAAATAAAACCAATATACATATTGTTGATACATATGAAGTAATATCAAATTCATTTATAATACTTGGATCAAGCTGATAATTCGCCAAAAAATTTATACACAAAGGAACTATTATATAATAACCAAATAATATTCCTGACATAAAGAAAAAACTTACAATAAATATTAAAATATATATTTTCTTTTTTTCTAAAATATCAAGACCTGGGCTAATAAATCTCCATAATTCCCAAAAAATATATGGAAATGAGCATATAAAGCCAAAAACAAAAGATGAAATTAGATGCATTGTGAATTGACCAGTCATATATCTACTCTGTATTGTAAAGTGCAATTGCTTAATGCATAAAAAAGGTGATTTTAATATAATTCCTATTTTACATAATATCTGATATGTCCAGAAATCAGAGCGAGAGGGACCTAGTATGATAGTATGAAAAATAAACTTTTTACATAAAAAGCTAATAAAAGAGAATAAAAAAATAACTATTAATGAACGAATAATATGCCATCGTAATAATTCTAAATGATTAATAAAGGTCATATTATTCTTATTACTATTTTGCATAAATTATTAATACAAATAATTAATATTTAAAAAATTAATTTTATTAAATAATGTGGAGAATATCGGATTCGAACCGATGACATCTTGCTTGCAAAGCAAGTACTCTAACCAACTGAGTTAATTCCCCTTTTTTATTTTAATAAATAGAATTATTATAAATTTAATTTATTATATTGATAAATACAAAATATAAAAAATATAATATTTAAATTTTTAATAATTAATTATTTTTAAAAAATTTAATATATTTAAAAAATCATTATAAAAACCAGGTATTAATATCTTACTCCTAGTAATCTCAACCAAGAAAATTATATTGTAAATTATATTTACATAACTTAACTCTATATTGAGATATAAATCAATTTTAAGTTTATTGTTTTTTAATTTAAAACTCAAGGCATCTTCAGAGTTTATAATAAATAAATATTATGATATTTAATTTCTTTTTAAATTATGTTAAATTTTAAATTAAAAATAAACTATAAGATTTTTTTATTTTTATTTCTAGACTTATTTTCTTTTATATTTTTAAGTATAAAAAAAATTAAACTCCTATCTTCAGAAAAGAATTTATTACTAAAATTTGTAAAATGATTAAAAAATTAAAGGGAAAAACGCTAGTCAATTAAAAATTAAAATAAGTGCTTTAAGTATGCAATAAATAATAAAATTTCTCTTTAAAAAAAATTAAAATGATTAAACTTGATTTTAATTAATAAGTTTTTAAATTTTTTATACTTAAAAAATTAAAATTAAAGAAATAAAAAATCCTTCATAGATAAAACGCCTTTTTTATTTTTCATCCATTTTGCAATTAAAATAATAATTATCGCAAAAGAGTTTTGATTAAAAAAACTATGCTGAATTAAAATTTCATCAAAACTAGACTTATAACTAACTATGTATTTTTTTACATATTTTTGTTTTTTAAAAGCAATATTTAATGTATTTAATTTTTTAGAAAAAAAATTAGAATATTTTTTTTTTTTATATTTTCTGGTAAGTTTTTCTAAAAAAAATATAGGAATATTATTAAAAATATCTACTTCTCTGCAACTAAAGGTTTTTTTTATATTAATATTATAATTTTGATAATTTTTTATTCTTTTTAATAAAATATCATTTATTTTAAAAAAAAGATTAATACCAATATTAAAATTAGAAGAATAAAAAAAAGTTCCTTTTTTTAATTTACAGCAATCTTCTATATTGCTTTTTTTATTTGACCAATCAGTAGTTCCTGATATTATAGGTATTTTTCTTAGTATAAATTTATAAATATTATAATAAGCAGACATTGGGCTTGTGAATTCTATAGCTATGTTTATTTTATTAAAATTAATATTTTCTAATAATTTAAAATTAAATGAATTAATTTTATAAATGACCTTATAGCCTTCCCTAAGGGCAATAATTTCAACCTGTTTAGCTATTTTTCCATATCCTATAAGAATAATATTCATAATTATATTAAATAATATTAAAAATATTATTTAATATAATAATATTAAACTTGATTACATCATATTACCCATTCCTCCGCCCATAGAAGGAGGTGTGTTATTAGAAGAATTACTATCTTCAGTTTCCGAAACTACACACTCGGTAGTTAATAATAAAGATGCAATTGAGGCTGCATTCTCAAGAGCTAATCGCGTTACTTTTGTTGGATCAATAACTCCCGCTTCATATAGATTTTCGAAATTACCAGTTCTTGCATTAAAGCCAAAGTCACCCTTCCCAAGCTTTACTTTTTGTAAAATTACAGAGTCCTCTCCTCCTGCATTTTTTACAATAGTCCTTAGTGGAGCCTCTAGTGCAGATTTAATAATATTTATTCCTGTATTTTGATCTTCATTATCTACAATAATATTTTCTAGTTTATCAATACATCTTACTAATGCAATACCGCCTCCAGGAACAATACCCTCTTGAACAGCTGCCCTAGTAGCATGTAATGCATCATCAACTCTGTCTTTTTTTTCTTTCATCTCTACCTCTGTTGCAGCTCCTATATACAAAATAGCTACGCCGCCAGATAATTTTGCTAATCTTTCTTGTAACTTTTCCTTATCATAATCAGATGTTGTATTCTTTATTTGAGATCTAACTTGATTTATTCTTGCTTTTATATTTTCCTTTTTACCACTTCCATTAACAATAATAGTATTATCTTTATCAATGTTAACTTTTTCTGAATTTCCTAAATAATCTATGGTCGTATTTTCTATTTTATAACCTCTTTCTTCAGAAAGCACTGTTCCTCCTGTCAATATAGCAATATCCTCTAGCATTTCTTTTCTTCTGTCTCCGAAACCCGGAGCCTTGACAGCTGCAACCTTTAAAGATCCTCTAATCTTATTAACAACTAATGTAGCGAGCGCTTCTCCATCAATATCTTCTGCTATTATAAACAAGGGCTTTCCTGTTTGAGAAACAATTTCCAAAATAGGTAGTAATTCCTTCATCGTAGATATTTTTTTATCACAAATAAGAATATATGGATTTTCTAATTCTACTTCCATTTTTTCTGTATTGGTAACAAAATAAGGAGATAAATAGCCTCTGTCAAATTCCATCCCTTCTACAACTTTTACTTCTGTATCAGTGCCTTTTGCCTCCTCAACTGTAATAACTCCATCTTTACCAACCCTAGACATTGCATTTGCAATCATTTGACCTATTTTTTTATCATTATTAGCCGATATAGTCGCAACCTGTTCAATTTCTTTTGAATCGCTAATTTTTCTAGAATCATTTTTTAAATTTTCTACAATTTTTATAACTGCTTTATCTATTCCTCTTTTTAAATCCATAGGATTTGCGCCTGCAGCAACATTCTTGATACCATAAGTAAAAATTGATTGCGTTAATAATGCAGCAGTAGTAGTTCCATCTCCTGCGCTATCGGCTGTTTTAGAGGCAACTTCTTTAATTAATTGAGCGCCCATATTTTCTATAGGATCTTTTAAATTTATTTCTTTTGCAACAGAAACTCCATCTTTTGTAATACTTGGAGATCCAAATTTTTTATCAATTACAACATTACGACCTTTAGGACCAAGAGTGATCTTAACAGCATTCGCAAGCGCATCTACTCCTTTTTTAAGTTTTTCCCTGGCTTTTGAATTAAAAAGTATAGTTTTTGACATTTTTATTTTTTTTATAAGTTTTTTTTTGATTTATTAAAATATTTTTTAAACAATAGCGTATATATCAGATTCTTTCATAATAAGATAATCTTTGCCTTCGATAGTGATTTCTGTGCCGCTATATTTACCATATAAAACTTGATCAGATACTTTCACAGTTAAGGGTTCGTCTTTTTTTCCTGCACCAATTGCTATAACAGCACCTCTTTGTGGCTTTTCTTTTGCAGTATCGGGAATAAAAATACCTCCTTTTGTTTTTTCTTCAGAAGACATAGGTTTAATAAGAACCCTATCTGCTAAAGGTTTTATATTTATTTGATTAAACATAATATTAAAAATTTTAAAAATTAATATATATTAAAATTAATCATATTTGATGCCAAAAAATAAATTTTTTTAAATTTTAAAATTATTTTAATTAACTTAAAAAAATTAAAATTTTTAAAAAAAATTTAATTCCCTTATTTTTAAAAATTAAAATACTAATTATTTTTAAGAATAAAATATTATTCATAATGAAAAAGAAAATAATATTAAATTATAAAGAAATTTTAAATAGTATGATATTTTCTATATTATTTACAATATTAATAAGATGGATGATGGTAGAAATTTTTATTATACCAACATCATCAATGGAAAAAACATTACTAAGAGGAGATTTGATTCTAGCTAGTAAAATACACTATGGAATTAGAACTCCAAAAACATTATTACAAATACCACTAACGCATCAAAATATATGGAATACAAAAATTAAGTCTTATTTAAAAAAAGTAGAAATTAAGCAATATAGAATTTTTAGTTTTTTAAAAGTTAAAAAAAATAATCAAATTATATTTAATTATCCACCAGAAATTAAACTGCCAATAGATTTAAAAACTTTTTATATTAAAAGGTGTATTGGTGCTTCAGGCGATATAATCAAAGTTGATAATTTAAATATTTATATAAATAAAAAAATAAAAAAAAATACAAAAAAAAAAATACAATATAAATATTTTTTTAAAACTAATAATAAATTAAGTTTTTATTTTTTAAAAAAAAATAAAATTAGTGAATACATTAAAATTGAAAATGGATATATTTTATATACCACGCCAAATACAATAATGAAATTGTCAAATTTTATAAAAGATATTATTATTTTAAAAAATAAAAAAACAAACCCATTTATCTATCCTAATGCTAAGATTTTTAAATGGAATGAAAATTATTTTGGCCCAATAAAAATCCCCAAAAAAAAAAAAAAAATAAAAATAAATAAAAAAAA
>Ga0209302_10002136_pt1 | contig 11569 bp, 12 predicted proteins | sample ArcOceMetagenome_2_FD_187445 | JGI IMG/M metagenome (GOLD analysis project Ga0209302, IMG submission 187445) | Marine eukaryotic phytoplankton communities from Arctic Ocean - Arctic Ocean ARC135M Metagenome (SPAdes) (version 2) | ecosystem: Environmental > Aquatic > Marine > Oceanic | place... | reverse complement strand
AAGCTTCCACTTCTGTCGGCTTCGGTATCAGGTAACAATACGTAGTTGCCTGGTTCTGTAACACCAAGGGCAATGTAGGAGCCGCAGCTGACTACATCAAGAATGTGGGCAAAAGATGTCGCGCATCAGCCACTAGTGCCGCAGACACATGCTTCAACGACAGACTTCATAAGCAAATTAACGCACTGAGAGCAAAGCATGGCTCCAAGGAGGTTGCTTTAGATCTTGCAGTCGCTGATAAGCTTCAGGCTGCACTTGATGCATTCAAGCTGGCTACTCCCAAAGGCACCACTGAAGAGCTCAAAACTGCTTTGAAGACTGCAATGGCCGCAGCAACTAGCACCGCATCATGTGGTCAAAACTTCTTCGAGTACTTCGAGAACTCTGCGCCTTTCGAGACACTCGTGATGACCACAGGTATCGCAACAGAGACTTGGTACAAGGGAAAGCAATACTATGACTTCGCAACTGGAAAGATTAAGTACCCAGTAGGCGATGATAATGCAAAAGATAAGGCCTACATGAAGTAAGATGCTCTCAACTTCACACAGATGATCTGGAAGGGCTCAGGCAGTGTCGGACTTGGTGTCTACAGCAAGTACGTCGTCGCCTGGTTCTGCCCAACAGGCACCGCAACTACCAACTCAGCTCAGGACTTCGTTGACAATGTCAGTGATGTATGTCTGGTACCAGAGGTCCCTGCACCAGGTGAGAAGCAATACGACAGATGCTACAATCAGGCTGCTGCTGGATACCACAACAACCAGAGAGCCCTTCATAGAGACACAGGATTCGTAACAGTCGACGAAGACATTGCCAAGTGGATCCAGGACAAGATGGAGAGCTTCGTTGACTTCGATGCTGCCTTCACCGGAGTGATCGCCGATAAAGGAGCACACTACAACTGTGGTGAGAACGTGTTCCAAGAGACCAGTGCAGGCGCAGCCAGTCTGAGATTCACCGACGCCGCCTCTGCGGCTTGGTATGCAGGTGGAAAGTGGTACGATGAGTCAACTGGAAGATCAAAAGATCCATCAAACGCTTCAAAGACCCTTGACGCTTTCAAGTTCACAAAGATGGTTTGGAAAAAGACCACACGAGTCGGATTCGGTGTGAAAGGTAAATGGGTGGTTGCATGGTACTGCGAGTCGCAGCCAACTTCTAACTAACCAGCTGCAGAGTTCGTCAGAAATGTCGGCGCCAAATGTGTCGATTCAGCGACGGTGAACGTCTGCTACAATGAATTAGCAACAGCCGCACATAATGAGAGAAGAGCCAAACACGAAGCCTCAGCCCTCGTTTGGGATGGAGCCATCGCCGCGGCACTTCAGAAAGCTATGACCGCTGTCCCAGCCGCATCACTGAGTGCCATGGCTACTTAATTGACCGTTGCCGCTACCTCCTATGTTGGCGTATGTGCGCAGAACGTCTACGAAGAGACCGACCCAGTGAAGGTCGTTGACTTGCCTGTCACCGATGCCGCAACTGCAGGATGGTACAAAGGAAAAGCTGACTTTGACTTTGATAAAGGTGCAGTTAAGCATAAGGCACTCCTTCCTGCTCTTGCTACCACTGCTGCACAGGCTGATAAGGACGCCCTCGCTGCCGCGAACATCAAGATTACAGCAGACAACGCTAAAGCTACCAAGCGTGCCAATTAATTCACTCTTATGGTTTGGCGTGCAACCAAGAAGGTTGGTTTCGGAGTTAGAGGCAAGTTTGTGGCAGCCTGGTATTGCTATGACCCAGGAAATGCAGGCCCTGCCAGCACGGCAGCAACGCCCGCTATTTACAAGGATAACGTAAGGAAAGACTGCCTCGTTGATGGAGTTGACCAGTGCTATCTTGAGATCGCACTCAAGGCACACAATGCATACAGAGCTAAGCATAAAGAAGGACAAGCACTGATTGGATATATTGAAGCATCTAAGCGCATTCAAGCTGGACTCGATGCTGCTGGCAGTTCCTTTGATGGATCAATTAGAGACTCAGAAACTGACAGAACCTTTGAAAATTGTGCTGAGAATGTATATGAAGCTCCAAGCGCATCCACTGCCGATTTGGAAGCCACCAGAAAGACTGCAATCGCTGTTGATACCTGGTATGATGGCCAGCAATGGTACGACTACGCCACAGGTAAGCCAAGAGACTTGCTTGATGTCAATAAGGTGAAGCTTTCCAACCAGTTCGCCAATGTCGTTTGGGCAGCAACCACCAAGGTTGGCTTTGGTGTCAAAGGTAAGTGGGTTGTTGCTTGGTATTGTGATGCCAAGGCAACTCCAGCTGAGACATCTGCCTCCCTCCAGAACATCGGTGTTGTGTGCAGACGAGGTGGTATGAACACTTGCCTCAACGACGTTGCCCTCAACGCCCATAACGCCGCCAGAAGACACCATAACACACCTCCACTTGCTCTTGATGAGACAATTGCCAAGGAACTTCAGCTCCAAATGGACGAGAAGACAGATCTACTTTGGAAGGGTGTCATCGACTTGTGTGAAGGCGAGGCAACAACAGCAACTAATGTAAAAGGAAAGTATCTGTGCCCATACACAACAGGAAATACTGCCACTACGCAGGCCCAGAAAGATGCTATCAAAGCAATCAACAAGAGATGCATGGACAACGTGTTCGAGATGAAAGATGAAACAAAGTTGAATGAATTGGTTACCAAATCAGTTGCTACCGATTCTTGGTATGCTGGAAAGACTGAATTCAACTACCTTAATGGTGAGCCAATGGCTTGGAATGAAAAAGCTAGATACGCCAAGTATCAAGACTTCACAAGAATGATGTGGAAGAAGGCTACCAAGGTAGGTTTCGGAGTTAGAGGAAAATTCGTTATTGCAAGATATTGTGATGACAACATGAGTTACGTTACAGGAAAGAATTTACCACAACAGTATGCTTGGCCATTCTACCCATGGCCACTTAGACCAGCTGCCGATCCTTTAGTAGCCACCAGTAAGTTCATCGGCTATCCAACCATCAAGAAAAACGTTGGAGGCCTCTGTATGAAGGATGTCCCAGCTGACACTAGTGCTGGGTATGGATACAATGCTTGTTATAACGCCGAAGCTCTCCTTGCTCACAATAATGCTAGAGCACGCCTTGAAGGTTATGTCCCACTTGAGTTGGACCTTGACATGGCCAAGACTATCCAAGCCTTGGTTGAAGTTGATGGATTCTCCGGAAGCATCTCCTCAACTCAAAGAGGTATCTACGGAAAGTGTGGTGAGAATGTCTTTGGAGCGACTGACTTGAGCAAGCTCAGTGATGTCTATCTTACAGATCTCGCAACCAACACATGGTTCGAAGGAAGAACTGTCTATGACTTCGCTGCCGGCAGACCTAACGCTGGAAGCAATGCTGCCGATACTGCCAAGATGGAGCAATTCCAGAAAATGGTTTGGAAGGGAGCCACGAAGGTTGCCTTCGGTGTTAAGGACAGGTACGTTGTTGCCTGGTACTGCGTTGGTGGTGATTACACTAACCCACTTGAATCTAGAGCAAACATTGGTAAACTCTGTGACACTACAGGATATGATGGCTGCTATAACGAGTTAGCGCTTGCTGCCCACAACCAAAAGAGAAACCACCATGAGACTGCTGACTTGGCACTCGACGCAGATGCTGCCAGAGCCATCCAACTGAACATGAACAAGAACGGCTTCGCCGGTCTCATGCCTAAACCAACTGAGAGAAACGCCGCTTTCTCCAAATGTAATGAAGCAGTTTACTATGATCCAACAAAGGCTAACTAAGCTGCAATGAGAACTACCAACGTCGTGAGTGATACCTGGTACAAGGGCATTGAAGAATATGGAAAGTTCGGCTTCACCCACGGAAAGCCAGCTACCACCCAATACAAAGATACTGATTTCATTGAGAGCTCAGGTGAATGTAGAATGAGCTATAACTAGTTTGATGAATACGATAAGACTATCCCAGACGTTGGTGTACATAAATTCCCTAGTTACGTTGCAACTGTACCACCCACAGTAGCAAAATGGAATGGTCAAAAAGAATAATACTTTGCTTAAGGAACTCCTATGATTAAAAATGATTTAACGGCAACAGGTAAAGCAGCATTTGTGAAATCTGTTATGAGCCCAGCTTTATCAACACATCCAGCTTCTAATGCTTATGATGGTGTTATTAGTTCTCTTGCTCCTCTTATAGTCACAGGCTTAGGAACAAGAGCAATTTCAAAGGCAGGATTAGCAAATGCTGACGCCTACTTTGAAGGTACTTTCAATGGATGTAAAAAGATCACATCTTTTGATATCTACCCCGCTGATTCTGATATTACTGGTAAAGCACCAGATCTTCTTAAATCATTAGATAAAGCTATTGTTACAATTGGAACTAATCCTTGCTTAACAATTGCTGCAGCATCAGCAAATACAGCACTTAAAGCATTTACGGTTAAATGTGCCTCACCTGCTTACGGAACATCTATCAAGATTAGTAAGGATAAAACTGGTGCTATACTTTCATTGGCAATAGCAGAGATTAATAATATTGTTGGTACAGAAGCCGATCCTACTAAATGTGGAACTACAAACACTGTTGGAACAATTTGGACAAAAGATGAATGCCAAGCTTGGTGTCAAATTGCTGCTAACAACTGCCTCGGTTACCAATGGGATGCATCCCTTCCTGATGAAAGCAAACAAAAGTGTTGGTATTATAAGAAGGCTAAAACAGAGTATGGTCTAATGATCACCGGTGATAATCCAAGAAGACTAGCTGACAAGAAAGATCTCAGCAAACACCGCTGCTTTGTCAAGAAGAAGGAAGCCAGACTCGTTGAGTCCAACAGATTCACTCAGATGATCTGGGCCGAAGGCAAGAAAGTTGCATTTGGTGTCAAGGGTCCATGGGTTGTAGCTTGGTATTGCCCAGCGGGTAATAAGCCAGCAGTTGGAGAGCCTGGCAGCCCTGCCGCCTTCAAGTTAAATGTGAAGAAGACATGTATTGAGAACGGTATGAACGCATGCTACAACACAATGGCACTTAAGGCCATCAATGCTAAGAGACTTTTGCATCAAGAAACCGATCCTCTTGTAATCTATGAGGCTGCTGCTGAAGCCATCCAAGCTGAAATGGACAAGCCTGGCTTCGCAGGAGTAATGCCAGCTGAGTCAGCAAGGCCCAAAGAGTTCCAGGATTGCGCCGAGTCAATCTACACCGAGACATCAACTCTTGCCTCCGCGCTCGCCGCAGTCGCAACCACCAATGTGGCAATCGAGACTTGGTATACAGACGGAGATGCTGCGATTGACTATGCCACCGGTAAACCAAAGGTTAGGACCGCTGCCAATAATGAGAAAGTTGACAGATTACTTTACATGATCTGGAAGACTACAAGGAAAGTTGCCTTCGGCGTCAGAGACAAATGGGTTGTTTCCTGGTACTGTGACGTTAGACCACTCACTGCATTGGCCAAGGTTGGAGTTGAGAACGTTCAGAGTTCACCACTCCTTGATCTGACAGCTGGATCCAGACGTCGTCTCTCATCCGCTGGTCATAGACTTCTTGCAGCTGGTTCAACCAACGTTGCATCCAATGCTAATGATGGAGATAATACATCATACATGCAGACTCTGTCAGGTGTTGGAATGTTCTGGTCAGGTGAGGTCAGGAATCCACCCATGCAAATTTCCGCAGTCAAGCTCAGAAATGCACCAGCCCCAGCTGATCCTGCTCAATTCACTTTGTATAGAGTTTTGATTGATGGTGTTACTTGTGGCACCACCCCAGCCGTTGTTGGATCTGGTGAAGAAGTAGTTGTTAACTGCGGATTGGCACCAGCCTATATCAGCGGTGTCATCGTGAGAGTCGAGACAACCACGAAGACATCATTGTAACTTGCTGAAGTCGAAGTCATTGGTACAGACGGTAGCACAGCCTCCGTAGACAGAGCCTTAAAAGCCAATGCTGGAGAGCCATGTACCGCTAAGGGCTTCAACAGTTGCTACAATGCATTGGCCAGAGCCAGACATAATGACTTAAGAGAAGGTCATCAATGGGTCGACGCTGCCACTGGCGCAGTTACAATCACTCCACCACTTCTAGGTGATGATGAGAAGGCTGAGACGATCCAATAATTGATGACAACCAAGTTCGATGGTACTGAAGCCTCAATCACGGCTTATGTGCCAGATGGCTGCTCAATGAACATCTTTGTAGAGCTCGATGATGCCAAAATTGCTGCCCTATCCAGAAGCCATGCTGCTACTGATGCTTGGTACCACAATGGTATCCCATGGTATGATTATGCCACTGGATAACCAAAGAGCGCTGCCACTACAGCTCAGAAGAAAGCTGCTCTTGATTACACCAGAATGATGTGGAGGAGTACCACTAAAGTTGCCTTCGGTATCGAAGGAAGGAATGTTATTGCTTGGTATTGCGACGAGAAGGGAAACAGTCCAAGTGCCCCAACCAATGCTGCCGTGTTCAAAGCCAACGTTGGCGAGGCTTGCTTGGTGTTCGATTCAGCATCTTCAAGCGCTCTCGTTAAGCCAACAAGAGTGTATAACAAATGCTACAACGACAGACAACGCAAACAACATAACGACAAGAGAGCACTCCATGAAGCTCGTGACCTCGAGTTCAATCAGGAAGCTTCCATCCAAATCCAAGTGATGCTTAATGCTATGACAAGAGGAGATAGAGTTGAGATGCCCACATCAAGTGAGAGACCTGCAGCTTTCAGAACCTGTGGTGAAAATATCTTCACTGGTACAAATTACGTCAATGCTTTCACAACTAATGCTGCAACTGCTGACTGGTATGCTGGTTGGACTGACTATGACTTTGCTTTAGATAAGCCAAAGAGTGTAGCTGTGCAAGATAATTCAGATGAGTTCACATAAGTTGTCTGGAAGGACACCGCCACCATAGGTTTTGGTATCAGAGACAGGACTGTTGTTGCCTGGTATTGTGAAGGAGGAAATACTCCACGAACTGTATCCGCCTTTAGAGCCAATGTTCAAAAACTTTGTATTGAAGGAACTGGTTCCGACAAATGGAATATATGTTACAATGAGAGACAACTTAAAGCACATAACAGTTATAGAACAATTCATGGAACTAAGGACACTGGTTTCCTATAAGATGAGGCTGCCGCCAAAGCAATCCAAACCTTGTTGGACGCCACTAAGGATATGTCAGATGTTTAGGAGAGACCATTCGCATTCAGAAATTGTGGCCAGAGTACGCACACAGCAACAGATAATTATGACCTTTTGACCACCGCTGAAGCTAGTAACCAATGGTATCGTGGTACTGATAACTACAGTTTCGCCTCTGACAGAGCTACCCTTAGCTCCGTTAAAACGTCTGCCTATCAATTCACCCAAATGGTATGGAAAGGAAGTCCAGGTAAAAAGGTTGGATTTGGTGTCAAGGGCCCCACAGCTGTTGCTTGGTATTGTCCAACAGGAAACGACCCAGATACATCACAGGCGTTCGAGGACAATGTTTGCAAAGCTGGATGCCCAAAATGGTGTGAAGTAGACACTGTCAACAAATGCTATAATCAGAAATAGATTGCTAGACACAATGAATTGAGAGCACAACATGGTTCACCAGACCTTGTTTTTGATCATGATATTGCCAAGGCAGCTCAAGCAATGCTCTCAACAAAGGCATGCTCCACTGCATTCACAGGTTCAGCTCCATCAGAGAGACCTTATAGATACAAGGATTGTGGTGAGAACTACTTCTAGAATTCAAACTAGGATACTCTCATGTCATCTGACGCAGCTACTGACAAATGGTATCAAGGCTATGCACATTGGGATTATGAAAATGGAGAACCAAAAGCAAGCAGCAGCGCCAATAGACGTGCTGAAGCTACTCGCTTTGCTACAATGATCTGGAAAGGAGTGAACTTTGAGCCAGGAACAACTCATAAGGTTGGTTTCGGTATCAAATGCGGATATGCCCTTGCCTGGTATTGTCCAACTCGACCAATGCCAAAAACCACCGTAAAGGAGTACCAAGAAAATGTGTGCAAGCCTGACGGCTCATGCGTGTCTCCAGCCTACTTGTGCACCAGAGATGGATACGATCACTGCTATAACACTATGGCACTGAACGCCCACAACAAAAAGAGAGCACTTCATTGTGCTGACCCATACCTTACTGACACCGATATGGCCATAGCGATGCAAACAATGTTGAACGACAAGCAAGCTCCTACAGCCCCTGCCGATAGAAACATCGCTTATAAAGATTGCCTTGAGAGCTTCTACGAAGCTCCAGCTGGTACTAGTGATGATACTGTCAGAGATGAGAACCTTGCAACCGACGCTTGGTATGCAGCGAAAGCTAAATATAACTTCGGCACCGGAGTTGGAAGTCCTAAGGCAGAAGCTGACGTCTTCACCAGAATGGTTTGGAATCGATCAGATGGAAAGGTTGCATTCGCTAGAAGAGGCAGATTCGTGATGGCTTGGTACTGCCCATCAGGAACAACTGGAATCAACGTTGGTGATGCATCTGCTTACTTAGCAAAGATCAAGCCAGACACCTGCGAGAAACCCTGCGTTGATGATGTTACCCTAGACGGATACAGTAAGTGCTATCAACCAAAGGGATTGGAAGCTCATAACGCAAAGAGAAGGATCCATAGAGTCCCAGACCTTGAATTGGATATTGATGTCGCCAAGAGAGCACAAGACTTAGCTGATAGCCTCGCTGTATCAGTTGACGGTACGATGACAGTTCCATCAACTGAAGGATGCGGATGGAACAAAGCTTTGGCTGACGATGTCACTGCCGCCGCCAAGGACACTTGGGCCACCGACTTCTGGTATTAGAAGGGTGCAGGCTATGACTGGGGTACAAAATCATATTCAGCCGTCGCTGAGGACTTCACCTAATTAATCTGGAGAAGCACCACACAGGTCGGATTTGGTATTGCTGGAAGGGCAGTTGTTGCTTTGTATTGCCCTAAGGGTAATATCAAGGGAAGATTCGATTGCAACGTCTGCCGAGCTGGTGTAGGCTGCTCTGAAACTCGATGCCCTCAACCTGACGCCGTTTGCTCCAGTACAGATGGAGAAGGAAATGCTGAAATCTCACTAACAGATGATAAGGAAAGCATCAGGATCATTGCTACCGTCAAGAAGGGCCAAACCTACGCCCTTGCCCTCGGAAGCACATCACTGATCGACAGCGACTTGCTCGTCTTCCACGCCAAGAACTTGCCTGCCGATTCATTCGCCACAGACAGCAGAGCTGCAATCAATGACGCCGCTTCAACTGTATCTGTCCCAGCAGCTCTCAGAGGAGTTAGCATTACGGAGGAAGGAGACTACATCAGATTCGATGGTACCAGGAGATTGGCCCCAGGAACTGCTGCACACTTCAGGATCACTTTGGGAGCAACCCACGACATGGCTTGGGGTCAGTATGCGGACACTACTGCATTCATGTAGGCCTTCAAGACACCAGCTGCCCAAGGAACATGCACAATGAAGCTTCCTGGCGAAGCCGAACCAACTGTAGATCCCGTGACACCTGTGATCCCTGATCCAGTAGCGCCAGAAGATCCAAACTGCCCTAGGTCGAAGAGAGATAGCCCAGTAGATCCAAAGAGACAACAAGATTGCTCTCCAGCAATTGCAACTAGGTGCTATGATAACAGTGCAGGCCTCTATAGAAATTCCAGATGCCCAGCTGGTTCAGCTTGCGGTCAGTGGACATAAACAATTGGTGGTTCAGCATACTACATTAACGGTTGTGTCTTGATCGAATATTGTAATACAAACGGTGATTACAACACGGACCTTAATGTTGAATTCAAATGCCCAGACCCTAATCCAGCAACACCAGCTCCAGTGGTGGCAACTCCAGGCGGTACCGTCGCCCCAGTTACACCCACGCCAACACCAACTGCTCCAGAAGGAACTAAGTGTACTCTTGCCTAAGAAGATGCCTCCACAAATGCAAAGAGAGTTAAGGAATGCTCAACCTTCAAATATTGTACATCTAGATTGACTGGTCTTCCTGATAACTCCATCTGCCCCGCCGCTGAAAAGTGTGGTAGATACATCTGGAAGAGCAGCTCTAACAATCCACTTGCATACTTGGATGCATGTATTCTCCAGAAGTATTGTGGAATTAATGGTGCTGAATTAACAAGTGGAGCCGCTGGTGGTACTTACACCTACAGTACCGACTTTACGTGTCCAGACACTTCCGGTTCTACCGCTCCTGCTGCGCCAGAATGCTTCAATGGACAAGTATTAGTTGGCAATGACTGCTAATGCCCAGCTGGACAAGAAATTAGAGGTGGATACTGCCAACTCAAATGCTTCTCATCATAATACGTCACATCAACTGGAGAGTGCGCATGCCAGACTGGATTCGATCTTGTGGCATATGAGCCTGGTTGCGTGCAAACACCAGTCACACCTGCTTGCTTGTCAGGATAGACATACTACAATGGTTAATGCGTATGCCCACAGGGATACTTCAAGATCAACTATTCCACCGGATGCCAGAAGATTGACCAACCAACATGTATTGGAACTTAGACTCTTGACACCGCTGGCCAATGCGTTTGCCCACCAGGTCAAGAAACGATCACCTACTATCCAGGATGCCAACAGTAAGCTTGCCAATACGCAGGTCAGTATAGAGATTCTTTAGGTCAATGCGTATGCCAACAGGGATACACTCTAACGCAATTTGGATGCCAATACCAACAACCTTCATTCCAACCTTGCCCATTCTCACAATAGACTCGATCAGCATCAGGTGTATGCGAATGCCCAGCAGGATCCACTGTCGTCAGCTACGGAGATGGCTGCCAAGAGATCGTACAAGGACGCTGCAACCCACTCTTAGAGATCAGATTACCAAATGGACAATGCCAAGCATGCCCATCATTCAAGAAGCCCTCTGCTGATGGAACCCAATGCGATGACCCAGGATGCGCTCAAAACGAATTCACAGATGAGAATGGTTACTGCTACCCATGCGCTCCAAGAGCCGTCAGAAGCGCTGATGGAAAATCCTGCGTCTGGGCAAACAGATCCCTGCTCGAAGCCGATTCAGACCCATACGCGTCTCCATACATGAGTGAAGATGAGGCCGACGACTTCTACTTGGACGAAGTGAAGAATCTAAAGTCGATCCAGAACGATCTCATCACAAATCCATGAACGCTGGATGTGACATATTATTAAAATTGATGAGAGAATATAATCAAGTAAATCAATTAAAATTAATTAGAATAGAGGAAATCTATATAATGAATTTGGAATATAATAATTAATTGTTTCTTTCGTAAAATCTCATGTTATTAATATTTTGCATTTAAATACATTTTATTATATTTTAACTTTCATTTACATGTTATAAATTGAATATACATATTATTATAGATCACAATGCTTCATAATTTTCAATTTTAATGATAATTTTTAATATTATAGAGTCAAAAGTTCAAATTCTATTATAAATGTAAGAATTATAAAATACATATATTATTATTAATATGCAGATAAGAGGACATTTACACCATAAAATACATATTTTTCATATT
>Ga0209302_10002135_pt1 | contig 11573 bp, 12 predicted proteins | sample ArcOceMetagenome_2_FD_187445 | JGI IMG/M metagenome (GOLD analysis project Ga0209302, IMG submission 187445) | Marine eukaryotic phytoplankton communities from Arctic Ocean - Arctic Ocean ARC135M Metagenome (SPAdes) (version 2) | ecosystem: Environmental > Aquatic > Marine > Oceanic | place... | reverse complement strand
CACGACGCTACAGCACACGCGATATTATTGTCTGTCCCCTACCCCCCCTCGACTCAGCAGCGTCGCCCCCGCCGCGGCCGCGCGCCGCACGTACTCTCAGCAGAGCAGCCGCCTGAACCCATCCACCCCTCGACGGGAGCCATGCGGCTGCCACCTCCGGCCACCAGCACCCTCGCGAGCCTGCTCACGCCCTCGCTCCTTGTCAGCCTCCCCGTCCTTGAGCGCAACGAGGCGGCCTGCCGGGCGCTCATGCGCGGCACGGGCGTGCAGCTCCGGCCGCACGCGAAGGCCCACAAGTCGTCCGGCCTGGCGCGCTGGCTGCTCGCACGTGGCGGCGACGAACTGTCGGGCCTCTGCGCTCAGACGGTCGACGAGGCAGAGGTGATGGTCGGAGCGGCACAGTGCAAGGATGTGTTGCTCACCAACGAGGTCATCGGACCGCAGAAGCTGGAGCGACTGGCTGGCCTCGCCGCCTCGCACCCCGACGCCGCCATCGGCGTGCTCGTCGACTCGCTGTTCGGCGTCGACGCGCTCTCGGCGGCGATGCGAGCGCGCGCGCCCAGCGCCACGATCTCCGCCTACGTTGAGATCGAATGCGGCCAGGACCGGTGCGCCGTGCCTCCCGCCTAGCCCTAGCCCTAAACCCTAACCTTGAACCCTAACCCCAACCCTAACCCCAACCCTGACCAGGTGCGGCGTGCCTGCCGCCTCGCCTTCGGCGCTCGCGATCGCACAGGCGGTGGCGGCGGCGCCGGGGCTGCGCCTAGGGGGCCTGCATGTCTACCACGGCGGCATACAGCACGTGCGCACCACAGACGACCGACGCGCCGCCGTCGCCAACGGGCCCGCCGCCGCCGCGCGCGCGACGGCGGCGCAGCTGCGCGCGGCGGGGCTCGAGGTGCCTGTGGTCACTGGTGCGGGCACCGGTATCTCCCTGCTCGAGCTCGAACCTGGCTGACTACTTACTAAGCTACCAACACGCGTCTCGCCAAGCTTGCGAAGCCACTCACCACACGCGTTTCACCACGCCACTCACCACTGTGCTACCTACCAGGCACCTTCCAGCTCGAGATCGAATCGGGCACACACACCGAGGTGCAACCGGGCTCGTACCTTTTCATGGACGGGGACTACGGCGCCAACCAGGTGAGTCGCTTAGCTGGTAAGTGGCTTAGAGTCATGGACGGGGACTACGGCGCCAACCAGGTGAGTCGCTTAGCTGGTAAGTGGCTTAGAGTAGCCAACTAGCTTAGACCTACTACTTGTCCAGCGCAGCCTCAGCCTTCGCCTCAGCCTCAGCCTCAGTCTCCCCCTCCCCCTCCTCCCACCCCTACCCTCGGCAGGAGGCGCAGAGTCTCTTCGGACAGAGCCTCTTCGTGCATGCTACCGTCATCTCCGCGGACGAGGTGCACTATGCTATACAGGCGTCCGGTAGGCGCGTGGCTATACTTACTAGGGCTATACTTACACTGCAGGCGGCCGGTAGGCGCGTGGTCGACGCGGGGACCAAGGCCATTGATATGCTGTGCGGCCTGCCGAAACTCGCCGCAATCGACGAGACCGTGCCGCTCGCCCCCGGCCTCGAGGGTGTCGGCTTCCGTAACGGCGGTGACGAGCACGGGATCCTCACCGGCGTGCCCCCGGGTAAGTGAGTGAGTAAGTAAGCGGTGTAAGTCACCGGCGTGCCCCGCGGTGTGGCATGGTGCATTGCACGCGGTGTGCATGTCCATGTCTATGTCCATGTCCATGTCCATGTCCATGTCCATGTCCATGTCCATGTGCGCAGGTCTGCTGCCGATCGGTTCTACGGTGCAGCTGGCGCCGAGCCACTGCGATCCCACTGTCAACCTGCACGAGTGGATCGTTGGAGTACGAGGCGGCGTGGTCGAGACCGCGTGGCCCATTGACGCGCGGGGGCCGTAGAGCGCGCGCGTCAAGGGAATAGTACACACACAAAAAAGAGCCCGGGAGGAGCTATGGGGTGCATCCCGCTCGGGCCGTGGCGCGTGGGCGGACTCTCCATCTCTTTAAAAGTGTGTGTCTGTGTGATTTCTGTGTGTCTTTTAAAAGTGTACCACTACACCGTATTGTTGTATGTGTAGAGCACCGCAGTCCGCACCCGGGGCCCGCGGGGGTACTATAGAAAATGTGTGGCCTGAATATATCCGTTTTTAATTAAGGTCGGAGGACCGCTCAGGAGCGGCCGCCCCGCCGGCCCCAGCGGGTGACCGGACGGAGGGCGATGGCGCAGGATTGTGCTCGGTGATGCTCTAATATACAATATTATTGCTAATAAAAAACATATGTCTTATGTGTGCGGTGCGCCACCCTTGTTTCGAGAGACTTTGTGGGGGGGGGATATAAATAAATTCTCTGCTCGTCGTAAAGTGCTTTTTGGTGCAGGTGGGCACCAAAAGCCTGCTACAGAGTAAAGTGACCCATCACTCCTCGTGTGGCCGACCAAAACTTCACACTTCGAACCTGTGTCCCGCGTCCATTGTGTCCGGACCGACAGTGTCCGGACAGTGTCCGGACACAATTCAATGGACACAACCCCCCAAAGCTTTGACTACTACTGTAAACAGTTAGGCGGCGCGCGAGTACCGAGGACTAAATGTAACAACGCTGAAAACACGCGCGTTTTAATGAGTGTCAGGCGCGATCGATCGACGAACCGAAATCCGAGACGATCGACGACATGCACATGCACAAGCACATGCACATGCACATGTTGGACGTCAACATTGAGCCCTTTGCTTCCTCGAAGACGCCTATGAGATCGGGGAGCGAACTCGAGAGCGACATTCGCGCTGGCAGCTCGAGAACTCGTAACCCGCGGCCACCAGAGCCCACGACCCACAAGGAGGATAAACCACGGCGCGCAGGGCCCTGGCCGCACGATAACCCACGGCGAGCAGCACACACACCTCACAAGAAGCTGCGCCTTCCAGAACCCATGATCCAGCAGGAATCGCGTGCCGCATCACCCATGCCCCATATGGGCCCATGGTTCAAAGGTCAAGTTGCTACGACCCATAAGAACCACCAGCAACCGTGGCCAGCAGTTGGACACCTCGCGCCCCAGTCGCACAAGAACCTACGACTCACGGGGCTACCCCTACAGCACCCTCTCCGACCCCGCTGGGTATCTTCCCCCCGTTGCGATTCCGCAAACCCGCGGCCAACACGAAAGCCCACGCCCTACACCCCGCCGATCTGGGGGAAGAGGTCTGAGCAGAACCGGGTCGACCGCGAGGCCGGGCTCCCGAACGCACCCTCACTCGCAGCTGACGCGCCCATCACGGTCGGGGAAGCTCCAGGCGGCGGGCTGCACGCTGACGCAGGGCTGCCGCCAGGGTTTCCGTTTCACGTACGAACGCTGCCGCAGGAGCAGCGCGCAAGCACTGTCGCAACCAGCGTGGCCTTGCCGCCCATCGTGCACAGCGGTGGCGATGCCGTGAAGAGCAGTCTCGGGCCATGCGGTGTTGCGAGAGGAGAACTAGGAATAGTGTACACGCGGAACAGCACACACGGTATCGTACTAGTTCGCCGGTAGGCGTGTGCTAGCTTTCCTCGGTGCGACTCCGTATACGCTTTCCAAGGACTTTCACTTTTAACCTGATGCCTCACTGTTCGTGGGTACTTTCACAGTAGCGTCTTGTAGATCTCACTAGAGAGCTCGTCGTCGAGTGTAGGCTCAACCTTAGACGGTTATGAGTATAAAGCTACTTTCACCAAAGCTCGAGGTTGTTGAGATGTCGACGCCTCCTCAGCTCGAGGTTGTGGAAGATGCAGCCTCTCAGCCCTCTCTTCTGACGCTCGAGATCAGCGTCGCGCTGTTCACTGTCATCTGCCTCTGGCTACTGGCCCGCCGGCGTCAGGCGCCGCTCAGCTTCCCCACGGTACCCGGGTGGCCGCTGCTGGGCTCGCTGATCGAACTTGGAAGCCCCTCGCGACTGTATGAGCAGCTTACGGCGTGGGCCAAGGTTCACGGCGAGGCCGAGGGTGCCTACGAGTTCAGGCTGCCGGGAGTGCGGTACGTTGTGGTCTGCAAGCATGAGCTCGCCACTGAGCTTCTGGCGCATCGGCCGTTCAAATTGCGCCGTCCGGCACTGCTCCGCGAGACCGTGCCCTTCGAGGGACTGTTCTTTGCAGAAGGCGACAAGTGGAGGCTAGACAAGCGCGTTGTCGGGCCGGCCTTCAGCCACAAGCATCTCAAGGAGTATCTTCACCCCATCCGGCGCATCACCGAGCGACTTATTGACGTTCTCGCTGCCCAGGTCGTCTCGCTGCCCACGGTCTCGCTGCCCTAACCCTAACCAGTCTAACCCTAACCCTAACCCTAACCAGGTCGGCGCGGCACAGCCAATCAATCGCACGCTTTACAGTGCAACGGCGGATATAATCTCGCTTCTCGCCTTCGGGCACGACTTTGACAGCCTGCAGCGCGACTGCCCCGTGCTCGAAGCACTCACGCAGCTCTTCCCGATCATCATGCAGCGCAACTTGGCTTACAGTGCCTGCGCTTACTGGAAGCTGCCGTTCGTCGGCGAGTGGCTCGACGGCGGCGAGCAGGTGGTTGGACGGATCAAGGGGGCCATCGATCGCATCATCGAGCAGCATCGCATCGTCGAGGAGCGCCGGTCCGCTGACGAAGCGCATTCGGAGGATCAGTCGGAGCCTGCGAGGGAGACACCCTTCACTGTGCTCGGCAAAATGCTCGAGCGCTCTGCAGCCGAGCCGGCAAAGTTCGATCACCATCGCGTCGTGGACAACTTGATCACGCTCTTTCTCGCCGGCGCGGACACCACGTCGATTGCAATGACATGGATGCTCTACCATGTGGCCAAGGACACGGCGTTGCAGTCGGAGCTCGCGGCGGAAGTCGCGCCGCTCGACGTGGCCACTGCGAGCCACGAGGAGGTGCTGATGCGTTACTACCACTACTACCCTATATTCAGCTATATCCAGGGGTGCAAACACCTATAGCAACCCTATGCGTCATCAGATGCTGCGTTCGCTGCCGCGGCTGCGCTCCCTCTTCTACGAGTGCCTGCGTGTGCATGGCCCCGCACCTTTCCTTCTTTTTGAGAACACTGAAGACATCATGCTCGCGGGCCAGACCTTTACACCAGACCCCTCTCGCGTGTTCATCCTGCTGACGGGATACATTGGCCAGGCGCAATCGCCTAATTCTAAATCTATCCCTAACCCTAACCCTAACCCTGAGCAGCGCACTCTCCACAACGCCCATGCCGCAGCGGGTTTGCCCCCCCGCTCAAGCCTCGTGCATCCAGCCCTCATTCTTGCCATAGGCGGCCGAGGCGGAGCACCTTGGCGTGGGACTCGAGCCGGGCAAGTTTGACGCGCGGCGCTGGCTCGAGTCAGACGGCTCTGTGCGCTCGCCGCCGCCCGACGTTGTGATGCCGTTTGGTCACGGCATGCGCCTCTGCCCCGGCACGCAAGCGCTGTTGACACATGTACATGTGCATGCACATGTGCGGCCTAGCGAACCGTGGTATGTATCCCGTACCGCGCCCTGATCAGGCGCCACTGCTGCACGCCTACCCGTTCGGATTATGATAGAAGATGGATTGGTATCTACCTATATAATCTTGGCTAGTGCTGTTTGACCTCACAGTCTCGCCTCTCCTTGCGTTGGGCCTCAGTCATGGCCTTCGTACACGGCCGGAGAAGTACTGTGCCCTCTCATTTCCCGCTGCAGGCAAAGATCTTTCCATGCTGGAGAGCCTCGTGTGTGTGGGGCGCGTGCTGCAAGCTTTCGCCCTCGCGCTGCCTCCAGACCACACGGAAGTGGGAACTGTGAGCCAATTTACGGTGGAACCTGACTGCGACGTCTGTATCTCCTTCAACCCGCGGGAATAAGCATTGTTGGACTGGCGCCGCAGCCAGGCAGAAAAAGCCATGTGCTGCGTCTCCGCGAGTGTGATGCGTGTGCCGAGGACGTGCCGAGCATGGTGCCGAGCTGTGTCCTTGGCAGCGCACGCATGTGCGCGTACACGTCGCGTGTGGAGTGGAGTCCCCACAGATCTTTAAGAATTGAGTGAGAGAAACCCGTTATTTAAACCGTTATATTTCCACACGCACACAAAAGAGACATTTGCATTAAATTCCGCATATGATGGCATTTGGATTTGCAGATTGCACACATAATACCTTACACAGTCCAGACACAACAGTCACACACACACACAGTATTAATACGGCTTTACCGCGCAAGACCGGCGCCACCGCGCACACCAATAAAGGCCAACCGCAACCCGATGTTTATAGTGGGCAAATTTCAGCGTGGTTTGGCTTCTAGAGCCTTCTATATACGTTCTAGGACGACCTTTTGAACTGACCACGCTCCACGGACCGTCTGTACTCCGCGGACCCAGGCTGCGGGAACCTGCCTAGGCCGCCGCCACCAGCCCCATGACCCACCCCATGGCTAGCCTCGAGCTCGCCGCGCTGGTCGCCTCGCGCATGGCCTTGCCACCACCTCACCGCATCGGGCTCGGCCGCATGCTCCCACTCCTCTTCTCCTGGTGAGGTTGGAGGTTGGGGTGGGGGTGGTGGCGAGGGTTGGGGCGGGGGCGGGGTTGAGGTAGAGGTTGAGGGCGAGGGTGGGGGTAGGGCAGAGTCAGCCCGCACGGTCACTCATCATGAAGGCGAAGCGTCAGGCCCGCGGCTATACTTGCTACGGGGCAACGCGCTCCTGGCCACTCTCGCACCGGCAGTAGCCCTCCAGATACATGCCTCCCCCCCCCTGCTGCCTTGCCGCCGCCTGCCACGTCCACGGCGGCGGCGTCGGGCCCCATCGTAGCGAGCATCTTCCCCAGCTCGCGCTGCTCGCGCTCCATCTGCGCCTGCACACGCATGCACACGGCGGTGCACGTGTAGTGTGCATGCAGCGTAGGCTATAGGGGAGGGGCAAGGGGCTGCCAGGGCACCTGGCACCTGGCACCCGGTCAAGGTGCACCCCCGGTTATGAGCGGGTGGGTGGAATGCAGCTGCGGTAATGAGAGGGAGTGAGAGTGGTCCAGGGGTGATAACGAGCGGCACCTGGCGCTGCTGCAGCTCCAGCTGCCGCGCCTGCAGCGTCGCCATGCGCGACGCGCGCGGCGCCATCGCCCCTCGCGCCTCCGCCGCCGCGCCATCACGTAGCAGCCGGCCCTCGCCACCTTGGTCGGGCGGCTGCATCTGCATCTGCATCTGCATCTGCATCTGCTGCAGGTGCATGTGCGCCGGCACCTGCCGCGGCGGTGTCCCCTGCTGCGCCCGCTGCTGCCACAGCTCGACCTGGCCTTTCTGCCCCGCACTCTGCTGCAGTAGCTCAGCCTGCGTATACACCTGCTGCTGCTGCTGCCGGTGCTGCTGTGGCGGCGGCGGCGGCAGCGGTGGCTGCAGCGGCTGATGCTGGTGCTGGTGCTGGTGCTGGATCTGCGGCTGCAGCTGTCGATGCTGTGGCTGCAGCAGCTGCTGGTGCGGCAGATGCTGCTGCTGCTGCTGCTGCGGCGGCGGCAGATGCTGCTGCTGCTGCTGCTGCTGCTGCTGCGGCGGCGGCAGATGCTGCTGCTGCTGCTGCGGCAGATGCTGCTGCTGCTGCTGCTGCTGCTGCTGCTGCTGCCACATGGGAAAGACAGCAGGGAGGCCTGGTGCTGCAGCAGCAGGACGACCGCCACTACTCTGCGGCAGCGCGCGCGCTATGTGGCGCGGCGCCGCCGCGAGACTCCACGCGCGCGCACCGATCGCCGGCGGCGCCGTAGCAGGCTGCTCGGGTGGCAGCGGCGGCGGCGGAGGCAGGCGGCTGTGTACAGGCGCTGTTGGCGGCAGTCCGCTGGCGCTCGAGGCGGGCGTCGACTCGGGGACGTCGGAGAGCGCCCGGGCGGCCAGCATCAGTCGGAACATCTCGAATACGCGGTGCTTGGGCAGACGGTGCACGCGCGCCGCCACCTCGATACAGCGCATGAGGTCGCCGCCGCACAACCGGTGCAGTTGCAGCAGTGAGTCGTAGAGCTCCGGCTCGGGCAGCGACGGCGGTGGCTGCGGCTGCTGCTGCTGTTGCTGCTGCGGTGGCGGCGGCAGCTGCTGCTGCGGTGGCGGCGGCAGCTGCTGCGGCGGCGGCGGCTGGTGCGGAGGTGGTGGCTGCGGCTGCTGCGGTGGCGGCACGCGCGCCGGGCGTTCAGGCTGTGGCAGGCGCTCAGGCTGATGCGTCTCCGGCTGGAACGGGTGGCTGCCGAACTGCTGTGGGCTCGGGGGCAGCGCACCGCCAAGCGTCACGGCGATGGGACCCGCGCGGCTGCCTAGAGGGTGCACGTACGGCGTGCGGTCGACCTTGTAGTCGACCTTCAAGAACCGCATGCCGACCCACGAGAACAAAAAGCGGCGAAACAGTCAGCTGGTGGAGCTAAGCGCGTTCGCTCCTCTCCTCCTCGCGGCGAGAGTTCACTGACGTAACCGACTCAGACGCGAGGTCCCATGGTCACGATCTCGTGGGCAGGCGTGCTGCTCCTCTTGGCGAGGGCGGGCGCGCTTCACCCTCTCGGCTGGCCCTCCTGCCGCCTGCCGCAGCTGCCGCCGCGAGTGGCCATGGCCAGATGCACCGGCCTGGCTGCGGCCCGGAGATCTCGCAGCCTGAGCTGCGCTGCGCTGGACCAGCACGCGCGCACCGAGCGCACGCCCAGCGCCATCTCACGTGCGCCGGCGCCGCGGCTCTGCGCCGGAGCGCCCGACCGGCCGGCCGGAGTGGTGCCAAGAGGGCGGCGCTGGCTTGCGGCGGTCGCGAAGCGCCTGCCGCTGCGCCGCGAGCCCGAGGTGCAGCCCGAGGTGCAGCCCGAGGAGCAGCTCGAGGTGCAGCCCTCTGCCGATAATGCGGTAGACGCGACCGCCGCCGCCGCCGCCACCGCCTCTGTCGCCGCCACAGCCTCCGCCGCCGCTGCCGCCACAGCCGCCTCCGCTGCCGCCACAGCCTCCGCCGCCGCCGCCACAGCCTCCGCCGCCGCCACAGCCTCCGCCTCGCCATCGGGCGGCGCCGCTCCGGTCGAGTGGCAGAATGCGCTGTTCGACTTCGGCAACCGAATCGGCCGCGGCAACGACGCGACCACGCCAGCAGTGCTGCTCGACGAGGTTTGCCCACCTCCGCTAGTTATCATCCCTGTTCGGTGACCGGTCCTCATATACGCTATCCGTATGTGTGCAGGTTTGCCTATTGCCCGGCGCGCCGGTCGTACGCGTGGAGGTCGCCCCCGGCAACGCGAGGCGAATCTTCACCGGCATCGACATCGTGGCAGAGGGGTGAGACACCACCTACCACTCCGTACCACTGCCACTGCCACTGCTACTACCACTACCACTACCACTACCACTACCACTACCACCACTCTGCTCGAGCTAGCCGATCATACACACCATCATACCTAGTCACGAGCCTACCGCCCTAGATGCGACGTACTCGAGTTGGTGTGGCTAGCCCTCACCCTCACCCTCACCCTCACCCTCACCCTCACCCTCACCCTCACCCTCACCCTCACCCTCACCCTCACCCTCACCCTCACCCTCACCCTCACCCTCACCCTCACCCTCACCCCAACCCTCACCAGGTGCGACGTGCTTGAGCTCGTGTGGGCGACGCTCACAGACTACCCCAACCTCGCCCAGGTCATAGACTAACCCTAACCCTAACCCTAACCCCAACCCCAACCCTAACCCCAACCCTAACCCTAACCCAAACCTCGCGCAGGTCGTGCCCAACCTCGTCTCCAACGACGTGCTGCACATGGACGACGACGGCAAGGGCGCCAGGCTGCAGCAGGTGGGGGCGGCCAAGATCGGGCCCGGGATCACCTTCACAGCGCAGACCACGCTCGATGTGCGCGAGTGGCCCGGCGGCCTCCCCGCGGACAAAGAGGCGGACTATCTCGCTGAGGCCGAGCAGCCCGCGGGCGAGTACGGTGTGAAAGAGTCGGCCGCGGCGCGTGTGGCTAGTCAGCTGCAGCCGTTGCAGCTGGGCGTCTTCCCGCGACCCTACGTCCTCTCGTCGCTGCCGCACCGCGACGTGACCATGCAGGGCGCGGCGGACGTCAAGGGCGACTTCCGCTTCTACCAGGGAGTGTGGCGGCTGCAGGCGCTGCCCAACTGCGCCGAGCCTGGCTACAGTGCGATGCGCCTCACCTACTCAGTCGAGCTGAGCCCTCGCGCGTGGGTGCCCGTGGCGCTCCTCGAGGGCAACATCGCCACGGCCCTGGGCGAGAACCTCGAGGCTATCCGGGACTATGTAGTGGCTTCGGATGGCTGTCTGACCGAGTACTAGAGTACCGAGCCGCGCTCAGCTCGAGGCCGCGGGGTCAAGGAGCTCCGCGAGCGGAGGCTGCCCTGTGAGAGTGGCGAGGCCACACACTGTCGCGGCCGCACACGCCCGAGTGCGAATGGTGCGCGTCCCCTCCATACTCTCCCCCCTCTCCACCAGCCCACCCACCTGCGAGACGATGTAGTCCGGTGCACCGACGGTCGCACTGTGCCGCCGCCCCGGGCCCAGTGATGCTCTCAAGTCAAATCCTCCGCATCAACCGCTGTCAACCCCGTGTCCGCTTTTCGCGGTCTCCCCCGGATTTACAGGACGCGTTTTTTTCTCAAGGAGAATTCGCAAAATACCGCCCCCGCCGTGTCTGTCTCTTCGAACGGCTCGTCCGACCGACTGGGGGAGTGGGAGGTCTGATCAGTCGTTTTGTCCCAACACAGACATCTTTTTTCAGCCCCTTTCCCCTCTTTTGACAAACTAAATAACTTTTCTATCCATGAGCTATCCCTTTCTCCAGCTCCCCAGCAGGATGGTACCGAATCACCCCTTCCTTGTCAAATCCTCCGCATCAACCGCTGTCAACCCCGTGTCCGCTTTTCGCGGTCTCCCTCGGATTTACAGGACGCGTTTTTTTTCCGAAGAGAATTCGCAAAATACCGCCCCGCCGTGTCTGTCTCACCTCCGAAGAGGCACCTCCGAAGAGGTTGACTAGTCTATAAAAGGGCAACTTTCATGCCATCGCACGGCTCACCACGTGACTCCGGAAGACAGGCGTGAAGGGACCGCGGTTTTCGCCTTGGTTGCGTCGTTACCGGATCTTGTTAAGAACCCCTTTTTAAGAACTCCCCATTCACCAAGAACTCCAATCGGCAGCATCGCTCGCCTTTGGAAGACACTGGTGCAGGCGAGTCCCCATTCACCAGAACTCCATTCGGCCGCATCGCTCGCCTTTGGAAGACACTGGTGAAGGCGAGCGATGAGGCTGCCGACGTGCCACGAGGAGCTCCACGCGCCGGGCAAACCGTTCGTGTCGTCACACCACAAGGGCATGAAGCGTCTGGCGCAGTTGTGGGAGTTCAACGCCGAGGAGACAAAGAAGGCATGCAGCTGGTGCCCCACAGCTGTCATGGCCCACATGCCAAGGCTGCCGGCACTCATTCAGATGCTGGAGAACGCGAGCGTGGCGCGTGCGGCCTGGGTCGCGCAGGTCGACGTAATCAACTGGGCAGCGAAGGACGAGCATCCCAAGCTCGATGGCAACGTCGAGCTC
>Ga0209302_10002134_pt1 | contig 11577 bp, 6 predicted proteins | sample ArcOceMetagenome_2_FD_187445 | JGI IMG/M metagenome (GOLD analysis project Ga0209302, IMG submission 187445) | Marine eukaryotic phytoplankton communities from Arctic Ocean - Arctic Ocean ARC135M Metagenome (SPAdes) (version 2) | ecosystem: Environmental > Aquatic > Marine > Oceanic | place... | reverse complement strand
CGCGCTGCAGCTTCGAGGCCACGCCATCCTCGCTGCTGAAGGCGTCGCGGCAGCGCTGGGCGAGCTCGGGCGGCAGCGGCGGCCAGGCGGCGCCTCGCTCCTCCCGCCACAGCTGCCACTGGTGCAGCTGGCACAAATCCTTAGGGGCAAGGCTGTGCTCTGCACAGAGCTGCACGAAGGCGTGACTGTCGAAGAGGGCAGGCGCGAGGTGGTCGGACGCGGCAAACGCCCACGCCGTATTGGCGAGGTTCTGCGGGTTAAAGTCGCGCAGCCGCGGCACCGCCGCCGCCGCGATCGCGTCGAGCAGCGCCGGCGCAGCGTGGCCGGCCGTGGCGAACGCCCACGCCGTGATGGCGAGGTCCTGCGGCTTGAATTCGCGCAGCCGCGGCACCGCCGCCACCGCGATCGCGTCGAGCAGCGCCGGCGCAGCGTGGCCGGCCGTGGCGAACGCCCACGCCGTGTTGGCGAGGTTCTGCGGCGTGAAGTCGCGCAGCCGTGGCACCGCCGCCACCGCGATCGCGTCGAGCAGCGCCGGCGCAGCGTGGCTGGCCGTAGCGAACGCCCACGCCGTGTTAGCAAGCTCCTGCGGGTTAAAGTCGCGCAGCCGCGGCACCGCCGCCGCAGCGATCGCGTCGAGTAGCGCCGGCGCACGATGGCCGGCCGTGGCGAACGCCCACGCCGTGTTGGCGAGGCCCTGCGGGTTAAACTCGCGCAGCCGTGGCACCGCCACCGCGGCGATCGCGTCGAGCAGCGCCGGCGCACGATGGCCAGCCGTGGCGAACGCCCACGCCGTGTTAGCGAGGCCCTGCGGGTTAAAGTCGTGCAGCCGCGGCATCGCCACCGCAGAGATCGCGTCGAGCAGCGCCGGCGCACGATGGCCGGCCGTGGCGAACGCCCACGCCGTGTTGGCGAGGTTCTGCGGGTTAAAGTCGTGCAGCCGCGGCATCGCCACCGCGGAGATCGCGTCGAGCAGCGCCGGCGCACGATGGCCGGCCGCGGCGAACGCCCACGCCGTGTTGGCGAGGCCCTGCGGGTTAAACTCGCGCAGCCGTGGCACCGCCACCGCGGCGATCGCGTCGAGCAGCGCCGGCGCACGATGGCCAGCCGTGGCGAACGCCCACGCCGTGTTAGCGAGGCCCTGCGGGTTAAAGTCGTGCAGCCGCGGCATCGCCACCGCAGAGATCGCGTCGAGCAGCGCCGGCGCACGATGGCCGGCCGTGGCGAACGCCCACGCCGTGTTGGCGAGGTTCTGCGGGTTAAAGTCGTGCAGCCGCGGCATCGCCACCGCGGAGATCGCGTCGAGCAGCGCCGGCGCACGATGGCCGGCCGCGGCGAACGCCCACGCCGTGTTGGCGAGGTTCTGCGGCTTGAAGTCGTGCAGCCGCGGCATCGCCACCGCGGAGATCGCGTCGAGCAGCGCCGGCGCAGCGTGGCCGGCTGTGGCGAACGCCCACGCCACGTTGGCGAGATTCTGCGGCTCGAAGCTGCTCAGGCCACCGCGCACCGCCGCCTCCGCCACCGCTGCAAAGAGCGCGCCAGCCTCGCCGTTCAATCCCACTAGCGTGCACTTGGCCAGGCCATGTGCAATATTTGATAGGGCCCTCGCGTTGCACGAGCCAACCACCTCAATGGTGCGCCGCAGCAGCCGCCGCATCTCCTCCCGATGATTCGACCCAGACGCGTCTCTCTGCTTCCCCAGCTTGTTCCACAGATTTGCTATATGGATGTGGTTCAGGCTTGCGCTGTGATCTGCGGAGAGGCGAAGCAGCTCGTGGGCGTTGCCAGCCTGGGAGATTTGTCCGCTTAGCACACGCCCGTCGACGGCGCCCTTGGGTGCTGGCGGCGCACGCCCGATCTCGTGCGAGGATGGCGTGCCCGCACGCCACGCCGGTGCTGTGCTGGCGGTGGGCTCGGGGAGCCGGCGCTTCTGCGTGCGACTGCCGGAGATGTGGAGAGTTTCGCGACGTCCATCATCCGCAGTCTCACTGTGGTGACGCGAGGGCTCGTCGTACCGTCGCTGAGGCTCGTCGCGCCAACGCGAGGGCTCGTCGTACCGTCGCTGAGGCTCGTCGCGCCAACGCGAGGGCTCGTCGTACCGTCGCTGTGGCTCGTCGCTCCAACGCGAGGGCTCGTCATACCGTCGCTGAGGCTCGTCGCGCCGTGCACCCGAGTTGTGCACGGCCTGAACGGCCATCGTCTCAGGGCGCGACTGGAGGTGCTGGAGACCCTGCGAGTCGTAGCGTGTCTCGAACTGGCGCCCACCCCACGGCCGTGGCGCGCCGCTGCGGCCATCGCCGGTGCTGGCAAGTGGCCTCCGGTCCCAGTCGTGGTCGCCGCGGTGGTCGCGTTCGTCGCGCTGGCCGCCCCAGCCTGGCATCCGATCCCTGGCGTCCGGTCGTCCGCGATCTTCGTGATAGTGACGTTCGCGGTCGTCGCGTCGCCCACGGTCCATCTCGCCACGGCGGTCGCGATCGCGGCTACGGCTGCAACTCCGTGTACGACGAGGCGTGCCACTGCGACGCATTCGGTTACCAGCCCCTGCAACACGAGTACGTGTACGAGGGGATAAAATAATGACAAACCGGTACAACATAGACCTCGGTCTCACAATCTCCAGGCTGCTCTCTGCACAACAAAGCGAGGGGTAATTGCCAAGGTAAGCGCAATTAAAGGAGCACCCCTCCAGTATTAATTTGCGTGCAAGCTCGTGAACCGTCGAGTGTTATCGTGTTTGGTTGTGGATAAGATAAGATAGAGATTAAATAATGACGGGTCGATACAACATAGACCTCAGTCTCACAATCTCCAGGCCGTTCGCTCGGCTGCACGACAAAGCGATGGGTAATTGCACCACGTACGGTAAGCGCAATTAAAGACACAGAGTTCAGAGTTCAGAGTTTATTCGACCTAAAAACAGCAAACCGACTAAACTGGCCCTATAGCCGTGTCTAGCGAGCATCTATGGATAAGACACGTAAGCGCAGAACGCGGCATTCAGAGGTTGGTCCTTGTGTGTGCACGTGGAATCTAGGACTCACACTGGGGGAGGTCTGAGGTCTAAACACGGATATTGTCTCTTCCATCCGCACCGTGTTAGTCAAGGGCCCCAGGTTTAAAATGTTAAACTGGTGTTAAACTGGTGTTAAACCGTGTTAGTCTGCTGTTAAACCAATGGCTGGCCAACGCGACGGCGAGCGGCTGAGGGTGTTCGAGCAAGGAGGAGTTCGGGGTGCTGGCCGGCATCCGTGGGCGCAACGCACACCGGGGGCAGCAGCCGCCCACACAAGTACGGTCACACACCGGCAAGAGCGGAAGAGGTGGAGGAGGTCAACTCAATAACAACTGAGGGCTTAACGCCTCCTGAGGGGGGAGAGGGGGATTTAGACAATAACACCCAAGTCTAACACCTGCCAGATGTTGGTCTCAGTCACTCAGTGAGGTGTTACCACCTTGGCGGTATAGTGGTGTTAGTCAAATGGTTCTGACACCAGCCTAAACCTGAAGCACTGACCACTACCATGCGGACACCCTGATGCGGGGAGATTAGAGGGCTCTCCCCTGGCCCGGGGTGTGTGAGGGGATTCGGGCTCCTCTTGAGCCCCCGCGGGGCACAGGCAGGCATGCGCGGTGGAGGTCTGGAACCTGGGACCTCAGACCCCAAGCGGCGGCTGGAGGGCGATCAGGGTTGATATGCCGGCTGCGTGACGCGTGCTTCAGCACGCCTCAGCCCCCCCGTCACCGTTTACCATGTTATCCATGTTATTAGAACGTTATATAGTAGGTACCTACTGTGGAAGATCATCCTATCTAACGCGTGTTTTTGCCTGAAGTGAGAGAATTTATTTTTAGTCACTCCTCACTCGACGTACAACATTTTATGTCTCCATGCCAAAGTCTCCACGTCGTCACCAGTAGGGTAGAGGGAGTCGGGAGCACAAGCTATAAGCACAGCAACCGACTGGTGGACTAGCCACCTCCTTCAAGCATCCCTACCGGCCCTTCGCCGCGTTACAGTAGCGCGGCGGACGTTAAAAGTCTCCACGTCGCCGACCGGTAGGGTAGAGGTGGTCAGATGCGAAGCGCCCGACGGCGAACCGGCGTCTCCGCGGGCCCACCTCCTCCAAGCATCCCTTCTACCTTGTGTGCCTTGTCGGCGCAGGCTATCCACGCTGCTCAAGGCCAACCCGGTCGAGAAGGACGGGGATATTACCCTCTTGGGCAGCTGGAGGAGGAGCTCGACCCCGCGGCTCGAACGATCAACCATCAACCACAGCAGGTCCATGTCCATGTTATCCATGTTATTAGAGCGCTCCAGGTACCTACTGTTGTAGATCATCCTATCTACCTGGTAACGCGTGTTTTTCAAGTCACTCCTACCATTTAAGTCAAGATTTTAATGTCCTTTTCAAAGAGTCTCCACGTCGCCGACCGCTAGGGTAGAGGGTGTCAGGCGCGGGGCGCCCAACGGAGGACCGGCACTCTTGTGCCGTCCCACCACCTCCAAGCATCCCTACCGGCCCTTCGCTGCTTCCCAGCCGGTGGAAGGCGCGGGAGGGTCGATGCGGCAGGAGTAGAATACGGCGGCGGGGGAGGGGGATACAACAGGCAATGGGAGGAATACGGTGGGACACGGCGGACGGCGGGTGATACGGCGGGGGCAGAACACCGCGGACTGCGGCTGGTACGGCAGAGGTGGGATATACGGTGGGCGGCGGCATTGGAGGATGATACGGCGGGCGAAGGGAGGAATATGGAGGTGCTTCACGTCATGGCACATGGGCGGCGAGAATAGCCCGCGGCGGGTGCTCTGTCCCTGGCGCGTGGCAGGCGCACCGGCTGGCCAGCCTTACCTTGCCGGCCGTTGCTCGAGCGACTGTCGTGTGCTTCTTGAGGTGTGAGTGCTTCAAAGGCCGTGACGTGGGTCGTCCGAGGGACCCAAGAAGTCGCCGCTGGGTGTGGGGTGGGTGCCGGGCAGGTGCTCGGTACGGGGCTTGCGTTAGGTGGTTTGTCATTATTATCTTATCTGAAGGATACGAGGGCTACGAACAAAACATGCCACCTGCACTCCGGGGCCTGCACCAGCGTCGCCTCAGCCCCGCCTGCAACAGCGAAAACTAAGAAATCCTTCGCGAACCCCGGAGGTCCCAACCCCGCCCACTGGCCCGCATTGCCCGCTGAGATTCTAGGGTTTCCGCCACGGAGAAGCTCCCTTGCTCGCTCTCCGCGATAGGCGTCCGCCTCCAGGCCACCGCTGCTACCGCCGCCGCTGCCGCCGCCACTGCTGTTACCGCCGCCACCGCGGAGCAATGTCGACCGCAGACGCGATGGTCGCGGCCGTGCTCGCTGTCGCAAGCCTCGCTCTAGTACTTCGTAAGCGAGCACAGCTAAGCGCGCCAGAGCAGTGCACACCGTGTGAGGCCGACGATAGCCCTGAGGTTCTTACGGTTCCACGGCGGGGCCCACGCCACAAGCTCAAGGCCAACGACGGTAGGCCTGAGGTCGCTTCGGATCCACGACAGGACCCACGCCACCATCTCAACCGACGCTTCTTCGCAGACACCGACCGGGCAGGCGCGGCGGGCGTGGGTCATAGATTTTCGGCGGCTTAGGTGAGGGCGCGGACGGCGTTTGGTGACGGGTAATTGTGTTTCCGCGAGACGACCCAGGCGGGTCGTCCGCGGCTTAGGCCGCGCGTTCTCTATCTATCTATCTAGGCTTGGTGCGGTGCGACCTCCGGCTGGTCGACCGCTTCCTCAGCTTGGACTGCGGCCACGAGCTGCTTCGCCTGGGGCTCTTCCCGAATGCGCAGGAGATCTCCGAGTCGATGGCGTGCCTGCAGGCGGCCATCGAGCACCTGCAAGGCGTCGTCAGCCTGTCCGACACCGACGTCGTGGCCATCGTCGTGGGCGACGGTGCTAACCCTAACCCTAACCCTAACCCAAACCCAAACCCAAACCCTAACCCTAACCCTAACCCTAACCCTAACCCTTAACCTAACCCTAACCCTTCCCACTGACCACTGACCCTAACCCTAACCCTAACCCTAACCCTGACCCTGACCCTAACCCTGACCCTAACCCCGACCCCAACCCTGACCCTGACTACTGACCCTAACGCTGGCCCTGACCCTATCCCCGACCCCAACCCTGACCCTGACTACTGACCCTAACGCTGGCCCTGACCCTAACCAGGCCGCACGCCTCGCACCGCGGCCCTGCTCGCGATGCGCACCCGGTGGACGGTCCTGTCCGTCGACCCTGCGCTGGAAGGCTTGCTCCCGACAGCTGAGGCGGAGGCGGAGGCGGCAGCCGAGGCGGCAGCCGAGGTGGAGGCGGAGGCGGAGGTGGAGGCGGAGGTGGAGGTGGAGGCGGAGGTGGAGGCGGAGGTGGAGGCGTCAAGCAGCGAGAGGTTCGCACAGGCTGCCTCGCGTCACGGCCCCATGCCTAACGTGCTAGCCCCCACCCCCATCCTCGCCCTGGGCAGGCCCCACGTGCTGCCCAAGGAGCTGCGCCACGCGCGTCTAGCTGCGCAGCAGGGAAGCGCCCGCCAGCTCGCCCGCCGCGCACGGCTGCGGGACGAGCTCGGCCAGGTGCGCTAGCCCTAGCCCTAGCCCTAGCCCTAGCCCTAGCCCTAGCGCCAGCCCTAGCGCCAGCCCTAGCCCTAACCCTAGCCCCAACCTTTAGCCCTAGCCCTAGCCCTAGCCCTAGCCCTAGCCCTAGCCCTAGCCCTAGCCCTAGCCCTAGCCCTAGCCCTGACCAGGTGCGCCGGCTCTCCTTGTGCGTCGCACGCATACAGGACGTGGCCGTGCACTTGGGCGCCCCGCCGCCGCCAGCGCGCCGCGACGACCGGCCGGCGAGCGTGGTGCTGCCGTTGCCGCCGGGCGGCAAGGTGCTCGTTTTCTTGCCGCACTGCCACGCCACGCCCGACGAAACCCTCGCCTGCCTTCGCTTCCCCGCCGCCGCCGCCGACGCCGACGCCGCCGACGCTGCCGGCGCCACTGGCAACGCCGACGCCGACGCCGACGCCGCCGACGCCGGCGCCGCGATATCGCGCGCCGCCGCGTCGATCTCGGTGGTCCAGCTGCCGTGCTGTGGCTACGTCTGGCATGACACGCTGCTCGGCCAGCCGGCGGACGTCGACTTCCTCGACGCGCGCGTGTGCACCACCGCGCGCTCGGTGCGCGTGTGGCGCAACGCGGCCGCGGCCTTCGACTTTCGTGCGAGCGCGCGCGGCCCCGGCGTGCCCGTCGGCCGTCTCTCCGTCCTTGCGCGCGACGGCGAGACGCAGGCGCGCAAGCGTCAGGAGCACCGGCAGGTCAAAGGCGCGAAGAACGATCGCAAGCAAGCCCAGAAAGCACGGCGCGCGAGCGACGCAGCACGCACCAAGCATGCCCGAGCTGAGGCCCCAACAGGGCAAGGATAAGGGCAAGGGTCACCAACCCGCACTGGCATAAGCCACGCCGAAGGTGTGCACGGCGCACCTGAGGCTCGCGACGTCGTGCACGTCATGTGTTAGAAGCGCTCTGTTGCCTTACAGGATGCACAGCGCAGGCTGCGACTGTGTGGGGTGTGTTACGAATTAAAGCGTACGTGCGGCTTCGCAGCCCCCAGCTGAGAGCCAGCCACGACGCGAGCCAGCAGTTTATAATATTGGCTCGAGGTGAGATGTGTAGGGTGCTAATAGGGATAGCGAAACTGCAATCTCCGCGCACCGGGGCATGCTCTTTGCTCTCCGCACAGCCCGGAGCCCGCCCGCCAGCGCCCGCAGCGCGCGCCCCACGCACACAGCACACAGCCCGCCGCCGATGATGGGCCCGGGGTCGCGCCGGCGGGCGGGCACTGGGCGGTGAGAGATCAGAGGACTTCTTCTGTCATTACACACGTTTATTCTGTGCGCACCGTTCCCTCATGCTGACCGCACTGGCACAAAACGAGGGGGGGGGGGCGGCCTCAGGTGAATTTTGACGAGGCCGATCAGCTCCTGAAGGCCTTCTGCCGCTGCACGAGCGGGGGCATGCTCTGCATCCAGGTGGCGTGCGCGCCCAGCGCGTCCTCCGCCTGCACGTCGGCGCCTCCAAGCCCGCCAAGAGAGCGGTAGACGGGTGCTTCAGAGTCGAAGTCGAGCTCGTCGTTTGCCGGCTGCCACCAGACGTCGGAGAAAGAGCGGTAGACCGGCCCTTCGAAATCGAGGGCCTGGTCAAAGCGCTCGTCCGACTGAGCCTCGTGCAGCTGCGGCTCCCCCGCCATGTGCAGCTGCGGCTCCCCCCCCACCATTCCAAAATCGCCAGAGCCGCCGAAGCCGCTGGGCTGCACGCCGCCGCAGTCGGGCCGGCTGCGACTCGTTGCAGCCTCGTACTGCGCGCGAAGCCCGGCCACCCAGGCACTGTGCGCGGCGAAGACCTCCTCCTGGTTATCAGCTGACGGCATGGATCGTGGAGGTGCGACGTTCGAGAAAAGCAAACCCCGAGGTTGCTACACGCCCTTGACCCGAGATCCGCGGATCCAATTGGACATGGACATGCATATGCACACCTCGCGGACTCGCAGTCACCGCCCTTCGCCGGTCGCGTGTTTGCTCTCATCAGGCCCACACCGGACCTTCGACTTGCTCCGTCTCTCTCTCTCTCTTTCTCTCTTAACCACTAGCCACCGCCGACGTTCGTCGGCGCCCGCGCGGTCGCCACTTCGCCTACTAAAAACCCATTTTTTTATTACGTCTGTACTAGGGTGGCACCCCATTGTGTCAACACGATAAGATAATAAGATAAGATAAGATCGATAAGCTGCAGGCGGCAGCCCTCTCTCTATATATATACCCCCCCTGGCAGTCGTCACTATATACGTATTCTCTGCCCTGCATGCAAAGTTGCCTTTCTGAGCGAGTTTTTTGCCTGAAAATGCCACAGGCGCTGTTGGCCCTGCTCGCGGTCTGGGCGACCCTGGCCGTCGTAACGGGAGTGGTCCCACTCCCGAGCAAAATGGTCGGAATGTACGTTCTCGTGGCGGACGACTCGGACAAGACCTACACCTCGTCGTACGACTGGACGCCCGCCCTGCATCCGTATCAGCAGGGCGCAGCAAACACGCTCTTCCTCACGTTCATCAACCCAGATCTGATGCCCGCGGTGCCCCCAGCCTTTGCCAATCTGGCCAGGACGCGTGGCACGAACGCGCCTGGATCTGTACCGAGTGACGTGCCCATCATCTTTTCAGTGGGCGGCCAGGAGTACAGCAAGGAGACGCACGTACCCAGCAGAAAGAGCTACGAGAAGGGCACTTGGGCGTGGCTCGTCTCGAAGGAAAGGGCGGAGGCGATGGCGGCGCAGGTTGCGCAGTGGCCGCTCAAGTACGGTTGCGACGGCATCGATCTGGACATAGAGGATCCAGCAGCATCCGGCGAGGACGCCGAGCAAAACCTGGTCTACTTCGTGAGCGCACTCAAGAGGCTCGCGCCGGACATGATCATCACGCAGCCAGTGCTCGGGAGTTCCGCCCCCATGGTTGTCTACGACAAGGTGGACAAGTGGGACAGCTCCGCCGGCACCCGTGGACCCAACCGGTTGATCGAAGCCGCCTACACCAAGGAGGCGGACCGGAACGCGCAGACGGATAAGAGGCGCACTCAGGTGACGCAAGGCGCGATGCTGGGCTCCGTTTCGAGGGTAGGCATCATGGTGTACAGCCAGCTCGCATCGCTCAACTTCGTGGACACCTACGTCCACGGGTGCTCACCGACCAAGTGCTCGATGTGGTACTGCCCCCTGAAGGCGTGCGTACCCTCCACAGACGTGCTCATTGGGGTGCAGGGCGTGGCAAATGGCACCGTCATCGCACAGGCTGCGGACGAGGTGATTCGGCGCGACTTGGGTGGCATGATGGTCTGGTACGCGAGCCTGCTGAATGCAAAGACGGGGGAGGCGGGGCTGCTCTATGGTCCGGAAGATGCGAGTGCTGCCAGCTTGGCAGAGTGGTCGCAGGCGGTGACGGCGATGAAAGACCCAGTGCGGCTGGCGGAAGCCAAGTCTTCGGCAAACTTGCTACGAGCGCCGACCCTGGGAGAACTGAACCGCAGCGCAGCGTCGGCCGCGCCGCCTGCGGCCCCGGCGCCTGATGAAGGCAGCGACGTAGGCGACGACTTTGAGCAATACATGCGCGCATTTCAAGCAGGGAAGGAGTCCACGCCGCAGCAGGCTGCGGCAGGCACGAGCCTAAGAGGTCCGACCCAGCAGGAGCTGTACGCTGCAAGGGATACACACAGTATCCACTTCATTATGCCGCCACCGCCGTCGCCGCCGCCGCTGACGCCGTGGTCGTCGCTAGCGGTTCCGTCGTCGTCATTTCCGCCGCCGCCGCCGCCGTCGTCGTTTCCGCCGCCGCCGCCGCCAGTGTCGCCTCCGCCGCCGCCGCCAGTGCCGCCTCCGCCGCCGCCGCCGCCGCCGCCACTACCGCCGCCTCCGCCGCCACCGCTGCCGCCGCCTCCGCCGCCGGCGCCTCCGCCGCCGCCGCCGCTGCCGTCGTCGTCGCCGTCGCCATCGCCAGTGCCGCCGCCGCCGCCACCCGTGCCGCCGCCGCCGCCGCCAATGCCGCCCGCGGTGCGCTCACCCCCGCCGCCTGCAGTCTCGGCGCCTGGAGTGAATTTAGTCATGCCGACTGCGGCCTTGGTGCCTGCAGCTGGAGGTAGCGCAGCTAGCTCAGCCGCGGCGCCTGCTGCGGCCTCACTTGTTGAGGCCATGGACTATAGCAGCGACAAGATCTCGATTCTTGGTGATGTGCGCGGAGAAGTGCACAGGGCACTCGAGGCGGCGCAGTTGCACATGCTAGCCGCCTTGCAGCCCCAACTCTGAGATAGTATCTTCTTTTTTATCTTATGTTATGTTATACCTTATCGAGAGCATTCTACGAGCTTCCGCGATTATTATAACCTCCCTCAAGAAGACTTGGAGTCCGCCTCGAAGTTCGCGAACGTCGGAGCATCGTGGAATGGCTGCGCTCCTGCTGCTCTGCTGCTGCACAGCCCACGCCCTTCGACCGGCCACCGTGCCACAGCTCACGCCGCAGCTCCGTGCGCGCCGCGCTGGCTCGTGCCGCACACCTGCTGCACCAAGTCTCTGCGCCTCATCCACGCCGCCCCCAAAGGCGCCAGATGGAGCGGCCATCCGCCGCTTTGCGATCCCAGCCCTCGGGCTGTGGTTGAACGCCCCGCTCCTCTCTCTCGTCGACACCTCTGCCGTCGGACTCTCAGCGCTCCCCGGCACCGGCGCCACACAGCTCGCTGCGCTTGGGCCCGCAACCACGTTCTGCGACGGAGCGATCTACCTATTCGCCTTCCTCAACGTGGCCACCACCAACTTGTACGCGTCGGCGCAGGCTGCAGATAGCGAAGAGGCCTCGCTTGAGAGCGAGGGCGTCGTGCGCTGCGCCGCCAGGGTCGCCCTGCTGTGCGGCTTCGGTGCCATGGCTATCGTGCTCACCATGGGTACCCAGCTCACCCTCACCCTCACCCTCACCCTCACCCTCACCCTCACCCTCACCCTCACCCTCACCCTCACCCTCACCCTCACCCTCACCCTTACCCTCA
>Ga0209302_10002130_pt1 | contig 11584 bp, 6 predicted proteins | sample ArcOceMetagenome_2_FD_187445 | JGI IMG/M metagenome (GOLD analysis project Ga0209302, IMG submission 187445) | Marine eukaryotic phytoplankton communities from Arctic Ocean - Arctic Ocean ARC135M Metagenome (SPAdes) (version 2) | ecosystem: Environmental > Aquatic > Marine > Oceanic | place... | reverse complement strand
ATCCTCAGATTCTCGATACACAGTAGCTAACCCAAGCATCGACTCATAGAGTGTTGGGCACAACTCAAGGGACTTTTTGTAAGCACTGATAGCTAGATCAAATTTAAAAGTGTTTCGATATACCTCAGCCATTTGGTTGTGGGCCTCGGGGATAGCTGGATCAATCTGTAAGGCTCGACTAACCGCCTGAAAAGCGCGTCCAAAATCACCAGTATCGACAAGTGCCTGAGACAGATTCGTCCAGCACTCTGGATAGTTGCCATCAACTTTAAGGATACTTTCATAGACTTTAACCGCTTCGGACGCCCGCCCACTCTCTCTAAGTACATTTCCCAAGCTATTAAAAATAGATGGGTTTTTGGTACCTATTTCAATAGATTTTCCAAAGTGGCGTTCGGCTAACTGCAGGTTACCGACACGCTGATAAGCGAGACCCAGATTTCCTTGGGCCTGGGCATCAGCGGGGTTGATTTTCAGCGCCTGTGTTATCAGTTTCACGGCTTCTTCGTGACGCCCCGTGTTAACACAAACCATACCCAATAAATTTAGCCCGTGAATATTATTACTATCGTCTAGTATAACTTGACGAAATTTTTTCTCAGCACCTTCCAAATTACCTTGTTGGTAGCACTCGAGTCCGGCTTTAAGTAAATCAGCTAATGTCATATGGACGTATTTAATCTGTGGTTAAAGTAAAAAGCCCCGCACTTAAGTGCGAGGCTTTAGTATACAGACCATCCTTGGCCCTATGTGGCTGTATTGGCTCAGTTAAAAGTTATAACCGACTCTTACGCCCCAAATACGCTGACGACCATAGTCTGCCATGATGCGTCCGCCACTGAAAGCGTTCTGAGAAACCTTATAGACCTCATCAGTCGCATTGTTAACATAGGCCTTAACTTCCAAGCCCTCTGTGGACGTTACCCAAGTAAGTCGAAGGTCGAGAGTGGTGTAACCAGACTGTTTAGCAAAACCATATTCATGGTTCATGGTTTTAAAGTCGGCCTGCTTATACACGGTGGCACCCGGAATAAGAGTACCCATACCCTCTAAATCAAACCGGTACGAAACGTCGAGATTAACAATATAAGCTGGCGAGAAAGAAGCATCTTCACCGCTAAGATCGTAGGTAGGCGTTGCAATTACCTCATCAGTATCTGATCTAAGCCAATCACCTCTGTGACCACCAGGGCGATAAGGGTAGTAACCTCCATCAGCGCTGCTAGCATCCGCAACATATTGACCTTCGGTAAATACAGCTTCGGTTACCTGGAATTTATCAAGCACTGTGTCGTCCAATATCAAGCCAGCTATGATATTCAGCTCATCTACAGGCTGCCACAACATCTCCAGCTCCAGTCCCTTAGAAGTAAGCCCGCCGCCCGTCTCCTGACTAGAGCAAATACTCGCGCCACAAGTCTCAAAGACAGTATAAGAAAGGTTAGTGTATTCACTGTGATAAAGGGCTGCGTTGAATCTCAGCGTATTGTCCGCCCATGAAGACTTCATGCCCAATTCAAATGCATCCAGCTCGTTTGGATCAAGAATTTTGCCTGAATCTACGGTACGCGGAATATAGCCAGTGGACAAGCTACCATAAATGTTAATATCGTCGTTGAAAGCATAGTTTAAGGCTAACTTGTAGTCAGTGTGGCCTGAATCTATAACCTCTTCACTACTACCCAGCTCGGTGTAGTAGCTTGCATTCAGTACCTTCCCGCGAGCAGTGTAGCTGTCACCCCAGACAGATTTGTCACCATAGTAGTTACTGCGGTAATTGCTAGATTTAGTCGAATCTTCCTGACGACGAACACCCGCAGACACGGTTAGGTCATCCCTAATATCGTATTCCGCATTGGCGTAAAGCGCTTTAGACTTGGATCCGTAACGATCCCAAGTTGTCCAAGCAGGATAGCCAGTGTTGTCATTCTGCTCAGCTTCAACATAGGCCCATACATATGCGCCATTGTTATCATCCTCGTCCCACGAGTCAGACCAGTAGTAACCGAGCGTCCAGCGTAGTTCCTCATCCCCTTTCGAGGTCAGAAACATGTCTATCTGATCATTGTCATTGTTGGCCACCGCTCCATCCGCAAGACCTCCAGATCCAGCATCAACATCCCAGAGAGTCAAAGACTCTGACTCGCTGTGGCGGGCTTTTACAGTAAGGTCAGCGAAGTCTAGCGCCCAATTAAACTCAAAAGTCAAAGACTCACTTTCCGCTTGCCAAGTATTCGCAAAATTGCCCGTTGTATTAAAGTAACCCGTCGGATCAGTTGCTGGATCAGCATTGTGATAGGTACGACCACCGGTTTGAACGTCTCCATCTATCGGTGCCTTACGAGGGACAATATTATCACTGAAGCCATTTGAACGACCGGTTACGGGGTTTATGGGCAGACCCACGTAATGGGAGCCAAAACTGGCATTACCCATCGAGTCATTTTCCCACTTAGCGTATTCGACGTTTAAGTCCATGGTTTCAGTTGGAGCCCAATTTAATTGAGCTCGAACGTAACTGTTGTCTTCATCGCGAAGGCCACCTGCACTAAATGCCTCATTTTCAATCAACGGATCCTGCTGAGTACTATTAGAGGTAAGACGCACAGCAAGGGTATCACTGATCGGTATGTTGACGAAGCCTTCAATCTTACGCATAGCATAGTCACCCAAGGTAACCGCCACGCCATAATCTGAGCCTTCTGTGCTTGCCTTTTTAGACACTACATTCACCAAACCACCGAGTGTATTTGCGCCATAGAGTGTGCCCTGCGGGCCTCGCAACACTTCTACTCTTTCAAGATCGATCCAGCCAGCCCAACTTGTACCTCCGGCCAAACCATTGCTATAAAGCGGAACTGCTGCGCCATTCAAACCTGCCACGCCACCACCCCGCATTTTGAAGCTCGGGAATTGGCCCTTCCATTGTACTTTCAAACCGGGTGCTAACTTAGGTAAATCGATGCTGGAATAAATACCCAGATCATTCAATATATCTCCATTAATTGCCGTGATTGCAATCGGTATTTCCTGCGCATTTACAGCTTTCTTAGTCGCGGTAACTATCACCTCTTCCAACATTGAAGTCTGAGCCACAGCTGACGAAGCGATAATAGGCGCTAACACCAGCGTCGAAATAACGGAACTTAGTTTTGTTTTTCGAAAGTTACTTGTCATTTAATTCACCCAAGGATTAGTTTGTATACTTTAATTACATTGCTGCTCTAATAACCTGCCGCGAGCGCCAATACGTTACTGCTGTGATGATTTTTAATATGTCTTCATATTAGTGTAAAATATTTTGACTTCGGATGCTAACTTATTATAGAAAAAATTACCTATAATTATTTTAATTGTTATATTACAGTTACTTACAGATGATAAAAGCATACTTCGCATGCAAATTATTGGAAATTTAAGCCTAAAACCGAAAGGATTACGATGTCTCAGCGCCGTACCCGATGAGACAAAGGATGCCTATTACTTGACTCAATCGCTAGCTTATTATTAATCGCACAGACTTATTTCCACCTCCGCTCCTATCGACCTAAAGGTGAAGAGAGCCACGGACAAGGAATGAAGCGTTCAGAGAGTCTGAGTTGTGGAACGTTTCGCGGTACTATCCTAAAGGGTGACTGCAAGGCTCCTCTTAGGCCAGCGAGTAAGTGGTCTAAAAGACTGAAAAACTAGATATGGTGCCCGGGGCCGGACTTGAACCGGCACAGTGTTTCCACCGACGGATTTTAAGTCCGTTGCGTCTACCAATTTCGCCACCCGGGCATACTGATGGGGGCTAAAAAACTTTTTACTTAATCTAAATTGTCCGACCCTGCTGGCGGGACGCCGCGATTATACATTACGGAAAACTGAAAAGGGAACGATTACCTCTTCTGTGCGTAATATAAATTTCAATTAGATATTAATTGCTAAAAATTTGGAGGCGCGGGTCGGAATCGAACCGACGATGGCGGAGTTGCAGTCCACAGCATTACCACTTTGCTACCGCGCCTTAATGAGTAGCCTCGTCAGTCAAACTTGACGAGGCCGCTATTCTAGGCAATATCAGCAATAAATCAACTACTTATCAACCCTACCGCTCATTTGTGGCCATGCTTGCTTAAGATAATAAAGCATTGACCATAAAGTAAGCCCTGCAGCGACATAAATAGAGGCAAAACCGATGTCTGTTAGTAATTCTTGATCGGGTTTAGCCAACAATAATATGGCAATAGCTACCATTTGAACCCATGTCTTGACTTTACCCATGGTGGAAACAGCAACACTTTGCCCTGATCCCAACTCAGCCATCCACTCTCGCAGCGCAGAAATCACTATTTCTCGGCCAATGATGATAATCGCAGGCAGAGCAAACCAGGGGGTAGAGTGAACCTCTAGGAGCAAAATTAACGCCGCGGCAACAATCAGTTTGTCGGCTACAGGGTCAAGAAAGGCGCCAAAGGGTGTCACCATGTTTAGCTTTCGTGCAAAGTAGCCATCAACCCAGTCAGTTAATGCCGCTAAACCAAAAATGGCGGCCGACGCTAGGTGATGCCATTCCCATGGTAAATAATAGACGACAATGAACACCGGAATCATGGCAATACGCAGCAGTGTCAATATGTTGGGCAAATTCCACATAGTTCACGATTCCATCGGTAATGATTTAAAGAATTGACCCTAGAGTACTATCAGTCATTCAAAATAGTTTCTTTAGTCATTGTACAGTGCGCTGTAAATTGCTTCAGCAACCTTTTTGTTTATATTAGCAACCTTCATGAGATCTGCAACACTGGCTTTTTTAACTTCGCCCACTCCACCGAAGTATTTTAGAAGATCACGTCTGCGAGTAGGCCCAACCCCAGGAATGCCCTCTAAAGAAGAAATACGCCGTTTTTTGTCTCTGCGTGCCTTATGGCCGGTGATTGCAAACCTATGTGCTTCATCGCGTATTTGCTGAATCAAATGCAGCGCTGGTTGCTGAGGTCGCGCAACCACCTTGTTGTTTTGGTCGGCAAGAATTAATGTCTCCATTCCTGGCTTGCGCGTTGTCCCTTTGGCCACACCAATGATCATTACGCCGACTACGCCAAGATCGGAGAGGACCGCTTTGGCGACGCCAATCTGTCCTTTGCCGCCATCAATTAATAAAATGTCGGGGAGTTTACCCTCTCCCTTCATTAGACGGGTGTAGCGCCGCCGAATCGCCTGCTCCATAGCCGCGTAATCATCACCCCCAGTAATATTTTCAATATTAAAGCGCCGGTAGTCACTCTTTAGAGCACCGCTGTTGTTATCAAAAACAACACAGGATGCCACCACTGCTTCACCGCTACTATGACTAATATCAAAGCATTCCAAGCGCTCAGGCGTTGAATCAAGGCCGAGGGTATCACGCAGTGACTCAAAGCGCTGCTGCAAGGTCTGTTTGGAGGCGAGTTTGCCCGCTAGGTTCTGTTCGGCGGTTCGTTGTGCTAACTCAAGCCATTTGGCTCTGAACCCTCTTACATTGTCTCGGATCTCAATGTTTCTGCCAATACGCTGACTCAAAGCGTCGGTCAGCACTTGGGCACCCTCAAATTGTGCATTGACTAGAATCTCTTTTGGAAGATCTGGTCGCCCGCCACCATCGAGATAGAGCTGCGGAACAAACTCTTCGAGCAAATCACTCACCTCTTCAGCCAATGGCGTTTTTGGATAGTAACTGCGGCTACCGAGTATTCTACCCTGACGAACATACAACATATGCACACAGGCCTGCCCATTGCTCACTGCACCGGCAACAATATCAATAGTACCACTGCCCTTTTCAATCATTTGCTGCGCTTGAACTTGCCGTAGGGCGCTAATCTGGTCGCGATGCTCAGCGGCCTTCTCAAACTGTAAGTCCATTGCAGCGGTCTCCATATCCCCTTCTAACTGCTGAAGAATTTTATCCGCTTTTCCGTCCAGATAGAGCCGTGTTAAATTGACATCAGCGGCGTAGTCATCTGGTGTTACGAAGTCGACACAGGGTGCTGTGCAGCGCTTAATTTGGTATTGCAGGCAGGGGCGAGAGCGGTTTTTAAAAAAGACATCCTCGCACTGGCGCACCTTAAAGGTCTTTTGCAAAAATCCCATACTGTCACGTACCGCATGCACGCTGGGGAATGGACCAAAATAGGTACCCTTAGCTTTTTTAGGCCCACGATGAAAGGATAACCGAGGCCAGCGGTCTTTGTCTGACAAAAATATATAGGGGTAGCTTTTATCATCGCGCATTAATATGTTGAACGGCGGACGATATTGCTTAATAAGATTGTGCTCTAGTATCAGCGCTTCAGTCTCAGTCTCGGTGACCGTGACGTCGATTGAAATAATGCGCTTTACCAGTGCTGCGGTCTTCACTGTTAGGCCGGTACTGCGAAAATAACTAGTGACCCGGTTTTTCAAATTTTTGGCTTTGCCCACATACAAAACTTGCCCATCGCCATCGAGCATCTGATAGATACCTGGGCGTTGGGTGAGTGATTTTAAAAATGATTGATGATCAAAAGCCATGGTGGGATTGTAACGGTTTTTAACGACAAAAGGACCCTATGAAAAGCCCTCTCATGCTCTAAAAGCCCTTACCGGCTGTTAACTATTAATTGGGTTACTGTATTTATTTGATCCTCAGAATTATAAATGTGCGGTGATAGCCGAATACCCTTTGATCGACTATCAAACTGGACGCGCTGCTCACGTAATTTCTCAGTGATCTGTTGGTGCCTTTCCCCAAAGTGGACAATCAATGTTCCGCTGCGACAGTTAGCGTTAGCCGGTGAAATCAGTTCACCCTGGGCTAAACTGCTAATAATTTTTTCACACAGATTCAGATTGTGTTGGCGAATCTTATCTACCCCTAGGTTATTAACAAATTCTAAACTGGCAGATGCGATACAAAACGGATATATCGAGGGTGTTCCGCCCCAAAACCGGAGTGCATCAGCGGCATAACGAAAATTGTGGATATCAAACTCAAAGGGATCTTCATGAGAGAACCAACCCACATTTTGCGGCTGGCAGAGTTCAGTTATGGCCGGATTAACCCATAGAAAAGCAGCGCCAGGACCACCGCTCAACCATTTAACACAGGATCCCACGATGAAATCCGCCGACCATTGTTGAATGTCGATGGGAATAATGCCGATAGCCTGGGCGATATCGACAAGCGATCGAATTGATCGTTCTGAAGCCATTGCAGTAATGGCCTCAATCGGCAACTGAACACCATTGTTAGATTGCACTTGAGTGACCAGTACTAGGGCAACATCATCGCTTAAATATTGATTCCATACGTCCAAATCATTGAGGTTAAGACCTGCAGGAATATAACGCATGTGGTAACCCAAAGTCTTAGATTGCTGCAGTGCATAAGCGACTGAAGGAAAGTCCTCCTCACTCATTAGAATGATATTTTTGTGCGTTTCAGGGGTTAGCGAAAAGATAATTTTATTCACCGCACTGGATATGGTGGTCTGCGGGCAAAAGTGGCTTGCATCGCTATTTAACAGCCTGCCAAGCTGCCCTCGAAATCTCTCGATCTCGCCTAACCAGTGGTCCCAGATTTTTTCATTACCAGCCATCCAAGGTTGCCAGAAACCCAAATCCGCAGCTGATTTTGCTGTCTTTTGTGGTAGTCCAACTGAATGACTGAGCAAATAGATGCCTTGCTGTTCAATAAACTGATCTTTCATCATGCCAGGCAGTCCTTAAGACTTTGAATGTCTCTATAGCGGGTATCAAACCCCTCAGTGGCTGGTGCAGCGCAACGCATATCACAGAGTTTTCTAAGTCCTTTCAACAGCAGCGGCAAAGGAGGCCCACTGGCGGTAAGGTCAGTCTGATCAGTATGAGCACCTACATCTGCAGGGCGTTCGATAAATTTGTGCACTAATCGCTCATGATGCTGAATAGCCACTTTGCCGTGAGCCTCGCATACCTCTAAAAACATACTTAAATTGGTTTGAAACCAAGGCTCATTTTTATGCTCAGCCTGACACTCAAGAAAACTATCGAGAAGACTTTTCCGCCGCATACAGTCACGAAGTACCAGTTGATCTTCTGGGCGCATGAACAAGAATTTATCCACCAATAGTTGGGAGTAATAGGGATCATCCGCTTTACAGACACCCAACAGTAAATCAATCACATTAATACCGGCGAAGTCGCCAGCATTGGCTCCTCTGTACTCATGTAACCCAACGCGGTGTGGACGGTAGTAAGGTCTGACACAATAGAAAAATCGATTAATATCTAACTGGTCAAATAAACTCGCATTGGAGGCATAAACCTCCTCAAGTGCTACCTTCGCCGTGGACAATAGGTCATAGGTTATGGGATGTGAGACTCCCAGAGGCAGACAACTTCTCAGTGCTTCTGAGGCTCGAATAAACGAAAAAACTCCGCGAGTGTTGTAGTCGATAAATACCTTCTCATCGGCCAATGAAGTAAACGTTTTGTATTCTCCGTTAACTGCACGATTGTGCGTTTCCAAATGACAAGAAGCAAACCGTGGAATTACGCCAAGAGAGGCGCCCAACTGCATGGCAAGTGCTGAGGCCTCTTGCAATGGTGATTTGCTCTCTCTTGATGGTTCAGTAATATCGTGGCGACGACAGGCGGCCATATAAAAGCCAACATCACCGAGTAACTCAAACCCACTATCAAAACCTTCGTCAGTATTACCCTCAGTTAGTAACTCAGCAATGAGCGCTCTACCCTCGTCGACTAACTGTGTTTTGATGCTGTCTCCCAAAGACTCAGTTGAGTCGCGATTTTTAAAATATAGCTCTTCGAGCTCTGTATTCATCGCTTTGAAATCACTGCGGATCCATCGGTCCAGTGCATGCGCTTTTTGCGTCATGTTGTTGCCCTTTTAGAGTTTTAATAACGTCAAATTCTAACAAAATCTCAGTAGTCTTATCGGGCAAAGAAAATCTATAATTTTCATTATGTGTGATATATTATTCTTTAATTATAATTAATTAGCAGATTATACTAAGAATGGATAAAAAATTAGATTATATTGATATCAGTATATTAGCCGCGTTACAGGATAATTCGCGTATCAGCAATGCAGAGTTATCCGCCAAGGTGAACTTATCTCAAACGCCCTGTTTGAGGCGACTTCGCAGACTCGAACAAAGCGGTCTGATTGAGCGCTATAGCGTCCAGTTAAATCATCAGATGATAGGCGCCAACGTTTCCGCCTTTGTATTTGTGAAGGTGAACAAAAATACATCCGGCAATGCATCTGCCTTTGAATCAGCAGTGGCTAACTTACCTGAGGTTACCGAATGCTGTGTGCTTGCAGGGGCTCATGACTACATGCTTCGCGTTAGTACAGCAACATTGCAATCCTTTGAAATATTTCTCAAAGAAAAGCTCGCCAATGTGCCCATGGCAGAAGGTATTGAATCAACCATAATACTTAATCAGCTGATTAAAAGAGACGCGCCCTTACCCTCTGCATCTCTCAAAAACAGTTAATACTCACCCTGAAAGACATGCGCGTCTTAACCAACTCTATAAAGCCGCCTGGACATCAACAAACCCGCTATTAACAGCAGAATTGGCAGCGATGAGTCATTTGAAGAGCTATTAGACAGGCTGCAACCTCCTCCTCCGCCACTCTGTGTTGGTGGGCTTATAACTTGTGGTGGCGGAGGTGGAACAACCACATTGACCGCAACAGAGTCGTAGGCTTCAAAACCTGAGTCATTCGTAACCGTCAACCGAAAGCTAAGCTCCGAGGCTGTATCAGGCGCCGTAAACTCTGCTGCCAGACCATCAGACTGAGTAATAGAAACCGCTGTCCCGCTAAGCTGCGCCCAGGCATAAGTCAGCTCAGCGTTCTTAGAGACAGCCCCTATGCTTTCTTCATCCGTGCCACTGCTAGCTTCAATTGACACAACAGCGATACTTGGCGACTGGAGAGATAATGATCCTGTAGGTTCGTGGAGACGAACAAAAAAACTTTCCTTCGGTTCGCCGCGGGTATCAGTCAGCACAGGGATCCTGATGGACTGAGCTTGGCTTTCACCATCCCCCCAAGTCAATGACCCCGACTGTGCCGTCGAGCCTAGCAAGCTAACAGTGGCACCAGCATTCGCCGTTATATCTGATCCCGCATCAACAACCGGCAATAGGTCATCACTATCTGTGGAACCCGTCAGAATCTCCCACTTCACACTCACATCACCCTCAGAGCCACCATTGCGTGCAACCAGAATCGTGGCTGTTTCACCCTCTTCAACCAAATAGTTGACGGCATCAAAACTAGTACTGCCCTCTGCAGGTTGAATTGTTCTGTCTCTAACAATATAGAGCCCACTACTGATATCACTAATCAGAACAACACCGCTAGGTAAATAAGGATAAACACCCCATGCACCGTTGAACGACGTATTATCAGATATCGGAAAGGTATCAAAAAACCCTATTTCCTTTGGATCGGAGGTGTCAGAAATATCCAGAACAGTCATGCCTCTTGTGTAATTAGACATGTAATAGCGATTCCCGCGAACAAAACCATTATGGTCAATTGCTCCTGTTGGGCCCGTCCAAGTTGATAAAAGAGAAGGCGCTCTGAAGTCTGACATCTCAAATAACCGGACAGTCGTGTTAAGACCATAATTCATCTCATCTAATTCGTCATGGACAAGCACAACCTGCTTGTCCTCTGTATACCAGCCGGAATGAACATAAGAAACATTGTTATAAGAGGTTGTGCTCAATCGGGTTGGAGCGCTGTTTTGCGTTTTATCCCAAATCTGGAAGTTATCCTCATTGAAGTCAAAGAAAATCTCACAATGAGGCCCACCCGAAACACATTGCGTATCCTTTCGCTCATCCGTCACCACCATAGAGCTAACATCATGGGTATAGTTGGAGCGAGAGGAAGAACTATTCAGATAGATTGAGACTGGTGATTGGGGGTTATCCAAGCTATAGGTGTTAAATGAGCCACCCTTCCGATTTGAACCGGCAATATGCAGGTAGGGATCCACATCATTTAGCGCAACGCCTAGTGAGTAATCAACATTACTCAAATAGACGTTGTGCGCACTGATATCGCTTGAATCTGACCCGGCAACAGAAATGGTCTCAGGCAGAGATCGCAAGTCTATGATCATGGTTCCAACTGATGCGCTATCAGCGGTCACATAGGCATAACTATCCCAGCGGGCACTTTTTAGATTAAAGTGTTGATAAACTTTGATATCACGCCACGAGGTTGACTGACTTGAGATGCTTCCCACCATACGCGGCGACTCTGGGTCAGTTACCTCGACTACGCCAACGCCATTGCGCAGACCCATAATGGCGTATTCTCTACCATCATTGACATCGTAAAAGCCCCAAACATCATTAGCTGCGGTGGGATTTGTGGAAAAACTGGACAGTGGAACATGAGCGAGTAAGTCCATCTTTTCACAAGCATGGTCACCAGCAAATCCGTTGTCACAGACAGTCGCCGGCTTAGCGACCTTCAATCGCTCATAAACCTGCATTTTTTCGCGAATATTTTGCATTTTCTCAATATCTAAACCTTTCGTATCGA
>Ga0209302_10002128_pt1 | contig 11585 bp, 10 predicted proteins | sample ArcOceMetagenome_2_FD_187445 | JGI IMG/M metagenome (GOLD analysis project Ga0209302, IMG submission 187445) | Marine eukaryotic phytoplankton communities from Arctic Ocean - Arctic Ocean ARC135M Metagenome (SPAdes) (version 2) | ecosystem: Environmental > Aquatic > Marine > Oceanic | place... | reverse complement strand
GACTCCGCCGCCGGCGCCGTCGCGAAAAAACTTCGCATCCACGCCTCCGTTCCCGCTCAACCCGAGACTCACGAAACCACTGGGAGGTGGGTTATACGGGACCACGCAGGAGACACCGCTCCCGGCAACTACGCGCGCGGGGACCACCGAGTTCGGGCCGTCGACCCCGGAGAACACGCACACGATGGACAACGCGCCCGTCGCGTCGTCGGCTGGAACGAAGTTGGTGCCCACCACGGTTACCGTGATGCCCGCAACGCCCGCGGGGACGACGCCGGGGATAACAGACGCGGTCAAAAGGTCCTCGCCCGTGCTGGTGCTCACAGGAAGAACCGCAGCGATAAACACGAGCAGGGAAACGAGCCACGCGGCGGCCCCGCGAGCCCCGCGGGGAGACCCACGCCGCGAGTGTCGCGCCCGCGGTGACATCGGTCCGTCCAGGGGGGATGTTGCCTTTTTTCCTCGGGACGGAAACGGAAACAGCCCGACTTGGGGACCCTGAGCCGTAGGTCTGCACCGCCGGGTTTACCTCGCGTCGCGACACGTGCGACGCATGGCGTTCGGGGAAGAGCGCGCGTGCTTTCCAAGGCTCCACGGCGGATCGCGACCTCGCGTGTGATACCTCTCTTCCCCCACGAATGTGCGTGAAACTAAGAGTGCCCGACGTTTTTAGAGGGGACGAAGCTCTGGAGTTCAAACGCAAAAGAGACAGCTTCTGTGAAAACTTTTTACGTCGACCCATTCGGGGGGTCGTGTTATTCACACTACTACTGGTAACCTAACCTACTTTGCCTAAATCTCACTCCAACGACCCAGCCGCACTTCCTTCCTCAAAACGGTCGCGGTGACGCTTTGGTACACCCGCTCATTCGCGGGTTATGGTTCTCCACGAGCAGCTCTTTCGGTTGGCGCTTCGCGAGGTTCGATTTCGCCGCTTCCCTGAAGTTGCTCGCGGTTTCGGGAAGGTACCCTCCGTACCCGGGCACGAACGGCAGTTTTTCCACAGCGCACCCACCCCTGATATCCACGTTTCGGTGCAGAATGTCAGACCGGGGCGCCAAAGGCGCGGCGTGGTTCAATCCGAAGCCGTACCCTTGGTACCCATTTGAGATGGACGAATCGACGACGCCGGTACCCATGCGCTTCCCGGTGCGTCGTTTCGGGGCCTGGCCATCGCCCGGGGCCTGCGCGGTGGTGCGCCATGTACCGCGATATAGTTGGTGGTTTGAAGAAGTAGTAGCGCCTGTTGTGTTCAACGCCTGTTGTGTTTGCCTCACCCCCGGCTCGTATGCCGCGGGGCCCGTCGGGTTGGGGGTGTAGTTGGGGACGCCCGCGGCGGGGACGTCGCGGTTGGCGCCTTGTCTCGTGATGTGGTGGCCCACGATTTCGTGCCCGCCGATTTGGTCATGGGGGGGACACAACACTCCACCGAGCTCGCTTCTGGACGCGGGGTGGTCGTGGAACGTGCGTCGGCGGGGCAGGTCGGGGAAGTCGTCGAACCTGTTGTCGAAATCTTCGTTCGCTTGTTGATTGTTCTGTGTGTCCCATTCCCACCCACCGGTCCGGGGAGAGACGGGCTCATCCAGGGCGAAAGGAGCGTGCGCGCGCGGTAACGCACGCGTAGACATCGCCGCACTACGCGCGCGCGAGGGCGAGACGTACCCGTGGTTCAAAATCTCGTCCATCCCGGCGTCACGTGCGGAGGAGCACGAGGCGCGCGACGGTGTGATGAAAACGTTCCACCCAACGGCTTCCGTTTCGAATTCGTTGAATCTTTTCCTCGGACGTCTCCAAAAGCACAAACGTGGCTCCCTCCCATTCGACAGTCTCACTTCTCGATGTTCGCGCAGACGTGCCGTCTGCCCACCGCCGTTTCCACACGCACACCGTCTACGTCGCTCAAAAGGTGCGCGGCGTGGCGTGCGCGGTGTCGACCCCTCGATCGTTCTTTGGCGACATCATCGTTTATCCGCTTCGCAAATTTGGTCTGGCAGATCGACTCGGCACCCGCTGACATCTGGTTCCTCGACCCACGCAGGCGATCCTCCACCACCGTCCGCCCCCAGGTTCGCTCCACGCGCTCCGTTGCCACCATGGCCGCCGAAACCTCGCCCACTCCAGCTAAGCTCGGCTTCATCGGCGCAGGCATCATGGGTACGTCACACTCGTCCTTGCCGAACCAACTATTCCAAACCCAAACTCTTTCACGTGTACGCTGTCCATCGCGAAAGACTCGACGACCTGACTTTTCCCTGCCACACCGCGCTCTTCACCTCAGGTGTCCCCATGGCCTTGAACCTGATGAAAGCCGGCCACGAGCTTGTTGTTTGGAACCGTACCGCTAGTGCGTGCCAGCCTCTTGTGGATGCGGGCGCGACGCTCGCGCTTAGCGCCGCGGAGGCTTGTGAAAAATCAGAAGTCACGTTCGTGATGGTCAGCACCCCCGAAGCGGCGCTGGCGTGCGCCGAGGCGGCTGCGCCTGGGCTGTCATCCGGCAAGGGCTACGTCGACGTCAGCACCGTGGATGCGGGTACATCCTCCAAAATCTCGGAAATGATCAAAGCCACGGGGGCTAGTTTCCTGGAGGCGCCCGTGTCCGGCTCCAAAGCGCCGGCGGAACAAGGCGCGCTTATTTTCATGGCCGCCGGGGACAAAGCGCTGTACGATTCCGTAAAAGCGCCCCTGGACACCATGGGCAAGGCGCACTTTTTCCTGGGCGACGTGGGTGCGGGGGCGAAGATGAAGCTCATTGTGAACAGCGTGATGGGGAGCATGATGGCCAGTTTCGCGGAGGGTTTGTGTTTAACAAAAGCCGCGGAGTTGGACCAAGACACGCTTCTGGAAATCATGTCCCTCGGCGCGATCAACACCCCGATGTTCGCCATGAAAGGACCTAACATGATCAAAGGCGAGTACCCGCCCGCGTTTCCCCTGAAACACCAGCAAAAAGACATGCGCCTGGCGCTGGCGCTTGGCGATGAACTCGCACAGGAAATGCCAGTCGCCGCCGCGGCGAACGAGATGTACAAAACAGCGCGCAGACTGGGGAAAGGTGCGGGGCTTTCCCATTCACCACGTGAACGCCGACCCGACTGATTGCCACACACCCGACTGACACTTTCGGCTTTTATCGTGCCAGACGACGACGATTTCTCCGCCGTGATCGCCGCGATTGGGAGGAAATGAAAGAACGGTGTTTGGATCGTCGGCGACGGACCTGGTAATGGCACCGATTCATCAGTAAGTACACGTAATCATCAGTGTGACACGTAATCATCAGTAGTCTAGTACACTTATCTTCCGTATTACGCGTGTGCTAAACCAAACCCTGGTGTTCCCTCCCCTTTTACGAAAACAACCTCATCCCCACTATAAAAACTCAAACAAAGTAACGACAGCCTTCCATCAAAGCTCCCGTCCCCACCTCATTACTCACCGTTCTTCACCGCGAGTTCAAACCGCTCGGCCCCTCGAAGTGCTTGGGCAGGTCCTCGTCACGTTTGGATCGGTCCACCGCGCTGTCGTGCACCCGAGCGCCTTCCGGGAGCTCCCACACCGTCTCCATCGTGCAGTTGTTGTACCAGTAGTGGATTTCCCGTTCCACGTCAAACGCCTGGAGCCACTCGCCTGGATGGCCGTTTTCAACCGGACGCGGCGGCGGCGGCGGGGCGCCGTTGACGACGCCGTTGGCGACACTGTTTACCCCCACAGAGGAGTCCCCTTCCAAAGACCCCATCTCTTGTTCCTCGCCGTCCAAGCCCATGTTTGTCACGTCGTACGCCTCCAGCATCGCCATGGCTTTCTTTTTCGCCGCCGCTAGTGACCCGGCTCTTTCCAAGTCCAAGCGCGTCTGCGTCTCGTCCAGGCGTTCGGCGAGGCTTTTTTCGGAAGACACAACTTTCGCCAACTGCTTCGTGAGCTCGTTTATTTTCGCCCGTTTTTCTTTCAGCAAACCCTCCGTCTTGCCGTCGCTTGCGTTGACCTTTGTTTCTAGCGTACCGATCTTTTGGAGCGCGGCTTTGAGTTGCAGGCTGATCAGCGCTTGCTTAGCGTCGAAGTCGTGCGCGGCGCGTCGCGACGCGTCCAGCTCCCGCGTCAAACCATTCGCCGTGCGTTGCGTGGCTTGAAGCTGGTCCGCGAGCTGCGCGGCTCGCGAATCAGCTTCTGTTAGTTTATCACCGCCCGCATTTTTTTCTTCCCGTAAACGTGCCGTTAAAGCTGCGACCTTTTCCTCCAAACTCTTAACAAGAACAGCCGCCCTCGCTGCGGCGTCTGCAGTTTCGGTGGTTTCCTCGGTGGACTTTTCCCGCAACGCTTGCGAAAGCGCCGCGTTTTCAAGCTCCAGAACGTTGGTCATACGCGCGTTCGCCTTGAGCAAGGCGTGCGATTCAGCCAGCGCCTGTTTCATGTCATCCAGCTCGGACTGGGAAACCGAGCTTACGTCGGCGGTTGACATCGCGGTTTGCTCGGCGACGGCGTTTGGCGTTTTCGTGGACCCGCCGCGGAAAACCGCGTAGCTCCCAGCCGCCGCGCTCACCGCCAAAGCACCGCGAAGCAACACATCCATAGGGCCACTGAACGCCGCGGTCTGAGCCACGACGTGGTCCACCGCCGCGGACGCGGGAGAGGCCGCCTGTGTGGTGGTGAGGGGAGGTGCCTCGCGTCGCGTCAGTTACGGAAATCACCGAAAAAAAAGTTATCCAAAAAAAATAAAAACGGCACGAGGGGGACGAGGAAGAAACGGCGATTTTCTCGAGGGGGCCGAGGGATGGTGCCATCGGTGAGGACGTACCAAGACAGCCGAAGTGGCCCACGCGGCCATCAGGCTCGTGGTGAATACTCCTTCATTCGCCTCACTGGTTCTGGATGTGTCTCGTGTATCGACCTGGGGCGTGTCATCGCGACCGGCCTTCGCCACGACGCTCGTCTTTTCGCGCGACACCCATCGGCGTTCGTTCCCCGCGGAAAAAAGACGTCTCGCAAGCGCATCTCGCTTCACGGTCGCGCGCTTGATGAACAAAGTCTGTCGCGCTAAACCCTTGTCTCCACTCGCGGCGTAAGGACGCATCGTCAGGGAAAGCATCTCGATCGCGGGGTCACCACCGTCGTAGCCTTGTGCGGAGAGCAATACCCACTTGCCACGACAGTTGCGCAGTTTACGAGACCGATTTCGGATGACCTGGCCGATTTATCGCGACCGCACAAACCAGCACGCCTCAGTTTCGGGTGGCGCCCCTACGATGGGTGACGCGGAAACGTGTGGGGTGTGCGCCGCCGCCGTGGTCGGCCCAGCGGTGGATACCTTGACCGCTGGGTGTTGCGCTCGCCGGTTCCACGACCTGTGCATCGCACGGCACTGCGCGTCGCGACGGGATGAGGTGCGTCGGGAGGGCGCTCGGTGCCGTTTTTCTCGGGACGTCGGTGTCCACGTCGTGGTCGACGAATTTGGCACATCTCGCTTCAACGTCAACTCATTCATCCCCCGTCTGTCATCCCTCACACCTCAGGTTCCTTGTCCCGCGTGCGACTCTCCCCTGCGTAAGCTCGTGGCGGATGCCGTGGACCACGCCTCGCCTGCTCGCGTGCCAAGGAGGGTTAGGCGGGGACGGCAGGACTGGCACTTGCTTGTGGATGCGACCCAACACCTCGCGACGGCGCTGCGGTGTTCGGTGTTGTTCTCCATCCCCAAAGAAAGAGTGAAGCTACTGGCGAACGGCCGGGTTTTGAACTCGGAACGCGAAGTCGAGGCCGCGGTGCGGAACGGCGCGGCGGTGATGGTGTTGGGGTCGAATAAACGATTCGTCGTGGCGACGACTTCGGTTGCCGAAACGGGGACGCTTTTTGTGAAGTGTTTGGCGCGACGCGCGGGCGTCGGCCGGACCTTCTGGTTAATAACTCGGACTTTCGGTTCACTAACTCGAACCGCGCAAACGGCAGGACACGCACTGACTAGTTCTCCACTGTGGTGGCTTTTCCTCACCTTACTGAAATCCATAAGCCCGGCTTGGGAAAACCCGTACCAAGCCGGGTTCGACGAACGGTTGCGTTCGCGGCGACTTCGCGGCGACAACGATGACCGCCGCCGCCGCGCGCCGCGTCCGCCGAACGACCAACGCCCGCGACACCCTCCTCCTCCTGACGGAAACGTCCGACCTCACCGATTAGGGTAGGGAAGAAGGGGTAGAGTAATAGTAGGCTATAGCATATCGTCTCAAGGCGTGCACTAAAAAAATCACTACCTCGAACCAACACTATCTCGACTCGCTAATACCCGGGTTTCGCGAGCGCCACGCAGTGCATCCCCCCCATCGCGACCTGCGTTACTTTCATGGTTTCCGGGTCCCAGTGCGTGTAAGCGTCCGTGCTGAGTACGGCGACCGGCGTTTCCGCGTCGTCCTCGTCGTTCCCTCGGCCGAGCATGTATCCGTCGCCGCTTCCCCACACAAACAGCTTTCCGTTCTCGTCGACGGCGGCTGATTGCGCCACGCCTGCCGCGACTGTGACGATTTTTGTGCCAGAGTTATTACCTATCATGACCTGCATCGGTGTGGGACACGCGGTGTCCCCCTGGTGCAACTCCACGCCCGCCACGCGTCCCAGTCGGCCGTACACGTACCTGCCGAATGACAAAACGTATCCCTCTTTCGTCAAAGCCAAGGTGTGGTGCTCGCCGCATGCCAACTGTACGATTCCGTTGCCGCTCAAAGCGGCGATCAGGGTGGGCTTGTACACGCACGGACCGTAACTCACCGGTAACCCGAGCTGGCCCCAGTTGTTCAAGCCGAACCCGTAAACCTGGTCGGTTTCAGTCAAAACGAACGTGTGCCATCCTCCCGCGAACACCGCGACTGGCGCGCCGGCGCCGCGCGGCATGCGCACCAAACCGGGCGTGAGTTGCGTTTTCGTGTCAGCGCCGCCTCGAGCGCCTACTCTTTCGCCTATTCGCCCGAGCTGACCCCTACCGCCCGTGCCTACGGTGTACACTTCGTGTCTTGTGGTTTGCTTGCCGCTCGCGGCGCCGACTTCCGCGAGCATCACGCAATGCGCGTTGCCGGCTGATATTTCCGTAACGCGCGTGTTGCTTTTTGGCAGGCTCAGTGGCGTCATCTGCCACACGCGCGCACCAGGGTTCGCAGGAACCAAACCGAGTTCCGAGTCGTCCTTGAACACACCTGCGGCGTACACGTTGCCGTTTTCGTCCACCGCGAAGGACGCGCCGTCGCTCGCGGCGACGCGCACTACGGGGCCCGCGCCTTTTGGCATCGTTACCGGCGCCGGTCTCCCGGGATGGTCTTCCTCGTGGTCCGGGGAAATCGGCCGCGCGAGCTGGCCTTCATCACCGACGCCCCAGGTATGCAGCACGCCGTCCGGTGTGACGGCGACGGAGTGCAGGCCTTTCGTGGCGATTTGCGAGCATTTGGGAAGCAACCTGTGGTACCCGCTGTCGATTGTGCTGTCCAACAGCGCCACGGGGAACGGGCGTTTGCGTTGACGCGCGTTTGTGATTAAACCGAGAACTCCGTTGTCGTTGCTTCCCCACACGAACACATCCCCGACCCCGTCGATGTTCATCTCCACAGATATCGTCGCGGGTACTATCACGGCGTCCCCGCTGCGTCTCGCGAGAAAAGTGGTGCCTCTGTGATGACTCTGTGTGCCTCTGTGTGTGCGCAGCCTGAAGAGATCTGAGGGTGCCTACTCGTTCCCCTGCGGGATTTTCGGGGATCGATTTTCGGAATAACAACGCTGATTCACTCCCGGCTGCGCTTTCTGGCAGGCGGCGCCATGTCCCTCGCGGTCGCGACGCCAGGCGGGGTCGTCCCCTCGCGGCGAGGTAAGCTTCCCTCGCGGTGTCGCGGTAGGGGGACAGGAGATGTGGCGACACACGTGTTGCTTCCCGATGCCAAATGTTGGGGACCTTTTCCGCGTCGCAGTGCTCGGCATCGTCGACGCCCAGTCGCCGCGGGTTCCTCCGCGCCTCTAGTTTCCGACGAGCCGCGCCTCGACCTGGTGGTGTTCACGGTGATCGTGGACGACCTTGTGTTTCCAGACGGCACGACGTCGATGGGGGTGTTGGGAGGCGGTGGCCCGCAGACCGCGTTCGGGTTCAGAACACATTTCGGTAATTTTTCGGTGGGCATCGCCGCCGGGGTCGGGCCCGATTTCCCGGAACAGTGCGCTGACTGGCTCGACACAAACGGTGTGGATACGGAAGGCCTGGCGCTGGTGCTGGATGCCGATACGACCGAAAGCGAAGAAAGCACGTCAACCGAAAAAGAAAAAGGAGGCGTGGCGCTGGTGTTGGATACCGATAAACAAGAAAAAGAAAAAAAAGGCGTTTCGTGGGAAGGCGGCGGCGCGTCGGCTTCGTCGTTTCGCCGTCGCGGCGAGACACTCGACGACGACGACTCTAAAAGATACCTCCCCACGCCTCGGGCGTGGCAGATCACGGAGCACGACGGTGCGCGGACACAGGTGTGGCGCACTCGTCCGTCTCCAGGCCTATACGCCATGCTCCGCCCACCATTCTCCACGCTTCCGGCGAAATATAAAAACGCAAAAGCCTTCCACGTGGGCGTGCACCCCGAACGACCCGATTTGGACCTCCTTCTCGCGCTGCGGAACTCGCGCGGCGGCGAAATTTTGATAAGCGTCGAACCGTTCACCTCAGCGTTGAATCCCGTATCAAATGAATTATTAACGCAGCTTTGTAGTGTGTGCGACGTGTTCTCTCCGAACGAACTGGAAGCCGTGTCCTTGGTGGGTTCGGGGAACCCGGTGGAGCTGTGCGAGCGCTTGGCGGCGTTTGGGGCGAAAATCGTTTGTCTCCGGCGAGGAGAACTCGGCGCCGTGGTGCTGGACACCCGAATTTCGCCGAACGAAACCTGGAGCGTCCCCGCGTACCTACGCGATTCGGAAACATCCGATGTCACCGGGTGCGGCAACGCGTTCTGCGGAGCCTTCCTCGCGTCCCTTTTGCACGGCGAAGGCGTGGCGGCTGCGGCGTGCTGGGGAAGCGCGGCGGCGAGCGTGATGGCGGAAAACGCGGGGGTGCCCACTGTGCCTGCCGGCGACGCGCAAACGAGAAACGAAGTACAAAAGAGATGCGAAGCGCTGCTGGTGAAAACGAAACGAATAAAATAGGAGTAGTTAAAGGTGCGACAAGTACGTAGTGTTTGTAGTGCCGGCGATCGTGATTAGTATTTACAGTGTGTCTCTCAGCGTTTCCCCTTGTACAGCCCGTCGATCTCGCCCTGGAACGCTTTGTAGATGTTTTGTCGTTTCAGCTTGAACGCGGCGGTGACCATGTCGTTCTCCGGGGTCCACGGCTCAAGCGCTAACGCGACTCGTTTCGGAACTTCGAACGGCGCCAGTTTGCCTTTCGCGAGCGTTGCGATTTCAGCCTGATTGTAAAAAAAAGTGTGAGTCTTTCGTAATGTGTATGAGTAATTACTCTGGGGACAATCGGCAAACAGTGTGAAGGATTTGGGAAATGCATACGTACCTGCACCGCTTCCGCCATGGCTTTCGATTGCACCAGCGATTCCACGGCTTGGTCGCCCATGTTCAGCCTTTTCGCCATCGCCTCAAACGGCTTCGGGTTCACCACGACAAGCGCCACGCAGTGTGACTCCGTTGATTTGGCGTAGCAAAGCGCGGACGCCACGAGCGGCGATTGCTTCATCACGTTTTCCACTTTCGAAAGCGCGACGTACTCGCCTTGCTGGAGCTTCACGAGGTCTTTCTTGCGGTCCACGATTAGGAGTTGCCCGCGATCGGTGAAGGCGCCGATATCGCCGGTGTGGAAATACCGGATGCCGTCGATTACTGAGAATTCGCTTGCGTTTTTACCCTCCAAATCAGCATCGCGCATGTGTTTCGCGATGTAGTACCCCTGGCACACCACCGGGCCTCCGATTAGGACTTCGCCTCGCGGCATACCAATCGCCGGGTCCCGGACGTCACTGAAGCGGTACCCGCCTTCGTCCCAGTCCTTCAGAGTGACCCTGGTGGAACTGAGCACTTGTCCGACGCCTTCGTCCGTGTCGTCGAAGGACGAAATCGTCCCGGCGCTGCCCGTTTCGGTGAGCCCGTACCCCTGCCGCAACGGGCACCGGAAACAGGTTTGCATGAACACCTGATACCAATGAAAGAAAGCGTCAGTCTTGTATGGGCACAGTTAATAGTCCCTTCTGGTACGAGTATGGGCAAACAGGGAGGCGGGAAGTGGGAAATAAAATCCGTACCTGGGTTTCCCTGCTCAGCGGCGCGCTTCCCGAAATCATCAACCGCACCCGGCCGCCGATGAGCTTCTGGACCTTCTTGAACACCAGCGTGTTGTACAACCACGGCGCGCCGCACCTCCCGTTGTGGAACTCGCGTTCCCCCGCGGCGAGCCCGGCGTTTATCACGGCTCGCAACGTAGCACTCGCGCCCGCGAACTTTGCCTGCACGGCTTGCCGCACTCGGTCCAGCACCGCTGGGGCGAACACCATGAACGTGGGCCGCAGGGTCGGGGCGTCGCCCCTGGTACCCACGGCCAGCTTCAAACCCGTGTCCGTGAGCGTCTGCGGGCTTCCGTATCCGATCGCCGCGCCGGTCGCGAGCATCACCATCTCCGCGGCCATCTCCATGATGTGCGCCAGCGGGAGGTACGCCAGGTACACGTCCTTGTTCGTGAAGTCGCCCGCGTGCGCCAAGCCGGCCATGGTGGCGCACACGTTGCTGTGCGAAAGCACGACGCCCTTGGGCGCCCCGGTGGTGCCTGACGTGTACATCACCACGGCGACGTCTTCGCGCTTGGGGGGCGTGGGGTCCACGGGTTTCCGCGCGCCTCGTGCTGCGACGTCCCGCAGCGCTTCGTGCGTCACCGACCGGGGAAGCTTTTTCAGCAAGTCCACAGGGACGTCGCCCATCGTCACGCAGTACTTCAGCGAAGGGCAGTCGAGGGCGACCGTTAACAGGTTCTTAAGCAATTTCCCGTCGCAAATCACAACCTCCGCCTGCGTTTGGTTCACCCCGTGCCCTAAACCCTCCGGTCCTAACGTGGCGTAAATAGTCACCACGGCGGCGCCCCGGGAGAAAACAGCCTGCGCCGCGAGCTGATACCGGTAAAAGAAAGGGTCAGTCGGAGGTCTTGTACGGGCAGACGTAAGACTTCCCTTCGTCAGGACGAGTATATCGCGATGTATGGACAAACAGTCACCAGCTGAGAGATAAAACAGGGAGGCCGGGACTTGGCAAACGCCCTCCGGCCGTACCTGCCACTCCATCTTCGTGTCGGCGTAAATCACGACCCGGTCGCCGGGTTTCACGCCCGCTAAATCCACCAACCCGCTCGCCACGTTCTGCACTCGTTGCTTGACTTGCGTGAACGTGCTCCACTTGTACTCGCTCAGGGTGAGTTTCTCGAACCCGCCAACCGTGGCGGACGAAACAACGGACCGCTCGCCCATCGCGGGGCGGCCCCCGTTCGTGGAAACCGCGTACTCGAACACATCGAAAACGGTGTGGCACCCGTTGAACGGGGTGTCTTGTAAAACCGGGACGTCCGCGTTTCGCCACACGGTGTCACCGCTGGGCGA
>Ga0209302_10002127_pt1 | contig 11585 bp, 16 predicted proteins | sample ArcOceMetagenome_2_FD_187445 | JGI IMG/M metagenome (GOLD analysis project Ga0209302, IMG submission 187445) | Marine eukaryotic phytoplankton communities from Arctic Ocean - Arctic Ocean ARC135M Metagenome (SPAdes) (version 2) | ecosystem: Environmental > Aquatic > Marine > Oceanic | place... | reverse complement strand
CGTGGTGGGAACTATGATAAATTTTCTAATGAAATTGTTAAAATTTTTATAACAAATTGTGGTAATTTAACTGAAACTTATAACGAATATAATTATTGGGAAAAAGACGGACAGTGCAAAAAAAAAGCAAAAAAAAGGCTTGAATGTGCGAAAGGAAAAGTAGTTAGAGATGAATGCAAACCCGAAAATTTGAAAACATTTAACCGACCGCCAGAGGAACCGCACTCGTGTCAAAAGGCGGCTGCTCTTCACCCGAAGATAACTAAAGAAAGTGGTGGAATTTGTGTTAACATTTACGATCAGCAAACTAAACAAATTTTACAAAACTATTTACAATCACTTACTCTTGAAGAAGGTGATATTAATCAAAAAGGATTAGAAGCTATTTTATTTTATATGGCAGCCAAAAAAATTAAACTACAAATGAAAACAGTTTATTATGCTGAACATCTCGGCAAAAAAAATTACGAAAACAGTAAATTAAGCGGCTCTGACAAATCTGAAGTAAATCAATTAATTAAAATGATGATTGATCATACAAACAAAACAAGCAATTCACTCTTTGAAAAAATAAAAAAATTAAACAATCAAACCAATCAAACCAATTTAATTGAAGTTGAAATGAGAGAAATAGATAGTCAAGAAAAATTAGTACAATATTTACAATCTTGTACAAATAGTGAGTTCAATATGGAAGAAGCAAATAAGCAAAGTGCCCAGAATATACAAATATTATTTGATAAAATTGTACCATTGTTTAAAACAAAATTAAACGAACAATTAGAAGAAAAACTTTCTTTTCGCATTGGCAAATACGACGAAGAAAAACAAAAAGAAAACGCTGCAATTATGACCTGAACTTAAATTTTAATATTGTCACGGTATTAAAGATATAAAGTTTTTGCCAAAAGGGGGTGGTGTCTCTCAAATTTTTTAATATTTTTAATCCACGAAGACACGGGATTTGCGCCCGATGATATAATGTGTCGTATACCGGGGTACTTTGACGAATGTTTTTGATAATATACAGCGCAAATAGCTTTAGCTTCTTTAACATCCCATTCTTTGATAACAGGATGCTTTCTTCTATCCAGGCGATTATCTTGTAGCATATTTGGGTGTTTAGATCTCCAATATTTATCACAGCACCATACTTGTCGTTTAATATATAAATCAGCTCTTAAGCTTTTTCTATGAAACCCACCTTTATAAAATTGATCATTAACTTTATTCAAAGCCAATCTAAATCGTTGGATAAATGTTGGATCAAATGAATATATCAATAATTGAAGTTCATCAGGTAAATTATGAAAATAATTTTTGGATTTAAAAGACATTGTTACAATTGCGTTTAATTGTAACAATGTAATTTCAATTTAATTATTCTCTCAGATAAATATATATGAAACTATATTTATTTAACGAGAAGCGTGAAAAGAGATATATCAATATGTGATTTATCAAGAGAGTTGTATTGTTAATTTATTAATCAATAGTAATATATTATTATATATATTTATATATAATGAGTAGTAACACTAAATCCAAAGCAAAAAAAAACAGCAAAGAAAAAAACAGCAAAGCAAAAAGTGAAATCTGTATTCAATGTTTTAAGATTTATAACACGATCAAAAGGACATCGTGTCAATTAATCTCTCATAAATTATTTTAATAATCTTAAAATAATTTTTACAACAGCATCTTCTTCCGATCCTTCCTCATTGTCGTCATCTCCCGGTGAATCCAGCCGTAAAATATATATATATATATATATAAAAATGGAATGGTCATGTTATATTATTGAAAACCGAGGATATACATATGTGGGTGTATCAAACAATGTAGAAAAAAGATTGAGAGCGCATAATGGAGAAATTAAAGGAGGAGCTAAATATACAACAAGTAAAGGCCCGGGGTGGAAACATATTTGCCTGATACACGGCTTCCCCACAAAGATAGAATCAATGCAATTTGAGTGGGCATTGAAGCATATCCCGCCGCGAAATGCGGGCGGAATGGTAAACAGAATAAAAAAATTAAAGATACTTTTAAATAAAACAAAATGGACGAGTAAAGCACCATATGCCGCGACTTGTCCATTAACATTGGAATGGAAAGAAAAACAATACAGACCAGAAGAATACGAAATCCCAAAATATATAACAGAAATCTTTCTCTCAGAAGTATATAATGAAATTTAAATTAAAAGATTTAATAATTACAGCACTGATATATTTAACAATAGATATTGCATACATAACAATGAATGTATCACACTTTAATAAATATTTTAAATTAATTCAAGGATCGCCTTTAAAATTTAAGAAAATACCAGCGTTCGTAGTGTATATTTTATTGGCAGTTGGTCTGTATTATTTTATAATTAAAGACAGGAAACCTTTATTGGACGCATTCTTTTTAGGTGTATTTGTGTATGGGGTGTATGATCTTACAAATTATTCAACATTAAAAAATTGGACAGTGGCTTTTTCTATAAGAGATACGCTTTGGGGTGGTACGGTATTTGCAGCATCAACGTACATCATTTACGAAGTTTTAAAAAGAGTTTAACAATACCATTTAAATATTAAAATACTTTATTTAATAAAAATGGGAGGAAAAGCGGCAAAAATGTATGAAAAACGAAAAATAAATGCATATAACAAAAAATATAACAAAAACTATAAATATAACAAAAACTATAATAAAAACTTCTATAGCATTTATAACGATAATTATGAAAACAATTATAAAAAACAATATAAGTTTAATTCAAAAGCGGTAAAACTAAGATATTTGGACACTAATTCAAAACATTTAACGCCTGAAATAAAGCATTCGTATGTATATAAAGGTGTGCCTGGTGGATGGTAAAATATCTCTAATAAACTAAATAGAAAAGGTCAATCAGTATAAATATTTAATTTTAATAATTATTACAATGATAATAATTATTAATCAACGAATACTTTATTATAATACTTGTGTAAAGGAGGTATTAAATAAAAAATACAAAGAAAAATTTGACAACAAAAGATACAATCCAAAAAATTTATTAAATCATGAATTATCTTTTTGGAGTTCATTTGTAAATAACAATTATTCGCTTATCACAAACGATAAAAATAATTTGAGAATCCTTAGAAATTGAATTGGTGTCTGAATATGAAATTGAACAATGCCGTATTCTATATAATATACGAAAAAAATTATAAAAAGTATAATTTCAAATTGAAGTTTTACTTGTAGCTGGGTGTCCAGTATTTTTTATCAGTATTTTGAATTATATTAACCTGTTGATTATGAATTTCCCAATCAACCATCAATTTTTTAATTCCACCGCGTTGATTGTATTCATTGACGCCTATTTTGATAGTCTCCCATATTTTTGAATTTAAAAATTCAAAAATAGTATTAAATCTACATACAGAAGTTGTCCATTCCAATGATGGTTCATATTGAACATTGTCATATTCAATCCATAAGTGTGTGCATAATTTGTAATTACCGCAACTTTTGCGCCCAACAACAAACCCAACAATAATATTTAATTTAACATTAAAATTCACTCGGAGGAAATCATATAAACATTTACAATTTGTTACACATTGCGATGTAATATTATTTATTTTTTGATAATGTAACATATGTGATATTAATGATTTGAGTATTTTATGATACATTGAAAAGTGTTGCGTCAAAAACCATATTTTTAATTATTATAATAATCAAAAATGTATCAATTTAATTGTTTTCTTATTATACATAATGGCCACAGTAAATAAGGGAAATACACGTAAAAAGAATAAAAAAAGTAAATAATTTTTGTAATCTTACCCCAATATCTCACCTATAAAAATTTTAATTTAAAAAAAATGTATTAAATTAAAATATAATGGATTTAACAGCATTGGAAAACAAATTAAATAGTTTTAGTCAGAAACCGTTTTCACCACAATCAATGATGGTCAATACAAAACCTTCAATAAGCAACCCGTTTACAAATACATCCAATACAACCGCGACAAGAGCAACAACCGCAAAAAACCCACCAGTAAGTATAACAAAAAAAATAAACGAAGTAACCGACGAAGAAATACAAAATTACAGTGAAAAAATGATACCGAGTTGGAATAATCTCCAGTCTTTATATGAAGGACAATGGAATAAAGAAAAAGAAAAATTTCAGACGCATTTGAAGGGGAATTTCTCAGCTTTAGTGGAAAGATTTGCATCTGGAAAGCAAGAATTGTTTCAGTTATGCGCCCCAGAACGCAGAGAAAAATTGTACATAGAAGCTTTCTTGGAACTTTTTGAATCGGGATATGCCCCGCACGTGGGAGACGTAGAACGAATCGCCAATAAAAGAGTTAGAAAACTATTCATAACACTTCCTAATAATTATTCTAGTATTTATTAAACCCAAAATCTTAAACCTAAACAAAATCCATAATAACATTTATAACATCTTCTGGTATTTTTGTTAATTTAAAAATTTCTTTATGTCCGAGATGTTTGAGATATTTTTCTCTTTTTTTAACAGCTATCGGTATATTATGTAGCATTTTTCTCATATATTTCATACGCTCAGGTTTATAAACAGGTCTAAACAAACTTATGTTAGTTTTCAATGTATAACCAATACACAATGTATTTTCATCAACCCAATAAGCAAAATTTCTATTAACCAGTGGGTGATTTTTACCCAATCCAGCATTACGAGAACGTATATCTTTATAATATTGCGAAATATCCTCAACATTATATAAAACTTGATTCCATAAACCAGCGCCATCAAAGTGCCAAGGGTGACACAAATATATATCCTTATAGAATGATTTGGCCATAATTTAATAATAATTTAATAATAATTTAATAATAATAATAATAATTTAATAATAATAATTTTATCAATTTAAAATATTTGGATAAAATAATTTTCAGATGCCAAACGGTTGAACCCAACCTTGGAAATTTAACGCTTAATTCGTTTGCCCTTAATTCGTTTGCCCTTTATTCGTTTACCCATCATTCGTTTGCCCATCCTAACAATAAATTTAAAGAATACCAAATAAATTAATGCAATGATAAGGGTAAAAAAAGAAGCAATCATAAACATCAAACCATCTTTAAATAAAAATGCAAAACTAATGAGCGTAACAGCAATGGATGGGAATAAATTAGTAAAAACAAGGGGGATAACCATTAAGAAACCCGGGATTATCATAAGAAGTGCCACTAATTTTATAACTATATTTTGAAAAACAAAAGTGTATCTTTTCTTGAAATAATATTCCATTTTTAATAATATTTTATCTGTTTTTTTGTAGTACTTATTATCTTTTAATTTTCCCAAATTTATTTGTTTACGTGTAATAAACTTGGGTAAGATAGGTTTATTGAAACCCATAATAAGTTGGATAGATAATAATATTGTCAAACTTCCACCCAACACAGTTTCAGCGCCAAGCGCTTGTGGTGGTGCGGGTATAGATGTTGGTAAAGTTATTAAAAACAATAAAGTAAAAATACTATCTTTACCAAAATGGTCAATTATTTCTTGAATAGTATATATATCTTTACCATTTTTAACAAGATCGTTAAATTTATTTCTAATGGTTTCATTACTCATTATAAATAGTTGGATATTTTAAAATATCTCCTTTTTCTTTTTCTTTAAAAATTTGTAAACATTTTTTTTATTTTTTTTTACATAAGAAAAAATATACACGAAAGCAACAATATAAAATAAAAATATTAATGTGGATAATAATAAAGATGTAACAAACATAAAACCATCATTAAAAAGATAAGAAAAACTTATAAATGTAACAGTTGTTGATGGTAACCAGTTTGTCATTATTAGTGGTATAAACATAAGAATTGAATTAAACATCATTACCAATGCTGAAAACTTTAACATTATTGAGCAAAATGCATTTTTATTTCTTTTTTTAAAAATATTTTCCATTTTTATTAAAAATTTATCAATTCTTGAACGATATATTTTTCTAAATGAAGAAATGTTAACTTTTTTTTTTAAAATAAACTCTGGTAAATAAGCGGTATCGTATCCCAGTAAAAGTTGAAAAGAAAGCAATAATGTGATTACCCCACCGATCATGGTGGAAGATCCAAATGCGTGGGCCGGCGTTGGAATTGAAGTTGGTAACGTAATTATGAAAAGAATTGCAAATATACCGTCTTGTTTAAAATAATCTATAATTTCTCTAACCGTAAAACGGTTTTTTTTCCTTTTTAAAATATTATTAATTTTATTTCTGAAAGTTATCATTATATAATAATAATATTTAAATGTTATTTAATCGTTGATTGCATAAATCAACATATTCGGGATTAATTTCATAACCTATGAATTCAACCTTCAAATTATTTGCAGCAACACATTCGCTACCCGAACCCGCAAAAGGGACAACGAGAAACGTCTCAACCGTGCCCTCAACCGTGCCCTCAACCGTGCCCTCAACCGTGCCCTCAACCGTGCCATTCATGGCAGCTTTAATTAACTTCTCGCACAACGCCAACGGTTTTTGCGTAGGGTGATTCACGCGTTCTTTTTTACCGGCACCACCAGCCAAAGCAGATATTTTTATAACATCCCGCGGTAACGCGCCACCACTATGTGCTTTATAAATTGTTTCTTTTTTACCGTTACTAAATCTACCTTTAGTTGCCTTCCGCACTTTTCCCGCAGAATTTTTTAAGAAAGCTTTTGTATATGGTTCTCTAACATAATCGCGATTAAATTTAGGCCGTTTATTTTTGGAACAAACCAAAATGCTTTCGTGGGTTCTTTGCCAAAAATTCAACGAAGGTGTGACTTTATTTGTATAATGCCATACAATCCAGCGCACATTGATCTTAATTCTAACTCTAATATAAGCCAAAATTTCACTGAATCCATAAATGTATAACGTACCAGTCGGCTTTAAAATTCTAATACATTGTTCAATCCATTTATCGCACCATAATAAGTAATCATCTGTATCCACATTCCAACTATTATTCCCAAAATTTTTACCAATATTGTAAGGCGGGTCACATATAATAATATCAACACTTTCATCATCAATACCTTTCATCCCTTCAATGCAACATTCATTCAATATGACACCACAAACGTGATCATTTACAATATCATTTACAATATCATTTACAATTTCGTTCATCTTTGTTATTATTTATAAATTAAAGACAATATTTATAAATCAATTTAATAAAGTTTCAAAAAAAAATATTAGTAAATATATTAAATAATATTTTTTATTAATTATAAATGATTACAAATATTATGAATTTTATTATAAATAATATAGATTTAATTAAAGGCGTGAGTTTAATGTACATTATTCCAAACATTATTTATTATATATATTTGTATAATAAATCAATTGGAAAATATATTCAAGAAAATAAAAATATGCACCGCTTGATAAGAGAAATTCATCAAAATGTAATAAAAACATAATTCGCCTTACACGCCCCGCAAATGACCAGAATTTCTGCTTATTAAATTATAAAAAATAAAATAATAGGGCAACCCACAAATAAAAATAAATGAGAATAAAAAAAACAATTTCTTAGGGGGTGAATAACGTTGGAAACGAATAAATGATCTTGCCAAGCCAGCACCAATCAATTCAACATCACGACCATCTTGTACAAAAGGCATTTATAATAAAATGTAATTCAATAAATTTAAACCTTTTTTTTAAATTATAAAATCACTATAAATATTATTGCATAATGGTGTTATTTAAAATTGATATTAATTTTTAACAATTATTTAAACAACTCTATCAAAATGGCAGCAATAACAACCGTCACAACCGAAAACATAACACCAAAAACAGGCGAACCCAATCTATCAAGAGAAATTTGTGAACGTAATTCAACAAATCATATATATAATGATAAAATATTTAGTAAATCTATTATTCAAAATAGAGCAAGACAAGATGCCTGCGGATATGTTCATACCGAAGAAATGGATGTTTTGTGGTGTTCAGATTCGCACGGAGGTCATGTGGATAAAAAAAGGTATAAAATCAGAGATTTTCTAAGTACTATTTCTGATGAAAAATGGATTGAATATGTATCTCAAGAAAATTTTCATATTGCTGATAAAGATGAAACAACTGGTGGATTTAAAAGTAATTTATTTCGTGACATAGCATCACTCGGACCCTTTCGCGATACCGGTGCAACACTTTCAATAGTAAAAATTTCGCATTCACAAATAGAATGTTACCGTGTGGGAGACAGTCCGATATATGTGTTCCAAAATGATAAAAATATTCTTTATTCAAATCACGATAGTGAATACAACGAAGATTTAAAACAATTAAAAAAAAGGAAAAATTTGAAATATGTTCACCCAAATAACACATCAGACAATGGTGTAAAAGATCAATCAGATATAATGCCTTTGTCTCCAACGACAATGACACAAAAACCATCACATTACATATACTGGGATTCGGGAACAGCAACAAATATGACAAGATGTATAGGTCATAATGATCCCGCGGCCTTTCAAAAACGCAAAGAAATGGCAAATAAACAAGTAGAAGTAACATTACCCTGTTGGACAATGACAAAAAATGTAATTGAGTACCAACCAGATATAAAAGTAATTCTTGCAACAGATGGACTTACCGCAGTGTGTGGGGAGTTTGATTATCCGATGATGGTCGCATCGCAAGCAGCAATAGACATTATGGAAGTTGCATACAATCGTTGGAGACAAGAATGGGGGTTTAACGTACAGGGATTTCAACAGGCCAATAGTAGAATACCAGATTGGAACCGCGATGATGTTGCTATTGTGTCATGGCAACATTTAAATCCACTCAGAAATGAACATAATAACATCTAAAGATAATTTCCCAATACCCAACAATTCTTGCCGTGCTAAATGTTGACGTTTTTTGCGAATAAAACCATTGCCAATAATACCTTCATCATATTTACCAACATATTTTTTTATTGTATTTCGCACATCACATAGCAATTTTTCTCTTTTATGTGAAAAAACTGGTCGGTGAACTTCCTCACCATTTAAAGTATAACCTTTTAGAAGTGTATCATCGCGAATCCAATAAGCATCGCCACTGTTTACCAATGGATGCTGTTTAAAAGCAACGGAAGACCAACCTCGTTGTGTGCCTCCATCCCCATAATAAGGAACCAATGTAATATCTTTTTCATCAACATGCATTGTTTGTTCAGTCCATCCATTGCTTGTTTTTCGGCAGTACCAGCAATTCTTCGTAAATTTGTTTTTATCCAAACAACAGTCTGGTTTCATACATATATAACCCAGGAATATGCGTTTCCAATATTGAAATGTAATCAAATGTTTTTTGGGGATATCAACTTGATTATTAGAAGTCATTAAAAAACGTTTTATAGCCCTATAAAACGTTTTTATTAAATTCAATTTAATTATAGTTTTAATAATAAAAACTATATATATATGTCACCACAACGGAAACGACCCATTGATCTCGACGTAATAGCCGAGGTAGTCCGGGCATCAGATTACCTGATAAAGTCGGCTCAAAGGCCTCAACAAAACAAAATTTTTGGACGAAAAGTTATGGATAAACTTAACCCGATACAAATGCGTAAACCATCGCCCCTTTCCTCCACGCGAATTGTAGGTCTGGCAACATCACAACAACGAAGACCTAGTATACAAAACCCATACGAAAATCACAAAAAACCAAAAAACCAAAAAAGGAAAACCCCAACGAAACAAAAAACCAAAAAAACAAAAAACCCAAAAAGGAAAACCCCAAAAAACCAAAAAACCAAAAAAGGAAAACCCCAACGAAACAAAAAACCAAAAAAACAAAAAACCAAAAAACCACCGGAAAGACAACAAAGACGACAACAAAGACGACAATCCAGACGACAACAAAGACGACAACAAAGACGACAATCCAGACGACAACAAAGACGACAATTGGAAAAAGAACTTATCCCCCCAAAACTAGCGCGCAAAAAATAGCCGTAATACTTGAAAACACGTTAAAATATGTGCTCATAAAATGCAAGTTTTGGGGAAAAAATAAGTCTCTTTATAGAGGATACCAGGGAAACATTACTCATTTTTATTAATATATAAATTGATGTTTATTTTTTAAACAAAAATTAACATAAAATAAATATAAACATAAAATAAATATGGAAAGCAAAACAACTACGTCACAGTACGAATGCGACAAATATCTTTGCACAAAGGAAACCCTGAGAGAAACCCTTAATACATATGGTGTGGCAATTATACCTAACATTCTAAACGACGAAGAAACTGCAAATATGGTATCGGGAATGTGGGATTTCCTTGAACATATAACCCAAGAGTGGGAGAATCCAATTGATAGAAACGACGATAAAACCTGGAAAGGTATTCATAACTTGTATCCATCACATTCAATGTTAATTCAATACTTTAGCGTAGGTCAAGCACAGGTATCTTGGGATGTAAGACAAAATCCAAAAATAGTAGATATATTTGCACACTTTTGGAAATCAAAACCTGAAGATTTACTTGTATCTTTTGATGGATTGAGTTTTAATATGCCGCCTGAGGTAACCAACCGCGGCTGGAATCGCAACAATACTTGGTATCACACCGATCAGAGTTTTCTAAGACCGGAATTTGAATGTATGCAAACGTGGGTAACAGGTTTAGATGTGGAAGATGGCGACGCCACACTTGCCTTTTATGAAGGAAGTAATAAATTTCACCAAGAATTTGCGGAAGAGTTTAGCGTTACAAAAAAGCAAGATTGGTATAAATTAAATAAAGACGAAGAGCGATTTTATATGAACAGGGGGTGTGAAAAAAAGAAAATTATGTGCCCGAAAGGAAGCTTGGTTTGCTGGGATAGCAGGACAATTCATTGTGGAACGGAGGCCTCTAGAAAACGAAAAAACCCCAAGCATCGCGCGGTAATATATTTATGTTATCAACCAAGAATCAATACAACCCAAGCACAGCTTAAAAAAAAGCGCAAAGCAGTTGAAGAAATGCGTTCAACATCTCATTGGCCGTGCAAAGTAAAACTATTCGGAAAAAACCCAAGAACCTATGGAAATGAATTACCCAAAATAACCCAAATCCCAAAACCAAATTTAACTCCATTGGGAAGACAATTGGCAGGATATTAAACTTTTAGGAGCAATATCCAAAAAAGAATAAAATATATTATTTTTTATATTTTATAATATGATGAATATATAATAATGTCTACAAAAATGGCAATATGTACTTTAAAAGACGGTAAAATATCAGAATGTAATGAAAATAGCATAAGAGATTTAGATAAGGGTGAACATATGAACGAGGTATCAAACCTATGGGGAAAGTACAAAAAAGAAAAAACAAACCTTGCAACAAACAACTTGTTTATCAGTAGGAGCTGCGAGAAACAAAAAAGAAAAAAATATTTATCAGTCGGAGCTACGAGAAACAAAAAAAGAAAGATATTCTTCTTGTTTATCAGTTGGAGCTGCGAGACACAAAAACACGAAAACAATTTTCTTGTTTATCA
>Ga0209302_10002126_pt1 | contig 11588 bp, 6 predicted proteins | sample ArcOceMetagenome_2_FD_187445 | JGI IMG/M metagenome (GOLD analysis project Ga0209302, IMG submission 187445) | Marine eukaryotic phytoplankton communities from Arctic Ocean - Arctic Ocean ARC135M Metagenome (SPAdes) (version 2) | ecosystem: Environmental > Aquatic > Marine > Oceanic | place... | reverse complement strand
ACGTCATCGAAGGGACAACAGTCACTCCAGGAAACGATCAACGAAAATCAATCGGCGGCCAGCAAAACAGGCACAAAATTCCACGGTACACCCAAGCCACTTTAAACAGTATTCCGAAATTGTCACCCACAAGTGCACGCCCAACGACAAAAACATTCACCGGAATAGACGACGCCGTACTCGAGAGATATCTCATACCAAAATACCCGGTAATGAAAATGAACGGTTCCCTTCATTGCCCTGTGGAGAGCAATAAACAGGAAGCGGTAAAATTCATCTTTGGTCTCCTCGGACTCACCACACCAACTACGGCCTTGAACGCTCTCATCACCATCGATGGAGAGAATAACTACACCCTACCCCTCATTGATCTATTCGAACATTCCGGACTCAACCTACTGGGAACGGTCCAGGACGTCATGCAATGGGCAACAGTCCTCCACGTCAGACCAACTATGTCAAATGTATTACGAGGTGTTGCGGGACCACTTTTCGGTCCAGACCGCATCCCGATAGCACACCCAATTCTATGTGCTTTTCGGGCCGATGGAAAGGGCCCCATCAACTACGTACATCGGTACGTTGTGTACATCCCACTCATCAACACAATCATTACTCCAAGCAACGACTGTGGAAGAAACCACTTCATCCACGCATGGTGCATTGGAACCAACGGCCACACAGCCTTGGAACAAGAAAACATTCCCAACATCGATAAGTTGTTCGGAGGAAAGATCTTCCCCGGTGGTGACAAACTCACCAATGTCACTTTGTTAGGAGCGGTAGTGGTACAAACAAACACTACTAAGTAAAGCACTCGGTACAAGGAGAGTCAGGCCCACAGCGGAAACTCTCAGTACACTTTACGTACGTTTTTATCACATCATACCACAACAAACTAGTATCACCCGTGATCTAATGTTCCCGACTAGCATAAACAGCAATATACACCAGCGACGTTTACGTGTTTCGGTCTACTCTGAATCATCCAGAACATATAAATTAGACACCTAACTATTTACATAACATAATATTATATTTATATAGATGCCAAAATCTATAATCAAACTAGGGACTAAACAAAACTGCAGTTTCACAAAATAGACATTAACCTTTTCGCACAACAGTACAAAGGACATCTCTACCATTCCGTACACATAGCCAGGCCTAACACAGCCACGCTATGAACGGAATCGCTCATTTAGTTCTCCAATTAATGGGTTGAATGGAAGAAGCGTCTTACAGTACCATTAGTTGCAAGCGGATCCGGAATACTATTTTCCCGACTCCCCTAGAAACCAATATAGGTCACATCAGATCAGTCCCGAGTTAGCCACGACTGACAACAATCAACCTATTTATTTTTACCAGGAACTGTCTACACTAAGTAGACCCATTACGTGTTCAATAAAGATGATGATGCATAAAGAAACGATTCCGTAACACCACAGTCGCATGAGAACTCTGTCTAAAATTAAGAGTAATTTATTAATTTTAGTCTTAGTGTCTCAAAGCAAGTGGAAGGAATCGATTTGTCAAGCGCGCGCAAGCGCATAGCCAAATGAGACTAGTATGAGAAAACAGAGTTACGGACTCTGGTTTGCACAGACAAATACATTCTCATTCTTTTGTTTTCTATCATCTTTGTTGCAAGGCAGCTTTGGAGCTGACGTGACCGCTGTAAGCGTTTCTTCTCTATCCACAACCAATCCTCACTCCTAGAAGAAGCGTCTTACAGTACCATTAGTTGCAAGCGGATCCGGAATACTATTTTCCCGACTCCCCTAGAAACCAATATAGGTCACATCAGATCAGTCCCGAGTTAGCCACGACTGACAACAATCAACCTATTTATTTTTACCAGGAACTGTCTACACTAAGTAGACCCATTACGTGTTCAATAAAGATGATGATGCATAAAGAAACGATTCCGTAACACCACAGTCGCATGAGAACTCTGTCTAAAATTAAGAGTAATTTATTAATTTTAGTCTTAGTGTCTCAAAGCAAGTGGAAGGAATCGATTTGTCAAGCGCGCGCAAGCGCATAGCCAAATGAGACTAGTATGAGAAAACAGAGTTACGGACTCTGGTTTGCACAGACAAATACATTCTCATTCTTTTGTTTTCTATCATCTTTGTTGCAAGGCAGCTTTGGAGCTGACGTGACCGCTGTAAGCGTTTCTTCTCTATATACACGACGTGAATTAATGGAAACACTTCAATAACAACAAACAAGGAAACAACAAAAACCACAAAAGAACTCATCCCGAACAAAATATGTACGGAACTCACAAAGAAGGATAACAATAATATCCATTCAAAAGAAATAAAACAACCAACTCACCGACAAAGTACCAGGAGGTACCGGAACACTGGTTAATAAAACCTACAAACTCGGCACACAACACACCAGAGTAGTACAAAATCAACAAAAAGATATTGGACGAAAAAGATAAAGGACGGATAACGACATTAACCATAACGATTTAAAAATTCGTCAACGAATTAACAAGCCAAATCGTTAAGGACCACGACACAACCAGTCCCTATCATAACAAAAACGAAAATTTGTCTATAAAAATGGCGCGAAATGCCAACCGCAACGAACGGAAAGAAGACAAAATATCTTTACCAAGCCGTCCGGACAAGCACAAACTAACAAAGAAACGACAGTTTCATAGTTTCACACAAAACGTACAAACACAGACCAACGTAAAAAATTGTCCCGGACTGCCTAACAAGCACAAAGGAAAAAACATCACATACGCTCTACATAAAACACAAAACCAGTCCGGAACGTAGGGCTCCGGGAGTAGCAGTCTATACATCAACAGTATAGGTAGGAACTCCAAGGACAATTGGACAAAATATTAGTAATAAGCCCATAGCATAATTAAGCTTCAAAAGTTAACACATTAACGACAAACAACTATTTAGTTACTAATAAAATACGCACCACGCCAATACCGACACACCCACTACACAATACATAGAACATTTAAACCCATAGCCCTAACAAAAAATTAATGACGTTTTCATCATTTATACAAAAACATTTTTACCATTAAAAACAAAAGGCATAAGCGTGAAAAAACTACAAAAGAAAATTTTTCATCACGAAGTTGCCCCGACTATGAAAAACCGAAATAATTAAATGTTCTGTACTAATAATGACAAGCGAACTAGTCAAAACAACTACCACGAAGTAGAACAAAACGTACGGAGTAACAAATACGGGAACCAACAGCGAACTAACTCCCACGTACAGAACATGCCGACACCGAACCAATTATCAGCACCGAACCGCCATTCGGCAACCGAATCATATCGGTACGGACCGGCAAATAAGGACTTCGATTCCAATTACAACGGACAAGAATCGGTGGCATCAACCATATGTGATTCAAGTTTCGAAAGCAACGAAGAACGATCGGCGGCATCAACCATTGACTTTGACAACACAACAAATCCGTTGGAAACATTAGCAAAAATATGCACCGTATTATACGATAACATAGAAAACAAAGTACCACGGACACCAGCAGAAAAGTACGATCCGAAAGCACATTACACACGAGTATCACTAAGTGCAATAGCAATCGATTATGCACGATTTAACCTCAGCAACGCCGAGCTAAACAAATTAAACAGCCAACGGAATAGCATCCACAGCGAACCAAATTCGGATCCACGCCTACCTAAACAAGGAACCAATCCAAAAACAAGGAACCAATACCAAACCAATCCGTAATCGGCAAACCACCAGCAATCCGATACATTCGACCAATCCGTAATAAACAATCCGATACATATTCCGGAATCCAACCAAAACCAATACAATACATACAACTCCGACAAACACCAAATACAAACTAAAACAAACAAACACAAACTACTCAAAACCACAATCACCGAATACATATCAATTATTCGTCATTCTCACAATTTCTTGTTCTCATCAGCTACAAACACTATTTCCAACAAAAACAACTTACACAATGTTCAGCAACGGAGCCCTCAAACAACTCATCACCCTGGAAGAAAAGAAACTCGACCATGGTCAACTCATAACATCTGTGTATGAAAAAGATGAATTTGCAGTACCGTTACCTTTCGAATGGCAACTAGGTTCATTGTTCGTGGGAATCATTGCCACGACACCGGACCGAGTATCGGTATTCATGTACGTAGGGGCAGTAGACGACAACCGTTTATGTGTTACCATCGACCACGCACCTATCCCGCTCAACTTTAACACGGGACAACTCCATCAAATGCTGGGAAAAATAGCAAAGCTCCCCAACAGCATGGCCAACAGAGAGAAGATGTATGTACCAACAGCACTGATCGGACGACAAGGAATGTTACCGATCATCCCGCTACGGGCAGACCAAGTGGCAACGTGTTTCTCGGAAGTGGGCACGTTCAAAAGTGTCCGCGAACTTTTCCAACTCTACGACAAACAGAAAAATCCACTAGCAAAAGCACGAAACCGACTCCTCCATGACTGGCTACGAATGGCATTGGTATCAGGAAACGAAGACAACACCAAAAGTCAGTTCGAACTGGAACCAACCATCCCGGAACATTTCAACCTTGCACAATCCACAACAATCTACAATGACCTACATGAAGCCTTCACGCAAGGAGACGAAGACCAAACATTCGGAAAACTAGTGGCTGAAGGAATCAGCAACACATTTTCACCGGCTTTTCACCCTGAGGGTACACAAGAAGAGGGAGACGATGTGGGACCAGGAAATGGTCATCCAACATTACCACCAACAACAGTCACTCAACCAGGAACAACAAACCCAGCAACAGCACCAGCTCCAGCACCAGCAACAACGCCAACGGACACAGCACAAACAATAGCACGAACACAAACACCGGAACAGACAACGCCAACAGCTCCAGCACTAGCTCCATCACCAAGACCAACCCAGAACATCAACGATTCGGAGGTACAAGTTTTAGGAACACGACAACATTTAGATCCTGCTCTAAACAGACAGACCAATCACCACCTACACAACAATACACACCAAGGAATGGAATACGGACAACATTGGCACAACAATCCAAATTTAGAAATGGGACCCAGACCAAGCAACATCATCAGCCCAAATGGACAGAGTCGAACGTCAGGACATACATTTGTACCACAACCATACAGAAATATGGCGGGACCGCCAGAGTGGAACAATAACCCATTTGGGACAGCAGCGACAGGTTACGGAGCCGGTTTCGGGTCCAGACTCGGATCGAACAATGGAAGTAGACATGGGGGACCGGACTACAACCATACGAACTACGGGGCCACACATATCCAACAACCAACGTTACAACTAGCAACAGAACAAAAATTAGAGGAGCTCAAACGAAAAGCAACTCGAGGCGATATTACCCAACAGGATATAAATATATTTAATATCCTCAGCAAAGTCGTCCCACCAGCCCTACCCATACCGGAAAAAGATAAAGCAGACAAACCATCACTACGAATGTCAAACATCCTGGGATGGGCAGGGTTAAAAGCCGAACAACAGAACATCCTTCATCAAGAAACAAATGGAAAATGGATACAATTTCAAGACGCTCCAACAAAAGCAGACCGCAGAACAGTCGTCAATTCACTTTTCGTGCAACCGTTAATCCAGGCGGACCCACTTTTCGAAAGTATCTTAACCGACGATTTTGCCGACACCATCATGTCTGGAAAATTTGCTCCTCAAAATTTCGATGGCATGAAACCATCAGGAGGGTTAGGTCCGTTGACGTTTATATCGCGTTCGACAACAGAACACGAGAATTTACAATACATCAACCGACTTAACGAGGCAGCAAAAAATGTTTCTCCAGCAGATATTGAAAGAGCCAAACCAGGGACACCGATACTCCCAACTGACGTAGATGGAACAATAAATGTCGTAAGTTTAAATCTATTGGCAATAAGAAGTACAATGACACAATGGTCACCACCAGCACGAGCCATCAAAAGACTACTACAAGCACTTCGTTCAAACTACACCAGATTTAAAGGAATGGCAAATTTCAAAGAAACGTATAGCAATGAAATCATTTATCAACTATGCCTTCACCTCAAGAAATATTTTAACTGGTTTTGCACAGAACAGGACCTTCAAATCAACAATTTCCCGAAATTTAATATTGATTTTTTAATTCAGGGCATTGAAAATAATAATTTATCTCAATCAAATAGTTATGGCCCCCTGTTCATCACCCCAAGAACGTTCACTCCAACACAACAGGGCACAGGACCACATCACGCGCGTAACTCAGGAACAAAGAGAAATAACGACGGCACATCCAGACACACACAACCTCCAGCACAAAAGGATACTAGTACGGGAAAAATATCTAGGACAGGACAAGGATGTGAGGAACAGAAAAAACTAATAAAAGAATATCTAAAAAATCACGAATATGTACCAAAAATTGCAGATCTCCGTATAGCAAACGGTTTTAACACAGACAAGGAATTATCCGATGCATTAGGAGTTCCGGAAGGAACTTGTCTCGTCTGGGTACTATATTGCACCTGTAAAAAGAAATGCAGACGCAAAAATACACATGGATTTGACACAACAAAATTTAAAGCAACAAAAGCTGTCGACATTTTACGCAAGGGACTTTCAATGTAAGCACACACACGAGTACAGTTTCGCGAACGCACTAAATACCACCACTACACCATACCATTCATATAAACATTTCATTATTAACAACAAATATCTTTACTAATACACATTTTCTAATATATATGTTGTGGTGTTTTTTGTTTTGTGTTGTGTTTGTCTCTTTGTCTATAATAATATTTTGTTTGTTCCGTAAGAGCAACCTGCCGAGAAACAATAATTAGAGATCCACCACACCCACCGTGCCGCCAGGATACACCATTTCGAACACCAAATTGTGTTCCATCACCACCACCCACGCCACCAAGGAAACCCAGAGCGGCCACGGAGACCATACCACTAACACCATCACAAAGTAAGTTAAATTCGTTACGCGGTCTGATGTTCCCAAGAAATGATGTACTAGATCACCCAGCAGGTCCGGACCTCCTACGATACGCATTAAACGGATGTCCGGTCGATTGTGGAACAGACTGGAGCTACGAACAACTGGAGGCAGCAATAAAAAATGGAGCACATGCAAGTGCAAACGAAACAGAAGCAGCATCAGCCTGTAGGAAAGAGGCTATAGAACGAGTAAAAGAAGGTTGCTGCCGACTCGTGTATTGGGACGAAATCAAGAATAACATCCCAAGAAAGCTAAAAATCTCACCAATCGCAGCAATACCTCACAAATCGAGAAAATTTCGAATGATTCTGGACCTATCATTCAAACTCCTCCTTAACGGAAAACGGTTGGAGTCCGTGAACGAGTCATCCGATAAATCTCATGCACCACAACACGCAATGTTTGAATTAGGAAACGTAATCCCACGAATAATTTGGGCAATGGCATTATCAAAAGATGAGTCAACCCCTTTCCTTTTCTCTAAAGTAGATCTAAAAGATGGGTATTGGCGAATGGCAGTTAACGCCGAGGATGCGTGGAATTTTGCTTATGTGCTCCCGGGCGGGGCTCCGGGAGACCGAATACAATTAGTAATCCCCGATGCACTACAAATGGGATGGTCCGAATCGCCACCCTTTTTCTGTGCGGCAACAGAAACAGCACGCGACGTCATCCAAGCAGAAATGGATACAAACGTCCATGTCGAAAAACAACCAATGGAAGAAATCATGATGAACATCGACTGGGCATCAATACCGAAACATAACGGGCCGTCACCGTCCACTACAGATAAACGGAAATTCCTAAAAATGATAGAAGTGTATATCGACGATTTTATTGGAGTATTACAAAGTACCGATGAATACGAATTACGACAATTATCACGGAAAATCCTCAAAGGCATCAATAATGTGTTTCCACCACCGTCCCTGACAGGAAGCAAAATGGGACCACCAGTATCGGAAAAGAAATTAATCGAAGATGGTACATGGGCACTTCGGAAAGAAGTCCTAGGATGGCTATTCGACGGATTAGCACGAACAATCGAACTACCACAAAAGAAATGTAAGGAAATGCTTCTTGAGCTAAAAGCAGTCCGACGGATAAAAAGACTGGAACTAAAAAGGTTCCAAAAACTACATGGCCGACTACAATTCACGTCAATTTCCATTCCATGCGGGAAACCAATTATGGGACAACTCGATCGGTACCTAGCAAGAGCCGGACGAGCAAACCGGAACTACATCAACATGACGGATGATTTAAGTACCATTCTACGGGATTGGTCAGCACTACTGCGTCTAGTCGGACGACGACCCACACATGTAAGGGAACTTGTCGAACATCGACCACAATACCAGGGTTTTGTCGACGCATCGAAATGGGGAGTAGGTGGAGTATGGTTCAGCGGCATAGCAGGCATGATCCCCATCGTATGGTACCTGGAATGGCCCCAAACAATTCGGGACCAATTCTGCTCATCGACAAATATAACAGGAACACTCACAATATCCGACCTGGAACTAACAGGGATTTTTCTCCATTGGTTAGTACTGGAACAATCCGTAGAAATCTCAACACTAAAACACAATAGTGTGGCAATATGGTGCGACAATCTACCAGCAGTCGCATGGACATACAAATTCCGCACTAGCACATCCCCTATAGCAGCCAGAATACTACGAGCACTCGCAATACGGCTTCATGAACATCAAACAGCACTCCTTTCAGTAGAACATATATCAGGAATCTTTAACAACATGGCAGACGTTGCATCACGAAAACATAGCACAAATAACAAAACGTTCCTCACCGATTTCTCCCACACTTTCCCTCCACCTCAGGACGCATCCTGGACTCTGTTCCAATTCAGCAACAACATTACATCAAAAGTCTTTTCCGAACTTCTCAATCAGCAATCGACTTTGGAATCGTGGCGTCGACTCTCAAAGAAAGGACACGGTTTTGGTCAGCTTGGGAACGATTCCTCCACTTTAATTTTAACGGAATTGACACCAAACTCAGTACACTCTCACAACCAGAACGAATCGATGTGCTGGTCTTGTTCGCACAACATGTGCGATCCGGAGGCGTTTCTCCAGGAAAACGAGAAGTTCGCGCCCAAACAGTCCAAGTATCGTTACGCGCCGTTGCCGCGAAGTTTGAAATGGACGGACAACCTAACCCGGTGGTTACGCCGCAAGGAAAATATCATCAAAAAATCAGCCAGCTTATTGAAGGATACCGCCGAAAAGACCCAGCACCAAGATATAAATTAGCAGTACCACTCACAGTACCAACACATATGTACATGTATGGCCTAGCAGGAAACAACAAACACAAAGCAATAGGCGACATGTCATTAATAGCATTTTTCTACTTACTACGAGTAGGTGAATACACAAAAGAGAAAGCTAAACGAACACGGACACAACAATTTCGGGTCAACGACATCACACTTTGGGAAAACACCACCATCCTAGATAAAACACTTCCGTCACAGGTACTCCTCCAACGGTGCACAGCAGCAACCATGAACATCGATAACCAGAAAAATGGAAAGCGTAACCAATCGATACATCACGAAGCAAAACCAGGAGACACATGCCCCGTAAAAGCACTAATTCGGCGAATATCACACATATTCACTCACACTTCAAACAACAACACAATCATCAGCACGTACTTTACAAACAAAACAGAACGGGTACTACGAGCAACGGACATCAATTCCGCGATCAAAGCGGCAGTCGTGCAACTCGGACTACGAAAGTACGGTTTTAACCCCGACCAAATCAGCTCACATAGCCTACGCGCAGGGGGCGCAATGGCGTTACACCTCAACCATCAATCAAGCGCAACAATACGTTTAATGGGCCGGTGGAGTAGCGACACATTCTTAGATTACATACACAGCCAAATCGCTGCTTTTTCATCGGGCTTATCAACGGCGATGAGCACAAACATCATGTTCAATAACATAGGTTTCCAAAAAATAGCGAACCCCATAGTAACTAACGCCGATTAACGGTTTTCTAATACTTATAACACAAAGTTAGGTACGGAATAAACGTACAACTAAACATATTAACTAGTCAACTGTAATTCCCACAGTCCAGTGATAAGTGTCACAACACGGGCATACATGTTAAACTAGACAAACATTTACACATACAGAGTGTTTTGTCTTTCTTGCCACTCTCCATAACGAAAAATCAAACAACATGACGAGCTATTGTGCTTTGCGAGCTGCCCTAACCAGCACGGCACCTACGACACCGCATATACCGGAGGGAACACAAACCAAACCTTTACAAACAGGACAAACTGAAACGGAAAACACAAGCGTGGACGACCATGAAACGGAACCGTCACAACCAACTAGAATATTAGCAACACAGACCGTCCTCAAACCATCACGCCGAAGAAAAACACCACCAACAATACCACACACTCCGGTAAAACCATCACACCAAAATAAACTCACTCATTTCTACGCTCCACTCACCCTGCAAAATGTACAGGATCGACCTCATAATACGACTTGTACCACAATACAAAACACTCTCTACAATCGAAAACCCAACCTTCCAACCACAATGGCGACTCCACCGTCCAACGACATCACCAATACCTTAGCGCGGACAAAGGCAATTTGTTCTACAGTGTCCTGTGTCTTTCAGATGCACCCGCGATGCCCGTTCACCGTCGACATGTTCAATGCAATCATGGGATTTTCTTCCGGATTGCAACAAATGGACGCCGACGAAAACGAACAGGATATTTTCAATGCAAAACAAGCAATTTGTACCGCAATGAACATCTGCTTTGATAAGGTCCTTACACGCACGTTCACCATCGAAATGTTGGATGCAGTCATGGGATATTACAGCGGAGACCGACAAATGAACTTCGTCGACATCGAAAACGGGAGCTGGGACGCAACCGCCTCTCCCACTACGGACCAAAACACCACGAAGACAACCCCAAACCCTACCACTCAAAACGCCAACATTAGTGGGAACAACAATGTGAAACAAGAGGACATCCCAGAACATATAAATGAGGACGTCATCGAAGGGACAACAGTCACTCCAGGAAACGATCAACGAAAATCAATCGGCGGCCAGCAAAACAGGCACAAAATTCCACGGTACACCCAAGCCAGTTTACACAATATTCCTAAATTGTCACCCACAAGTGCACGCCCAACGACAAAAACTTTCTCCGGAATAGACGACGCCGTACTCGAGACATATCTCATACCAAAATACCCGGTAATGAAAACGAACGTTTCCCTTCATTGCCCTGCGGGGAGCAATAAACAGGAAGCGGTAAAATTCGTCTTTGGTCTCCTCGGACTCACCACACCGACAACAACTTTGAACGCTTTCATCAACATCGATGGAGCGAATAATAACACCCTACCCCTCATTGATCTATTCGCACTATCCGGACTCAACCTACTTGTAACGGTCCAGGACGTCATGCAATGGGCAACAGTCCTCCACGTCAAACCAACTATGTCAAAGGTATTAC
>Ga0209302_10002125_pt1 | contig 11589 bp, 10 predicted proteins | sample ArcOceMetagenome_2_FD_187445 | JGI IMG/M metagenome (GOLD analysis project Ga0209302, IMG submission 187445) | Marine eukaryotic phytoplankton communities from Arctic Ocean - Arctic Ocean ARC135M Metagenome (SPAdes) (version 2) | ecosystem: Environmental > Aquatic > Marine > Oceanic | place... | reverse complement strand
CCTCCTCCCCCCACCTCGAGTGGGTTCTCTGTTCTGTTCTGCCGGTTGTATTTCATTGCTACTAGTGGTGTGTGCCTGTTTCGCTCAGGCACCGTTGGTTTTCAAAAGAAACTACAATCGCAAAAAAGTGGACTCAAAAAGTCATAAAGTGTACCACTTCCGTGCTGTATCAGGAAAAGTAGATCAATTTTCGCCAATGCACTTCCGAATCGAGCGAGCCGCAGGCGAGCAGGGCCTCGCTGGATCTCAGCAGACGAGTCGCCTTTTCGCGCGGCGCGGCTCAAACCAGATCGAGCGAGGTCCCTGCACCCTGGGAGGTCACCACTTTGAGCGTCACAACTCCCAAATTATATACGTTATACATCGATACCACACAGGTCACAGCCAAACTAACGTCACAAGACACAACTCCCGAATTGTACCGGCCGACATGGATGGATGGACCAGAGCAAGAGCCCGCCGTAGAAGTGCTGAGCTCGTTGCTGGCCTGTGCCAAGAAGGGGGCAAGAGCGGCCACTCTTTGCTGGTCAGATCCTGCTCAGGATCAGCATCCGCGCCATCTGGGACGATGGCACCAAACCATGCTCATGAACGAGACTGCGACGCTTCCAGAAGCGAAATGGATATTCGCTCGTCCACACGTCTGGTGGAAGGCCGACTGCCACGAGGCGCTCGTTAGTTATGAGGCCAGCGAGGCCCTGCTCGGCGAGCCAGCGGGCGCGGACGTCTGTCGGGTCCGCGATGGGTGCCTGGTGATAGTCAAACACGGCTTGGAGGCTTGAGTGTAGGGCCGCGCCGCCGCCTCTCACCGAGGGCAACGACCGGGGGCCGAGTGCTGAGCTACAGCGAGGGTTCTGCTGCCGTTAGGCAGGGGCAGGCCGGGAACCAGGAACTAGCTACGAGGTGCAGCCAGTGGCACTGATTCAAGCGCTGGCCCCTGTTCAACAAGGCTGGCGTGACGAATCCGTCCTCCCCAAGCTGGCGCATCAGCTTCTTCATGCCCGAATGCTTCTTCTCGCCCTCGTTCGAGCAGTTGTAAATGCCTGCATGCAGCCCCTTCTGGGGGCATTGGTCGGCCGAAAAGTCGTCTCGCGTCCGGGCAAGGTCCTCCAGGATGTTTGACGCCTGCCTGACGTGACCACCGTTGACTGCCAAAAGGCCGGCTGCCAGGTGGCTGCCCACCCCCCACTCGTTCACGAGTAGCTCGCGCATCGCCTTCGGTGGCACCTCACCGGCGTGGACAACGGCACCATCCACATTTTGCAACTTGAACTTGAGGTCGTCCCGCAACTTGTACGGGTATGCCTCCTCGGAGGTGACAAGTATCACGTTGAGCTGTTGCCCCTGCTTTGTCATCTCAGTGAGCAGATTCAGCACGGCTCGGTTGCGTTCCGCGATGGCTTGTGCGTCCATGGTTTCCGACGACTCGGGCGAGAAGACGAGGTTCGCCTCGTCAACGATCAAGGAGGGGGTCAGTCCCGCCGCTTGCGCCGACTGCACGAACAGCGTCATCGCCTGTGGCGCGTCAGAGTTGGCCCCGTCAGAGAGAGTTGGCCCCGTCAGAGAGAGTTGGCTTGGGGGAGGAAGTGTGGCGGGCGGGGCAGATGGGACGCGGGTCTGGCACGCGCGGTAAGGTGCGTGGGCGTCACGGACCTGCGCTGGCGTGGCCTCCGCCCTCTTGAAGAGCCCGATCAACTCCCGCGCGTTGGTGTTCACTGAAATCGGACCAACTGCGACTTGAGGACCCAACTGCTCGAAGAAGTCTTGCGCCCTGGGGATGAACTCGTTGAACAACAGCTTCTCGGCTTTCGATGCGTTTCTGGAGGAGATGCCGATTATGCTCGGCGTCAGGTCCGGCCCTGTCACACGCGCGTCGATCACGGCGACAAGGCAGCCCCCCTGCGCGTTGAGGTCACGGCAAATATTCCGGATAAGGAAGGACTTGCCGACGCTCTTGCCGCCGATGAACAGGCTAAACTCGCCTCCAGTGCTCGTGAGGATGGATCGCAACGCGGCATCCAACTCGGGTCGCGGGCAAAGCTTTTCTTCTTTAAAGTACGTGGCGCGGCTGCTCTTGATGCCGATCAGATAGTCGTCCGGCGAGACACCTCGCGCCACCGCGTCATCCTGCACAGCTTTCCAAAGGAAGCCTTTCTCTCGGATGAGGTCGGCGTCGCGATTCTTGAGCTTCCTGCTATAGAAGACATCGCAGGAGGCACCATTCACCAGGCCGCTCATGCTCGCCGTGCCGCGCGTCAACACTTCATGAAGACACGGCCGGGCTCCGGTCTGGAGGACAAGCGCCTCAGTCACGGCCAGGAAGAGGAGGACCACCGCCACGCTCACCGCCAGCATTCTGCAGAAACACGAGCGTAGTGAGCGGACGCGACGCAATCTGGATAAGATAAGATAGTGGCGTGTCATCATCACCGCACACCGTGCCTTTTTTCTGGTTGTCCATGGCTGGTTGTGAGGGGCCCAGGCATCGGGGAATTGTGGAGCGTCGCGAGTCGTGTAGCGTCGTGAAACCCAACAATGTTATCTTATCTTATCTCAAGCAGAGCTAAGATAAGATCTTATCTCTTATCAATCTCTCTCTAATCTAAGATAAAATAAGATAGGCGAGTCGTGTAGCGTCGTGAAACCCAACAATCTTATCTTATCTGATCGTACCTGGCAGACGGACAGCGGGATTTATGGCGCGAACGCCGCCGCCGCTGGGCGGGGTGGCCTTTGCATTGGCCCTGACCTCTTGCGCTCGCGCAGGGCTGCTCTTGGCTCCCATCTCCTGTCTGGCCAGGGCTATCACACCTCGCGCCCCCAGCGCTGATCGCCTGCGCAGCGCAATAGGCGCGAACACAAAACACGCTCCAATCTCTGAGTTGTCGAGGTCAGTATGGCTGCAGTGTGGTCAAACGTCAAAGGTGTGCCTCCTGCGCCTGACTGCCCTTGCATTGCCCTGGCTTCATGCCTTGCACGCGCTGCGCACGGACTAACCGACCCTCACGTCCATGCGCAGACAACGTCTGAATTTCTCAGACAGCCGGAGCTTTCTGCTCCAGTGGGGGCAGGGCTTTTGGCCGACGCTCCGAGGGCAGCTTATTTTCCTTTTCCTGCATGCGAACTTGCGAACTTCGACGGTCGGCGCTGAGCAAAAATGCTCGCGAACATGGACATGGACATGGACCACAAGCGCAAGCGCTTCAGAGCGCCCGACGAGGTTCTCAGAGCGGATGCGCTTCGCAGAGCGCCCGCAACTTGGACGCCGCCCACCGCCGACCGCGGCTGGCACATCTTCCCGCTGCAGGATCAGGCCTTCGCTTTTGCAGACGCGGAGGCGAACTCGAGCAAAGAGAAGCGAAGCTGCTGGGCGGAAGAGCTCGACGGAAGCGGCCGCAGGCGCTACGTCGTGGCATCTCGCGTCGACTTCTGGCAGCGCTACCGCAACCTGCGCTGCGATGCCCCTCGCGACGCGGCGTCGCCAGCTGCCGCGGCCTCGCCAGCGTGCTCCCGCCACTACTACGAGATTATAAGGGAGGGCAACCCGTGCCACCTGCACCTCGACCTCGAGTTTGCGACGGCAAGCAATCTGGCGGCCGACGGCGAGCGAATGGTCGCCACGCTGCGCCACGAGCTGCTCGGTGCGCTCGTCGCCAACTTTGGCGTCGTCGCCGCAGACTGCGAGGTGGTCGACCTCGAGTCGTCGACCGTTGCCAAGTTCTCCCGCCACGTGCTGCTGCGAGTGCGCGGCGCCGCCTTCGCGGACAACGCGCACTGCGGCCGTTTCGTCAGCGCGTGCTGCGCCGCGCTGCACGCGCGCAGCACTGAGGAGGCACAGCTAGCGGAGCTATTTGTCAACCCTCCCGCCCCGCATGCCGCGCTCGCCCCGCCTGTCCCGCCCACCCCGCCCACCCGGCCCACCGCGCCCGCTCCGATGGAGCCCGCCGCCGCCGCCGCGCCTTCTGCCCAGCCTACCGTCACAGATGGCGCCGCTGCGCCGCCCGCCACGCCGCCCGCCGTCGTAGCGGGGGAGGAGGTGGGGGGTGATAATCAGGTAACATGGCCAAAGGAGGCCGGCGCACGCGAGGAGCTGTGCGCGCGCTCACCGTCACCGCCGCCGCCCGTTGTGCCTTCTGCATCTGCATCCGCATCCGCATCTGCATCTGCATCTACATCTACGCCTGCGTGCTTCGTCACATCCACGTGCTTCGTCGACCTGAGCATTTACTCGCGTAACCGGTGTGCTTCCGCTGTACTTACTGCCACTACTTACCACGTAGTACGAGCTACTCACCACTTGGTCACTGCTCACCACTCACCACTCACCACGATCTACACCCAGGTGCTTCCGACTGTACAAGTCGACCAAGCGCGGCAAGCGCCGCCCCAACGGCACCCCGGCGCAGCTCTACCCCTAACACCCTAACCCTAACCCTATGCCTAACCCCGACCCTAACCTAGATCCTAACCCTAGCCCTAACCCTAACCAGGCACACCGGCGGAGCTACTGCCGGCCCCCTCGATGATGTCTTCTAATACCTTCTGGCACATGTCGCACGACGAGGAGGTAAGTACTAAGATAGTAAGACAGTAAAGACTGCGACACTCGTAGGAGGTGCTGCCAGCCACTGCAGCCACTGCATCCCATCTTGCAATCACTATCTTGCTACCTTGCTACCTTACTTCCTTGCTACCTTACTACCTTACTACCTTGCTACCTTGCTACCTTCCTACCTTGCTACTCTACTGTCCTACCAGCTTACTTTCGTACCATCTGTCCCCTTGCTATCTTACTACCTGCCTATCTTACTACCAGGCCGCGCTCTTCCGCAGCACTCTCGTCACCGCAGTCGCCGAGCGCTGCCGGCTGCTGCGCTGGCCGCCAGGCGACCACGAGCCCACTACCGCTGCCACCGCCTCTGCCGCCGCTGCCGCCACCTTTGGGCCGCCGGGTGGCGCCAGGCCACCCGAGGGCGGCCGGGCCGGCGGCGCAGGCGCGGGCGGCGCGGGCGAGTGGGCGGGCCGCGGCGCTGTGCCGTGCGACTGCCCGTACGCGCCGCTGCAGGCGTGTATGCTGTGGGCTTGCCCTAACCCTAACCCTAACCCTAACCCTGACCCTGACCCTAACCCTAACCCTAACCTTAGCCCTAGCCCTAAGCCCAACCCTAACCCTAGCCCTAACCAGGCATGGATGCTGCGGGCGTGGGCGCGCAAGAGCGGCGCGGAGGCTAGGGTGCGCAGTTGGTCATTCGACCGGGAGCGCGCGACGCTCAGCCTCATTATAGGCCCAGAGAACCGTTGGTGCGCGCACGTTCAGCGCTTCCACCGCAGCAATGGCATCTCGCTACGCGCTGACCTGCGGCCCGGCCGGCGCTGTCTCGTGCAGCACTGCTTTGATGCCGACTGCCGTGCCGCTGGTAACCCTAACCCTAACCCCAACTCTAGCCCCCGCCCCAACCCTGACCCCAGCCCCAATCCCCAACCCTAACCCCAACCCTGACCCTGGCCGTAACCCCAGCCCCAGCCCCAACCCTAACCTCAGCCCTAACCCCAACCCAACCCTAATCCTAACCAGGCTTCCGAGGGTCCAATGAGCTGCCGATCCCGCCCGAGGTTTACCCGCCTCGCTTGCCGTTGCAGCTCGAGGGCGGGAGATCGAGATTGCAGCTCGAGGTCGACGAGGACGAGCTCAGCCCGGAGCTCGAGGCGATGCTGCAGGCCGCGGAGGGAGCTGAAGGTACCTCCGAGGGGGGTATCTCCGAGATGGTGACGGAGGAGGGGGGTAGCTCCGAGGCGGCGAGGGAGGCCGCCGATGCCACGAGCCGCCCGTCACTGCTGCAGACCGATCCGCGGGCCGATCCGCAGGCCGAGCTGCAGGCCGAGTGCGTTGGCGAGATTGGTGAGATGGGCGGCGGGATGGACGGCGGGGTTGGCAAGCAGGAGAGGCATTCTCCTCCTCTTGCGGCGGCGGGAGTCGCGCGGCTCGGTCCGGCTGCAACTTGGCCTGCTGGTGGCGTCGGTGACGGTGGCGACGGCGACGGTGGCGACGGTGGCGACGGCGGCAGCGACGACGACGACGACGACGGCGGCGGCGACGACGACGACGACGACGACGACGACGACGACGACGACGACGACGCGTTCTGGCGGGACGAGCAGGCCCTCGCACAGATCGACGAGGTCGTGCGTAGTTCGGTGGAGGCGGGTGCTCAGAGCGCTGGACGAACAAGCGGCTAGAGCGATCCCGTACGTATCGATTGGATAAGTACTAACTCCGCCAAGTGACTTTAAAAAGGGACTGGTCCCCATTTACTGCCTCTAGATGAGAGCTTTTGAGAGAGGCTCGATCCGGGAACCTCAAGAAATCGGGGATTCTACCGGTGTACGGCTTTACCGTTTACGGCCAATTCGTGGGGTCTAGGTGAGGGGATATAAAGTATATCTAGGTGTCCGCTGTGACTGAGTCACCCTAACCTATACGGCTTTATACATATATCAGGGGTGCGGACATATAATCGGGGTGATAATTTTAGCGGAAGGAAAAGGAGATACCTCTAACGTCTAAGAAGTAAGATCGGAAACTTTAGGGGGGTAGTGAGGAATCTCGTCAAAGGAATATGGATTCCGAATCTGGCCTCAGAAATATAGGTGCTCTCTGTGTACACTCTGTCCATGTCGTCTGTCACATAGAAGAGTTAAGAGAGTGCGAAAGATTCTCTCGTATAGCATGCTGAAGATATTATTAAAGTAGGACCGCTTATTTCAGGAACCATGATCGCATCGCACGGTGTTACATGACGTGCGACGTGGTTGCTCATACTGGCTTCATGAGCAACGCACGCGGCTCGCACTACGACGCACATTCGCGTGACCGGCGAAGGAACCGTGTGCGATGTCCAACCTAAGCGAAGTTGCCAACCACTAAAGCGACCGGAGAACTACCTGGCGGTCGACGGTCGGCGCGGCGCAACAACCGAGGAGCGGCGAGCTGTCGCCGGCGGTGGCGGCGCCCGGCTCGCCGCCGTAGCCGCCGTCGATGAGCTCATCAGGCGACGCGCGCTCTTGGCGGGCACGGCGCTCGCCAGGACGGCGCTCCCCTTGCGCGCGGAGGGCGACGGGACGGACGGGATGCTCCTCTTGCGCAAGACAGCGCTCCCCTTCGAAGCCTTGCGCGGGAGGGCCGCTTTGGGTGGCGGCGGCTTGCCCGCAGGCGCGGCCCTTTTGCTAGCTGGCTGGCCGCCATACCCGGCGGTGCGCGCGGCGACGCCTGCCACGCTCGACGCCACGGACGGCAGGTGCACGCTGCACTTGCCGCGCGCCGGGCCGTGCGTGAGGCTGGAGACCGGCTCCAGATCTCCCCTGCGAGATTTCTCTAGATTCTCGAGCGCCTCCCACGCGACGAGCGTCGGCGAGGCGCGGCCCGAGCCGCCGAGGCCCTCCCACGCGCACGGCGGCGACGCGCGCGCTGAGGCGAGGCCAGAAGCGCGGCCGGAGGCGCGGCCCGATCTCGGCGCCTCCTCCGCCTCCACCTCCGCCTCATCCACCTCATCCACCTCCTCCGCCTCATCAGTCTCGTCAATCTCGTCGATCTCGTCGATCTCGTCGATCTCGTCGATCTCGTGTGGGTGGGTAGGGTGATTACCAGGGAGTGGCAGGCTGTCGAGGACACGCTGCTGGCCGCTGAGCGCGGCGAGGATACCGCGAGGATCCCCGCTCTCCAGCTTGCCGGGCCGCCACGCCGCGGGAGACTCCTCCTCCGCCTCCCACCTGCTGGTATCGCCCGTACCCGGGAAACGCCTGGCTTGCATCTGGAGCAGCGGCGCAACCGCGGTCGCGGGCGGCGCGGCGGCGGGCGGCGGGCGGCGGGAGTACGATACGGCTTCGGTCTGGTTGCGATAGATGACCCCGGCCGCCGTGGTCGCCGCCGCCGTGGTCGCGGCCGAGGCTGCGGCCACCGCCGCACTCGTAGGCTGCGGTGGCGAGATCTGATGCGGCGAGATCTCCGGCCACGCGGGTGGTGGTGGGTGCGGAAGCGGCGGTGGTGGGCCGGCGGCGGCGGGAGGCTGCGGCGCGGGAGATAGGGCGGCGTAGCAGTCTGCGCCATCTCCCGAGATCTCGAGCTCGGCGCCAGCGCCCTCCTCTTCCGTGGCGAGCGCGGCGAGCGCGCTGTGCCCGCCCGCGCGCAGCAGCAGGTCGATAAGCGTCGCTTCGCGCTGTGCCGAGCGGAGGAAGCGCGCCTTGATCCCCTCGTACTTGAGCACCATCTGGTGAAGAGGCCCGCCCCCCTCCGCCTCCGCCTCCGCCTCCGCCTCCGCCTCCACCTCCGGCCCGGCCTCGGCCCACGCCTCGGCCCTCGCCCCCGCGCCGAGACCGGGAGCAGCAGCCTCCGCCTCGGTGGGCGGTGGCGGGACGACGGCTGCGGCGGCAGAGGTCGAGGCGTCAGCAGCGGTGGCGGCGGCAGTGGCGGCGGCGGCGGCGGCAGCGGCGGCAGCGGCAGCGGTGGCGACGGCGGCGGCGGTAACAGTGGCGGTGGTGGCGTCAGCGGCGGGGCCGGAGCGCGTATCAGTGGGCGGTGCCGCCCAAACGGCCAGCCGAGCCATCCCGTTGATGGCGGGACCCGAGGGCGAGCCTGTGGGTGCTCCCCCCAGGGCGGCGTTCCCGTACGGAACCGCCATCGCGCCGCCTGTGCTGCCCGCGGAGCGGAGCCGCTCGGTGGCCGAATCGCTCTCGAGGGCCTCGGCCTTGCCGCGCACGTCCCTCACGGCCTGCACCAGCCGTGCCTGCTGCTGCAGCGCCGCGTGCAGCCGCGCCGCCTCCTGCTCCGATGCCTCCGCGCGCCGCCGCAGTACCTCCACCGACTGCTGCGTCACCAGTGGCGGCGGCGGCGACCTGATGCCCATGGCCGTGGCGTGGGGACCCGCGGCGCCACCGTGCTGCTCCTCGAGCGCGCCCAGCTCCATCGCAAGCAGCCGCAGCTCGAGCGTATGCCTCCAACTAGCCGCGGCGGACAGTTCAAGGCTGTCCTGCAGACTGAGCTGCAGCTCCATTACGCCGGCGCTGAGCTCCCGGTTGCGCGTCTGCTCCTTCAGCGTGGCCACCGTTGCCCCTCGTTGCGCCTCCGCGGCCGTCTGCCGCTTCTGGTCACGGCCGACTTCGAGGTCCTCAATGAGGTGGTCGGCGCTTTGAGCGGCCTCAGTCTCGAGCAGCAGAAGGTACTCCTCCTGCTGCCTGTGCAGGCGTTCCGCGGCCGCCCGCCATGCCGCCTCTTCCTCGCGCATGGAAAAGTGTTCAAGGGAAATATGGCGCGAATTCAGCGCTTCACCTTCTGAGATAAGATAGATATGTTATCTCTTATCCTTCTTAGAGATAAGATAAGATAAGATAAGATAAGATAAGATAAAGATAAGATAGATATGTTATCTCTTATCCTTCTTAGAGATAAGATAAGATATAAGATAAGATAATAGATAACCCTCGGCGCGTCTACATTTCATCAGATTTACCTTTCACGCCCTCCCAGCCAACACAGCTCACTCGTCTCCGCCGAGCACCAGGGTGCAAAGCGCCAACCAAGCCCGCACCGTGATCGCCGGCGACGCTGCGCCTCGCCCCCGTGCATGCCCGAGAGCGGCGCCCCAGCGTGTGCACGCCCGCCAGCGCGGCGCACGATGCGCCCACTGCTCCTCGTGACCGCACTGCTCGAGCTGTCTGGAGCCTCGCTGGTGCCCAATCCAGCGCTGCGACCGGAGGCGCCGCCGAGGAGATGCCGGAGGTCGGCCTCGCTGAGGATGGGTGCGTTTGCGCTCAAGCCGACGGTGACGCTGGACGCGGACGTGGGCGCGGCCTACAAGAAGACCAAGATCGGCGTCCTGCTGCTCAATCTGGGCGGCCCTGACGACCTCGACGCGGTCGAGCCCTTTCTGTGCGCCAACCCACCAGACTCCGCCGTTCATGACGCCCCGCTCCACGCTCACTGGGCCCCGCAAAACGCCCTCGAGGCCCCTCCACCTCGCGGCGTCCCACCCTCCGCACCCTCCGCCCAGCGTTCGCATCCACCTGTGGCGTTGGCGCGCGCGCAGGTACAACCTCTTCTCCGACCCGGAGATCATCACGCTGCCGTCCTCCCTCGGCTGGCTCAACGGCCCGATCGCGAAGATCATCTCGAAGACGCGCGCGCCGACGAGCCGCGAGGGCTACGCCGCCATCGGCGGTGGCTCGCCGCAGCTCTCCACCACCATCAAGCAGGGTGAGGCGCTGGAGGCAGCGATGCTCAACCTCCACGGCGTCAAGGCGGGGCAGCCTGTTGAAGACGGTTACAGCCTGGCCACATCGGGTTGTAGCCTGGGATACATGAACTTACAGCTTTGGCTTCCACAACGTCGAGCTGGGGCAGCCTGTCTTGGGCCGCCGCCCCTTTCTCCCGGCTGCGCCACGCTCTGGGGACGGGCCGCCGATCCGCTCAGGGCCCACTGGGGAGGCTGGGGTGCGGGCCGGCCTGAGGCTCGGCCGACGTCGCCGAATGCTTGCGCGTCTCAGCGCACCTCTGATCACACCCAGGCCAAGTCGTATGTGGCGATGCGGTACTGGTACCCGTTCACCTCGGACGCGCTCGAGGCGGTCAAGCGCGACGGCATCGAACGGCTCGTCGTGCTGCCGCTCTACCCTCAGTTCTCCATCTCCACCTCAGGCTCGAGCTTGCGCGTGCTCGAGCAGGAGTTCTACGCGGACCAGGAGCTGAGGCAGGTGAGCAACAGGGGGGTTAGGGTGAAGGTGAGGGTGAGGGTGAGGGTGAGGGTGAGGGTGAGGGTGAGGGTGAGGGTGAGGGTGAGGATGAGGGTTTAGTAACAGGGCACTGCCTGCGGCCATCAGCCTGCCGCCTGCCGCCTCCCCCATCGGCCTTAGACTCAGCTCTGGCCCTGATCCTGGCTCCTACCAGCCCCAGCCTTCAACCCCAGGTGCGCAACACGGTGCTGCCCGCGTGGTACAACCGCGAGGGGTACATCAACGCGATGGCGCGCCTGGTCGCCGAAAGGATCGACGCGATGCAGGAGAGGGACGGCGTGCAGGGGCACGTCTTCTTCTCGGCACACGGGCTACCCGCCAAGTACATCGATGAGCTGGGTGACCCATACAAGCAGCAGATAGAGGCCAACGCCAAGTTCGTAATGCAGCGGCTCGCCGCCACCGGCTACGGCAACGACTGTCCCCTCTAACGCTCACCGTCGCCCTGACCCTGACCCTGACCCTGACCCTGACCCTGACCCTGACCCTGACCCTGACCCTGACCCTGACCCCTAACCCTAACCCTGTCCCTGACCCTAACCCCAAACCCTACCCCTAACCCTAACCAGGCAACAACTGGACCCTCGCCTACCAGAGCCGCGTGGGGCCGGTCGAGTGGCTGCGGCCTTACACCGACGACACTATCAGGCAACTCTGCGAGGAGGTATGCCGCCACCCGCACCCCTCCACTCCCACCCCCCACCCTCGCCCTCGCCCTCGCCCTCCGCCCTCGCCCTCCACCCTCGCCCTCCACCCTCACCTCCACCCTCACCTCCACCCTCACCTCCACCCTCACCTCCACCCTCA
>Ga0209302_10002124_pt1 | contig 11589 bp, 16 predicted proteins | sample ArcOceMetagenome_2_FD_187445 | JGI IMG/M metagenome (GOLD analysis project Ga0209302, IMG submission 187445) | Marine eukaryotic phytoplankton communities from Arctic Ocean - Arctic Ocean ARC135M Metagenome (SPAdes) (version 2) | ecosystem: Environmental > Aquatic > Marine > Oceanic | place... | reverse complement strand
TCTTGAGCGTGTCTCGGTAGACGTAGCCGCGCGTCGCCTGGTATATCGCGAAGAAGGAATTGACGCTCAGGTAGAAGTTAGCGTAGCAGAGCATCGTGCCAAAGCTCGTGGGCTCGCCGCTGCCATGTGCGCTGCCCCTGCCTGCCGGCGCCATGGTTTTGTGGCGGTCCGGCCTGCAGGCTTACGGATCACGGAAGTGCATCTCCTTATACTCGTTTTTCGTAAGTCTTCGTCCATGGAGACATAGGCCGTCAGCGTCGCCGGCGCCCTCCTGCGTGGCGCGGCGGCGGCTCCTGCTGCAGGAAGGTTTACAGTTGAATGACGCGAGCTGAGAGATCCAGATCGATTTGCTTCCAAATTGGCCGAGCGTGCAGCGGTCGGGGTGCAATGCAAGTTTGACTCCAATCTTCGGCGCGCGGCGTTGGCGAAGTGTTCCACCGCCACATGGCCGCCTCGCGGGTCCCCGTCACTGGTCAGCCTAATCACAACACCCCGCTCGCGCGCGCGAAAACGCCCAAGCCGCGTTCTCTAGAGGCGCGCCAAGGCCTGCTGGATGAGCTCCGACAATGACGGCGCGCTCGTGGCCGCGTTACCTGCCGTCTCCGACGACGAGGCGTTTGACAAAATGCGCGACACGGTTGAGCAGCAGGTCGCAGAGCTAGGCGACAAGGTGGCTGCGCTCGCGAAGCGGTATGAAAGCGACTGCAAAGCCGGCAAAGCCGGCGGGCTGATCACGTCCCTCGACCTCGCGCAGAAGCAGGCTCCGAGTAGACGGCAGCCCTCCGCGGAGGACGGGCTGGTGATATTCTGCGAGTTCGAGGGCGTCGCCTGCTCCATAGACACGGAGGCCGCGCTGGTCGGCGAGGCGGGCGGAACCGCCGAGGAGCGGCTGAAGCGGCTGCAGGTGTGCATGGCGCACACGCACACACAGCATGCACTGTAGGCCGAGGAGCGACCGAGGAGCTGCCGAAGCGTGTCCACACAAGCGCATGCATGTCCGTGCACTGCGCACGCCCTCACTAAAGCGCCAACGGATGCGCACAGGCTAAGCCTAAGCCTAAGCCTAAGCCTAAGCCTAAGCCTAAGCCTAAGCCTAACGCAGGCCGCCTTGGCGGGAGAGACGCTCGGGAATACGCTCTCGCGGCTTGAGGCCTCAGGCGCAGCGCTGGCGCCAGGCTTCGCCGCCTTCGCTGAAGCGTGCCTTGTCAAGGGGGTCACGCTGCACGTGCTCAGCCGCGGCTGGAACCTAACCCTAACCCTAACCCTAACCCTAACCCTACCCTCAGCCCTACCCTCTACACCCCAGCATAACCTCCACCCTAAGCCCAAGCCTAAGCCTAAGCCCAAGCCCAAGCCTAAGCCTAAGCCCAAGCCTGAGCCCAAGCCTAAGCCCAAGCCCAAGCCTAAGCCTAAGCCCAAGCCTGAGCCTAAGCCTAAGCCTAAGCCTAAGCCTAAGCCTGAGCAGGTCCTCAGCCGCGGCTGGAAGCCAGTGGTCTCACACTTCCTACGTCGCGCCGGCTTGGGCCACGTGCAGGTCAAACTCAAAGGGTGCCAGTAACCTGCTCGACCCTCACCCGAACCCAAGCCCTAGCTCTAGCCGTTACCCTGACCGTGCAGGTCAGCGCCAACAGCCTGGCTCATGCGGGCACAGCCTGGGCACCTACTGTTGCAGCCTCCATTACCTACGGTTGCAGGTGAGCGCCAACAACCTGCTCGAGCAGGAGGGCAGCTGGCGCTTTTCCTTTCGTGACCATAGCGCGCTTGGGCATGATAAGGCGGAGGCACTCCGCCGCGCGCAGCGCGACGCGCGCCCTGCGCATCCGGATGCGATGCTTGTGGGCCGCTTCGCGTGCGACCTGGCGGCCGTGCAGGTGGCGCCTTACTATGGCTATACCTACTATGGCCGCCTCGCCTTGCGACCTGGCGGCCGTGCGGGTCGAGGGCCATGCCGACATGACATGTGCAGCACCTGCTGATGTGCATGCACATGCTGAAATAGCTCACACGCGAGTTCGCTCACATACCTACGTATACGTATCTGACTCACCTACAGGCCAAGGACGAGCTGGTACGCTCCGTCTACGCTGCGCGCGACTCGGAGCTCTGGGCTGGCTGCGAGGCCGCGGGCGTGGCAGTGCGTGAGTTTGGCGGCTGGCCCGCGTTCGCCGAGGAGGTGCTGCACGGGCCGGTCGCGGCGCGGGGGCTGTAGGCTGCCGGCAGGGCATGCCCGATGCCTGGCACCGACTCACACGCAGTGTGTGCCCTCACAGAAGCGGTGAGCTGTGCGTGTTCACACAGTGTTAGTTCAGCTTGCGAGAGCCGAGAGGGTCCGTTGACCCACCCAAAATCATAATCAAATATCAATTTCCCTCTCGTGACATGTCTCGCGTGGTCTCGTGATATTTTATACCGTACCAGCTACCACAAGTGCCGTGTACACGCGATACGATATCGGTTCTCGCTAGCGTCAGCGCACAGCGGCGAAGCGCTCTCTCTCGCGGTGAGTCGCGCGTGTCCGTGAGTCTCTCTCGATTCGCGACATCGCGAGACATATCCGGCCCGTTCCTGCAGGTCCGCGGGCCGGGGGGCGGGGCACGACGGAGCTCTGCGCGGCGAGCCGCGCGCAGGCGCGCGCATGGCCGCGGTTCCGACCGGGAGATCACCCCGCACGCCGCCGAAAGCATAAAAAAACGTCCCCCCCGCGCGCCGCGCCGCTTTTGGCATTTGGGAGTTCGGCTTCGTTCGGCTCCACTACCCCTTAGCTTTACTTCGGGGGGTGCCGGGTGAATCGCTCTCCGCTGCTCTCGCGCTATACTCATTACTATCTGTACTTATAATATATACCAGACACTGAACACGGTACACTGAACAAACAAAAGTCACGACATCGTGTACATGTATGCTGCACTACCATGTGCACTACGCATGCGATAGCGGATAGGGGCGATACACATACACCACGAGCCGCGGCCTGCCGCTCCGCTGTTGACGCCCCGTACACCTAAAGTACTCGTGAGCCACCGCGCGCACAATCACGGCGGCGCGGGGGGGGGGCGGGGGGAACGGTCTGCGCCCCACCCAGCCCTCGCCCCCCACAGTCCGGGCAACGGGTGGGAGGATCCGCTGCTCTTGCCTGGCTGCCACTCTCGCTGAAGCCTCTAGCTGAATCCGCTCTGCGCCAGGTTTTGCTTCTCGACGATGTCAATCATAGACTGGGTAGTTGGGTAGGAGGGGCGGTAGGTAGTAAGTAAGTAGGTAGGCAGGTAGGCAGGTAGGTAGGCAAGTAGGCAGAGCCCCACCCCAGCAGCCTTGGTGATAGACCGTAGACAGACAGCTAGGTAAAAAATACATGGGCAAATAGGTAGGTGCGTAGGGCCTCACCTTGACGATGAAAGCCATGCTCTAATAGGGGTGATAACTACGTCACATGGGCTGGGGTGTACCTTGATGATGAACTCCATGTTCTTCGTGTCTGTCGCTGTCGTCTCCAGCACGTATATTTGCTTGGTCTTGTCCTTTCTGACGTTCATAAACTTCCATTTGATGTACTCGAGTGCGGCGTCGTAGTCGCAGCCGCCCTTGTACGTCGGGAAGCAGACCTGCATAGGGGTAGGGGTAGGGGTAGGGGTAGGGGTAGGGGTAGGGGTAGGGGTAGGGGCAGGGTTGATGTTAGGGGTAGGGTTGGGGAAGGACCTTGAGGTCGGTCTCCTTGATCTTCTTCTCGAAGAGGTCCTTCTTGTTGAGGAAGAGCAAGATCGGCTTGTCCGGGTATCGGCGGTTGCAGGCGATGTCGAAGAGGTTGAGCGACTCCTTTAGCCTGTTGGGGTTGGGGTTGGGGTTGGGGTTGGGGTTAGTATTAGGGTTAGGGTCAAAGCTAGGGCTGGGGCTAGGGTTGGGGTGGGGTTGGGGGGTTAGATGATCTGCTTGAGCCTGTTCTGCTTGATGTCCTCGCGCAGTACCTGTAAGGAAGTAAGGAAGAGTCGTAGTAGCGATAAGGTAATGGCTAAGTAAAACTGTAGTAGCGCGTGCTCAGCGGGCGGCGCACGCGCTCGGCAGCACTGCGCCTGCACCGGAGACTGCACGGGAGGGTGCACTGGAGGGGTGCGGCGGCCGGTATACCTGGTTGTACTCTGTGAGCGCGCAGACAAAGATGACGGCGGTGATCTCGCCCGTGAGGTTCCACTTGGGCCGCTCCATCCGCTGGCCGCCCACGTCGATGACGCGGAACTTGGCCTTGCCGTACTGGAAGTCAAGCGTCTCGATGGTTCGCGTGGGGTCGCGCACCTTGAGGATGTCCTCGGTCGACCTGCGTGTGCAGCGCGGCAACTTGGATGGGCGACGCTCGGCGTGGGCGCGGCCTTCCGGTGGCATCGGCGCCTCTGCACACACGCATGCCCAGTAGCACGCCCAGAGGCACACACGCACGCCCAGTCGCTCCCTCGGGAGTGTGGAGAGTCAGCAGCAGCAGCAGCAGCAGCAGCAGCAGCCCGCGGTGCCGATCCGGGAGGCTGGGGTGGCGAGGCGTGTTACGGCTCGGCTCTGAGAGCAGGCTCTGAGAGCACTCTCAACTCTCAACATGCTGCTCGACGGTAGGAAGTCCGGCTTACCCATGGCCTCGACCTTGTCCAGGAAGCTGCCACCGGAGACAGGCGAAGGTGAGCGGCAGCCGGACAGAGATCAAGGTGAGGGAGAGGGGACGCAGGGCGGCGGCGGCGGCGGCGGCGGCGGCGGCGGCGGCGGCAGCGGCAGCGGCAGCGGCAGCGGCAGCGGCAGCGGCAGCGGCAGCAGCGGCAGAGGCGGTGGTGGGGCAGAGGCGGCGGCGGCGGCAGAGGCAGGAGCGGCGGCGTGTGTGTGTCGGCGCGGAGCGGGGCGCGCGCACTAGAAAGCGTTGTCGTCAAGGTCTAGCTTCTGCTCCTTGTCGGCAATGAGCCCCTGGATCGCAGCCGACTCGTACACGGCCTTGATGGCGGCGGCCGCCTCAGGATTCAGATGGCTCAGTGACTGATACCGCCCGAGGATCGCCTCCTTCTGGGCCTGCGCCGGGGGGAAAACAGCCAAGATCGGTCAGCCACGGTGGCCAGGGCTGCCTTTCTTGCGCCCACACTCTGCCATACGCCCGCTCTGCACCGCCGCCAGCCCCGACCCCGACACTACCACGGGTCTATGCCACGCTCTGGCGTGTGCGTGCACGTCGGTGGTAGCGGTGGCGCTTACCGAGTCAATCTCGAGGCCCAGCTCGTCAGCTTTGGTTAGCATCGCTCTCATCGAGCGCAGCGGCGACGAGCACACTGCAGAGACCCAGTCACTCCTGACTTCGTCGCTGAAACCAGAGCCGTGAAGCAGCTGGATCTGTTTGAAGATGGTGGTCTTGCCGCACTCGCCACCACCGAGCAGCACGAGCTGACGCGGCGGCACCTGCGCAGTCGACGCGCCGCAGCCCATCTCCCTGTCGCGTTCCTGTGGGTAACAAGCTCACTGTCAGTCGGCGGCAGGGGGTGCACCTGTGGGTGTCAGGTGTGGCGGCGCTCGAGCCAAGACCGCGCCGCTTCCAGGTCAACGGAGGGGCGGCTCACCTGAGAGCAAGACACAGAGTCAACAGCCAAGTTTGATCGTTCGTGGGCTTCCCCCCCCGTCAACCCGCCCGACTGCTAAGAGAGATAAAGATCTCTCTCTCTTCTTATCCGACTGCTGTCACCTAACGACAAAGCAGTCTTAGTTGGTCGAATAGGCGCACGCTTGGGGTTTTTAGCCGCCCTCGTTGATGTTTCCGTTAGGTCGCTGCATCTGCCGGGATAAACGTATTCCTAAAGCATCACAGACAGCCCTGCGTCGATAAGGAGGCTGCGGCCCCGCTACTACCCCACTAACTACTACAATAGGGGCTTGCACCATGCTGTGTCCCAGGGACGGGTCGACCATGCAATCCGACCACTCACTGAGTGAGCGCCGGTGCGGCGCGACGGGATATTATGTGTTATGCTGGTTACACCTCTCGTTGAACGATCCTCGTTCGTTGCGCGCGAGCGCGGCGCGCTTTTTGGACCATCCCATGTCGTGCTTGCCGGCGGCCCTCGAGGTACTGACTCGCGGTGGTTGCATGGAGCGGGCATCATTCCTGCAAGGCTCTCAGCCTATCGCGAGCCTTCCGGTCTACGTGGCACACGCGGGCCGTTTGCGCCGCCGCCGCCGCTTCGTGAGAGCGCAGCTGCGGGCACTGGGCGCTCCTGATGTGACGATGGTCCTGTGCGCCGACGCGGAGGAGGTCGCGCGCTTGACCGTCACACAGCGGCGGTGCCTGCACCCAAACTACGCCAGGACGAGATGGTCGCCCACCTTGGGCATGCTCCAATGTCGAGAATGCGCCCGATGTGGCTGGCCAGCGCCGCCGGAGCGGCTGATTGGCCGAGGCTGGCCAGAGCCTGGAGTAGTCTGAGTTGTGATCTGGCGCAGAAAGCGTCCAGAGAGCGAGCCGGCCGATGAGGCTGAGTCCGCTTGGTTTCGACATCTTTAGGCATGCTCTCGAACGGGACGCTCAGCCTCGCGCTCAAGCACCGGCTCGCGCATTGGGACATATACCGGCGGCAGCTGCCGGCTGCGCTGGTGGTCGAGGACGACGCGCTCCTGGCGCCCGATCTGTGGCTGCGGCTCGCGCAGTATCGCGCACCTGTTGACGCCGACCTCTTCTTTCTTGGCTCGTACTCTCAGAACCAGAACCCGCGGATGACCCTCTCTGCCGCGCGGGCGGTCGCTGGCAGCTCGCCGACGGTGCACTGCCGCGCCGCGGGAGACGGCGAGCCGTACATTTTGGGCACCGTCGCGTACGTCGTGTTCGCGCGCGGCGCGGCGGCGCTGCAGCGGCCGGTGGTCGCCGAAGCGGACGTGGACCTTTCGCTGCTCTCCACATCGCGCCCGCACTGCGCTGCCGGTGGGCACCTCTCTCGCGCAGCTGCTTCTTCCCAGTGTGCTGTAGCGGCGCCGCCACGCCAGTGCGGGCCGTCGCAATGGCTCGTCTGGCCGTCCACAGCAGCAGGTGAGGAGAACACGCATGTGTCGGGCGGCCAAGGCGTGCGCGATAAGTGGCGGCAGCACTGCAAGGAGCTGATCGCTGCGAGGAAGCCGGCCAACAAGAACTGCGAGCGCTTCGGTCTTGGTTCTCAAGCATCGAGGGGTAGCGGATAAAACGTGGTGCGCTCTGCAGCTCAAACGCCTCAAAGTAACCGGGTGGTGCAAAAGCCAAAACTGTGTTTGAATTTATACCTTTTTTGTTTTTAAATTTATAAATAATGTGCGCCCGCCGTCCCGCAGCCATTCAGGTCACGCACTCACCTCTCAAGAGAAATGTGAAAACATGTGCTCTCCCCAGGCACGGAGGCCCACGCCGCACGCGAGAGAGGTTATTGATGAGGATATTCCACCATTCCTCGCCACTGGCCTCAGCCCATGCTGACCAGCCTAAGCTCGTACAAGTGGCGCATGCGTGCCTCGACCGCCTCGAGCATCGCCCCCTCGTCCTCGGCGGCCTCGGATGCGATCTCGGCGGCAATCTCCGCCACAGAGACGCCGCCCGAGCAGCGTTCGAGCACCTCGAGCTCCAGCGCGTCAGTCAGCTGTAGCCAGCGCCCCTCCACCAGCACCTCGACGCGCCGCGGCTCGCCAAGCGCATCGGCCATGCAGCGCGAGACGAAGGAGGGCTCCTGCTGCGGGCAGCTCGTAGCGCACGGCGCGGGGAAGGCGCGCCGGCGCAGCAGCCGACCCTGCAGGTAGAGCAGGCTCAGGTCTGCGGGCGCGTCGAGGAAGCAGCGCACGGCGTCGAGAGGCGTCTCAACGATGGGAGAGCCCGCCAGGTTGAAGGAGGTGTTGAGCACGAGGGGCACGCCCGTCGCGAGGAAGAAGGCGGCGATGAGCGCGTAGTAGAGCGGCGCGTCCACCTGGTTAGGGCTAGGGCTAGGGCTAGGGCTAGGGCTAGGGCTAGGGCTAGGGCTAGGGCTAGGGTTAGTAGAGCGGCGCGTCCACCGCGGCCACGCTCTGCAGCCGTGCCGAGCCGTCGACGTGCGTGATCGCGGGCACGTCATCGCGCCTCTCCGCGCGCACGCTGGCGGTGATGGACATATACGGCGAGCTGTCGAGAGGCGGCACGCCGTCGAACCAGCCCTGCACCTCCTCGGCCATCACCGAGGGGGCGAGCGGCCGGAACATCTCGCGCCGCTTCACCTCGTTGACGCGCGCGTGCATGTCGCGCCGCCGCGGGTCCGCGAGGATGCAGCGGCTGCCCAGCGCGCGCGCGCCGACCTCTGCTCGCCCGTCGAACCAGCAGATCACCTCGCCCTGCGCCAAGGCCTCCACCGCCGCCGCGAGCGCCGCGCCACCCGCTGCCGCGCCACCCGCTGCCGCGCCGCCCGCTGCCGCGACGCCCTCCTCGCCTTGCGCGTCGGCGCGCGGTGAGGAAGGCGGTACCCTTGCGCTCAGCTCGCTCGGCTCCACCTCCTCGCACCAAGGCGACATCTCGTCGATGGCAGATTGCACATCCTCGTCCGAGTAGCGCTTGCCCTGGTACGGGCCAAGCGGCGCGCGCCTCGGAGGAGGGCGGCGATGGATCCACTTAGAACCTTTCATTGTCGTCCCCTGAGTTGGCGAACCCTTCGCCGAGAGCTTGCGCAGTGCCAGAGGGCGCGGCGGGAAGGCAGACGGCGGCGCCAGCCTGTGCAGCGCGAAAGCAGCGCACCCCATGGCGATACCCTCGTCGCCGGGCCACGCTGGCACGAAGACATGCTCGAAGCCCGCCTCGCGCGCCACGCGGCCGTTGAGCACCTTAGTTAGGGGTCAGTGGTCAGGGGGGGGTCGGGATCAGGGTCGGGGCCAGGGCCAGAATTGGGGTTAGGGTTAGGGTTAGGGTTGGGGCTAGGGTTCCAAGCGGCTGTTGAGCACTGAGTTCTGTGCGACGCCGCCCACCAGGCAGACGTTCTTCGCGCCGGTGCGCCGCTGCAGCCTTGTCAAGAACGAGAGCGTCACCTTCGGGAGGAGTGAGCAGCAATGGTCAGTAGTACGTAGTAAGGGGCGAGTAGTCAGGGGTGGGTAGTCAGGGGTGAGTGGTAAGGGGCGAGTAGTAAGGGGTGCGTAGTAAGGGGTGAGTCGTCTGTAGCGGGTGGCCGCCGCGTCAGGAGTGAGAGCGCCATGAGAGCGCCACCTCCTCGAGTTCCGCCTGTACGCCCTGCGCCAACGTCGCCAGGAAGGCGCGATGCCGCCGCGCCGCCGCCGCCGCCGCCTCCGCCTCCTCCTCCGCCTCCTCCTCCGCCTCCTCCTCCGCCTCCCCCGCCTTGGCCGCGGCCTCTCCCGCCCCCGCCGACTCCCCCGCCCGTTGCAGCGGCTGCGGCAGCGGGGGCGCGTCCGCGGCGGCGACGATGGGCGCGTAACCGTCGGGCAGGTTCCGCCAGCCGTTGGCGAGCGGCAGCGACTCGAGCGCGGCCCAATCCACCCGCAGCTGCTCCGCGCCTAGGCCATCGAGCTCGCCGTGTAGCAGCCGCAAGCCCGAGCCTCCGCGCGCCACCCCTGCACCCTCCGGACCCTTTGCGCCCTCTGCACCTCCTGCGCTCTCCGCAGCTCCTGCGCCCTGCGCCTCGCGCCGCCATGTCTCGGCCCAGGGCGCGAGCCCCATCACCTTACCGCACGCGTTCCAGTCGCCGAAGATGTGCGAGGAGACACGCGAGTAGACCTGGTTAGGTTAGGGATAGGGGTAGGGCCAGTTAGGGTCAGGAGAAGGCTAAGGGTTAGGAGGTGCGCGAGTAGACTGGAGCGACTCTATTTGTACCAAGCCAACTGTTAGTACTTACTAGCTGTATACTTACGATGGCTATGCGTACCGCCCCGAGCGACTCCATGTTCTCGAAGCCGTGGTTGTATAGCTCGGAGGGCGAGCGATGCTCCTGCCACCGCTTGTAGACGCGCTTGAGCTCGGTACCTCGGAAGCTGTAGACGGTCTCTGCCTCTCGGTAGTCCGTGCTCGGTGCGAAGGTGACGGGCACCTGCTTAGGGCTAGGGCGAGGGCTAGGGCTAGGGTTGGGGCGAGGGCGAAGGCGAGGGCGAGGGCGAGGGTCAGGGCGAGGGCGAGGGCGAGGGCGAGGGTAAGTGCTCGGTGCGAAGGTGACGGGCACCTGCTGGAAGCCCGTGTCGCTCTCGGCGAGCTGCGCATCGTGCGTGTAGCGGGCGTCGCCAGAGGCGGTGCCTCGCTCCATGGCGTCGCGCGTCTCGCCCATGCCGTCCATGACGACGATGAGGCCCTCGTCGAAGGGCGCGTGCGTGAGCACCGACCACGCGTGCGCGAGGTGGTGCGAGACCTCATGCTTCGGCGTGCCGGGCAGCAAGTTGTAGGGCGACAGCGTCGACTCAGAGTAGATGCCCAGCTGGGTCGTCCACGGCGCGCGGGCCTCGAATGGAGCGATACGAAAATGGTGGTTGTTCGCGCACGCGACCACGACGTCATCGAGAGACGCGCCGACGGCCTCGAGCGCGGTCTCCATGGCCAGCGCGCAGTCGCCGCCGTCATGCTTCACGCGAGTGACCCGCTCCTTGGGCACGATGACCGAGTCCTCCCCATCGAGCGACAGCAGGCACACTCCCGCGTCATGCGAGTACTGGTTCATACCCACGACCCAGCGCTTCTTCTGAGTAGTGCACATGGGACTCCCGCACCGGCCCGGCAAAGCACGGCCAGGCCATACGCAGAACACTTCGGCAGGCGACCCAGACGAAGTGATAAAGCGCTGTGGAGCGAGCTGGAAGGCGCGGACGCTGTGCAATATCACTGCAAGCAACAGACAGCGCCGAATGGGCAGAGCGTTGCGTCGCATGAGGCTGAGGTGTGCGCGCTCCTCGCCGACACAGCGGCGGATAAACTTGCCACTCGTGTCGTGAGAGAGGGGGCGAGGGCGCTGGGGCGGTGAGGATAGAGATAGATAGAGATAGATAGATAGCGGCGGGGGTGACTAACTGAGGAGGGCGGGCGGGCGGGGGGGGATAAGTAAGTAACATACATGCAGCAAACCAATGGCTCGATTGGGCTCAAAATGGTACAAAAGGGGTGACTAACTGCGGAGGGCGGGCGGGCGGCGGCGGTAACATGCAGCTAACCCAATGGCTTACACTAATAGGCACGCACATGGTCTCATCTTCGGTTATTAAACACACGGCGTCTTTACCTGTTGTGCTGCATTAATTCGAACTGTACGGCTTCTCTTAATGTAGCTTCTCTTAACTAGCTTGCCACAAAAGGAAACAAAATCTGCAGACACAATAGGAATAACAAATCACGACACGGGGGTTGAGAAGGTAAGCCGTCGTCCCGCATGAGTTTTAATAAGGGCAGGTAGTAAAGAGGCCCTTAGTTTTAACTAAACCTTGCTCCACAGCTTCACGCGCGAGCACACGCTACCGATGCTGCTGTCCCATTCCACTGGGAACCCAATGCTCAGAATGCTCACGCTCGTCTCCGTCCAAGCGCTCCAAGCGCGCGTGCTTCCGGGCTCTCTCTCGGAGTTGCTCTCACAATACGGCGGCAACCCGAGCACGCGGCCTGGCCTTTCGCGGCATGGCGAC
>Ga0209302_10002121_pt1 | contig 11601 bp, 12 predicted proteins | sample ArcOceMetagenome_2_FD_187445 | JGI IMG/M metagenome (GOLD analysis project Ga0209302, IMG submission 187445) | Marine eukaryotic phytoplankton communities from Arctic Ocean - Arctic Ocean ARC135M Metagenome (SPAdes) (version 2) | ecosystem: Environmental > Aquatic > Marine > Oceanic | place... | reverse complement strand
CTGGCCAGGAGTGATGGGAGGGCCTGTCTGGGGGGGTCGGCAGGCGGCGGGTAAGGCTGATTCTCAGGCGTTCAGCGGGAAAAGACTGCCCCACCCGTGGGGCGGTTCCTAGCCAACCAAGCCGGTACCTGACACTAGCAAGATAAGGTCGTGAAACCCAACAATCTTATCTTATCTTATCTTGACACTAGCAGTCAGCCACCGTGTTCAAACGCAATGACGCCGCGCGTCCAGTATGCGCGCGTCGCACCGGGCGTGTGCCTTGGCTCTCTCGGTGGTGCCCTGCATAGCTGCACCGTGCACCCTGAAGCTCGTCCACCTGACTCCGCCGCCACTGCCATCGCCACATCCGCCACAGCCAGCTCCACCACTACCTCCTTCGCCTCCTCCGCCTCCTCCGCCTCCTCCGCCTCCTCCGCCTCCTCCGCCTCCTCGGCCTCCTCCGCCTCCTCGGCCTCCTCCGCCTCCTCCGCCTCCTCCGCCTGCCTCGCCGCCTCCTCCTCCTCCTCGCCCCAAGCCCCGCCCGCCGCCTCGGGGAACGCCTTCGCTAGCCGTTGCATCGCCGCCACCATCTCGCCCAGCTCGCCGAGGGAGGTCGCGCCCCGCAGCTGCGCGCGCACCACCTGCGAGTCGACCAGGCCGCAGACGTGCTTGTACCGCAGCCGCGCGCCCGCGCCGTCGCGCCCGAGCATCCACGAGAGGTGCGCCTGCACGTAGCTCAGCTCGGGCGGCGGGTGGCACGCCGCCAGCGCAAGGTACTCCTGCGCAAGCTCGAGGCGGCGCGCTGTGCTCGGCCGCTCCTCGGCCGCGGCAGAGAGCAGTGCGGGGTAGCGCAGCAGAGGCTCCGCGACCATCGCGCCGTCGGCGCACGTGCGGTGCAGCGCGGCCGCCACGTCGGCCGCGCGGCGCACGTTGCCGTTGGTGACGACGGGGATGGCTAGCGCGTGCTTGATCGCGCGCACCGCCGAGAGGTCGGCCGCCCCCGCGCGGCGTCGAGTCTCGCTGCCGCGCTGCCGGGCGTGCACGGCGAGCAGGCTGCAGCCGGCCGCCTGCAGCCCACGCGCGAAGCGGATGGTCTGGGTGAGCGTGGGCAGCAGCCGGATCTTGCAGAAGACCGGCACCGAGAGCGCCTTGCGCAGCGCGCGCACGATGCCGAAGACGCGCGCCCAGTGCTCGCGGTCACTGAGGTAGGCGCCGTACACGCCCTCGCGCGCGCGCTTCTGCGGGCACCCGAGGTTGATGTCGACGGCGTCGCACCACTCCTGCACCAGCAGCGCGGCCGCGACTAGCGTCGGAGCGTCGTTGCCCCCGAACTGGACCACCAGCGGCCTGTCCGCTCCGTCTTTTGCCAGCTGCGAGTGGAAGACCGAGTCTCGGTACGCCGCATCGGACACGAACCGGTCGGCGAAGAACATCTCCGTGTAGCACAGGTCAGCGCCGTACCGGCGGCAGAGCAGCCGAAACGCCAGGTCGCTGCAGCCCACCATGGGGGCGGCAACACGGCTGTGCGGGATCGTCATCGGCGCCATCGCCGCCGGTGCATTCCGTGGTGGAGGCTTGAGCGCCGCCGCGGCAGCGGCCTCGAGCCCGCTGCTGCCGGCTGCGCTAGAGCAGTTGGCCAAGCCGGCGCAGCGAGCCGCCTCCCGTCGCTCTCGTCGCAAAGCACCCATCCTCGCACACCTCGTGGGCCTGCTGCCAGCAGGGCGCGCGCGAAGCTGGCTTACAGTATTCCTAACCGGCCCGGCGTCGGAGCTTGCAGCCTTGAGATCACTTTCAGCTGCCAGCGAACGCGCGAAGCTGCATCTCAAGGCTGCAAGCTCCGACGCCGGGCCGATGTGGCTTGCTTCGGCTGTCGGCAGCCTCAACGTCGCGAGGCTGGGCGGCGTGAGCCTGCAACCAGTGGTCAACGGCCAGGTGAGTAGCACGGAGGCGCCTGTGGAGGCTGGCTCGCTCTGGGCGGGCACCGGCGCAGTGATCTTCACCGTCCGACGCGCCGGCTGAAACCTCTGCCGGGAGGAGGCGTTTGACCTTTGCACGACGTGCGAGGCCTTTCCCTCCATCCCGGCGTTTGCCATCCTCAAGGAGGCTGAGACCGCAGAGACGCTGGTCGAGGACAAGAAGAACCTGGGCACCGCCGAGTTTGCGAGCTCGTACTTCACCTGCGGGCCGTGCTTCGTGGACGAGGAGCGAATCTTCTACCAGGAGCTGGGCGACCGCAAGCTTGACTTCAAGCTGGGCCGCCTATTCACCAACCCGATCGGCACGTGGCGCGACCTCAGGGCCATGGGCAAGCGCTTGAAGGCCAAGGGGCCTGAGGGCGGGATCCAGGGTAACCTGGTGGGCGAGGGCCTCACTCTTGGCGGCATCCTGGTCGTCGGCCCGGAGAACGAGGTGATCTACCAATACAAGGAAGAAACTGGCCAGGAGATTCCGACCAAGGAGATCGCCGCCGCCCTCGCCAAGCTCGCCGGCGCTCGGGCCGACTAGTCACCATATTCGCCGTGGACTTCCCGCGCTGGCATTGCATGACGGCTCTTGACGCAAATACCTCCCTTCACCGCAGGGGAAGAGCTCGAGAGCCCGAGAGATATTGCCGGCTTGGGTCTGCTCGACCCGCAGACGTGTGCTGATATTTGAAGCCTCAAGCTCTACAGGCTTCGTTATCAGTTCGTTATGCACGCATTTTCCGAGATTATTACTGGTCTCAGACTGGTGTTTAAGGTTTTTTTTCGAGTGGTCTGGTCTAGTAACACTACGAGTAGTCTGCGAAAGTGGTCTAGGAATACGAACTTATTGATTCTGCTTGTGGGGCAACTGCTTTCGGCAGGGGCATCGAGAAATTTCGATGTTTTTTTGTTTACAAGAGTTGCCGATGATTACTTGTGGTGTTCTCCCACATTGTTTGATTTATCGAGCTCTGGAAATTCGCAACGGCCCTTTCCTCGCCGATTCCGGCGCCAGTTGAGCGCGCTCGCTCGAGCGAGGGGCCGTTCGTGAGCAACATGAGCAAAGCCTCTGCGAGCAAAGCCGCTGCGTTTCACGCTGATGAGCCGAAGCCCACCGAGGTGTCCGTCATCGGGCAGCTGCAGGGCGCCACCGGCCTCGCAGCATCCTCGGCCCACTGCACGTGGCGGATCACTCATGGTAAAACGTGGACGTTGGAGAGGGGTGAGGGCTCGGGCAGCAGCCACACAGCGACGACCAACGAGAACGGTGCCATCGTGTGGTCGCACCCGATCGACGCCGTATTGGTTGGCACGGACACCGGCTGGCCGCGCCTCGAGCTGGAGGTGCGCAGTCGGGACGAATTTGACCGTTCTGACCTGGCGGGCTATGCAGTGGTGCACGTGCCGGCAACGCCAGGGGTACACGAGCTGCACTGCCCGATCTGGAAGCCCAAAGGCACGCTCGGCGACCGGATAGCTGCTGCCTTCATTGGTGGGGGTGCCTCCCTCAAGGACTCCGCCGTGGTGTTCGGCACGCTCGCTGAAAACGGGAAGGGCCTCGAGCGCGGCGGGTTTGCCACGGTCGGCGCTGGCCAGATCCACCTACAGCTGACCGTGTGCTCGCGCCGAGTAGATCCGCGCAAGCTGCCGCCGAAGATCGGGGAGGGTGATGAGGACGACGACTGAATGTTCCGCTCGCGGGACGATTTCAAGCCTCAGGCCATCAGTCGCATAATTATGGTGTGTGTGCGAGCTGTTTACGAGAGGCCGGTTAAGGTGTGTGGCACGCACGTGTCGTTTCGTGTCGTGTATGACCCGCCGTGCGCACAGGATGCTGTGTTATTTGCATGGGTGTCTCGGCTTTCGTTTCGAGTACGTCGAGAGAGTTTACCACATTGTACAGACAGGTCTCTCACTCTCACGTCTCAGTACAACTCTCAGCAGACAGCACTCAGGTGTGTCGCCCAGTCCGCAGTCGGCACTCGGCAGTCCGCAGTCCGCAGAGGTGGGCGTCGGCCGTCGCCCTCGCCGGCGGTCGTTGTTTTACACGCAGCTCTATACAGATTACAGTATCGGCTTCGTTACTGTACGCATACGCGATACGGTACACGTACACACGGCTTTGCTTCCTTGTTTAAACACGGCTTGCGCATCTCTCTCCACGAGATCCACACGTAGACGTACCATCTCCACCAGCGCACCAGGCACCACACGCGACACGCACACACGGCGCTTCTTGGGCCTGTACGGTACGCTTTAGTTTTCGCCGCGCGGGGTGGGGTGGCATGCGACATGGGACACATGCCCGCGTGCGTGCTGTGCCAGTGCCGCTAAGGTGCCGCTGGCTGGAGCACCCGAGCGACTGAGCGAGGGGCGCTGGGGTGGGCCCCTCGCGGGGCACATGGCGGGGCAGGCCAGCTGCACGGCTTGCCTCCATGCCTGTGCCCCCCGGGTAGAGGGGGAAATGGAGATTTTTAAAAGTCGGAATCAGCTCCAATCGGCCACACGACGTAAAGTAACAATGTTATTGTAACTCCAACGCACCAAAGATGTGACGTTCTAAAAACGCCAGGAATTTCTAAGGGATGGTAGCAGCCAGAATAAGCGGACCCATTTCCCCCTCTACCCCTGGCGGGGCCGCGCGGGGGGGCAGACGGAGACCGCGTATGCGAATCGATGTATAAACTAACGGTAGAGACGAAGCGCGACGTGTCATGTGTGTGTGCTCTGTGCTGTGTAAATAAAGTATGGCTACCGACTACGGTACCGTGTCCTATACCGTACGTCGTAAAGTATCTCGGCTTGAGAGAGAGAGAGAGAGGGAGAGAGAGAGAGATACATGCCATAAACTCCACCTCAGCTAAAGCTCTCTCGCGAGACTCGTCCCGAAGACGGGTGTGAGGGATCGGGCGAGCAAGTGGTGTCCGTGTAGGCCGTCGGGCGCGGCACCTCGGCCTCGGCCTCGGCCTCGCCCAGCAGCATGGCTGCAGAAAGCAGCGGCAGCGTCGGCGCCGCAGCCTGGGGGTGGTGCCGAGCCGCGGGGGCGCCAGCGGGCGCGAGGGCGAGGCGGAGCGAGGCTGAGGGCGAGTGAGGCGAGGCGCTGAGCACGGCATGGCACGCGCGACAGCAGCGCACGGGCTTGGTGACGTTGAACTTGTGGATGGGCAGCTTGTCGGCCGAGCAGGCGGCGCAGACGGCGGCGCCGCAGTGGCGGCAGTGGTGCACGCGCCGCAGCCGCGCGGAGAATGGCGCGCGGCACGCCATGCAACCGGAGACGGCGCCGTCGGGCACCCAGAGCGGCGGCGTGACGATGGCCTCGCGCAGCCGCTCCATTACGTGCGCGCCGCCCTGCCACGCCACCAGCTCGAGCGCGCAGTGCCCCGCGTTGTTGGGCATCACCTGCGATGAGGTGATGCATGGGACCGCCGCAGGCTGCACACGTGGGGCTCCAGGCTGGGTGCGTGGGTTGTAGGGTTGTAGGGTTGTAGGGTTGTAGGGTTATGGGGTTGTGGGGTTGCAGGCTCCAGCACGTAGTGGGGTTGCAGCGTGGCGGGGCGTCACCAGCGAGCCCCCCGCGCTGACGAGCTGGCACGCCCGCTCAAGTTGGCCACCCGTGACCGCCTTGTGCAGCGGCGTGTCGCCCCGCTCGTCACGCGCGCCGACGCGGCCGCCGCACTCGAGCATGTGCGCCACCGCCGGGCCCGCCTCGAAGGCTGCCGACATTGCGAGCAGGTGGAGCGGCGTCTCTTCGCGGCAGTTGCGCGCGTCCACCTCCGCCCTCGCGTGGGTGAGAAGCCGCAGCAGCGGCAGCCGCGCGCCCGCCGCGCACGCAACGTGCAGCGGCGTGTTGCGCGAGTGCGAGGGCAGGTTGGGAACCGCGCCCGCCTGCAGCCACCGCACCATGTCCATGCCCATGTCCATGCCCATGCCCATGCCCATGTCCATTTATCATGTTCATGTTCATGTATTCATGTATGTATGCATCTATGTATGTATGTATGTGCGGGGGGGGGGCACTACTGCACTGCACACTATCTACTATGCAACGCGCCAGCGCGTGCACTACGGGGTGCATCATGGGATATGCACTCTGGGGTGCGCTATGGGATATGCTCTCTGGGGTGCGCTATGGGGTGCGGCCCCGCCTGCAACAGGAGCACCGCCGTGGCCAGCGTGGCCTCCTCAGCGGCACGCCGCGCCGCGGGATCGAGGCCGCGCGAGACGGGCAGCGATCCCGCCGCGAGCAGCCGGTGCAGCACCTGCTCGCACATTGGGTTGCAGCCTCTAGCTAGCACACGGAGTTTTGCAGCCTCCGGCACACGGGGTTGCAGCCTCTCGCCCCTGGGGTTGTAGCCCGGCGCAGCACCGTGCAGCCGTCGCGCGGGTCGACGTCGTCCACGTCCACCGGCGCCGTGCTCGCCTCGAGCAGCACGCGCAGCAGCTCGAGGCGCCGCGCAGGATCGAGGCCGGGGCACCAGCACAGCGCGCGCACCAGCCCCTGCCCGCGCAGCACGACCCTCGCGGGGGGCGCCCCCCCCGCAGCGGGGTCGAGCTCGTCCCAGCTCACGTGCATCATCATCGGCACATGCACTTCCTCGCGTGCCACCGCGCACGCCACTGCGCCGCCGCCCGCACCGCCGCCCGCGCCGCCGCCCGCGCCGCCGCCCGCGCCGCCGCCCGCGCCGCCGCCCGCGCCGCCGCCCGCGCCGCTGCCCACGCCGCTGCCCACGCCGCCGATCACCACCGCCGCGTCAGCCGGCTCCGCAAGTGTGGGCGGCGGGTGTGCCATCATCAGCGCGCCAGGCGGCGGCCGCGCGCGGTCGGGTGCGGAGCGGGGCGGGCTGACCAGGCGCGGCCGCGCCCTCTGCTTCTGAGGCGGGGTGGCCAGCGCCGTGGTCGCCTCCGAGGCCTCCGAGGCCTGCTCGCCGCCCAGTGAGAGCAGGAACCCTTGTGCCATACAGTAGTGCTCGTCACCCGCCTCGCCCTCGCCGCCCTCGCCGCCCTCGCCGCCCTCGCCGCGCGCCTCGCCCCCGCTGCCTCCGCTGGCGGGTGCGGTGGGCGTCCCACAGCGCTCGAGGTGGCTGCCTCGCCGCGTATACTGCGCTGCGAGGTTGGCGTATGCGCGCTGTTCCGCCTCACTATCGACCTCGAGCAGCGCGCCTGGTTAGGGCCAGGGCTAGGGCTAAGGGCGCAGGGCCAGGGTGGGGGTGGGGGTGGGGGCGGCGGTGGGGATGGGGGTCAGGGACAGGGTTGTGGTCAAAAGCTCCAGCAGCGCGCCGCGCAGCACGCGCGCCGCGCACGAGTACAGCCGCGCGGCGCGGCGGCGTCCGTCGCTCGAGTCCGCGTGTGCCGCCTCGTGGTCCTGCTGCACGGCCAGGTTGCCCAGTGCGATGCCGCCCGTCAGCCCGCACACCGCGCGCGCGCCACCCGCGAGCAGCGCGCGCGTCGCGTCGACGGAGCCGCGCATGAGCGCCAGGAGCAGCGGTGCCTCGCCGCGCTCGTTGACCGCGTCGATCTCGGTGCCTGAGATCGCGACGAGCTCACGCACGAAGTCGGCGTCGCCCTTCTTCACCGCCGCGTGCAGCAGCGTGTCGCCGCCGCCGTAGGGGCTCGCACCGCGCGCGCGCCCGCCGAGCGAGATGACGATCTGCAGCAGCGGCCGCGGCACGCCCAGCCAGACGCCGCGGTCGAGCGGCGTGCAGCCCGCCTCGTCAGGGCAGTTGGCGTCAGCGCCGCGCGCGACGAGCCAGCGCACGACGCTGCCACACGCCTCCCCTGCAGGCCCCTCACGCATGTGCGTGAGCGCGGCGTGCAGCACCGTGGCCTGCGTGGTCAAGGCCGCAGATTCGGCAAATCCGGCTGGGTTCTCGCGGGCGCACCGCAGCCCTCCCATTGGGCCCCGAGCGGCTCGGCTGCTCGTCCCGAGTGCGCAGCGCAGCCCATGTGCCTGGAGAGCCCGCCCCAGGGGGGCAGAGCAGTGAGGTGTGGCACTAGCAATGCAGTGCTTTCGACACGCGGCGCGGCGCGCGGCAGCAGCCCCGAGAGCTTGGGCGAGGCACCGCGCGCCAGCAGCAGCTCGGCCGCGCTCCACCGCGGCGCCTGCGCGGCGTTGCACCACAGCGCCGCCTCGAGCGCCGAGCAGCCGCAGCCGTCGAGCGCGCCCTGCGCCGGGTCGCCGCGCGTCGGCTGCGGCAGGTCGCACTGGCGTGCGTCCTGCCCGGCCAGCCCAAGCACCGCCTCGAGCACGGCGTCGCCCAGCCCGGCGCGCCGCACCGTCGGCACCAGCGGCGCTGCGAAGCGGAGGGCCAGCACGCGCGCGCACTGCGCAGGCGGCAGCGCGGCGAAGGCGCCCGCCGCGATGCACGCGTCCAGCTCCTCGGCCAGGTAAGCCTCGGCCGCGCCGAGCAGCCGCGCCGCTCCCGCCTTCTGGGCCAGGGCGACAACCGCCGCAGCTCGCTCGGGAGAGAGGCCGTCCCGTAGCCTCAGTTCGCAGAACTCCTGCAGCCGCGGCAGCTCGTACCGCTCACATGCCGCGATAATCGGCGCCAGCTGCTCTTCCGCGAAGCCGTCGCTCAGGGCGTCAGTGTAGATGAAGGCCAGCACGGTGCCAAACGGGCCCGGGGCCAAGATGCTGGGAAGCGTGAGCATGCGGCGACCAGAGCTGTCCCGCGGAGCGTCCACCCGGTCCAGAGTGTGCAGCAGCTTCGGACATCGCAGCCGAAGCACAAGCGAGTGGCAGAACACGCTCCGGCCGCCGCACGAGAGGTGGAGGTCGGCGCCCTCTTCACTGCGCAGGAGCTCCGCCACGCCCTGCACTAGGTCGCGCTGCAGGGTGGAAGGGTGGAGCGAGGGTGACCCGCCGAGCAGTGTCGGTGTCATTATTGCAATAACCGTTCTGCCAACAGCGCGCGATCGTCCCTTCCAACGACCCCGATGAATGCATCACCGACACGCTCAGATATCTGATCTCTTATCAAGATGAGAGATAAGATAATCACACCTTTACACTACATGCTGTGTGGTTGATATGCGTCAGCAGAGAGAGGAGATTCTTCCAAGCGATATGAAGAGCCAGTACGTGCGAAAGCGTCTTGCCTAGCCGACCTTGGGCGGCTGCAGCCACCCGGGCAGCTCGACCTCTTTCGGCGCGCTGTACCGGCGCTTGGTTAGGCCATCGCCCGAGACGGACTCGCCGCCGTCGGCGGGCTGGAAGACCAGAGCTGCACCGTCGATGCAGAAGCGCTTGCCCGAGATCTCTGCCGGCGTGCCTCTGAAGACCTTTCCGTCGTTGAAGACGTCGCCCAAGTGTCCGCCGCAGCCGTAACACCGCAGCTCCTTGCCCAGCAGCCCACCTGTGAGCGACTCCACGGTTTCGACGCCCTCGAGCCCGGACGCAAACGACGGCCAACCTGTGCCACTCTCGAACTTGGCGGCAGACTCGAAGAGCGGCGTCTTGCAGCCCACGCACACAAATTCGCCTGCCCGCTTCTCCTTGACCAGCGGCGACGAGTTGGGCGGCTCGGTCCCACCCTGCCGGAGCACAAAGTTTGGGCCGGACGCGAGCGTCTTATCCCAGTCGTACTGCTTGGGGTAGCCGCTCACCCGGTCCTTGGCTGAAACCGGAAGCACCGAGACAGAGCTGGCGGCCGCGGCAGCAAAGAGTGCGGCGCGTCTATTGGCGCGGTGTTGCGGCGGGTGCGAAAGACCGCGCGTGGGCGTGGCGATGGCGAGCAGGAGCAGCGGCACTTGGAGAGCCCGCATGCGCATTTCAAGCAATGGCTCCTGGCGCGTGGGCGCGTCCTTCAAGCAATGGCTCCGCGCGCTCCTGGCGCGTCCGACGAAACTGTGAGGTGATATCCAGCGGCCAGGGTGAGTATACAAGGATAAGATAAGATAGGGGTGTGAGGGGCCCAGGCATTGCGGAATTGTGTAGCGTCGCGTGTCGTGTAGCGTCGTGAAACCCAACAATCTCATCTGATCTCTTATCTTAATATACCGTACAAAGCACGCTCCTCTCACTTCCCGTAGTTGTCCCAAAACGTCCCAGCGGCAGCGGGCGGGGATGCCTCCGCGCTGGGCTCGCCCGCCATCAAGTCGGGCTCTCCATCGGACATAACCTTTCGCCGCCGCGCCTCCCTCGCCTCCCTCCTACCGCCGCGGTCCCGCGGGACTGGACCCGCGTCCGCTGCGCCCGCGACGCCGCCGGGTGTCGCGCCTGCGGGCGGGGCGGGCTCGAGCGAGGCGAGGCCGAGGCCGAGGTCGCGGTCGAGATCGAGATCGAGGCCGAGGTCGAGGCCGAGGTCGAGATCCGGCGAGGTCGAGGTCGAGGCGGCGCCGGGCTCGAGCGAGGCTAGGTCATCCCACAGAGAGCTCGAACCGCCGCCACCCAGGGAGGCCACGCCGGGCCGCGCAGCCGACGGCACGTCCGCCGCGCCTCCAAAGGTTGCGGAGGCCGAGGGCCCATCTCGCTCTTCGAACTGCGCCCAGAAGTCCTTGTCGTCCGCAGCAGTGGCCGCCGCCTCCCAGGGTGCCGACTGCGCGACGCACGAGCTGAACTCAAGCGCCACGGGGGGCGCCGTCCAGCCCGCCGCCCACGCAGGTTCCGGCGTCGGCCGCGCCGCGGGAGGGCTTCGCTCAGGCGCGAAGGTGTCCCAAAAGCTGTCACCGGGACGCGGGGCGGCGGCGGTGGCGGAGACGGCCGAGACGTGCGCGCGCACAGGTGCGGGGATGCCCGCGGTGTCGGCTGGGTGGGGTGGAGGGGCCGGTGAGGCGATAGCGGCGGCGTCAGCCGCGGTGTCTGCAGCGGCGGCGGCCTGCGCGCTGTTCCCGATGAGCGGTCTCCAGCTGAGCTCGAGCTCGAGATCGCCCGAGATGTGCGAGCGCGTGCTGCGCCGCTGCAGAGGCCGCCAGCTGGGCGGCTGGTCGAGGGGGAGGTGGGCGCGGCCGACGAGCAAGCCGCTCAGGGGGAGGGCCACCTGGGTGGTGAGAGCCGCGAGATAAGCCCCAGTCGCAACCTCCCATTAGGCGGCCCTGAGAGGGGCGGCTAAGCGGCTCGTCTCGAGTGCGCAGCGCAGCCGGGCGCCCGGCGAGCCACCTCTAGAGGGCCAGGCTGGCGAGCTGTGGCAGCACCAAGGCGGCATCTGAGTCCTGCGTGTGCACCGCGCCCAGAAAGTCCTCGGCGAAGAGGCGCGAGTGGCGCCAGACGCTCAGGTGGGCGGTCGCCATCGAGTGCGTCGAGAGCTTGAAGCTCTCTCGCCACTGCGGCGCAAGGCCGCCCTGCACGAGCCCGCTGCGCCGCGCCTGCCCCGCACAGAGCAGCGCCACGTAGGCCTTGGTCTTGGCACCGTCGCCCGACAGATCCTTGGCGTAGAGCCCGCGCGCACCGAGCAGATGCACGGTGAGCACGCCCGCGTGGGCGGCGGTGGCGGCGCCGTCGGGGTCGACCTCCCTCGGGAGGAGCGAGCGGCGGCTCTGCACCAGCTGGAGCAGCTCGGCGACGGAGGGGCGGCGCGCCACGTCGGTGGTGAGGCACAGCCGCGTGATCTCGTGCAGCATCGCCTGCGGCGAGTGCGGCCAGGCGTCGGGGCTCGGGGCTCGGGGCTCGGGGCTCGGGGCTCGGGGCTCGGGGCTCGGGGCTCGGGGTTTGGGGGCGGGG
>Ga0209302_10002119_pt1 | contig 11608 bp, 11 predicted proteins | sample ArcOceMetagenome_2_FD_187445 | JGI IMG/M metagenome (GOLD analysis project Ga0209302, IMG submission 187445) | Marine eukaryotic phytoplankton communities from Arctic Ocean - Arctic Ocean ARC135M Metagenome (SPAdes) (version 2) | ecosystem: Environmental > Aquatic > Marine > Oceanic | place... | reverse complement strand
GTATTTACGAGAACGTACATTTAATTTTACCAAATCAAAACGCTCTAACATAAAACTCCAAGCACCCATATTTCTAGGTTCTTCTTGTGCCCAAACATAATTTACTACATTCGGATACCTATCTATTACTTTCTGTAATTTTTCTAAATGTAAAGGAAATAATTGCTCAATTCTAACTAGAGCAACATCATCTCTTTCTAAAATTTCTCTTTCTTCTAATAAATCATAATAAAATTTACCCATACAGAAAACTAGTTTCTTCACTTTATCTGGGTTAATTGTATCATCTATTACTTCTTGAAATTCTCCAGTTGCTAACTCTTCTACAGTGCTTACTACTTTCGAGTGACGTAACAAACTCTTCGGTGTAAAAACAATCAAAGGTTTTCTATAATCACGCTTCATTTGTCTGCGTAATAAGTGGTAGAAATTTGCAGGTGTTGTACAATTTGCAACCGTCATATTGTCTATTGCACACAGTTGTAGATAACGCTCTATTCTTGCAGATGAATGCTCAGAGCCTTGCCCTTCGTAACCGTGAGGTAATAAAATTACAATTCCGTTTTGCAATTTCCACTTATCCTCAGCTGCAGAAATATATTGATCAAACATTATCTGGGCTCCGTTAGAAAAATCTCCAAACTGTGCCTCCCAAATTGTTAATGTATTCGGATTTCCCATGGCATAACCATAATCAAAACCTAAAACACCGTATTCTGATAATAAAGAGTTGTAAATAGACATCTCTCCTTTACTATCAAGATTTTTATTTAATAAATTAATACGTTCTTCTGTAACCTCATCTCGCAATACAGCATGTCTATGAGAAAAAGTTCCTCTTTCTACATCTTGCCCAGAAATTCGAACATTAAAACCTTCTTCCATTAAAGAACCATACGCTAAATTCTCTGCCATTCCCCAATCTAACTTATTGGTTTCAAATACCATCTTAGCTCTACCTTCTAAAATACGCTCTGCTTTTCTTAAAAACTTTACACCTTCAGGAACCGTAGAAACTACTTTTGCGATATGTTTTAATTGTGTTGCTTTGTATGAAGTATCTACTGGCTCTAACATTGTAGAGAGGTCTTCTCTATCAAAAGCTTCCCAAGTAGACTTCATGAATTCTTTTACTTTAGACTTTTTATCTTTCTTAGATAAATCGAATTCTTTCTCTAACATCCCTTTAAATTCTGCAGTAATTTCAGATAGGTAAGATGCACCTATAGAACCTTCTTGCAATAATTTTTCAGCGTAAATATCTTTTACGTTTTTATGTTTTGAGATTGCCTTGTATAATTTTGGTTGTGTAAAACGAGGTTCATCACCTTCGTTATGTCCGTATTTTCTATATCCTAAAAGGTCTATAAAAATATCAGATTTAAAACGCATCCTAAACTCTAATGCCATTTGCATTGCATGACAAACTGCTTCTGTATCATCTGCATTTATATGCAAAACAGGTGATAAAGTAACTTTACCAACATCTGTACAGTAAGTACTTGATCGAGCATCTAAGTAATTGGTGGTAAAACCAACTTGATTATTAACTACAATATGAATTGTTCCACCAGTTTTATAACCATTTAGTTTTGCCATTTGAACTATTTCGTAGACAATACCTTGCCCAGCAATAGCTGCATCTCCATGGATTATAATTGGTAAAATCTTACTTGAATCTCCGTTGTATTTCCTATCTATCTTAGCCCTTGTTATTCCCTCTGCAACCGCCGCAACAGTCTCTAAATGAGATGGATTTGGAACTAAGTTCATTTTAATGGAGTTACCATCTCTGAAGGTTTTACTTAACGTTAAACCTAAATGGTATTTCACATCTCCATCAATATCATCATCTTCAAAATCTTTTCCTTCAAACTCGCTAAATAGATCTCGTACCGGTTTTTTAAAAATATTAACCAAAGTATTTAAGCGCCCTCTGTGGGCCATTCCTAAGACACATTCTTTGACTCCAAAGATTTCAGCTGCATCTCTAAGAGCAACACTTATTCCCGGAATTAAAGCTTCACCACCTTCTAAAGAAAAACGCTTCTGACCAACATATTTTGTTTGTAAGAAACTTTCAAAAGTTACTGCATGATTTATTTTAGAAAGAATATATTTTTTTGCATCTACAGAGTACTTAGGATGATTTTCATTCTTATTTAAACGCTGTTGCCACCACTTTAATTTCTCTGGGTTTCGCATGTACATGTATTCTACACCAATAGAATCACAGTAAACCTTTTTTAAATGATTAACAATTACAGAAAGTTTCACTCTTCCTAAACCTAAAATATCACCCGCTGAAAATTCTTTATCAAGGTCATTCTCCGTTAAACCAAAATTATCAAGCTCTAAAGTTGGGGCATATTGCCTTCTATCTCTAACAGGGTTTGTTTCCGTGAATAGGTGACCCCTTGTTCTATAACCATTTATTAAATCTGCTACTAAAAACTCTTTTTTAACTTCCTGGGGAATTCCTACAGGAATCTCTTCTTCTGAAAAAGAATAATCTTCATTAGCTAAGTCATACCCCTGAAAAAAGCTTCTCCAGCTTGGTTCAACGGCATCGGGATTGACTAGGTATTGGTCGTATAAATCGGCTATAAAGCCTGTATGTGCTGCGTTTAAGAACGAAAATTTGTCCATATAATAGTTTGCGCTTATCGAATAAGCATATTATCAAGGCAAAAATACACAATTTTGAAAATTAAAGAAGTGTTTATCTTTAATTTCTTAGAGTGAAAAAAAAATGTTTTTTTTTCACAAAACGTTTGGAGATGTCTTAAAAAGATATATATTTGCACTCGCTAAACACAAAACGTGTAGCAAACTCCTCTTTAGCTCAGTTGGTTAGAGCATCTGACTGTTAATCAGAGGGTCCAAGGTTCGAGTCCTTGAAGAGGAGCTAAGTTCATTTACATTGACTGCGAAAGTAGCTCAGGGGTAGAGCATCACCTTGCCAAGGTGGGGGTCGCGGGTTCAAATCCCGTCTTTCGCTCTATTTAGTAAAAAGTACCAATGCTGAAGTGGTGGAATTGGTAGACACGCTGGACTTAAAATCCAGTGGTCAGTAATGGCCGTGCGGGTTCAAGTCCCGCCTTCAGTACAATAACCGTTGTTAATCTTTTGATTTTCAACGGTTTTTTGATTTTATACAGGTAAACCTCTACGATAAAGTTTCTTTGAATTAATTTAATTTCATTGAGAACTTGATAATTAAAATAATTATTCATTCTACATTAAACACTTATATAGTAACAGTACGTGTTTAAGAAGTTGAATTTTTATGGATGAAAGATTACCCCCATTGCCTTTTTTTACCCTAATGTATCCTTGTTTAAGTAAATTAGATTGTTTTTTAAAACGATTCAAAAGAGTCTTAAAATAGTTTTATAAACACTATATAAATGGCAGACCTTGCTTGGCTTGGTAGAACGTATATCCAATCCACAGTGCATATACTAAGCCAAAAATAGTTACAATAATCATTTGGTTCCTATTGGTAGTCTTCCAATTATTAAAAATTAATAATCCGAAAATTGGAATTATTTGTAGGCCGTGCAACCCAAAAAAATGTGCTACCCTCAAATCTCCAGCAATTGTACTCCAATTAACTAATGGAAGCCCAGGACCACCATCTTCAATACCAATATTATGAGACATTTTACTTATCATTAGACCACCAACCAAACTGCCAAAAAACAAGATTAACCAACCTAGAAGTATAGCCCATTGAAGTAATTTAGGTGTTTTTAATTTCAATCGAATAGTATCAAAAATAAATAATGCCATAATTAAAACATTAATTGCTATTAATATCCCCATAGCTGTAAAAATTAAACTATCAAAAGAATTTGATCTATTATAATGAGATTGCACACCACGTGATCCTTGATAAATAATAAGCCCTATTTCTATGAGAAATGACCAAGAAACAATATTATTAAGAAGGTTCTTCTTCCTTTTAGAGAAAGGATATAAGGTTATAAGAAATCCTACAGTTAAAATATAGATGGCTCCAGAAATTAAAAATTTCAATGGTTTTACCCAAACACTAATACCCATAAGGGTTCTATCATCTATTAAACTAGCGGCCAAACATCCAATAGCAAAAATAAAATGGGTTATTACAATCCAATACAATATTGGACTATGTTTTTTTACTGTACTAAATACATGCTTTAAATATATCAAGATTGTTTTTGTTTAATAGTTTTAATAATCATGCAAAGTGAAAAACAATTAATTATATACATAGTTGGCATTTCGTTTATAATTTATCTATTTTTTATGAAAAATACGCTTCAACCGTTTTTTTTAGAAGCCATTCAGCCTTATGAGGTGCTATAACTTGATTTATATTAAGAATTAAACTAGTATCAGTATCCAAATTATAAAATACCATACCTCCATAAGCACTATTATGACCAATAAAATTATGTGCTCCTATTTTCTTTTGCTGAATGCCCAACCCATACTTTATTTTGCTTTTTTTCTCAGATGATATAATTGAGTCATCATCAAAATCGATCATTTGCTTGAGTGTTTTAATATCATTGAATAATTGACCGGTTAAAAGTGATCTCATAAAAACATTCAAGTCTCTTGTTGATGATACTATGCCACCACAACCCCAATCAAATGATGTGTTTACATTTTTTAATGAATTTGTACCATGATATGGAAATATAATTGGAGCAGATCCTTTTTTATTTTGGTGAAATTCTAAATAAGTATCCTTGAGAGAGAGTGGATTTAATATTCTTTCTTCGAGTACTTCAAAATATTTTTTGTTTGTTATTTCTTCAATTAATATTGCTAATAGCAAATAATTTGTATCAGAATAATAAAAGCTTTCTGCTGGCTTAAATAGCCCTTTTTTATGTAAGTTATATTTAAAATACTTCTCTAAAATATTTTTCCAATTCCAATCTCGATTTGGATATTTTTTGATGTCTGCAAAAAACCTTCCATCATCAGCAAAACAGTCTCGTAGGCCACTTTTGTGTTGTAGTAAGTTTTTGACTGTTATTTGACTAGAGTAATTAATAGTATCAAAAAACAATATTTCTGACAAGATTTTTTTTGTTTCATCATTTCGTAAACAATTTAAAAAAGAATCTTCTAATTTTAGTAATCCCTCCTCCATCAGCTGTAAAATAATAGTTGATGTAAAGGTTTTGGTAATACTTCCTGTTCTAAAACGATAATGGCTAGCCATTTTTTTACCAGAAGCATCGACTTGCCCCAAAGCAATATTATAATTAATATTCCTTTTTTCGCTATTTATATTTAGGAGGCAATTATAAATAGGAGTTGAACCTTTAGGGTTGATTAGTAATTTCGCGAAATCTTCATATTCTTTCATAAAATTAATATTAAATATAATCAAAAGCCGAAGCATATATAGGTTTCGATTTTAAATTCTCAATTTTAGTTTCATTTATGTTTTTATAAGCTGCCATAATTTCAACATCAGAATTTTTTATAAAAGAATGAATCATCCCTAATTTACCTTTTGTTAGAATATTTTTACGAATTGGACAGGTGTTTCCCAACCAAAACATAGAAGACTTTAATTTTTCTTTGGCCAGCAAACCTTCAAATAAAGCATATAATTGTTGTTCATAACCAGGTTTAAAATAGAGGCCTTCAAAAGCTAAAAATTCAAATCGCTTTGGATTAAATAATTTATTAATAATCGGTATTAAGGGAACAATATTCATTATTATTTGCCCCATAAAACCTTTCATATTGTTAATAACCCAATGTGAACGGTGATATTGACATCCAGCTATGATTTGTCCTTTTTCTCGAATAACAAAATAATTGTTTTGAATAAATAAAGAATCAAATTGGGTTAAAGCGTGGTTTTCATAGGTTTGCTCAAGTAAATTTAAAACTTCTGCTTTTTGCTCTTTAGTGGTTATTTGTCTAATGTTTTTATTTTTCTTCGGAAAAAAACGACTAAAACCTAATGTATTTACCTTGCCTAAAGGGCTATATCCAGCACTTTCTACTACTTTATAAGAACTCTTGTTGGCTCTTTCTATACAGGCAAAATAAATGGTTTTTTCTTTTTCCTTTTCACGAATTAATTCCATCACTTTTATAGAGAATTTTTTCATAACTCCTTTGCCCCGTATTTCTTTTGATGAAGCAAAATATCTTATATAATTACAATTAAACTGTTCACTATTAGTAGTTACATTTGTCATGCAAAAAACAGCAGTTGCTCTTATTATTTCACCTTCAAATATTGCGAGAAGTACTGGATTTTTTATCAATTTAATATTTTCTTCTGTATTTTTGTGTTCATAGATAGCGCCTTCATTTCCCCAAGCAATACTATCTAAAAAATGAAATGCTTCTTTAGGTATACCTTGATGTCTTTGAATTGAATATTTGCCGTCAGTAAATAGGATTTCTTTTTTCATAATTGCTTAAGCTCGCGTTTTTATAATACCGTTATCTAATAATTGTTTACAACTTAACTTAATTTTATCCTCCAATTTAGCAATTACATCATCTGAATGTGCTGCAGAAATAAAACAGTTTTTACCTTCCCAAATATAAACTCCATTTAAAAGAAGTTGATTATAAAGTTCTTTATATTTTCCAGGTGTCACAAATCGGAATAAGGATCCGAAATGAACAATTGATAACTTTGGAAAGTTTTCTTTAAAAAACACATTCATTCTATGACAAAAATTAGATGCTCTAATGTTTATGTCTTTTAGTAATTGACCGTTATTATTAGTGAGTATTTCTAATGTTTTTAAAGACGCAGCCATTGCTAAAGGATGATGACAAAATGTACCTGCAACAAAAGTTGACTTTACTGTTGGAATTGATTGATCTCCATATTGCCAAAAGCCTCCATCAATAGCATCTAAGAATTTTCTTTTACCAGCGACAATACCAATTGGTAAACCTCCTCCAATAACTTTTCCATAAGTAACAATATCAGCTTGTATGTTAAATTGTTTTTGGCAACCTCCAACATCAATTCTAAAACCAGTAATTACTTCATCAAAAATAAGTGCAACATTATTTTGTTCGGTAATACTGCGTATTTTCTTTAAAAATTCAATTGGTTGAAAATTAGGGTTTCTGCTCTGAACAGGTTCAACAAGAACAGCTGCAATGTCATCTTTGTTTTTTTTAATAAAATCCAAAGATTCTTCTGCACCGTAATCAAAAACATAAGATTCATTTAAAATAGATTGTGTAATTCCAGGAATAGATTCTTTGGCAATATTTGTTTGTTGATCTCTTCTTAGAGTAAGTAATGGGTCAAATGTACCATGATAAGCTCCTTTGAAGAAAACAATATATTTCTTTTTTGTTACTGCTTTTGCAATTCTTAAAGAAACCATAATTGCCTCTGTTCCAGAATTAAAAAAAGCAGCTCTTTCTGTATTTGTAGCCCTTGTAATTTGTTTAGCTAGTATTCCTGCCAGTGGGGATATTGGCCCAACAGACCAGCTTTTATTTAGTTGATCTTTGATTGCTTTACAGATGGGTGGATAATTATGACCAAAAAGTATAGAACCAAAACCCATCGTTAAATCGATATACTTATTACCGTCAATATCCCAAATAAAAGCACCGTCAGATTTATCTGAAACTATGGTGTAAATAAGTTCTTTCTTCTGAATATTGAAACCCGATACATTTCTATTTAAAGCAAAAGATTGTCTGTAATTCTGTGTATGTGCTTTTGTGAATCTGTGCTTTTGAGATAATTTATGATTCATGAGTTAATTAATGTTGTAATATTAAAATAATTTAAATCGATAAACACAATTATTACTATTTTTAAAACACTTAAGAGAAAATGAATGCCAACGTGTTTGTGTATCTTTAGTCGCGTGGTTAAGCACGTAATTTAGTAAATAAAAACTGAGTAGAAAATCCGCGAGGATTTTTGCAAGTAAGCCTTCAATAGGAATAAATTATATACGGTGTTCGCCTTTGTTATTTTTAAATAAGTTGTTATTTCTTAAGGCATTATTTTCTAATACTCCAAATTTCATGAATTGGATCTCCTTTACTTGACAAGCCTGAATGATGCCATTTACCATTCATCAATTCATAACTAAATTTCAAGCTTAGTCCTGCTTTGGAATCGTTTCTAGAAAAGAACTTAATATTCTCAATATATTCCTCATTTTTGGTGGTATATGTTCCGCCACCAGTTCCCATAAATTTTTTAGTTTCTGTGTTATATGCTATCCATTGGAATCGAGTTCCTGACAAAATTTTCATGGTCTTCCGTGGTCTGTTTATATCTCTTAACTGAGTTTTACCATCCCTAATTCTACCAGACATTAACCAAGCGCCATTTAACTTACCTGGTGAGCCGTTATCTAATCTTTTCAATTTCGAACTACTGTCAACTATTTCAATTTCATTGTCTGTAATACGCACTTTAAAGCTTACTTGTGTTCCTACGAGTTTAGGGTTGTCTGAATGAAACTCAATTTTTTCAGTCATCATATTACCTTCTAATTTCCAAGTACCGCCATTCGTGTGAATGAATTTTCCAGTAGTAGCGTCATAGGTTGTTAATACTTGATAACCGTCTGCAAATAGTACTATACTTTTTAATAGATCTCCATTTTTAGAAACGGAATTGGTTTCCCATGCACCAATAATTCCTTGGGCATGAAGTACAAAAGAAAAGGACAAACTGATGAGAAATACAATTATTTTTTTCATGAATTTATTTTTTTAAATAGTAATTATAATAAAGGCTAACAGCCTTGTGTATTACTAGTACGGGAATTAAAAGTAATGAATTTCCAAATAAGCACTTATTCAAAACTTTTTATTTTGTTACAAAGCCAAATTAAAAAGATTTGGCGGACTTATTAAATAAAATACTACACTTTTGGTTAAACGCCAAAACGTTTATCTATTATAGCCATTATTGGCAATAGTTTATATAAAATAAGTATCCCTTATTCATTCTCATAATCATGAACAAATTTGATACGAGAACTACTAGCCATCAAGTTAGGATTTGTTCCTTCAATTCCTTCAGGAATTGGATGGTTGTGTGTTTCATAATAAGTTACCCAACTAGGCATTGGATTTCCTGTGCTATCGTTAAATGTCATTGGTTGGGTCCGAAAAGGAATAGAATCTTTAGGTAAATCTTGAGAAGAAAACATTTTATAAACTAATTCAGAGCAATAATAAGAAGCGTCATCCCATAAAAAAACCGCATCATAAGGTGTATTTATTCTTTCGATTCCATATGCTATTGCTTTAGAAATATAAGGCTGGTAATAGCTATCTAGTCTTGCAACTGTAGTTTGAGATTTGCTGAATTTATTTTTATTCCTGTTTAGAAATTTTATTAAAGGAGTTTGGCAAATTCCTTCTTTTGGAATCGCCTCCAATACAAACCATTTTTTATCTTTTTGCATTGCTATCCCAACATGCGAATAGTTTTTAGAAAATGAAGTTGCCGTTACATCTTTAATCGCATTATCTATTTCCCCTGTTCCTGTATTTTGAAACAGTAAATCTCCTTGTTTTATTTCAAAATTATTTTTTTTTTGATTGCTATCGCAACTAAGCAAAACAAAGGAGAATATAAGGAGGATACAAGTTTGCTTTAGGGTTCTATTCATAAGTATCTTGTTGTTAATTTCAGGACATGTCATACTTTTCACTTGAAATTATATTTTTATAAATTTATGTAAAAAAAGGATTAAATCACTATTCTAAATTTGATTTTTCAAAAAAAAACTTCATTAATTACACTTAAATTTGTATGTAACTAATTTAATATAAACAAATTAGAGCATTTAGTTTTGATCTAAAGAGTTGCCAACCATTTTTCAAAAGTATTTTTTTTCTGAATAGACTTCTTCCATTAGTCCTGCGAACAACAATACTTACTGCTCTATTAATAGCCTATTTATGAAAAATTATTTAGACCTAATATTTCTTTTAAAAGAAATATTAGGTCTAAAGTAACTAACCACTAAACATACAAAAACCCTAATTTCAACGAAGAAATTAAGGTTTTTTTGAGGTGTCTAGCGGATTCGAACCGCTGTACATGGTTTTGCAAACCATTGCCTAGCCACTCGGCCAAGACACCTTTTTATTTTTAAAAGGTTTTATCTAAAAATTGATTACACGTTTTAAAGAATGCAAATTTAAGCAAATTTACAAGTACTGCAAGCCTTTTTTAATCTTATCGCTTTTTTGTTAAAATTATAACTACTTCTTCGACATTTCCGCCAATTGGTGGGTTAATTTTTGAAACCGAAACCTTCGCTTTTATAACTTTTCTAAGTTCATTGAATATCCGATTTAAAATACGTTGCGCAACTTCTTCTAACAGCTTCGCTCGTATTGCCATTTCTTCTTTTACAATATGGTTTAAGTGCACATAATCTACCGTATCTGTCAAATCATCTGTCTTTGCAGATTTCTTTAAATCAGCTTTTATAGATACATCTACTCGATACTCCGAACCAATTTTTGCTTCTTCATCTAAACAACCATGATACGCGTACAACTTAATATTATTAACTTTAATTATTCCCATTTTATTTTACTGGTGTTGTTGAAGCAGCTGCTAATTTTTCCCACATTTTGTCTGTATTTAATCTAAAAGATCCTAAATGATGAAAATTACATTGCTCTGGCGCAATAATAGATAAAAAAGATTCTTCTTTTCTATTATTATATAAATGGTACACCTCACCAATATTTGGCTCAAAATTAAATTTAGAATTATATACCAAATCATTGTACTGAAATTTCTGCATTAATTCTTCGTACTCTTTTCTAACCTCGTCAAACTTAGATTTAAATTGTTTATTTACACGTTGTACACCGTCATTTCTCCAGGTTGCAGTATTTAAGGGTTTAATTACTGGCGAGCTTGCAGAAGTCCCATAGGGTTTTAAGGCCGCATCATATTGCTGTGTTTCTTCGTTAAAGACTACTAAATCAGGTTTTTTTTCTCCGTCTTGCTTCATATTGCAAAATTACGACAAAAAATAAATACTAAATTGGCTTTTTAGAAAATTTTCACTTTTGAATACTCCTTTATTAACTCGTAAAAAAGTCAAAAACGTTGCTAATTCCACTAGTTTTAGTTTTATAAAATTCTGTATACGAACAACGAGCACAAGTTACGCTTGTAAATTTCTGATTCTGAATATCGAAAATTTTTGATAAGGTTCCGCCGGTTGCGCGCATTTCGCCTAATTTGTAGTGTTTAGAATCACATTTCGGGCAGGTATAGTTTCTAATTTGATCGCTCATAATAAATAGTGTTTGTTTATAAGTGGTTGAATTTACAATTTTGTTACAAAACTCTCAATACCAATGAAGTATTTTGTGTAATTTTGTCTCTTAATTTTTCATTTAAAATAATGTCTGAAGAGAAAAAACCGCTCAATTTTTTAGAGCATATTATTGAAGAAGATTTGACAAACGGAATGCCGAAAGAAAATTTACGCTTTCGTTTTCCGCCAGAACCAAATGGATATTTACACATTGGACATACCAAGGCAATTGGAATTAGTTTCGGCCTAGGTGAAACGTATAATGCACCTGTAAATTTGCGTTT
>Ga0209302_10002118_pt1 | contig 11617 bp, 12 predicted proteins | sample ArcOceMetagenome_2_FD_187445 | JGI IMG/M metagenome (GOLD analysis project Ga0209302, IMG submission 187445) | Marine eukaryotic phytoplankton communities from Arctic Ocean - Arctic Ocean ARC135M Metagenome (SPAdes) (version 2) | ecosystem: Environmental > Aquatic > Marine > Oceanic | place... | reverse complement strand
GATTTTTTGTGGCATGGGAGGTGCGCGATGGCCTGATTGCTGGGAGCTCCGCGGGAGGGAGGCGGGCGTGCGGAGCGCGGCCAGCGACCGACAGCGGGGTTTGAGCGTTCAAAATGCTGGCGCAAAAAAGCGAACTCTCTCTCTCTCTTATTTTTATTACTAGGTGGCACCCCACTCTCTCTCTCTCTCTCTTCTATTTTTATTACTAGGGTGGCACCCCACTGTGTCAACACGCTAATGATACTGCCTCTCTCTCTCTCTCTCTCTCTCTCTCTCTCTCTCGGATAGATCTATCTATCTATCTAGACAGATCTATCCGAGGGGGGGGTGATGCGGGGATCCCTGACAGCGAGCGAGCGTGGCACGAAAAGATGGCACGAGCGATCGCGCACCTGCAGGCACGAGCGATGGCGCACCTGCAGGCACGAACCCTCCTGTGCATCGTCTCGTTCACGCTGCTGCCGCTGGTCGCTTCCGGCGAGCCCCAGGCGCCTTGCCCACAGGGCGGCGCCGCTTGCCTTGAGGGCCGGTCCCTCGGGCCCACCGCCGACGAGCTCTCGGCGCTGGGTGCGGGGTTGAAGTGCCCCGGGCTACATGACGGGCCGGACTTTGCCACGGCGCTCGCTGCCAAGTTCAAGGCGCACGACAAGGATGGCAACGGTCACCTAAATGTGGCGGAGGCCGAGGACTATCTGGCGTCGCTCGCGCCCGGAGTCGCGGGTCGCATCGAGGCGTGTCTTTTGGGCAATCCCGCCCTGGCGCCGGTCGCCGCCCTGACAAAGCGCAACACGTGTGCGCTCTGCTATTCGTTCGTCGATGCGGGCGAGCATCTGTGGCCGCTGCGCGTCTACAAGGAGTCGGGCCTGTGCGCGACTTCACGCCTCTGCGAAATGGGGTTCGCGCTCACCACGATCTAGCTAGAGCTCTACTGCAGACGGTCGGCCTGGCACCCGCTTAGATTGGAAATATGGTGATCTTTATTTTGTTATGTACAGTATCGCATGGTACCGTAGGGCGTATAGTGTCGTTGTATCAGAGCGTGTATATCTCCCAAATATAGTTTTACGGCTTTATAAAGGGTTTCAATAAATTTTGGATTCTGGATTTGCGTGCGGCCTTCAGCGAAGCTTTGTAACGGCTTCCGAAAACGTCCGATGGTGATCTTCCGGGCGACCCAGCGATCAGAATCGGCCAGAGGATAATATGCGGTCCCACTCCCACGTCCCTACTGATTACACGTCCCAGCAGCCAGCTCGCAGCTGCACGATAGGCCCCCTGGGTCGCAAACCAGAGGTGCTGGAGGTGCAGCAAACCAACGATCCCGTGTCGAAAACATGGTGTCACCGGGCTTCCTTTTGAAGACTTGTGCGTGGATGCAGCCACTACGATGTCCCGTCTGAGCGCACCAGCATCTCCGGAATGCGCGCGCTGCAAGGCCAAAATCAGGCTAGAGTAGGCCGTGCCGACAACCCATGCGCCATGGATGAACTCTATGTGTGCAGTGGCGCGGCATGACCGCGAGCACGGTGCGGGGCCGCGTGGCGGCAGCGAACGTGCATAGTCGGCAGTGGGGGACGGACAAGGGTGCCGAACCACGTTAATACGGAACACTCGACACGCAAGAGAGACAGTGCAGTTATAAAAGCCGTAGTGTGCAGTTGAGGACGTCCGAGAGAGAATAATTCGAGCTGTGTGAATGAAGAGTGTGATCGCTTGACACTGTCACTGAGAACACGCTCGCGAGACACAGTCACAACTACCCCTTAGTAGTCACACCTTAGGAGCGCGCAATTTGACCATTGAGCATTGTTGAGGCTTTGAGCGTACTTTATAAAGTGATGTTGCCCCCCGCTCCCCTTTGGCGTTGAATATGAAAATTGTTGGCGTTTTGGTCTTTCGAGCTTAAGGGGTAGTGGAGTCGAGCTCAAACTCTACGTAAGCCGTGCAAGCATGTAAGCCGGTAGTATGCACTGGTAGTCCCGGTCCGCCGGGTGGAGACTAGCCTGCGCATGCGCATGATGTAGCGCGCCCCTACTCGCCCCCTCCTTGAAGCTGGCAGCCCCCTCCTTGGAGCCGCCGGCGGAATCGCAATCGGCCACCGCCTGCGCGACCTCCGGCTCCAACGCACGCTGCTCGGCGTCGAGCGCCGCCACACTCTCCTCCGCCGCAGTCAGCTCCGCAGCCTTTGTGCGCTGTTGCGCCTGGTAGTGTTCGGGCGCTGTTAAAATAATGTTGGTGGGTGGGTGGGTGTGGGTGTGGGTGTGAGAAGGAGGCGGAGGCCGAGGCGGAGGTGGAGGTGGAGGTGGAGGTGGAGGCTGCACCTGCAGGCGCGCGAGCTCCACCTCGAGTCGTGATGCCTCGGAGCGCAGCGGCGCGGCCTGTTGCGGCGCGTGAGCATGGACGAGCAACACACGCATGCGGCGAATTGCCGCATGCTTGGGGTAATGCCAGGCATAAGGTTGCACTCTACATGCGTGCTGCAGCGCATGCCACATATGCATATGCCTGCTGCAGCGCCTCTGCGTGGAGGAGCTGTGCGCCCGTCCAGTCGTAGAGGGGGCCGCATGCCTTGCTCGCCTTGTGCACCGCCGTGCGGCTGGCGCGCGGCAGGGCGCGGCGCACCGCCTCGCAGGCCTCGGTGCTGAGCTGCGCGGCGGAGAAGGCCTGGCAAGGAGATGGAAGGTGAGGAGGTGGCGGGTGGCGGGTAGCAGCGGGAGGGGTAGCAGCGGGAGGGGAGGGGGGGGTGGATAGGGGACCGGGCCGCGGACGAACCGCCTGTCTATTAGCTAGGCCTGCACTCGCGCCGAGAAGTTCTTGCGCAGCACGCCCCGCACAGCTTCCCACGTGCCGCGCGCCCCGTCGCCGCCACCGCCGTTGCTGACGCGGCGCGCTGCTGCTGCGAGGCGCGGCACCGACGGCGGCGCGGGCGGCGAGGCGGCTGCGCTGCCTCCTGTCTTGCTCGCGCCTCCTCTCGCCTTGGCCGCGGCCGTGGCGGGCGTAACGATGGTGGCGCTGGCGGTGCCAGCGGCGGTGCCAGCGGCGGCGGCGGTGGCGGCGGCGACACCGGCGATACTCGCGGTGGGCGCGTCGGGAGTGTCGCTGCACTGCAGTAGCTCGAAGACCGCCTACGATATGTGATGTGAGGTGAGGCTCAGGGCTCGGGCTCGGGCTCGGGCTCGGGCTTGGGCTCAGGCTCGGGCTCAGGCTCGGGCTCGGGCTCGGGCTCGCTCGGAAGCCGCCTGCATTGTGGACTGCACCGCCGCGGGTGGCTGGGGCAATTGACGCAGTTCCTCCAAGGCTTCTTTGGAGATGGAGCACACCTGCATTCGTGGGCTGCAGTCTGGATGCACGGGGTTGCAGCCTGGGCACACGGGATTGCAGCCTAGGAGCACGGGTTGCAGCCTGGCCTCCTAGGAGGTGGAGCAGACCGCCGCTCTCGCCGCCGCCACGCTGCGCTCTGATGCCGCGAGCAAGTCGCCCACGCGCGCGCTCTGCGCCGCGACCGCCGCCTCGGCGGCCGCCAGCCGCGCCGCCGCCTCTCTGGCCGCTGCCGCCATGCGCTCTGCCTCGCGGCGGCGCGCCTCCATCGCTCTCTGGCGCTGCAGCAGGCACGCGCGCAGCGCTGTGACCTCCACCTGCCGCGCCTCGTGCTCCACCTCTTCCGCACTCTTGGCGGGCGGCGACGGCGGCCTCGGCGGCGGCGGCGCGTTCTCGCGCAAGAAGTGGAGCAGGCGCGGCAGTGAGCGCGCCATGATCTCATCGGGCGGCCACCGCAGCGGGTTGAGTTGCCAGTGCAGCGCTTCGAGCGTGCGGCACTCCCCTAGGCCGCAAGGCAGCTGCGTGAGGCTGTTGTGGCCGACGTGCAGCGTGCGCAGCGAGGCGAGCTGGGACACCTCGGCGGGGAGCGAGGGCAGGCGGTTGGCCTGCAGCGCGAGGCTGGTGAGGCAGCGCAGCGAGCAGATGTCGGCGGGCAGGCTGAGCAGCTTGTTGTCGGCGAGGGAGAGCGTCTCGAGCAGCGGCGTGCCGCGCAGGGGCTCGTCGCCCTGCGCGTGCGCGATGAGGTTGGAGCTGAGATCGAGATCTCGCAGCGCCGCTAGCCCCGCGATGCCGGCGGGTATGTACTTGAGCCGATTATGCGCAAGGCGCAGCACGCGGAGTGCGGGCAGCCTGTTGGCGCACAGCTCGGCGGAGGTCTCTATCCCGTCGAGCATGTTGTGGCTCAGGTCGAGCGAGGTGAGCGACGGCAACAGCGCGGCCTATGGCACGGAGTATGTGAGTGGGCCAGTAAGGGGTAGGTCAAGTAGTCGTAGCTCGAGGTGCCGCTCTACTTACTGACTGACCTCGGGCAGCTCCGAAAAGCCGTTGTGGCTCAAGTCAAGCGTGCGCAGCCCGATCAACGGCTGCAGTAGCCGACGGTGGACCTGCACATGCACACATGCACATGCACATGCACATGCACATGCACATGCACATGCACATGCACATGCACATGCACATGCACATGCACATGCACATGCACATGCACATGCGCATGCACGGGCGCATGCACATGCACAGGCACAGGCGCATGCACATGCACAGGCACAGGCACGTGCACGTGCACAGGCATACGCACGTGTGACGTGTGGCCCAGTGGGCGGGGTGGCGGTGTACCTGCACCAAGCAGTTGGCATGCAGGTCCAGCTCGAAGATATCGACCGCGTGGCCTTTGAGCAGGCCGACGTCGAGCACCTCTGGGGTGAGCACGGTGAGGCCACGCTCTGAGAGGTCGACGATGCCCGAGGGGGCGAAGGTCTGGATGTGCCGCTGGATCGAGTCGAGACCCGCAGCACTGAGTCCGCCCCTCCCCCTGAGCAGTCGGTGGCTCGGCGAGATGGCGCGCTCCTCCTCCTCCACCGTCTCCACCTCGTCCTCCTTGCTCGGCGCCGCCCTGTCAGGCCTGACACCTAGCATGTGGGAGGCGAACCACTCCGCGGTTCCTGGCTTCGGCTCCTCGCTGTCGTGCAGCGACGGGGGGGGCGGTGCGATGAGAGTGACATGCCCCACGTCGCCGCGCGCGCCACGACCCGCCGGTGCGGCCTCCGGCGGCGCGGCCTCCGTCGGAGTGGCCACTGCCGGCGCGGCCTCCGCCGGAGCGCCAGAGACAGGAGCGGCTGTGTCGGCTAATATCGAAGGCTGCATCGGCTCGCCGCGCACGCCGCGCTCACCCAATTCTCGGGACGCCACTATCTGGAGTCCCTGCAGCTGTTTCAGCCGCTCCAGGCCCGCCTGGACCACAGCCCTATCCATCGTCTGGGCCGTCAGTACACTAGGAGAGCCGTCAGTGTACTGCTCCTCCACGAAGCCTGAGCCGATGAGCAGCTCGTGCACACCAGCGGTGGCGAGCAGTGCCTTGATCTTGTCGTTCGATGTTCGTAGCTTGCGGTGCGAGGGCTTCTCGGGGTCGGCGAGGAGGTTTTCAAATATCTTCATGAGCACGGCAACAGAGGCGAACGAGCCCAGCTCGGCGCTGCCGTGCGCCCAGTTCGGGGCGTCGCTCGCCTCGCACAGCAACTCCAGGCCTTCCTTCTGCTTGGCCGTCAGTGCCATCTTTTCCTCAGGCCATGAACCAGTTGCCAAACGCGGGCTTCTCGTGCCATATATGACGGCGACCGCCAGGCGAGCCTACCGCAACTTCAAAGCTTGCGCGCACGCATGCAGGCGCGGGGGGGGGGGGGGGGGGTATACGGTAAAAAAATCCCGTTCTGCTTTATTTGAGGTACACTTCTTTTCCCCTTCTGATCGACCCCTCGCCACTCGCCACTACACGTAGCTCGGCAACCGGTAGGCCGGTGCCCGCTCTGATTGCGATGTCCCTGGCTGCGGCCCGCTTGCCGCTGCGAGCCTCCGATTGGCAGCCCCAGACCTCGTGGCCGATTAGGCTGCCGATGAGCAGCGCGCCGCCGATGATCGTCCACCTTGACGGCGCCTCGCCTATGCCAACGTACACCCATACCGGCCCAAGGATGGCCTCCAGCGGGTGGACCAGCCCGACCTCTGCAGACGAGGCGTAGCGCGGGGCGATGACGGTGGCAGCATACACGATGGAGATTAGGGTGCTGTCGGCGAAGGCGATGCCGACGAAGCGGGTCGACACCGCACCCATGGACGCTCTGCCAGCCGCTGCCTGCCAGGCGAGGCTGACCAGCACGACGAGAGCCGAGCCGAGCACCACGGATAGGAGCATTGCGGCCTGGCACGGGGGCACCAATGGTGGACTCATGGTGGACGGAAACGGCCCTACTAGGGTGGGAGGGCAGGTGGGTGGGTGGTGGGTATGGGGTGGGTAGCTAAGCTCAGCACTGACCAGGAGGTAAGGGGTCGGGGCTCACCTCAGGGCACTTCTTCTTCGCGCTGGCGCTCACGACGATCATGGCACCAAGAGCCGCACCCGCTGAGGCACCACATAGATCGCCTTGGGTGGTGGGCTCGACCGAGGAGGCGTCACTCGCACTCTGGCCCGTCTGATTCTGCGCCTCCTGCTCGAGCGAGGGCACGATCTCCGGCATGAAGACCACGCAGATTGCGCATGTGACTAGAAGGAGAGCTACCAGCGTTCGGGCCGGCACCGCTTGGCCGAGGACGAGTCGGGCAATGAATGCCGCCCATAATGGGTTGAGGCCGAAGAAGAGCAGTGCGCGTGCTGCTTTCGTGTACACGAACGCCAAGTTGAGCGAGATGGAGATGCAAACCTGGCACAGCGCGCCCACGACGATGTGTCGCCAGCCTGAGGTGCTCGTGCGCTTGAGCCTTTGCACCAGCTGGCGTAAGCCGCCGTAGTGCCACACGCTGAAGCCGGATATCAGCGGGACGGTCAGCACATACTTCCAGAAGATCGACTGCAGATTCTGGTCGACGGTGCTTCCCCCGTCGAGCTGCATCAGCCGAACAAGAAGCGAGTCCGGTGTGATGGCGAGCACGCCAAAGAGCATGATTAGCAGGCCACGGTCACGGTCGCGCATGTTGAGTGGCCGTGCAGGCACGCGTGTCGTGGCATGTGGCAAATCGGGCTCCATGGCCGTGGGATGCCTCAACGCGTCGTGGTGGGAAAGCAAGTTCGCAGGCTTAGAGATGCATATTCCTATGCATATCAGATGTGGGGAGGCTAGACACGGGCACACGGCAACTCGCAAGCAAGTTTCGGGAGGGAGCGGATCAGTCAGGGTAATGCACACACTTCCATCGTGTCGCGGCGTGGGGTTCGGCAACGAACGAACGTCGAGGGCACCATTTCAACTTGAAGAGTGGACGAGTGCTACGCTCGAACGCTCGTAACGCCCTCTTCCCCCTAGGAAAAAGGCGGCTACAACAGGCAACTATCTTAGAACGCCCCAATGGCAAGATAAGATAAGATACGATTGTTGGGTTCCACGACGCTACACGACTCGCGACGCTACATACACAATTCCGTCCGCGATGCCTGGCTGCGTGGCTGGCCCCTCACTCACACGTCACACCCAGACACAAAGGCACGGTGTACGGCGATGATGATACGCCCCTATAAGCCTAGGGACTCGGCCCGGTCGGCGCTGCTGACTGCAGTACGTGACCGACGATCCGGGCCTTGCCGTGCACCCCCGAAGGGTACTACACGGCCCTGCGGCCCCTCCGTGACTGACTGACTGCGTGACCGGGCGCGGCGAAATATACGCGTGGGGCGCACGAGGACGTTGACGCAAAGATCGACGAAGAATTCCGACTGCAAGTACATGTAGCCCATGTCAAAGTCCGTCGCGTCGCCGACCGGTAGGGTAGAGGTTGTCGGGAGCACAGCAACCGACTCACTCGGTGGACTAGCCACCTCCTCCATGCGCATGCATGGGCGCATCCCTACCGGCCGGCCCTTCGCCGCGCGCTCGCGGCGGAAGTTCCCGCTCGTTTCTTCTTCTTGTGCTTATCTTATCGTTTCTATCCAAAGGCAACTATCTATCTATCTATCTAACTCAAACCGACGCGCCTCGCGCTTTTTTTTCTCCTCTCACGAGGACTTGTCTGTCTGACTTGCCTTTTTGCGCCGCGCCGTCTCCGAGCATGAGCGACCGCGCGGTTCGGGTGCACTTGCAGCCACCCGGTCCGCTCGCTTCGCTCCCGTCTGCAGAGGAATTCGCCGCCCAGGTCGTTGCATGCCTACGATCTGAGCAGCACTGCTATAACCCGGTCGTCATCCACAATGGAGGAGGGGCAGCACTTGTGGAGTTCCTTGCGCCGTCAAAGCATGTGCCACAACTGCTCAAACGGCTGTGGTCCCTCGGCGTCACCCGTCCCAACTGTCCTTACGAATCTCGCCTCTCCATGCAGAACGTGCTGGCCTCCGTGCCGCCCCTGCGCGCGGGTGAGAATTCCCGCCTGCTTTCTCGTCGAGCCTGCTCTCTGTTCGATGGGACGGCGCGCAACTACTCGTCGCGCGACCGCTCGAGCATCGACGAAATCCTGAGCAACGTCGACGCGGAGTCGCACCTGACGTTCGATTTCCTGGCTCTGACGATCTGCGCAGCTATGATCGCCGGCGTTGGCCTTGTCACTGACGCACCTGTTATCGTCGTCAGCTCAATGCTGATCTCGCCGCTCATGAAACCCATCATGTGCACGGCGCTCGGTCTTGCAATGGGCGATTGGAGCGCGGCGTGGCACGGCTTTCGCAACGAGGCCATCGGTTCCGCGCTCGCGTTCGCTGTCGGGCTGCTCGCTGGTTGCGTGCTCGGACCGATAATCATCAGTACCCACTTTGGCGGCGAGTGGGTGCTGCACTCCAACGAGATCGAATCGCGGGGCGATCCAGTCGCGCTGATCGCCGGCGCGATCCTTGCTGCGCCGAGCGGCGTCGCCGTAGCGCTATGCGTTACAGGCGGCGCATCCGCCGCACTCGTCGGTGTTGCCATCAGCGCGTCGCTTCTCCCCCCGCTGGTCAACTCCGGTATTTGCTTGACGCTTGCGCTCGCGTCAAAGCTGCTTTGGCACCACCCATTGCAGACCACCACAGAGTCCGCCGATCCCGCCGTCTTCTTCCGATACGCGGCGGTCTCAATAGGCCTGTACTTCTTGAATCTGTTCACCGTGATCCTCTTCAGCGTCCTCACGTTCCGCTGGAAGAAAGTGAGCACCCATGCGATCGACTATCGTGCTGATGTGTGGCTCCCGCAAGACAGCTCCACGCGCAATGCGCAGCATCACTCACAGGCTCCTGCTGCCGCGTTGCCAACATCCTCCGAAAGCGACCGCAAGTCGGAACGTACGATACTCGGAGCAAACTCAACGACGGAGACAGACAAGCCGTTGGGTTACGGCACTGTTGGGAGCACGGGCAGGTAGCGTCGCGAACCTGACTAAATCGGGCGTGTAGGTACATAGTCGATATCGTTGAGTAAAGCCTGAAGCCCGATACATAAAGTTAGAGAGAGCACCTCCCGTCCGCGTCCCACCGTCGGGCGGCGTCGCCCAGCTTTACTCATTACGGTAAAGTACTGTTTACACACACCGCTCTTTCCTCTTACCACATACCACTTACGGTACCGTACGTACTCTGTAGACTCTGCACTCTCCGTTGAGATCGCAGATCGGTCGTCCGCGCTCGTCTGGTTGCGCCGCGCGTACCGCTAAGGGGTAGTGGAGGTACCGCGCGCCGTCGTACTCGACCGTACTCCCTTGTTAACTACCATTTTATTACCCGTCTACAGCCCCTGGCTTCAGACTTAAGCCAGGGGCTGAGGGAGGCTGATAACCAGGGGCGTAGACCGTCGTACGGAGCTCGCAAATTAACCCATACACCGTAGTAGTAGCAAATTAACCCATACACCCTACCACACAGCTTAGTCGAAGCCCCGCCGAGCTCTCTTACTGAAGCTACTACCGCCTGCTGACCGGGACTGGCTCGAGCTCCTCCTCCGACTCCTCGGTGTGGCTGCCCGGCCGCTTGAGGTACTCGCCCTCGGGGCCCTCCACGCGCGGCGGCGCCTGTTGGTAGAGCGAGCCGCCGACGAGGCAGAGCGCGAGGCTGAAGATGCCCGAGACGGAGGCGTGCTTGTCCCAGATGAGTACATTGACCTGCGCGTGCAAAGGCCGCGGCGTCGGCGCCTTTGGCCGGGTCTCACGGCCGCACCGCAGCCCCCAATCAGGGCCCAAGCGGCCGAGCGGCGCGTCCCGAGGGCGTCGCGCAGCTGGGCGGCCTGGAGAGCTGGCCCGTAGAGCCGGCCTGAAGGAGGCCAAGGCTGGTGCGCTGTGGCATCGGCTAGGGCGGCGCCGCCGATGCGATGCGCTCTCGACACGGCTGGCGTGCCGTGACGGTGAGCATCTTGTTCATGACGCCGACGACGGTGTACGAGGTGGCGGTGACGAGGCTCTGGCAGAGGAAGCCCGCCCAACTGATGCAGATGCCCACCACGCATGAGACGAGCAGCCAGAAGAGCGCGGCGTTGGTGAGCTGGATGCTCTGCAGCCGCGCCTGGCTAGAGTTAGGGCTAGGGCTAGGGCTGGGGTTGAGGTTCGGGTTGGGGTTGGGGTTGGGCTTGGGGTTCAGGGTTCGGGTTCGGGTCGGGGTCAGGCTTCGGGTTCGGGTTCGGGTTCGGGTTAGGCGCCTGGCTCAGCTCGCCCGCCATCATGCCGACAAGCATCGCGGGCAGCACCGAGAGCGTGTTCGTGTAGAGCACGGGCGTCCACAGGCTCTTGAGCGCCAGGCCCGAGACGAGGAACTTGCCGTAAGTGAGCTGGAAGATGAGCACCGTCCACCAGATCATCACCCAGTAGTAGGCGACCCAGCCCGAGTTCTGGAACTCCTTGTCGTTGAGGATGTACCCCACCGCGCCCCCCGTGATCAGCAGCAGCGACGCGACCGAGCGTAGGCTGGGGCACGCGCGGCCGTAGAAGATGTAGTCAAAGCCGGCGACGACAATGGGGCAGCACGAGCGGAAGACGATGACAGTCTCGACGTTGGCAGTCTGGAGCACCTTCATGTTCGTCCACGTGCCGAGCGAGAAGGCGAGCACGTACAGCACGAAGTACTTGACCTTGCTCCACTCGAAGTCATCCTGCGGTGTGAGCGTGCTGGCGTCGGCGACCTGTGGGCAGGCGCAAGAGCGCCGCCGCGCCCTCGCCTCGGCGCCGGAGCGGCGAGGGCGCTCCTTTCGGGTCCAAAGAGCCGCCCTGAGCAGGCAGTTGTGCCTCTGGTTCGGTGGGTGGCCGCACGGGTGGCTGCAGCGAGGGCACTATGGGGCCACGCTGCCGGACCATCTCGAGGATGCCGAGGAGCTTGCAAGTGTACACGAAGGTCGAGGCCGATGTGAACTGGCACACGGTCAGCAGCGCAGGAACCGGCAGGTGCACCACCGCCAGCTTGTTCACGATCAGCATCGAGCCCGAGCAGATGCAATAGAAGACCACGGCGGCAGTGATAGACGCCTGTGAGGCTGCCGGCTGATCTCTTTGGATGACATCTCTCATCCTGCCCGTGGCGGCGTGTGAAGTCGAGCTAAGCCCGCCGCCTGCGGCCGTCTTGGCAGGCTGCAGCCGTCGGCAAGCGCCTTGTGGACAGGGCGTCTCGGTGTGCGCACCCGCGGCGAGAGGCTTTTGGATGGCTGCCTTGGCT
>Ga0209302_10002117_pt1 | contig 11617 bp, 6 predicted proteins | sample ArcOceMetagenome_2_FD_187445 | JGI IMG/M metagenome (GOLD analysis project Ga0209302, IMG submission 187445) | Marine eukaryotic phytoplankton communities from Arctic Ocean - Arctic Ocean ARC135M Metagenome (SPAdes) (version 2) | ecosystem: Environmental > Aquatic > Marine > Oceanic | place... | reverse complement strand
CAGTGTCATCACAAGAAGATTCAATACCTAGAATATAACAATTTTTTTCTATCACGAGATTAGGGCATATTTATTGGTTGTAAAATTATAACTTTATAAGCGTATCAAAAAATTAAGAAAAATAATAGTTCGTTTACTTGCAATACTTATGTTGCTAGTCTTGCTGATGGTGGTTGTTTTTTCTTTGCCAAGTGTACAAACAAAACTAGCCGGTAGACTTACCGATTATCTAAATCAAACCTATGATACAAGCATAACCATTGATAGATTAGGACTTAATTGGCAAGGGGGTATAGATCTTCGAGATATATACATTGAAGACCACCATCAAGATACATTAATTTATGCCCGGCAACTACAAACCAATATTTTAAGTTTTTCTAACCTTCTCAAAACAGAGCTAACTTTAGGGTATGTTAAATTTTCTGACACAAAACTTTTTATAAAAACCTATAAAAATGAAGCCAGGGACAACATGTCTGTCTTCTCAGAAAAATTTAACTCTAAAACAAAAGGCGCTCGTATCTTTAAACTCACCGCAGACCAAGTTTTTGTTAAAAGCAGTGCAATTAAAATTATAGACCAGAACCTATCAACACCTTTGTTGTTTGACCTTACAAGTGTAAAGGCTGCTGCTCGAGATTTTAAAATACTAGGTCCAGATGTGTTTACTAACATAAGCTCTTTGGGTTTGTCTAGTAAAAGAGGTTTTGAGATTACAGGGCTTAGCTCTCAATTCTCTTACACTACAGAGCAAATGACCTTAAAAAACATGAAGCTTGAAACCTCTCAAAGCACGATATATGGAGATGTTGTAATGAATTATAGCGCCAACGGCTATTCAGACTTTGTTGATACAGTTGTTTTTAATGCAAGTTTTTCCCCCTCTAGTATAGCAACCAATGATCTTAATGGCTTTTATAATGAGTTTGGAACCAATCAAACCATTGGCTTTAAAGGGGATTTTAAAGGCGTCCTGAATGACTTCTCTTTTACCAAAGCTGCTATTACCACTAGTAATACCAAAGTGGCGGGTGATTATTATTTTAAAGATATTTTAAAGGGCGCCGCTGCATTTAATATAAACCTTAGGCGTCATGATATAACAACGAGTTACTATGATTTACGTCGTGTTTTACCAAATATTCTTGGCAAGGTATTGCCACAACAACTTAGTAGATTAGGTGTTTTTGATTACGACGGAACTTCACAAATTAATAGCAATACATTTACTACACAAGCAAATTTTTTAAGTGATATTGGAGTTGCCAAAGCTAGTGTATCTATTGATAATTACAGAGATGTTGCCCTTGCAAGCTATAAGGGAAACATCACTTTGTCTTCTTTTGATATGGGCACATTAACTAAGGAGCCCTCTCTGGGAGAGGTGTCTGCTAATTTGCGTATTGATGGTCGTGGTTTCACCCAAAAAACAGTGGATACTGGTTTAAGTGGCCTTATATCTTCTTTTTCTTTTCAGGGCTATGATTATAAAAACATTACCCTGCAAGGAGCATTAAAAGACCCTGTTTTTAACGGTGATTTATCTATAGATGACCCTAACTTGCAATTAGATTTTAAAGGGCTTGTAGATGTTTCAGAATCCTTTAATCAGTATGATTTTCAGGCAGATGTTCGCTTTGCTGAATTAAATCAACTTAAACTTGTTACAAGAGATAGTATTTCTGTTTTTGCAGGTAAAGTAGTGGTAGATATGGATGGAACAAACATTGATGATGTTGTGGGTTCTTTTTCTTTTCAGCAGACATTTTACCAAAACCAAGACGATGATTTTTATTTTGATGATTTTAAAATAGCATCTTCTTTTGAGCAGCAAAAGCGCATCATTAATATTAACTCGCCAGATATATGTAACGGTACAATTTCTGGGAATTTTTTAATAAAAGATATCTCAAATTTATTTAGAAATGGATTGGGTAGTATGTATGCAAATTATATACCTCGCGAGGTGACCACAAATCAATACATAGATTATGACCTATCTGTTTATAGTAAAATTGTAGAGGTCTTTGTGCCAGAATTACAAGTGGGTGAGAATTCAAGATTACGAGGTTCTGTCTCATCAGATGAATCTAAATTTCAGCTTGATTTTAAATCTCCAGAGTTGCTTTTACTTAACAATTACCTAGGTGAAGTGAATGTTCAGGTAGATAATGATAACCCGTTGTATAACACATATATAAGTGTAGATTCTGTACACACAGGTGTGTATGATTTGAAAGATTTCAGCTTGATTAATAAAACCTACAATGACACGCTGTATGTGCAGTCTGTGTTTAAAGGAGGGAGTAAAAAAGAAGACCTTTTTGATCTGTCTTTATACTATACAATCAATCCCCAAGGGAACTCTGTAGTAGGAATAAAAAAGTCTGAAATATCATACAAAGACAATCTGTGGTATCTCAATAAAGACAATAATAAAAAAAATAAAGTAGTCTTTGATGATCGTTTTACTGCTATCGCTATAGACTCCCTTCAACTCAATTACAAACAAGAGCAAATTGCATTTGCGGGTGTTATTAGAGACTCAACATACAAAAACCTTAAGATTCGTTTTAAAGATGTAAATATTGGTAATATTATTCCTCCTGTTGATAGTCTTCAGTTATATGGTCGTACAAACGGTAGTCTTTCTTTTTTATATGAGAACGGAGCCTACTTTCCTACTAGTAATGTATCTATAGATGATATTGTTATAAATAAAATAGGTTTTGGAGACCTCACTCTAGATATCGATGGAAATCAAGATCTCACAAAGTACCGCATCTCTAGCTCGCTTACCAACAAGGATGTTCGCTCTTTTAATGCCCTAGGTACTATTGATTTTGCTCCTAAAACTTCTCAGCTAGATTTAGACCTTAGGTTAAATGAGTTTAATCTAGAGGCCTTGAATCCTTTTGGAGCTAATGTAATCACAGATATACGCGGTGAGGCTTCAGGAGCTCTACAAGTTATGGGCAATTATAAATCTCCAAAAATACTAGGTATCATTAATTTAAAAAATAGCGGATTAAAGGTTCCGTATCTTAATACAGATTTTGATATAGCAAACAGTACTCAAATGATTGTCTCAGATGATACTCTTAGCATTATAGCTACAGGCATTACAGACACAAAATACAATACCAAGGGAATTTTTTCGGGTATTGCAACACATGATAATTATAGAGATTGGAATTTAAATTTACAAATTGAAGCGCCAAAGCGGTTGCTAGTTTTGGATACCCCACCTGATGATGATGAGTTGTATTATGGAACCTCTTTCATCAGTGGAAATGCAGAGATTAAAGGTCCTATTGAAGCCTTGGACATAAAGGTATTTGCCGCTACTCAAGAGGGAACAACATTTAAAATTCCTCTTAGTGATACTGAGGCTATTGGTGATGATAGTTTTATTAAATTTCTATCTCCCCAAGAGAAACGCAATCGTATTAACGGTGGGCAAGTTGTTAAAAAAGAAATCAAAGGGCTTTCTGTAGATTTTGATCTAGATATCAATGAAAATGCAGAGGTTGAAGTAGTGATAGATAAGGTTAACAACTCTACCCTTAAGGGCCGTGGAGCTGGAACATTGTTAATACGTCTAGACACAAAGGGTAAGTTTAATATGTGGGGTGAGTTTACAGTGATTGAGGGCTTGTATGATTTTAGATACGGTGGTATTATCCAAAAAAAGATAGCCGTGATCCCTGGCGGAAACATTAACTGGGATGGAGAACCAGACAGAGCTAGATTAAGCATTAGTGCAAAATACGCTACAGATGCAAACCCAGCTGTACTGCTTGACAACCCTTCTTTTAACAGGAAGATACCCGTGGATGTTTTGGTAGATTTAACCGGAGAAATCATACAACCAGAATTAAATTTTAGTATAGATTTTCCTAGAACCAGCTCAACGGTAAAAAGTGAATTAGAGTTTAAATTGCAAAGCAAAGAAGAGATAGAGAAACAGGCCATCTTTTTATTAACTACAGGTAGTTTTGTAAATGAAGGTATGGGAGGTGCAAATTTTGCAGGAACTCTAGCAGATAGAGTTAGTAATTTAGTAAACGGTTTATTTGCTGATGAAGAGGGTAAATTTAATGTAGGTCTTGATTACTCTCAAGGAAATAGAACACCCAATCAGCAAACCGCAGACCGCGTTGGTATTTCTCTACAAAGTAAAATTAATGAACGTATTTTAATTAATGGTAAGGTAGGTATTCCTGTTGGTGGTGCCAACGAGACCGCAATTGCTGGAGATATTGAGGTGCAGTGGCTAATCAATGATGATGGTACCCTTAGAATGAATTTCTTTAACCGTCAAGCAGATATACAATTTATTGGTGAAGACCAAATTTTTGAACAAGGCCTGGGGATGTCCTACAATGTAGATTTTAATACCCTAAGTGAGCTCATAGAAAAATTATTTAATAAAAAGCTGACCCTAGAGGGTGAGGGCTTAGATACTCCTTTTGTGCCTGATGACACAAGTTTTCCAGCTAATTTTAATGAAGATAAAAAAAGGAAATAAGCTTTTTTATAAACTAGCAATCATCGAGATTTCTACATTTACAAACTTGGGCAGATTTGCAACCTCTACCGTTTCTCTAGCTGGAGCTGTTGCCTCATTAAAATAAGTAGCATATACCTGGTTAATAGCAGCAAAGTTATGCATGTCACTCACAAAAATACTTGCCTTTATTACGTGCTCAAAATTCATGCCTGCCGCCTGTAAAACCGCTCTAAGATTTTCCATTACAAGGGTTGTCTCTGCTGTTATATCTTCTATTTCTAGCTTACCTGTTGCTGGGTTAATTGCTATTTGACCTGAGGTGTAGAGCATGTTTCCAAATTGTATGGCTTGGCTATAGGGGCCAATAGGGGCAGGAGCTTTATCTGTGTGGATTATTTTTTTCATAATTTTTGTTTTGTGACTTAATGGCCTCACACGATGTTATAGTTGTCTGTCTGATTCTCTTCGTTTATCGTATTTAATGTCACTAAGAATACTAGATTTAATACCAATAAAAAAGTACCATGAGGTATTAACAGAGCCAATAGGGGTCCAGTTAAAGCTCATTTTCCAACTTTCTAAATCGCGTTGAAATCTAAACTGTGTGGTGGTGATACCTTTGTTTTTAAAGTCATACCCTGAAGACATACCAACCTTCCAACGTGGGCTTAATTCTAGATTAGAGCTAAACATCAATGATTGTGATGAAATCTCATTTTGCCGTTTTTGATTTCCGTAGGTAATGGTATATGCCATGCGTAAATCCCAAGGTATGGTGAAGTTGTACCAATCTTCATTTGTTACTGCTTTTTGCTCCTCATTGTCATCGTCTTCAAAGGTGTTGTTTCCAAATCTTGTGGTATTGTCTCCAAAAAGATCGTCTTGACGCCCTCCGTTTCTAAAGGTTTGATCATCACTGTCTTTGTCACTCTTTTTTTCTTTAAAATCTTTGCTAGAAAAAGAGTAGTTAAGGCTAATATTACCTCTAGTTAGTCTAAACAAACTACCACCGTTATTTAAATTAAAAACATCAATGCGTTGGTTGTTGTTATTAAGGGCGTAAGGATCCAAAGATCCGCTAAAATTAACATCAAGTTTAGGTATAATAGGAATAGAACCAGAAACATTAACAGCGCTCCATTGCAGGGAGTCTCCAGCAACATTATAAGCGGTACCAAAATTTAAATTATTAAGTAGTATTCTTTTCTTTGGTTTTTGGGCTAAGGTATCTGGATCCCGAACCTTGGCCTCTAGAGTGTTGCTTAGACTAATACCTACATTGCTTGAAAATCGTTGGCCAGGAGCTCCAAAGAGTGTGTTCTCAAACCTAGAGTACTGGACTATTTCTTCGTTTATTTCTGGATCTGCGGTAACAGGCACAACGTATTGATCATAGTACTGTTCAAAGCCAGGGTTGATGTTGTAGGATACAGATGGCCTTACCACATGTCTTATTTTTTGTATTCTACTATCCTTGTCGCCAACATTAAAAGTACCGTAGAGTGTAGTTCCTAGACTCATATTAAAATTATAGGTTCTAAAACTGTCAAAACCACTTACGGTATCTCTAGCAACACCTCCATTACCTTGGTTTAAGCTTTCATCATACCTCTGATTAAAGGTAGTGAAGCTCCAAGTTTCTGTATATGTTGTACTTGCAGAGGCGCTCAGGTGGTCTAGAATTTTAAAGTTTGTGCTCAGGGGTATTCTGTGTTGCACTCCAATAAGTGCGTTGTCAAACATTTCAGACTTTAAAAACAAGGAGTCTGTGGTTTGTATTCTGTTTTGAGCCGTCACATCATATTGAAAATTGATGTTCTGAATAATTCCTTTTTTTCTACCGTTTTTGGGTGCAAATGGAAATACCCTAGCCATGTTTGCATTAAGATTTGGCAAGGAAAGATTGATCTTTTCGGTTTGTGTACTTTGTTGCAGATTAAGTGCTACAGAGGTGTTTATCTGCGGTTCTCCTTCAAAGGTTTTCGAGTAACTCACAGAGGAGTTTAATGTGTTTACAAGTGCACTTGAATTGTTGTACTGGTTAATAGATTGCTGAAAATAACGACTACTACCAAAATTTACAGATGCATTAAACCGAGAGCTTGGACTAGATTTTTGATCTTGTGAATGATTCCACTGTATGTTGTAAGAAGAGCTTTGACTATAGTCAGGGAAGCCTCGTTCGCTATTAATTAAGCTTTCAAACCTCATATTTATATTTCCTCGAAACTTATATTTTAATGCATAACTCGATTCTGCCCTAAGACCAAAACTACCGTTGGTGTAATAATCTCCAAGAAGAGTGAGATCCACATAGTCTGAAAGCGTTAAGTAATACCCACCATTTTGAAAGAAAAAACCACGATTGTTGTTGTCTCCAATAGTTGGTATGATAAATCCAGATTGTCTGTCCTCACTTAATGGTAAAAATGCGAATGGAAGCCCAATAGGGGTAGGTACATCTGCAATATACATGTTTGTAACCCCTGTTATAATTTTCTTTTTTGGCACAAACTTGGCCCTTCTGGTGTAAAAATAGTACTCTGGATTGTCTATGTTTTTAGAGGTTGTGAACTTAACGTTGCTAAGATATACCACAGAGTCATTTACTTTTTTTGTTGTTTTAGCGATGTATCTAAAACTTTGCTCTTCTCCTCTTGAGTTGTGCACAAGTGCTTTCTCTGAGTTGTAATTATATTTTATAGAATCTGGCTCAACTACATTGGCACCTTGTTTAAAGATTGGACGCTGTGTATAGGTGCCTGCGCTGTCAATTCCTTTTGCGTATACTTCATTGGTGTTGTAATCAAGTACGATAAGTCCTGCGTCTATACGTACATCCCCATAAATTATATAGGCTTTATCATACATATACACCTTGTTTGCTTTTTTGTCTAGGTATACATATTGCTCTCCAAAGTAATCTACAATATCTGTAAATACCTCTTTGGGAGGTTTTATGGTGTCTGTTTGGAGGGTGTCTGTGGCGCGTTCATTGATTTGCTCAATAACAGGTTTAGCATTTGTTAGGCTATCCTTTTGCTGTTGCTCACCGGCTTCAACCAAGGGGATATTTGGCGTGTCTTTTGGAGGGATTTCTTGGCCAAATACAAGCCCACTACAGCATATAAATACTGTGAATAAAATAATTAATAAATGCTGTTTATATGGCACTCCTTGCAGGTATTATTTTGTATTTTGGCTTAGATTTTGATTCATCAAAATTAAGCATATTTTTTTGGCAACTCTGAAAAAAAACAAATTTTAAAAATCAGCGTTTATACCTATATGAAAACCAAATTAGCATCCCTTATTATATTGCTGCTTGCAGGCGCTTTATTTGCTTCCTTTTCTGTAATCAAAAATGATACCCAAAAACCCTTTGTTGTTGTTTTGGATGCTGGTCATGGCGGTAAAGACTCAGGAAACATAGGTAATGGATTTGTTGAAAAAGACATTGTACTAGATGTTACACTCCAAATTGGTAAGATTTTAGAAAAAGTTCCAGGTATCAAAGTAGTGTATACTAGAAAAACAGATGTATTAATTGATTTGTATAGAAGAGGACCCATTGCAAATGAAGTTGATGCAGACATATTTGTGTCTATACATTGTGATGCGTTTACCAATCAAGCATATGGCGTTGGTACATTTGTTATGGGGGTTGACAAATCTGGGAAGAATTTAAATACAGCAAAAAAAGAGAATGAAGTAATTTTTCTTGAAGACAATTATGAAGAACGATACGCCGGGTTTGACCCAAACCGTCCAGAATCATTAATTGGTCTCACGCTCATGCAGGAAGAGTATTTAGATCAAAGTATCACTCTTGCCGGTTTGATACAATCTAATATTGTTACTAATTTAAAAAGAAAAGATAGAAGCGTTAGATCTGCACCTTTTTGGGTTTTGCACAGCTCATACATGCCCAGTGTTTTAGTTGAGCTAGGTTTTTTGACAAATAAAAAAGAAGGCCCATACGTGAATTCAAAAAAGGGGAGAAGAGAGTTGGCCACACAAGTTGCTAATGGTATTTTAATGTATAAACAAAATATTGCACTTGGAACCAGTAATGCCCAAAACCCTGTCATCACTCAAGATGAGGTAGATGCAGCTATTAAAGTTTCTCAGGAAAAAATATATGACGATATTATTTTTAAAGTACAGTTGGCTGCAGGGTCAAAAAAAATAGCAACCAAAGCCTATAACTTTAAGGGATTAAAAAATGTAGCTCGTAAAAAATTTGGAACTTTATATAAGTATTTCTATGGCAGTACATCAAACTACACAGAGATTCAGCTTTTAAAAACATTTGCCCAAGAAAAAGGGTACAGCTCTGCCTATGTGGTGGCCTTTAAAGATGGCCAGAAAGTTAAACTTTCAGAAGTACTTGCCAAGGGCCCAAATTAATAAGAATTATTGTTAAATTTGTATAACTAAAACACACACCTTTTGAAACGCTCCAAAGAAGTTAAAACCGCTGTATTAGCAATAGGAACAATCTTACTATTTATCTTTGGATACAGCTTTCTAAAGGGAAATAATTTACTAGACAAACACAGAACTTTTTTTGTAACCTATGACAATGTAGAGGGGCTTGCAGCAGCATCTCCTGTTACCATTAATGGCCTTTTGGTAGGTAAGGTTACGGACATTGATTTTCTAAACAACAAAGGGAAATTACTAGTCTCATTTACTATAAAGGAGCCGGATTTTAAGTTTTCAAAAAATAGTTCGGTACGTATTTACAGCAGTGGCCTTTTAGGAGGTAAATCATTAGGGCTCTATCCAGAGTATGACCTAGAAAATATGGCTGTTTCTGGAGACACCCTAGTTGGTAGTGTAGAAGATGACATGCTAGTGGCGGTAACCAAAGCCCTTGGCCCCCTAGAGGATAAAGTAAATAATACACTAACCACCTTAGATGTACTTTTAAACTCTGTTACAGATTTACTGGATCCTAAAACTCGCGCCAACCTTCAAGAGGCAATTGCTAATTTAAATACCACCATGGAGTCCTTAAATGGCGCATCTAGTTCTTTAGATGGCCTTTTAAAAGATAATTCAGGTAAGTTAAACAGCACCTTTACAAATCTTGATGAAATGGCCACTAACTTTAATAGTCTTTCTGATTCTCTTTCAAAATTAGAGACAGGAAAACTATTTTCAGAATTCCAAAACCTAGTTACCCGCTTTGATACCATAGCTTCATCCCTAGAAAATGGACAGGGCAGTATGGGTAAATTACTTAAAGATGAGCAGCTGTATGAAAATTTAAAAGGGGCTTCCAAGCAGCTAGATGAATTGCTTGAAGATGTAAAACTAAATCCAAAGAGATATATCCATATATCTGTTTTTGGAAAAAACAATAAAGAGTACACAAAACCAGACAATCCAGAGCAATAGACTATGCAATACATACCTAATATTTTGTTTTTTCTCCTACTAGCAGCAGGAGTTGGTTACTTTACCAAGAATATACGGACTGTTATAAGAAATATTAAACTAGGAATCCCTGTGGCAATTAATGACCACAAAAAAGAGCGTTACGGCAACGTAGCCCGCATAGCACTTGGGCAGTCAAAACTTTTGAAGCGTCCTGTCTCTGGCGCTTTGCATGCAATTGTTTACCTAGGTTTTATCATTATTAATATAGAAGTATTAGAGATTATTATAGATGGTCTTTTAGGAACCCACAGGATTTTTGCCTTTTTAGGTGGTTTTTATGACTTTTTGATTGGTACTTTTGAAATATTAGCCCTTTTGGTTTTGGTGAGTGTTGTACTATTTTGGATGCGTAGAAACGTACTTAAAATAAAGCGTTTTTTATCTCCAGAGATGAAAGGTTGGCCCAAACAAGACGGTAATATTATTTTATATTTTGAAGTGGTATTGATGGGTTTGTTTTTAATTATGAACTCTTCAGATTATGCCCTTCAGCAAATGGGAGCAGCTCATTATATTCAGGCAGGTTCTTATCCTGTTAGTTCATTGTTTGCAGGTGTTTTTGATGCTATGAGCCAAAGTAGTTTGATTATAATAGAAAGAACTGCATGGTGGTTGCACATTACAGGAATTTTAATTTTCTTAAACTATTTATACTTTTCTAAGCACTTACATATTTTACTGGCCTTCCCAAACGTTTATTTTGGAGCCGTCACCCCTAAAGGACAATTTAAAAATAACCAGGCAGTTACCGCCGAGGTTAAAATGATGATGGATCCTTCTGCAGATCCCTTTGCAGCACCTGCGCCAGATGCGCCGCCACCTGCCAAATTTGGAGCCAGTGATGTAATGGATCTTTCTCAGGTGCAACTCTTAAATGCATACACCTGTACAGAATGTGGAAGGTGTACCAGCGAGTGTCCTGCAAATCAAACGGGTAAAAAGTTGTCTCCCAGAAAAATCATGATGGATACCAGAGACCGTCTCCAAGAGGTGAGTAAAAATATGGATGCCAACGCAGGTGTTTTTGTACCAGATGGTAAAGAACTTTTAAAAGATTATATTTCCACAGAGGAGCTATGGGCATGCACTACCTGTAATGCATGTGTAGAGGCCTGTCCTGTTAGTATTGACCCCTTGTCTATTATTATGGATATGCGTCAGTACCTAGTTATGGAACAATCTGCAGCTCCAACTGAACTCAATGGAACAATGACTAATATAGAAAACAACGGTGCTCCATGGCCATTTAACCAAATGGACCGTTTAAACTGGGCAAAAGAGTAATTCACTTATAATTAATAAAAATGACATCTAAAGACAGAACCATCAACGAATTAAGACAAGTTAAAGATAGCGTGTATAAAACGCCAATTAACAATGAGCCTTTACACACCATAAAAGATGCACAAGGTGAAAATGCAAGCCCAATATTACCAGCACATGTAAAAAATTATTTAATTGATATAGATGGTACCGTTACAGAAGATGTTCCAAACGAGGAGCCTGAGCGTATGGCAACTTGCCAGCCTTTTCCAGATGCTTTACAAACATTAAATAGTTGGTATGACCAAGGGCATATTATTTGTTTTTTCACTTCAAGAACAGAGGAGCATAGAGCTGTAACAACGGCATGGTTGCATGAGCATGGTTTTA
>Ga0209302_10002116_pt1 | contig 11619 bp, 12 predicted proteins | sample ArcOceMetagenome_2_FD_187445 | JGI IMG/M metagenome (GOLD analysis project Ga0209302, IMG submission 187445) | Marine eukaryotic phytoplankton communities from Arctic Ocean - Arctic Ocean ARC135M Metagenome (SPAdes) (version 2) | ecosystem: Environmental > Aquatic > Marine > Oceanic | place... | reverse complement strand
TAGGCGCTGCCGCAGGTACAAGTGGCCCGAGCCTCACCCCCGCCGCCAGCCCCAAACGCCTGAGCACCCGCCCCACCCGCCCGCATGATTACCCCACAAAGAGGTGCACACGCGTGCTAATATTCGCGCCACCCGCGCGCAGGTTGCGGTTCGAGCAACTCCAGGGCGTGGGCCAGCCGACCGCGCCGGTCGCGCCACTCCAGTCGACCAAAAAGGGGACCGGCAAGCTCGCGGCGCGTCGAAAATGGCGCCCGCTTGCCCGATTTGGGTCGATGACCCGGGGGTCATCGGGAGGGGCGACCCAAATAAGGCAGGCTCGCGGGGGGATTAAAAATTTCGAGGTTATGTGGTATATGGGCCTGAAAAAGGGTCCTCTAAATGGTTTGTTATGGGTGTTTCGCGTTTTTTTGACTTCTAGGGGGGTTACTGGTGACGTTGGTTGGTTATTACCCCCTCGACATGGACCATACGGATCCCCATCTCCCCATGACGCTGGCTATGACGTATGACCTGACGTCCTTGTCCGGTCGTTTATCCCAGACCCTCCACTAACCCCCTTATCCGTATTTTTACATTCTTAGCTCCTCCGGCCACTCACCAAGCGAGAGCGTCGTGTCGCTGCGCATGGTCTCCTCACCGCCTGCCGCTGCGATCTCTTGCCACATCGCGTCGAAGCTAGGCAGGTCTGGGTGGCGCGGCGGCCGCCATGAGGGCACGCTGGCGCTGGCGCTGGCGGCGCGCTCCTGCGCGGCGGCGCCCCATCCACTGCTCTCCAGAGTCTCGATGTGGTTCTTGAGCTTCATGTGCTCGAGGCGCAGCGTGGCCGCCTCCTCCTCGCGCGCCTGCACCGCCACCTGGTGAGGGTTGGGGTTAGGGGTTAGGGGTTAGGGGTTAGGGTTAGGGTTAGGGCCGGGGTTAGGGTCAGGGTCAGGATGAGGGTGAGGGTGAGGGTGAGGGTGAGGGTCAGGGTTAGGGTGAGGGTGAGGGTCAGGGTCAGGGTTAGGGGTAGCCATGCCACCTGCTGCTCGGCGATCGTCTGCTGCAGCCGCTCCACCTGGCGCTGCTCCTCCTCGCGCGCACGCTGCGCCGCGTCGCGCTCGAGGGTGATCCGCTCGACCTCATGCCCCCTGCCCTCGAGACCACCGTGGTAGGCCTCGACCTCCTGCTCGATATAGAGATGGATGGATACGTAGAGTAGGTAGGGAGTTAGGGTGCCACGCGCTACGCAGGCACGACTCGCACGCTGCACGCTGCCGCGATGCTGGGCCCCTCACTACCCAGGCACACGTGTACGGTGTACGGGAGATGGCGAGAAATCTATCTATCTCCATCTGCTCTCATCTAGCTGCTACCTATCTCGCCTGCTCGAGCTCCATGAGACGGCGGCTCTTGGCGAGGTGTAGTCGCTGCACCTGGTTAGGGCCAAGGTCAGGGTTAGGGTCGGGGCCAGGGTTGGGATTCGGGTCAGGGTTCGGGTTCGGGCTCGGGCTCGGGTCAGGGTTCGGGTTCGGGTTCGGGTTCGGGTTCGGGTTAGAGTTAGGGCTCTTGGCGAGGTCCAGCCGCTGCGGCACCTTGTCCAGCTCGGCCTCCGTCTTGCGCAGCTGCTGCGAGAGCTTCATCGTGTCGATCGCGCCCTGCTGGCTCGCGGGGGCGCCTGCGCGGCGTAGACTCTCCGCCCGCTCGGCCGTCCCTACCGCCCACCTGGGCTGGCGCCCTTCCGAGCGTCCGCCTGGTGAGGGTAAGGGTAAGGGTTAGGGTTAGGGTTAGGGTTAGGGTTGGGGGTTGGGGTTGGGGTTGGGGTTGGGGTTAGGGTTGGGGGCTGGGGTTGGGGTTGGGGTTGGAGTTCGGGTTCGGGTTAGCTAACCTGGGCTGACGGCCTCGAAGCGCTCAAAGAGCAGCGCAGCCTCCCCAGGCAGATCGAGCACGCGCGCGCCCCGCTCGCCCCGCTCCGCCTCGGCCGCACCCCCGGCCGCGCCCCAGGCCGCACCTCCCGCCGCAGCTCCGGCCACAGCCTTGGGCCCTGGGCTGCCCGGCAGGCGTAGGAAGTGTAGGCCGGAGAGCTGCGGTGAGGGCGGAGCTGTCATCCTCTCAAAGGCGGCCGCAGCGGCGGCGTCGGCGGCGTCGGCGTCGGCGTCGGCGGCGGCGGCGGCGGCGGCGGCGGCGGCGGCGGGCTGTTGGAAGATGGAGAGCTGGTGGTAGCTCGCGCACGAGGCCGCCGCGCGCTGCATCATCTCGTCTCCCTGGGCACCGCCCTGCAGGGTCGCAACCACGGGCGCGGCCCCTACGTGCGCCGCAGCCATGGGCCCGACGGGCTTGTCGGCCAGCTCGTGCTGCAGCGCCGCCTTCTCGGCGCGCAGCCTGGCGAGCTGCCGCTGCAGCGCCTTGAGCTGCTCGCCGCCATTCTGCTTCAGCGCCTCGCGCGACTTCCTCGCCGCGAGCGTGTCGGCTTGCGCGCGGGCAATGGCGTGCTTGGCTGCCAGGTGCTGCGCCGCGCGCCCCGACCTCTCCTGCTCCAGCTCGAGCTGAAGCCTCCGTGCGCGGTCCTGCGCCGCACCCAGGTCGCGGGTCATCTCGTTCAGGTCTCTCTGGTGTGCGGCCCGCTCCTCCTGCCACGCCACCTGAAATGAGCTCCCCACGGAGGCGCGCCAATGCTCGAGCTTGTCCAGCTCTGCCTGCAGCCGACCCTTCTGCTTCAGCAGGACCTCCACGGATACAGACTCGAGCTGCTGCTGAGCACGCTTTTGCTCCACGTCAGCAGGCCGACGCACAGAGTCGGGTGGAGTGGAGGGCCGTGCCGATCGTCGCGCCGGGCTAGTAGGCGGTGTGGAGCGTCGTGCAGGGCTGCTCGCCAGTGCACTGCTTGCGTCAGCTCGCCGCGGTACTCCAAAGGTACTCATTGGCGGCAGCTTGCCGCGTGCGACGCACTACACCTCCGTCGACAACAGACCGCCTCCGCCTTGGTCGCGACAGCCGGTCGAAATGGTCCATTTTTTTCGACGAGACGGACGGGTTTTTTGCGCGACCCGTCCGTCTCGTCCAGCGTTGCGTTCCCGCCACCCATGCTAGTGGCGACCCTGCTCAACTTCGCGGCGCTCCTTCGCCCGGTGCGACCACCGGTCGTGCGCTCTACTGCGCCCAGGGCAGCTCTGGTCGATTCGCTGCAGGAATATCTCACCACGCCGGCCGAGGAGCTCGGGACCAAATCCAAGGAGACTCGCGACATCGACTGGCTCAAGCAGTGGTACCCACTCGCGCACACGCGCGCGCTCCGAAAAGCGGAGCCCAACGCTATGAGGCTGCTCGAGACCCCGCTGGTCGCGTGGCAGTCGGCGGATGGATGGGCCGTCGCCGAGGACCGGTGCCCGCACCGCGGAGCGCCGCTCTCCTACGGCCGCCTCGAGGCCAACTCGACGCTCACCTGCTCGTACCATGGATGGCAGTTCGGCAGCACCGGCGAGACGGCGTACGTTCCCGTGCGGCGCAAGCAGGGTTGCGCCGCGAGCCTGCGCATCCACCCGTCCCGCGTGTGCGAGTACGGCCTGCTGTGGGTGTGGCCTGTGTCGGTCGTGCCCGGCTCGGCGGAGGAGGAGGCAGCGTTTGCGACGAAGCTGCCCATCGACCACCTGCCGGCGCCCGGAAATTCGGTGACCGACTGGACGGTCAATCGCGTGCCCGTCCCGTGGGCGTCTCTGCTCGAGAACACGCTGGACGACGCGCACGGCGTTCACGCGCACCACGGCTTCGCCGGACTCGACCGCGCGCTGGCGCGGCCCGCCTCCAAGGTGATCTCGGGGCAGGTGGGCCAGGGCGAGAGCTTCGTCACCTGGGCCAACGTGAGCGGCCCGCTCGTCGCGTCGGAGGCCGCGTCGGAGTCCGAGAACCAGCGCGACTCGTGGGTCAACTCGTACCAGTTCACGGCGCCGCACAGGACGACGGTCCGCTTCGGGCCCGAGTTCCAGTTGCAGGGCTTCATCGTGCCCGCGTCGTACGACGAGACGCTGCTCGTCTCGGCCGCCTTCTCCAAGTCGGGGCCGGGCGTCGGCGGCAGGCTGCTCAAGGGGACGCAGCTCGCCAACCCCTTCCTGACCGCGGTGCTCCACCGCCTCGGCACCACCACCGTCTGCCAGGACGCCGTGCTCGCCGAGGCCGACGGCCTCGACGACCTGCGCGGCGAGCGGTGGACGGGCGAGAAGACGCGCGGCGGCCTCACCTCGTCCGACGGCGCCGTCCACCGCCTCCGCGGCTGGATGCGCCGCTCGGGCGGTCCGCCGCTGCGCCCGGCGCGCGACGACGTGAAGCGGTGGCAGCCGCGCCACCAGCTCTCGGTGTGGGAGATGCACACGCGCGACTGCCCGACGTGCCGCCGCGCGCACGACGACGCGAAGGCGACCGCCAAGGTGCTGCTCGTCGCGAGCGTCGCGGCCGCCGCCAGCGGCCAGCTGCCGACCGCCCTCGCGCTCGTAGCGCACGCTGAGCTGTCGCGCGCCGTCTCGCGCTGGTTTGAGGTCTTCGACGTCCGATTCGACAAGTGACGTGTCATGACGACGCGGCGGCCCCGCACTGCCTTCTTCCGCGCCAATGCGTCACGCGCGTCCCTACCCCACCCCGCCACGCCACACCCGGCGCGCTGAGCCCGCGCAAGGGAGTTTCCCCGCACGCCCTCCATGCTGCCTTCCAGCCGACCCGGCTGCCGATCCAGTACGACGCACTATAAGGGGAATCGAATCCCCATATGCATTTCTTTCGTACCGTGTATAGCGTGTTGCACTCCGGTGTTGTGGTGTCCTGCGGTATAGCCGGCGCCGTGTAAACTTTGTTAAAGGACTTAAAGTGTATCTAAAGTGTGCGGACGGGGCGAGAAGGGGATGTATACATAGTGCAGTGTCATCCTGTGTGAGGGAGGTGGTCAAGTTGTACAGGGCGCATGCGGGCGCGCGGGCGGCGACCGACGGCGCGGGTCAGCGCGTCATCACCGCGTCGGTCGCGACGTACGCGCGGAGCGGGTGCGTGTCGTCGTCGTCGCTCGCGGTGATGACGCGCTGAAAAAAAAAACCTATTGAGACACCAACCAGCGAAAAGGTGCGTTTGGAGGAATAGGGCTTTTCAATAAGGAAGACTCGACACGCAAGGGAGGGACTTGCTTTGCGCTCACAGGCCAACAGGCGCAAACATCCCTCTTCTTGTGAGAGGGTGTCCAGCGGACAACTTACCACACTTTTCGTCTCTCTCGCGCCTCTCCGCTCGGTGATCGAGGCCATTCGGCTCCAAGCTGGCCAAGTGACAGCACGCCGCTCCGAGCACCAACCAAGCTCACCAATTGCCTCTCCAAGCAAGCTCATCACATCGGCTGGGCGACCGCCGTCGCCATCGCAGGCTGCGCCCCCGGCACCTGGATCAGGAAGGCCATCCCGGGCTGCAGACCGGGCGGGACCTGCACCTGCACCACGCCGGTCGCCGTCTGCACCTGCATTGGCATGCCGCCCTGCATCCCCTGCGGCACCTGCACGGACATCGTCTGCACCGCGCCAGCGGCCGGCGGGTAACCCGCCATCGGCTGCGGAGCGGCCTGGGGGTAGCCCGCCATCGGCTGCGCCGTCATTTGGACGCCACTCCTCTGCTGATTGATTGCCTGCTGCTGCTGCTGCTGCTGGGCAGCAATCCGCTGCTGCTGCTCCTGCACCGTCTTGGGTTCCCCGTAGGCACCACCGTAGTTCGTGATTTCCCCTGGGTGGGACTTGTGCCGCTTCCATTTGCGATAGGTCCAGAAGAACAGGCCCAGGGCGATGAGCGTGAAGACCACCCCTATTGGAAGGAGGATGAGACCCACCGTGGCGGCACCTTCCATATCGTCTTGCGGGTCGAAGATCTTGTAGCACGGAAGGTTGCCGCACGAGTACGGGTTGCCGCTCCCGCCGTTATCTTTGCTGCTCCACTCAAGGAACTCGGGCGTGGGCTCCCAGCAGTCCGTCTGCTGGCCCTCCGTGAACGTGGGCGTCGAGGTTTCCGTGCACCTCCCACAGAAGCCGGGGCGGGTGTTGGGGTCCGTGTCTTTCTGGCGATGGAACCAGTCGGAGTTAACGTCGCACACTGAAATTCGTTCGGTCTTGGACGTGTAGGCCGGCGAGCACGTCGAGTGGGCGAGCACGTCGAGAGAGCTAGGGCTAGGGCTAGGGTTAGGGTTAGGGTTAGGGTTAACGTCGCTACCTTGACCCTGAGCCAGAGTCTTCTCCTCCGAGGCAGAAGGCGTACTGCCAGTCGTCGGAGCACTCATAGATGACAGTGTTTCCACCAGCGTTGTCGGTGTTGTCAATCGTTTTATGATGTTCATGGCGGACGAAGGTGCGGGCTCCAATGGTGCATTTGTTGGCGAGCAGGCGGAAGTCGGTGGCCGCATCGCGACCAGCTATCGCGGCGAGGGACGCGGCACCACCTATCGCCCTGCCAGGGTGGCATTGGGCGGTTCAGGGCGGCCATTGCGTTCGGGTCACGAGAGGCGTGGGTGTTGTGTGTGTTTTGTGTGCTGGCGCTCACATGCCCATGCCCATGCAGCAGATTGTGCCGCCGATCGTCCCAATGCAACAAAACACCGCGGGCCACATGCCAGGCTGAACATGCAAGGTCGGGGTAAGGGAGGCCCGCTTGCCATCCCACCCTCGACCGGCGTGGTGATCTGACCCCCCGTCGAATCCCCCGTCGTCATCACACATCTTGCGTGGACGCCTGCTACCGAGAGAGGCACCGACGCGGAGGTTCCCCGGATCTGGGGTGTGAACTGCTTTAAGGGCATGTAAGAAAGAGTGCCCTTAGTCACAACTGGTGTGGAGACACCCAGCGGACGCGGGCGACCTCTCTAAGATAAGAGATAAACCCAACAATCTTATCTTATCTTTTCTATCACCTCTCTCTACAAATTACAGGGCGTACGCGTCCAGCCGCCCCGCCCGCACGCGCGCGTGGCGCGTGCGCCAAAAACCTCGCGGGAACCCATTCTGATCCGTTCCACCTCCATCCAGTTGCCATAATCACGGCTTCTCACCCGCGACCTATATCTAAGGTCGCCGATAAGGCGCCGACCGGGCCGAGTCCCCAGGTTTATTCGAGTATGTGTTTATTTTGCGGTCTACCAACGTTACTGATCGTTGGAAGTGTTTACGTCCCCCCCTCAACATATGGACCATAGCGGGGGTGTCTGTGCGGCGGGCTACTGCAAAGTATGTACATGTAAGTGTAGGCTCAGATGCTGGCCTGCAGGCGGTGGGGGTACATGTGACATGTGCATGTGCATGTATCGCCCACGCGGCATGGGACTGTTGCGGGCGTGCCGTGATTATCTCAACAAGCCAGCAAACTACTCTCGGATCAGTAGTTTGCCGCAGCTGCGGTTCGGCGAAGAGCTGGCGGTGAGGTGCAGAGCGTTGCAGGACAGCGCATGCTGCAGTCCGTCAAGAAGAAGCTGGTGAGCTGCCATGTACACGCACCGCACGCGTTCGGGCCCCTGCGCTGAAAGCCTCATGCGCTGAACCCAGCCATCTTCGAGAGGCGCGCGCCATTGCGTCTCTCTGGGCCCCGCGTTTGCTTTCTCTATCTATTCACGGCTTGGCCGTCGAAGATGGCTGGGTTCAGCGCATGAGGCACGCCAGGGCGCGCCTAGATATCTGTGGTGAATACGGTACTTTATACGGTATCGTTACTTTATAACGGGTCGGAGGACCGCTCTCAGGAGCGGGTGAGGAGAGCTGACCGCGCCTAGATGCAACGTGCTGTGCACACTGCGTAAGCCATACGCTGCAGGTAATCAAAAGAAATGGTAAACCAATCAAACTGCAGCCGGCGCGGCATCGAGGCTGGGCGCCCCGGCGGCGTCCGGCGATCGTTCGCACGGCGATTTCGGTCACGTCAATCGTCATTCACATTCTCATATACAATTAAAAAATAATTATGAGTACGATCTGTTTGTTTTCTCCCCTGCCCGCGTAAACGGCCAATCAACAACGGGCCCGAATCCCCACACACGCAACGTTCGTACAAACCGATCGACCATCGCGATACGTCTCCTCACCCATCGCCAGCTCACCAGGGTCGCTCGACCGCCACAATGTCGACCACGCGCGATGGGTGCCTGTATAGAGGTGCCCTCTGCAACTGACCGACGCCTCAGTCGGGCTCTGGCCGGGCTGCATCAAGCGTTCGCAATGGGGCCCGCCGCCCCCGCCCCACCTGCGCTCGGCCGCCAGGGGCTCCGTGTGCTTTTTTCGGGTGCGTCAGTCGTAGTCTGCGATTTGGTGCTTCTTACCCTTCTTACCCTTCTTCTTCTTCTTCCCGCCGGAGAAGGGCCTGTCGTAGTCGTCGTCATAGTCGTCGTCCCAGTCGTTCATGACCTGACTGTCGCCCTCGATGTCGTCGGCTGCCGTGACGACCTCGTTCTCGCGCACGATGACTGCGCTCGGGGACGCGTAAGTGCGGGTCAATAGGAAGGCGCGCGCGTGTGCCGTATAGGAGGCGCGCGCGTGTGCCTTCGGGGTCTGGGGCACGGGAGAGGCGCGGTTGTGGCTGGCCTGCGTAGATGCGACAGAAGCAATAGAGGATGACTGCAATGGTCGTGATGCCAATCGTGATGATGACCACCGACCCGCCGAGCGGTGACGGAGCAGAAGCAGAATCGAGACGAGTGACCGCCTTGCCGTTCGTGCCAACGACCATGATCGGCGGAGGCGGAGGAGGCCTCGGGCACGGAGGCGGCGAAGGTGGTGGTGGGGGGGGGGTCGGGCTGGGTGGCGGCGAGGGGGGTAGGCAGCCCGTCGGACGCCCCTCACTCTCGGCGTTCTTCATCAAAGACTCGACAATCGACGGCCATTCGCAGGTGTCATCGCCCTCTTGCCCGCAGAACTCAGCGGCGAGGTCTGGGTTCCGTTGCAGGTAGCACTTGGTCTCGGGTGTCTCACACTCCATGGTTTTGCCCTCGAAGCGACCCTTTTGTGCAAAGTGCGTCACGAGACCGAGCCAATTGCAGGAGTTGATGTCGCCGGAACATAAACTGTCTAAGAGCTCGGTGTAGCGGTACGCGTAGCACTGGGTGTCATGGTTCCTGCACGCAACCTTCCGCCCCTCCTGCACGGCGTGCTCCTGCTTGTGCACCCGCAGGGCGTTCCAATCGCAAGCGAGGACGTTGTCGTGGCAATAGCCTCCGAGCAGGTCGACGTGCCTGTACGTGTAGCACTTGAGAGCATCGTCCGCGCTCATCGTGCGGCCCGAAACCTGGCGGTGAGCGCGCTGGGTGCGGGTGCGCTTTGCCTCGTGCGTGTGCGGCGGGCTACTGCAAAGTATGTACATGTAAGTGTAGGCTCAGATGCTGGCCTGCAGGCGGTGGGGGTACATGTGACATGTGCATGTGCATGTATCGCCCACGCGGCATGGGACTGTTGCGGGCGTGCCGTGATTATCTCAACAAGCCAGCAAACTACTCTCGGATCAGTAGTTTGCCGCAGCTGCGGTTCGGCGAAGAGCTGGCGGTGAGGTGCAGAGCGTTGCAGGACAGCGCATGCTGCAGTCCGTCAAGAAGAAGCTGGTGAGCTGCCATGTACACGCACCGCACGCGTCCGGGCCCCTGCGCTCCGAGCTCTGCCACCAGAGCAGACCTGGCGCCTGCACCAGCGCCACGCCCCCCGAAAGTGCAATCGGCTTGCTGACTGCCTCGACCCTTGTGGCTGGCAGGGCGGTGGCGGCCAGACCGACAACAAGGGCACGGGCGCTGGCGTCAAGCCTGCAGCTAGCGCTGCCAGGCCAGGGGCAGCGGCAGCTGCGCCAGGCAAAGGGGGTGGGGCGGCCCCAGGTGCCAAGCCGCCTGGCGCGGGAGCGGCTGGGACCGGCATGGCGCCTGGGTCTGCTGGTGGAAAGGGCGCCGGCAAGAAGAACGGGCCGCTGGAGGCGCTGCCTGCCTTCAAAGGTGCGCCGCAGCCGCTCGACCCGAGCGCGGTTTTGGTGTGCGCGCACGAAACACGCGCGTGACGGCCCTTGGCACTGCGCGCAGATGTCGCTTCGAGCGAGCGGCAAGCTCTGTTCATCAAGAAGCTCCGCCTGTGCAGTCAGCCAATGGATTTCAGCGAGGCGAGCGACGTGCGGGATAAAGAGATCAAGCGCCTGAACTTGCTCGAGATCATGGACTACATCAACAACACAAAGAACGTGTTCAACGAGCAGACCTTCGGTGAGATCACCGAGATGGTGCGCACCCGCGCGCATTCTAACCGTGGGGCCGGTGCCTGAGCCCCTGCGCCGGCGTCGGTTGGCTGGAGGAGCGCGCGCGCGCTCCGCGCGCGCTCCGGGCGAGACGAGAGCCGCCACCACGCGACGGCCCTCTGCCCCAGCGCCCCGTGTCGGCGCTCCGTGCTCACCGAACGCCCAACGCCATCTCGGCAGATCTCTGCCAACCTCTTCCGCGGCCTGGCGCCGAGTCAGACGCCCGCTAACGTGCAGTATGACCCGGAGGAGGACGAGCCGGTGCTCGAGGCCTCGTGGCCGCACCTGCAGGTGCCGCTCCGCCGCGGGCGGATGTGGTGGCCTGCCTCGGCGGCCGCTGGGTGGTGTGCGTGTGCTTTCCTGCTGGCTGCCCCCCTGCCCCCCCCCTGCCCCCGCCCGGCCGACGCGCCCCTCGCCTGTCGCAGTACGTCTACGAGTTCCTGCTGCGCTTCGTGGTCTCTAACGAGACCGACCCCAAGGTGGTCAAGAAGTACATCGACACGCAGTTCCTCGTCCGGCTGCTCGACCTCTTCGACTCAGAGGTGTGCCTAACCCTAACCCTAACCTAACCCTGACCCTAACCCCAACCCTAACCATAACCCCAACCCCAACCCTCACCCTAACGTGGCACGGCATGTGCATGTGCATGTGCGTGTGCGTGTGCGTGTGCGTGTGCATGTGCATGCGCATCCTCAAGACCCTAACCCTAACCCTGGCCCTAACCAGGACCCGCGCGAGCGAGACTACCTCAAGACCATCCTACACCGAATCTACGGTGCCACCCGCACAACCGCCCGCCGCCCGCGCCGCCCGCCGCCCGCCCGCGCCGCCCGCGCCGCCCGCGCCGCCCGCGCCGCCCGCGCCGCCCGCGCCGCCCGCGCCGCGCCCGCGCCGCACGCCCGCGCCATCACAGCACAGGCAGACGGCTGCCCGCCTGCCGCCCGCCAAAACACCACACGCCGTGGCCGCGGCGCCTCAGCAGCGCGGCATGCACCCACCGCCCTGCGCACCGTACAGCGCGCATTACTAGCCCTAACCCTACTCCTAACCCTACTCCTAACCCTACTCCTAACCCTAACCCTAACCCTAACCCCAACCCTCTCTCCCCTCTGGTTGCAGGCAAGTTCATGCCGTACCGCGCCTTCATCCGCAAGGCCATCAACAACATCTTCTACCGCTTCATCTACGAGACGGAGCGGCACAATGGCATCGCGGAGCTGCTCGAGATCCTCGGCTCCATCATCAACGGCAACCCTGACCCTCTAACCCTAACCCTAACCCTAACCCTAACCCTAACCCTAACCCTGACCCTGACCCTGACCCTGACCCTGACCCTGACCCTGACCCTGACCCTGACCCTGACCCTGACCCTGACCCTGACCC
>Ga0209302_10002111_pt1 | contig 11631 bp, 10 predicted proteins | sample ArcOceMetagenome_2_FD_187445 | JGI IMG/M metagenome (GOLD analysis project Ga0209302, IMG submission 187445) | Marine eukaryotic phytoplankton communities from Arctic Ocean - Arctic Ocean ARC135M Metagenome (SPAdes) (version 2) | ecosystem: Environmental > Aquatic > Marine > Oceanic | place... | reverse complement strand
ACCCCCGCCCCACCCCAACAGCACCCCCGTATCTGTATCCTGGAGGATGAGTAATGTATAGATCCCTCATCCCTTTAGCCCCCCCTTCACAGAAACACCCCCGATGTTGAAATTGAAAAACTGAAAAATTTTGGAAAAAAATTCTGTGTTTCTATTTCGAGTAAAGTCACCGTCTCACTGCGCCTCCGCGAAGGGGGAGGGAAGCTCAGGTTATAGTCGTCGAATTAGTGCAGAGGAGCTTTTGGCATCTCTACCTCTGGATTGTGAACGAGCGTATCTTCCAGTAATTCGACGACTTCAACTTCCAAGCCTTTGGACAGCAAAATCATGAACTGCAGAGATGGCTGCGTCAGACCGCGCTCTAATTTTGAAATCGACATAACATTGCAGCCGCAACGCAGCGCAAGCCCAGCTTGGGATAGTCCCGCGGAGACACGTGCCTCACGCAACGCCCGTCCGAATGCTTCTTCAATCTTCAAGCAACCATACTACCTTATATTGACTTTACCGAGCATAGAAACATATGCTTAGTTGATGGTCGGTAATACTCAGCCTCGAAAGCTATCGGAGTTTCGGATTTGCAAAGATCTGAGCATGCACGTGATTCGCAGAATTTTAAATTCTACGATCCGTGGGCTACAAGGCATGGATGCAGGGCTTTCTGGTGATGACAATGGCCTGAAGAATGTTTGGGATGAAATTGTTGTTCAGGTTCAGGGAGAGCAATCCTACGACTGGGATACTTACCTGCTCACAATGACTTGCTTGATTGATGGAGCAGTTGTTGATCTCCAGCGGTATGAACTTGAAGCAGTCTGGCTACTGACTCCCGAAGGTGAGGACTGGGATTGCGAAAATGAAGAGGACCGCGACGTAAATCCAGCCTGTGACGATGAGGTCGTGAATTATATTCTTAATGATCACTTACTCTCGAAGGCGGGAGGTTATGAAAACCAGCGGATACGCACATACTTGGAGGAGAGCTATTAACATGACTAAACGCACCGCCAGAGTCTTGTCTGACAGCCAGATGATCGAAGAGCTCGGTTGGAGTGCGGCAGAGGGTCTCGTGAAGCGTATCGAGGAGACCCTTCAGAATACGGTGACACGAGCAGAATTGACAGCAGGAGAGTGCTTTTTCAGCAACTCTTGGGATGAGCTCTGTGCGAAGACGCAATTGTTGCTCTCCTATTACTGGCGGCGGTTGAAGCCTTTCAAAATCGGTGAGGTCGAATTTGCGAAGCTAAAAGCCCATGAAAGGGAGGCCATTTGGCTATTGTCGGACGCTGGCGGACGCTGGCGAAAGGCAGGTGAGGGACGGAAGGCTTATCCGGTAGATGCAAGGGAGTCGCTAGAATACATCTTTGAGGAATACCTTCTCTGGGAGGCTCTGGAGCATACGAATAAGACGATCCAATCCTACATTAAGACTGAGCGCCTGAAGGTGGGCACCTCGGCGATGTATCACTTCGACTACCTCCGCGGTGATTTCATCTATTACGCTGCCGAACAACTATTTGAATACGATTCTTCCATGTTTTCTGAGATTGGAGAAGACCTTAATAAGCGTTTCGGATACTGGCTGGATTTTGGTCGAAGTTCAAAGGCGTTGCTGAGGGAGGACGTTAAGATGCTTTTTGAGTATGACACAGAGGGCGAACTATTCAGCGATGAGCATGCTATGGTTCTTTTTGAAATGGAGCCCAGCGAGAAAGCAGAGTGGGCAGCCGAGAGGATCTCCTCTTTTGCTTCCGCCTCATCCTTGTAAGCGACGCCTTTCATGGGCAATGCCGATATTTAAATAACAGTAACCAGAAAAATGATGGCAACCCCCAAAAAAGACACCTCGATACTATCAATTTTGACTACCATAGTCCTGTTCATCGGCATTCTTTACATCGCTTGCTGCGGCGACCGTGGCGGGATGATTGTTGAAAGTAGCGTAATAAGTGCAAGTAGTGCCAGAGGTGAAAAGTCGCAATCGTTAATGCTCGCTGCCAGCACGCCGATAGATGAGGTTTTGAAGCTCCTTATTTACGCTCCTTATAATCGCACTACCCTTAGCGATGGTGCTAGATCCGCATACGGGCACCTTGGCAATAAGGGCGTCGCGGAAATGGGCGAATACACTAGCTATTACTTGGACCTTCAAAGCGACTTTGGACGGGTTCGCGTAAACGATATGGCGTCCTCTGCCGAAAACAGCTACATGCAGACAATCGAGCTTCATCCATTCGGAGATTACTATATTGGGGAGGTTATTAATGAGAAATACCTAAAGGATGTGACGCCGATGGCTGGGGAATGGGAACTCTCCTTGTATCCAGCAGATGACTCGTGGCATTTGTCATTTATCATGGATAGTGCGTTTGTTAAATACATCATAGATACAACCACGACAATGGAGCGGAGGAAATAAAGCCTCCTTAGGTCAGTCAATTTGGACTCGCTCTCCAGAGTCAAGCAGGCCCGAAAGAAGATAACACTGGAGTTCCGACAGCACATGTGAAGGCAACGGGCTAGCCCTCATCATCCCCACCAAGCATCCCGTCAAAGTCCTTCCACTCCTTAGGCCTAGGGAAGAACTCCAAATAAACATCAACCATATCGCCAGTTGGAAGCACGCCATCCATGAACGCCTGCGTGATCTCGTTAAACCGCGCCTGATCTTGCTCGTCGAAGTATTGGATAAGCGATAGATCCGCCTTAGTTTCAAAAGCGAGGGAAGCAATGATCTGCCGCCATGCTTGGCCGTTGGTTGTGTATAGATTCGCATGGGCAAATACTAGAGCCTCACGTATTGGCTTTCGTGCCGATACCAGCTGTTCTTCGTCGTTCATCATTATGGGGAAGAGACGATCACAGAAACAGAAAAGAAGCAAAGGGCCGATCAGGAAACTGTGGGGATACTGCAAGCTCCTAGTTATCCTCTTAGTCCTCGGATGCGTTGCGTATGGCTTCTGGTATTCCAAGCAAGACGCAGATGCTCAGGCTCGCTCACAAGAGCAGGCGTTGACCGCCCTCGATTGGTTGATCGAGCGTGATGAAACCAAGAAGGAAGCCGATGAAGTCCTACGGTGGATCGCACAGCAAATTCCGGCATCGCAAGGTATCGTCGTATCAGTCGGTGATATCGAAGGTGCTGACATCTACACCTTCGCAGGTGTGCCTATTGGAGATCGACCGCTCAAGGTTTTGAAGAACAAAGGTTACATCGTCGGTTATGATGAAGCTCTGAAAAATCCTGCATGGGTAGCGTATCGCTTGGAGTATGATGCGAGCGCAAGCACCGTCGAACGCCCAAGCGGCTTTGATGCTGACCACAGAACACGCGCTAGAGTAGAGCATCACGACTACACCAATACTGGCTTTGATCGCGGTCACATGGCTCCGAACTATGCTATTGGCCGGGCGCATGGAGCGAAGGCGCAGGTCGAGACTTTCTTGATGTCTAACATTGTGCCTCAGCTACCAGACCTGAACCGGGGCCCGTGGAAGGAACTGGAGCAACGGATCGCGAATGACTACCTAGATGATTATCGCGAACTGTGGGTGATCACTGGCCCCATTTACAGCGCCCGACCTGAGAGCTTACGCTCCAATATCGCAATTCCATCCGCATTCTTTAAGATTGTTGTGGATGAGGTCGAGGGTGGTGGAATCCGAGTGATTGCCGTAATTATGCCTCAATCAGTCAGTGGTTCGTCCGACCTCCGCGACTACTTGGTTTCGGTGGATGATGTGGAGAAGCTTACCGGGCTTGATTTTTTAAGCCTACTTGATGATGTCGCTGAGAATACGCTGGAAGCCGGGAGTGCGGGGCGGGTTTGGTAATTCGTGGCACATCTAGATTAACACTGCGGTGACGATTAAGACAGACCTTGAGTGCCTGATCACAGGGCCGCTACCGGAGAAAGCGTTCATGCGCACCGTGATGACGGACGAGTAGTCAAGTCGTGTAGGAGCCTCGGAAACTTCACCGCAGCTCCTTTGATTCGATCATAGCGTAAAATTGCGGATACTTATCACTGAGGTGGGCGGTCGTGCCCCATATCGGGCGCATGTGCCTTTGAACCTCTTGATCGGTGGATACGGGATTTGCATTCGTGGAAAGTAAACCGACTGCCTCTAGTTGTTCATAGGCGGGGCTCAAATCGGTGAATCCGCAGAGATAAGTTAAAAACCACCAACGGGCATTCTGAGAATCATAGGCATCTTTGAAGAGATGTATGACTTCCTTGTGTGGGGCGTAACCTCCGCCTAATTGCTGGTAGAGTTCGGCCTTAGAGACTTTGAAGGCGCTCATAAGCATCATGCCGACTCCAAAGCCAATATGCATAGGACCTTTCGGCTCTTCATTGGTGCTGCTCAAGTGTCCGAGGATACGAAAGAACTCCATTGCTTGTCTTGGTGTCATTTCGAGTGCGGAGATCAGCGCAGGTAAACTGTCGAATGACTCCTTCATGTTGAGCCTGCTAAATCGAGTGCTTTTGTTGTGTAGGTAATAGTCGGTTAAAATACCCGCGAATTTCCTCCTCGCGGTTTTATCGGGCTTGGGTAACTCGAAGCTGCGATGAACGAATTTGCGAAAATACTCGGGGAATTTTAAGTCGGGGCCATAGAGTGACTTTGCTGAGTTCTCTAAGTGCGCGTAATCGACAGCGAGCACGAAGACGAGGCCATGGATGTCGAAGACGTGCTTGATTGTTTCCAGATAGCTCACTGCATAGTCCGGGCGGCAGCGGTCGAGTTCGTCGATGAAGATGAATGCTTTGGGCGTGTCGCCTTCTAGATACTCTTTGAGTAGTTGTTTCAGGTTCCAGAGTGCGTGACGCCTTTTTTGGTATTCGTCGAGCAGGTCGGGACGTGCAGATTCGGCGGTTTCCTCGCGTTTGTCCTTTTGTTCTTGCGCAAACTTGCCAGCTTTGAGGACGTCGATCTTTAAGCCTTCTTTTACGACGCTATTTGCAATGCCTACCGTAAACCAAGCGACGTCCTTCGCCGCTTCTTTCAGTTTGTGGATCTTGGGGTCGGCATCTGGCTTTTCGACTGTTGCTTCAATCGCTTCGATCAAGGCGCTGATGATTGGGAGTAATGGTTCGTCGCAATAGTCGCTTTCCCACGCATTGAGGTTAATTGCCAGTGGCGTGATTGCTTCCTCATCGCGGCGTGAGTTCAGGTCGTTTTCCCACATCTTGAGGAAGGTGCTCTTCCCTAAACCAAACTCGGCATTGAGGCTCACGACGAGGCTGCCTTCGACGAAATCGTGATCCACCATTAGGTAGCTTTCAAGTGATCGACAAAAAGGCTCTAGGCCGAGCGCATCTTCCTCGAAGGTTTCGACGTTGAGCGGAAAACGTGTTGCAGTGGGAGGGGCGGATGGGGTTGTTTCGTCTTCGCTCATTAATCGTGGTGTATGGGAATCTTCGCTACCCAATCGCCGCGTTGAGGCGGAGTTCGGTGAGTTGTTGGTTTTGGTTAGTCATGGTCTGTTTTGTTACGCGGCCATCCCCTTGATAAACGTATCCACGAAATCGACGACCTTTTGTAGCACTCGCTTCTTTGTCGGGCCGCGCTCGGCGATTTTCAATTTGCGATCTATCAACTGGATAATGTCGGGGTCGGGGAGGGGCGCTTTGCCTGTCTCGACATAGCGATAGATGACTTTCTTTAGCTTGTCGGCATCGAGTTGTTCTTCTTTGCAGAGTTGCTCGAACGCGGTGGTGCGCTCCTGTTCCCAGAACGCTTCAAAGCATTCGGGGATTTCGGCGGCGTCCTTGAGCTTCGGCAAATATTGCTCGATGAATTTCTCGATCAGCTCGCGCTTGCTGCGTAGCTCCATGTCGCCCGCTGCGGAGTCGAGGATCAACTTGCGCAGCTTCTTCTGCTCGCCTGCGTCGGCATCGTAGAGCTTCGCCAGCAGCGTCAGAATGTATTGCACGTTGATGATGTCCTTGTGGATCAGATCTAGCTCGAAATCTACATCTTCGAGGATCGAGACTTTCTCCTTGGGGTTGTCGGACTTTACCTTGTCGTAGAGATCGAGATAGGCGCTCTTGAAGTCTTCAAAGCGTTGAGCCGTCATCGTCAGATCATCGGCATCGAACTCGGAGAAGGACTCCAAGATATTCTTCAACCGCATCAGCTCGCGGAAGATCTTGACGAATTTTAGCTCCGCCTCTTCGTGGGGCAGCTCTTTTACGCTACTCGGCTTCGGCGTGAGTTTAAGTAGTTCGATCACCACTTCATTGAACAGCTTTACGTAGTCGTCATACGGTGGCACGAAAATCGTTTCCTTCGCGTGCATGTTGGAGAAGAGCGCAATCGCTTCGTCCGTCCGTTTCTTGAGGTTACGAAACACCACAATGTTACCCTGCGACTTCACTTCGTTGAGGATGCGGTTCGTCCGTGAGTATGCCTGCACCAGCCCGTGGTAGCGCAGGTTCTTGTCCACATACATCGTATTCAGCGTTTTGCTGTCGAAGCCTGTGAGGAACATATTCACCACCAGTAGTATGTCTACCTTCCGCTCCTTCACCCTTTTGGCGATGTCCTGATAGTAGTTGTAAAAGCTCTGCGTGTCCTTGGTCGAATACCTAGTCCCGAACATCTCATTGTAGTCGCCAATGAAGCCTTCCAGCTTGTCCCGCGTGTGTGGGTTGCCGCCGTCGCCGCCTTTGATCTCGTCGTCCTCATCGAGGATGCCATCAGCACCTTTGTCTTCCTCGTTGGCTGTGTAGCTAAAGATCGTCGCTATGCGTAGCTTGTGCTTTCCGTCGGTTTTCTTTTTCGCAAACAGTTCGTAATACTTGATCAGCACGTCCACCGAACTGACGCACATCATCGCGGTAAATTCCTTATTCCGTGTCTTCACCGCATGGCGATCGATGATGTAGTCGGTGATCTTGTCCAGCCGCTCGGGCGACTCCATCAACTCCTTGGTGTCGATGCCCTCCACTTCGATGTCCACCTCCGTCGCCTTGCTGGCCTTCTTCTTGTAGCTGCCCACATACTCCACTGCGAACTTTAGCACGTTCTCGTCCTTGATCGCGTCGGTGATTACATAGCTGTGCAGCTTCTTGTGAAATAGATCCTTCGTGGTGTGCTTCTTGCCGTTCTTCGATGCTGCGTTTTCGGCAAAGATCGGCGTGCCCGTGAAGCCAAACATCTGGTGATTGCGGAAGAACTCCACAATCCGCTTATGTGTATCACCAAACTGACTACGGTGGCACTCGTCGAAGATGAAAATGATCCGCTCGTCTTGCAGTGCCTCCATTTGGGAGAGATACGCCTTCTTGCTGATCGCCGTGTTCAGCTTCTGCAAGGTCGTCACGATCAGCTTGGTGTCGTCGGTAAACTGTTGCACCAGCTTCTTCGTGTTGTTGGTGCTATCGACACAGTCTTTGCTGAATTTGTTGAATTCGGTCAGCGTCTGGTAGTCCAAGTCCTTGCGATCCACACAGAACACCACCTTATGCACATCCGATAGCCCGGTCATAATCTGCGCCGCCTTAAACGAGGTCAGCGTCTTGCCTGATCCTGTTGTGTGCCAAATATAGCCGTTGGATTCCTCTTCGGGTGGATTCTTAACCCGCTCCACAATCGCTTCCGTAGCGTAGTATTGATATGGACGCAGCACCATTAGGATTTTGTCCGTCTCATTCAGCACGATGTATTTTCCGATCATCGTGCCGAGGTGTGTGCGGTTTAGAAATTCGTCCGCAAAAGGCGTCAGCTCACGGATGGTCGTGTTGTCTTCCTGCGCCCAGTAAAAGGTCTGTTTGAAGCTCTGCTTCTTGGCATTGGCGTAATACTTCGTGTTTACCCCGTTGCTGATGACGAAGAGCTGCACGAAATGAAACAGCCCGTGGCCACTCCAAAAGCTGTGCTTCTGATAACGCTGGATCTGGTTAAATGCCTCCTTCATTTCCAGCCCACGCCGCTTTAGCTCGATTTGCACCAACGGTAGGCCATTGACGAGGATCGTCACGTCGTAGCGATTCTTGTAACTGCCGCCATCCATCTTAACTTGCTGCGTCACTTGGTAGCGGTTGCGCAGAGGCTGGGCAGAGTCGAAAAACTCAAGGTAGGCCGTGTCACCGTCTTCCTTCGTCAGCTTCATCCGGTCGCGCAGTATGTGCGCCTTGGCAAACACGCCGGACTTCTTGTTCAGGTGATACAGCACCTTGGTAAATTCGCCGTCTGTCAGTGGCACACCTTTTAGCGCCACGTCGTTGAAAACTTCGAGCTGCGCCTTGAGGTTCGACAACATTGACGCCTCATCCGTGACAACCACTCGCCTGTAACCTTGGCCGTCGATGAGTTGCGCGACGAGGTTATCCTCTAGCACCTGTTCGGGTTGAATCCTAGGCACAGTTTGGGGCGACGACTCACTCATATGAACATTTGCTGTAACAGTCCTTTTTTAAAGGTTTGGGTTTCGGTGATCTGGGTAGCCACGCTTTCGATCTTGCGGTCGATGGCGGAAAGGAAATCGGCGACCTTGTTTTGTTCGTCGGGTGAAGCTGGGTGGTGGAACGGAACTGAGGATAGAAAGTCCCAGTCCGCTCGTGGCATTTTTGAGCCGGATGAAACGTTGGCTGCTTGGTTGAATTTGTGCGTTTGTATAAGTTGGAACAGGAAGTGATTCGTCACTGTCTTTCCGTTAAGCACCCAGATTTCAGATGAACAAACTCCGTTGAAGTCAGCATGGAGGAACTTTCTTAGGTATGGACGAAGCTTTCCAAATAGAACTTCACCAGCCGAGAATTTGTTTTTTATGCTCTTCTGCTTTGACGAACTAAATGTCTCTAACAGATTGCCAGTATTTTGACTGAGGCTCTCTAGTTCAACGCATTCCCATTCTTCCTCGGACTTGGTCGGATTGTGTTTCGCTTTTGATTTCTCTGCGATTAGCTCGAACTCGTTCTCCTCCCAGTCGGGGAAATCCTTGCCGTTGGCGTCTTTGAAACGAATGGCTTGGTTGAAGAGCTGTTGCATCACGCCTTTCTTGTAGTCCTCAAGTAGGGCTTTCTTCTTGATCAGTTGTTGAATTCGCTGATCTACCGCGGTCAAGAAAATCGCAATTTTCCGTTGTTCGGGGAAAGTTGGCGCAGAGAAAGGGATTCGACAAAAATCATTCGCATAGAGCCTCAATCTATCGTTTGTGAGACCATACGAGTATGCCCAGAAGAGATAAATCGAACGTTCTTTCCGAAACGCATACTCAAAAAAACGGGTATCTACACCTTTCTTAGCTCGAAGCACAACATAAGCTGGGCTAACAATGCCATTGTAGGTCGCACGCCCAAATGCACCTTGCCACATCCGCATCATGTTGTATGCGATGTCGCTATCGCGAACTAGCAAGTGTTCCTTCGCAGTTAGGTTCGTCTCTTGCTTACGCGCAAGGTCATCGCGGTTCACTAAGCCTTGGTTCAGTGTTACTGACAGTGTAGGCAGACCTTCGGAACCTTTAGCACGGCTCGACGAGAAGAAATCATCAAGACGCTGCGGTTTCCAATTGCCAGAAAACGCAGGGAATCGTGATGACGGGGCTGATCTTATTTCAACGGCCATTAGAAGGGAGCCTTAATTTTAAGTTCGTCACAAGAAGCCGCGATGACTTTGTCCGTTGCTCCAATCTCTTTTTCCAGTGCTGCCAGCTTACCTGAAACTGCTGCCAGATCAACCAGTTCCTCTTCCGCAAAAGTATCGACGTAGCGCGGGATGTTGAGATTGTAATCGTTTTTCTTAGCCTCACTTAGGTCGGCGACGTGACTGAATTTTTTGAGACTTTTCCTCGTTCGGTAGGTGTTGACGATGTGCTCGATGTCTTCCGCGCGTAGGTGGTTCTGATTGATCGCGCTTTGAAAGCACTGGCTCGCATCAATAAAGAGGATGTCGGCGGGGTTCTCCCGCTGTTTTTTGAGCACAAGAATACAGGTCGGAATGCCCGTGCCGTAGAAGATGTTAGCAGGGAGGCCGATCACCGCGTCGATCCAATTACAGTCCTCTATCAAGTAGCGGCGTATATGCCCCTCTGCTCCACCGCGAAAGAGCACGCCGTGTGGTAGGACGACTGCCATCGTTGCGCCACTGTCGAGGTGATGCACCATGTGTTGCACAAAGGCAAAGTCGGCTTTGGTTTTTGGGGCGAGTTTGCCGTAAGCACTAAAGCGGTCGTCATTCTCATGGATCGCGCTGGCCGACCACTTGGCAGAGAAGGGCGGATTGGCCACAATCGCATCAAAGCGTAGGTCGGCATGTTCGGGAGCGGGGTGTTCCAGCGTGTCCTCGTTCTTTAGATCGAATCGTTTGTAGTGCACCTGATGCAATATCATGTTCATTCGCGCCAAGTTATAAGTTGTGGGGTTCATCTCTTGCCCGTAAAAGTCATCCACTTGCTCGACCTCCTTGGCCACTCGCAACAGTAGCGAGCCGGAGCCGCAAGTCGGATCATATACACTCTTGAGGCTGGTCTTCCCCGTGGTGACGATCTTCGCGAGAATGGTGCTAACCTCCTGTGGGGTGTAGAACTCGCCCGCCTTCTTGCCCGCGCCGCTGGCGAACTGACCGATCAAATATTCGTAGGCATCGCCCAGCACGTCGGCCTCGGTGTCGTCTAGCTTGAAGTCGATCGCGTCTAGGTGAACCAGCACCTTGGCGATCAGTTCGTTTTTCTGGTTCTCAGTCTTGCCCAGTTTGGACGAGCCTAGATCTAGATCCTCAAATAGCCCCTCGAAATCGTCCTCACTGTCATGCCCCATCGTGCTCGCCTCAATGTGCTTGAGCACCGCGCTCAGATCTTCAAGGATGAAGTTATCCTCCTTTTGCGCCCCCTTAGCTGCGAGCTTGCTAAAGAGTTCGGACGGCTTGAGGAAGTAGCCCAGTCGTTCGACCGAGTTTTCTTTGATCGCGTCGAGCATTTCCTGCCCTTCCGCGCTCGCTTCGTCGATAGCATTAAACGTGATCCCGTCATGTTGTAAGATCTCATCCGCAAAAAGGTGCATCCGCTCCGAGAGGTATTTGTAGAAGATAAAGCCAAGGATGTAGTCACGAAACTCATCCGCCCCCATCTTACCCCGCAGGGTGTTAGCAATATTCCAGAGTTGAGCTTCGAGCTGTTTCTTATGGTTTTCGGACATTCGGAGTATAAAATGGTATCAATGACATGCCAATTTGTGGCATTCGTTGGTCACTTTCATAAGTCGGAGGCCCCGTAGCAAACGTAAAAATGCTTATTGGAGCATGTGAGCTGCGCTTATGACTGCGGTTACGAAATCGGATTGAGCGCTGATTCTTTCCACATGTGACATTATGTCGCAATTAGATTGATTCGCTGCCGTTTTCCACCTTACTTCGTGCTACACTCCGTTTTCTTTGGCTCGGGGAGGGGGCGAATTTTTTCTGCGCAGAGCACTGGCAGGAGTTGAGCCGAAAAAGCGCACCCTCCATTACAGGGGCGCGCTCCAGGGATTAAAGCTAATCCGTTATTCCGCTTCTGGCCTCACAGCAGTGACCAGCTTGATTTCCAAATCCATGTTCGTCACGAACGCCATGGGGGTCAAATCCAGTGGCTCGCCCGTTTGCTCTCGCGCGTAGCTCAGCCCCAGATTGTCAGCCGAGCAA
>Ga0209302_10002109_pt1 | contig 11647 bp, 9 predicted proteins | sample ArcOceMetagenome_2_FD_187445 | JGI IMG/M metagenome (GOLD analysis project Ga0209302, IMG submission 187445) | Marine eukaryotic phytoplankton communities from Arctic Ocean - Arctic Ocean ARC135M Metagenome (SPAdes) (version 2) | ecosystem: Environmental > Aquatic > Marine > Oceanic | place... | reverse complement strand
GGCAGATGAGATAAACCAATTGGTTAAACTCTCTTCCGAGAATGATTTTAAGGGGTTTGTCCAGTTCTCAACTGATCCATTAGTTTCAGCAGACATTATCGGAAATCCACATTCGTGTGTTTTTGACTCGGGGCTTACTTCAGTTGTAGGCAATATGCTGAAGGTAGTGGGCTGGTATGACAATGAGATTGGCTATTCAAATAGGTTAATAGACCTATTAGACTTTCATGATTCATTGTAATATTTCAATTGGAATTTTCCGTCATGTAATTCTCCATAACTGTAATAGTTAATCCAATCTCCTAAGTTGAAATAGCTCGACTTTTCATTTAGAGCTATTTCTAGTGGTAAATGTCTATGGCCAAAGATAAATAGATCGTAGTGTTTAATCTTTAAAACTTCCTTCGAATATAGAGCGAGCCATTCTTCATTGTTACCCAGAAATGAGGAGTCTGAGTCTCCAGTTTTAGCTCTACTACTTCTGCTTAAGTAATTAGCTAGTCCTATGCCAAAGTTCGGGTGCAGCCTTGCAAACATCCATTGACAGAGCTTATTTGAGAATAGGCGTTTTATAAATTTATAGCCATAATCTCCTGGGCCTAGCCCATCTCCATGTCCAATATAAAGATCTAAACCTTGTCTTTTTATTGAGATAGGTTCTCGGTAAAGGGTAGCATTTATTTCATGAGGTAGATAGTCAAATATCCACATATCGTGATTTCCAGTGAATAGATGAATTTGAACACCACTATCTGAGAGCTCAGCTAATTTTCCTAAAATACGTGTAAACCCTTTGGGAATGGCTTGTTTATATTCAAACCAGAAATCAAAAATATCACCAACTAGGAATACCTCCGAAGCATCAGCGCTAATTTCATTTAGCCACTGAACTATCAATTTTTCTCTAATAAGACTTTTCTCATAGGTGGGAGCACCTAAATGAAAGTCAGAAGCAAAATAGATTTTATCTTTCAATTTCAGAAATCGATTAATAACCAAAAATAGATTCGAGCTTATCTTCTAAAGCGCCACCTCTAATTTTAGTCTGAATGATATTGCCATCTCTATCTACTAGAACGGTGTGTGGAATACCACTGAATTTATAGATATCTTTATAAGGAGTAGCCCATTTTTTGAGATCACTAACATGATAATCCCAAACTAACCCATCTTTTTCTATGGCCGCAAGCCATTTAGAACGGTCACTATCTAATGACACAGAGAACACTTCGAATCCGGCTTCATTATACTTTTTATAGGCGCTAACTACATTTGGGTTTTCTCTTCTACATGGTCCACACCATGAGGCCCAAAAATCGATGAGTACGACTTTCCCTCTAAGTTCGTTGAGGGTCTTTTTGACACCGTCAGGATCATTTAATTCAATATTCGGAGCTACTTTACCTACATCAGAGCTTTGAGCGCTTGACCTATTCCTCTGGTTGAAGTCTTTTACAGATGCCTCACGGGCTTTGTAATAATTAGAATAGGGTACTGTCTTAGCTAGGTTGTTTATTATAGTGCTTGAGAGCTCCATTTCAGTGGTGAAGTCTAACGCATCGAAAAAAGCGGCTATTCCTGGAGAGGAGCTGTTTCCTGTTATATAACCATGAAGGTCAGATTTGAACTGCTTTTTAATCGTTTGTTTTTCTTTACCTAAGACTAGTTTTTCTTCTAGCTTATTGGCTTTTTTGATTTTATTTTCTATACCTAATACATTCTTTTTATGCGTAGAAACTATATCGAATAATTCATGATAAACAGATGTGTTTGGACTTCCTGTGATTTCTGAAGGCTTGTTTAATGTGTTGTAATTAGCATTGAGAGTAACATTCTCTGTGCTATCTGTAATGAGAAAAACTTGATTTCTCTTGTTATTAGTAAGCACGTAATAATCCATTTTTAGGGGTGCGTTTACCTGATGGCTGAAAACTCCTCCTTCTCCAATCATGATGGTATCGAAAATCTCACCGACTTTACGCCTATTAATCTTATTGATAAATAACATCTCGCCATCACCGCCTTCTATCTTTCCAGATATAACTGTTCTAGAAGAGTTAGGGTCTGTAGTGTTTTTAGATGAACATCCTGGAGCTAATAGCAGTGATAATACTGCGGCTAAAACTAAAATACTTTTCATAAATATTATTTCGATTGTTAGCAAAGATACCTAATCCTTTAGGATATTTTTATTGGTTAGGAACCGAATTAATTCTTTTTCCTCTAAAATAGGTGTGCTTATTTTTATTGTGAACAGATTTTGACCAAATAAACTTTTCTGATTATCGCTCAGTCTAGAGAAGTCTTTAAGTGTCGTAAGGAACTTAGATTGGGTCAAAGCTCCTTTGCCAAATAGAATAATTTCCTCTATTTCTGCATCAGTGAAGTAATGATGGTCTGCGAATTTGAAATTCTTTTTCAAAGAATAATTTTCTTTGAGATGAACCTCGAATAAGGCGCTGTTAGCTAGGCCTGTAAAACTTATTACTTCATTTGAGTTTATTTCCTGACCATGCTCATTAGTGGGCTTTTCGTACACTATTTTAGAACTAAAAGTATGTTTAGAGGCCCATTCTTTTGGTTTTTGCAACGCATTATAATTATCTGTAATCTTAGTAATGACCAAAGCATCAGCTCGAGAAGCTGCGCTTTTTATATCTCGTAAATATCCTGCAGGAACTAAGAAATCTTTCCAATATGGTTTTCTCTCTGTAGTCAGTAAAAAAAGTACTGAGGGCGTTACATACCTGTGCTGGAAGCAGTCGTCTAGAAGGATTACATCTGGTTTGTCATCTGATTGCAGCAGCAATTCTATTCCCTCTTTTCTTCGTTCGGCTACCACTATGTGGGTGTTGTCTAATTCAGCAAGGTACATTCTCGGTTCGTCACCTATTTCTATTGCAGTATGATTAGCGTTGCAATGCACTACTCCTTTAGTCTTTCTTCCATAACCCCTAGAGACTATAGCCACTGTCTTTCCTTTAGATTGGAGTAGTTTTGTTAAGTAGATTATTAGAGGTGATTTTCCGGTCCCTCCAAATGATAAATTCCCAATCCCTATAATAGGGGTATCGAATTTGCAGGATTTTATTATTCCTGAGTTAAATAGATAATGCCTCAGCTTAAGAATTAAACTGTAGATAAACGCTGCAGGAAGAAGGAGTCTTTTTATGAAAAATAACACAGGTTAAAAGTAAATAATTAGCCCGTTAAAGGAAGTTTCTTTCTTAATTTGTACTGAATAATTTTTTTTCAATATGAAACTGCACGAAATAACATCTACTCTTGAATCAATAGCTCCTAAGATTTATCAAGAATCATATGACAACTCGGGCCTAATCGTTGGAGATTTATCTATGGAGGTGACAGGAGCCATATTATGCTTAGACTCCACAGAAGATGTGGTGGATGAGGCTATAAGGAAAGGCGCTAATCTGGTGATAGCTCATCACCCCATCGTGTTCAAGGGCTTAAAAACATTCACAGGAAAGAACTATGTAGAAAGAACGGTGATGAAGGCTATCAAGAATGATATCGCTCTTTATGCCATTCATACGAACTTGGATAATGTAAGGAAAGGGGTTAATGAGAAGATAGCAGATAAGCTAGGATTAAAGAATAAGAGGATACTTTCAGCGAAGCGAGGTTTTCTAAGCAAATTGGTTTTTTTCTGCCCTGAAAAAGATTCTAATAGCGTTAAAGATGCTGTTTTTTCTGCTGGAGGTGGCGCTATAGGTGATTATGATTATTGCAGCTATTCCTCAGAAGGTGTAGGCACATTTAAACCCGTGAGAAACGCCAACCCGGTAGAAGGGAAGCTAGGTGAGCTTAGCACAGTTAACGAGTTAAGAATAGAAGTGCTCGTCAAGAACAGTGTATTAGAAGATGTTCTTCATGCTCTGAAATCAGCCCATCCTTATGAAGAAGTAGCTCATGAAGTGTATTCTGTCGAAAATGAAGATCAGCAATTAGGGAGTGGTATGATAGGAGAGCTTGAGTCTTCTGTCACTTTAGATGAATTTTTAACTTACGTGTCGTTTACATTTAACACTGGGGTTATAAAGTATACTCCGTTTGAAAAGGAGATAAAAAAAGTGGCCGTTTGTGGTGGCTCAGGAAGTTTCTTGCTTAAAAATGCTATGGCCGCGAAAGCGGATGTTTTCATTACAAGTGACTTTAAATACCATGAGTTTTTCGATGCTGAAGGTGAAATATCCATATTTGATATTGGACACTTTGAGAGTGAGCAGTTTACAATAGATTTAATTAAGGAATTTCTCATTGATAAATTTCCTAAATTTGCACCCCATTTAACGGAAATAAATACGAATCCCGTAAAATATTTTTAAAGCATGTCAAAAAAGAATTCTGGTACAGTAGAAGAAAAACTAAGATCACTTTACGATTTACAGATCATAGATTCTAGAATAGATCAAATAAGAATCGTTAGAGGAGAACTTCCTTTAGAAGTTCAGGATTTGGAGGATGAGATAGCAGGCATGAATGCTAGATTAGACAAGTATAGAGTGGAAATAGAAGGTTTAGACGGTCAGATAGCTGATAAGAAGAATACTATGGAAGAAGCTAAAACTGCTATAAAAAAATATGAAGCCCAGCAGAGTAAGGTTAGAAATAATAGAGAGTTTGATTCTTTAAATAAAGAAATCGAATTCCAGCAGTTAGAAATTCAATTGTCTGAAAAAAGGATAAAGGAGTACACGCTGGCTAAAGAGCAGAAACAGGAAGTAATAGGGAATTCTGACGATAGCTTTTCTGAACTAAAAAATGATTTAGATATTAAGAAAGGAGAGTTAGACGAGATTATAGAGGAGACTAAGAAAGAAGAAGAGTACCTAGTTAAAAAATCAGAGGTACTAGAAGAAAACATTGAAGATAGATTACTGAAAGCTTACAAGAGAATTAGGAATTCTTCGAAAAACGGATTAGCTGTAGTCTCTATAGATAGAGAAGCTTCTGCTGGTTCGTTCATTAAGATACCGCCTCAGAAACAATTGGACGTAGCTGCTAGAAAGAAATTAATAGTAGATGAGCACAGTGGTAGAATTTTGGTGGATAAGGTTCTAGCAGAAGAGCAGGTAGAAAAGATGGAAAAAGCGTTAGCTAAAGAATTAAAAAAGTAGAGTTTACTTTATATGAAGAAATAAAAAAGCCTCTTTTAGAGGCTTTTTTTGTGACTTAAAATCTCCAACCTATAGTTGTAAGTAAATTTAGTCTTCCGTTTGTCGTTTGAGCTTCATCTATATATGATGAGCCATAAGCATAATAAGAATCGGATTTTTCAGTATAAATGGCTGCTATGTCTAGGTAGAAGTCACCGTCTCTATACCCAAACCCTCCTGTATACGAAATGATAGGCCCAGAAACATTGTCAGACAACTCCCCTTCGGTATAAGGAGATTGCATATAGCGAGTTCCAGCTCTAGCTCTATACTTTTTCGCTATTCTTATTTCTACCCCTGCTTTTACATTATGAGTCTCTCGATAAGATTCTCTGGTTTCAGCATTTTCTTCTGCGAAATTATAATTATCTCCAGATAATGAGCTCATTTTAAGCTTACCTGTAGAATAGTCTCGGTATTCGTAATCTGCACTAATAATACCGGACTTACCTGCTATAAAAGCACCGTTAACCATTAACTTCAGAGGAGTTTTAATTCTATAGTCGTATGTTCCTACAAAGTCATCTGGAGTAATAGTCTCGTCCTTGAACTCTGCAGAAATACCTCTGCTGTAATTATCGTTAACAGAATAAGCTGTCGGTGTATGGACGGCAGCTCCTATTCTCAATTTTTGGCTTGGTTTAAGAATTACGCCCATTTTTAAATTTATTCCTACACCACTCACGTCTAAACTCTCATTGTAAGTGAATCTATCCAAAGGGAGTGAAGTATTGCTAGCGGATTCTTTATGGGTGATTTTTTCAGAGAAATTCAAGAATGGAATACCTATAGCTACACCCCAGTATAATCTGTCACTGATATTGGCTGCGCCTCCAAATGAAAGTTCACTGATACCTCCTTTTCTTTGCACTAGAATATCATGATTCGAGCCGTCAAACGGGATGGCTGTATTGTATTGGTTTGAAGAACCGTTCAGTGTGTCTATTAAAAATGCATCATAAGCTAATTGACTGCGAATAGAAGCATCTTGTATATCGAAGTAGTCAGTTCCTTCAGCATCATCAGCGAATACATCTAGTAAGCTATTTTCATTCTCTCCTTTTAGTCTGAACTGAGTATTGAAATTAGCTAACTGATTTACGGATATGGCGAAAACCACTTTGTTTACGTTTATTTTTTTAGAATCCTGAGTGACCGCAAACCCCAGTGTATTAAGCTTGAAATGAACATCTCCTTTACTCTCGGTCTGATTATTAAAAGTTGTTTTTGAAGAACTCCCACCAAGATTAGGGGTTAAATTAAAATCGCTTCTACGGTAGAGCCCTAATCCTGCAGGGTTAGAGTTTAAGGCGGATAAATCAGCACCTAACGCTCCAAAAGCACCACCCATTCCAGCACTTCTAGCTGTAGAAAATGAGTTATGAAAACTAGCTCGCAGAATGTCCTCTTCATTTTGTCCGTACGTGAGGACACTGCTAAGTAACGCGAGTATAATAAGAGTACGAGTCATATTTAAATTTATTTAGTATTATTATCTTCTGCCACCGCCTCTTCCAGAAGAACTTCCTCTTGAAGAAGAACCGCTAGACTTGCTTCCTGCGCTGCTCCTTCGGCCAGAAGAGCTGGAGCTTCTTGTCGAAGATCCTGAATTACTTCTAGAGTTACCGCCACTGTATGAACTTGAGCCTCTGTTATTAGAATCAGAGCCTTTGGTGCTACTTCCTCTAGGTGATTTATTTCTGTTTATGCCATTTTTACCAGAATTTACACCTCCTCTTGAATTCCCTAAATTAGGTTTGGTTGAGGAGATTTTATTTGTTCTCGTGTTTGTGCTCGGAGAATTTGGTCTAGTAGACGTGTTTGTCCCAGGTCTAGCAGAACTGTTCGCGTTTACCCTTTCTGTGTTAACTCCTGTTGGATTAGATAGGGTAGGTCGAGTTGTATTAACTTTTTCTGTATCTCCTTTCGAAATATCTCTAGGTTTTAAACTAACGCTTCTTTCTGGAGACTTTTCTAAAGTCAAAGGCCTTACTCCATTTTGATTATTTGAACTAGCTAATTTCCCTCCTGTATTCAAAACTCCATCATTTCCGTATGAGCTGTTTGAAGACGACACAGAGCTTAAAGAACTTCTTCTTCCGTAAACGAAATTGGTGTTAGAGAGTCCAGCTCCTCCATCATAATAGCCATTGTATCCACCAAATCCATTAGAATTACAGTAGCCTGAGCCCCATCCGTTATTATAAGGATTTCCCCAAGAATTCCATCCGTTATTGTAAGGATTTCCCCAGCCATTATTATAGGAATTCCAGCCATAGTATGGCGTTCCCCAAGAATTCCATGGGTTGTAGTTATACCCCCAATAATTAGGTCTATTCCAGTGGTTATAATTTGAATTCCCAAAGCCTATGTAAATTGAATTACTCATAAACGGGTCATAGTAAGAATTGAAATTGGAGTAACTATTATAATAGGGTTGATAGCTATTTCCGAACCCTGAGTTATTTCCGTAATAATTATTAATTACAGAGCCTCCTTGTGTGTTATAGTCTTCCTCATAATAGTTCTCGTCATAATAATCGTCCTCATATATATTCTCTTCAGTATACGTGATTTCTTCAGGCTCCTCTGAATAATACTCATCCTCCACATCTCCCTCGGTATATAAGTCTGAAGTTTCTGCGTATTGTTCATTACCCGCGTCCGATTTAACCCAGTAAACTTCGTCATCTTCATAAGCACTTGTGCTGCTTATGTTTTGAGTTTGACAAGACATTAATATTAATGTGAAGAGGAAGGAGAAGAGTGCAATTGAATTTTTCATGTTTCTAAAGTTACATTTGTCTAGCGAGCGTTGCAAAAAAAAATAATGAATCATTTGAATTTGCTACATTTGCGTGCTGGTAATAAGACAACAATTATACCAAAAAAAAGATGGCTAAAAAACTTACTTCAAGAGCAGACGATTATTCTGCATGGTACAATGAGATAGTGGCGGGAGCAGACCTTGCGGAGCATTCAGCAGTGAGAGGGTGTATGGTGATAAAACCATATGGATTTGCTATTTGGGAAAAAATGAGAGACCAATTGGATAAAATGTTCAAAGAAACAGGGCATCAAAATGCTTACTTCCCGATTTTCGTACCTAAAAGTTTGTTTGAGGCTGAAGAGAAGAATGCAGAGGGGTTTGCTAAGGAATGCGCTGTAGTAACTCATTATAGATTGAAAACTGACCCAAATGACTCTACCAAATTAGTCGTAGACCCTAAAGCCAAATTGGAAGAAGAATTGATAGTAAGACCTACTTCAGAAGCTATCATTTGGAATACTTATAGAGGTTGGATACAATCTTATAGAGATTTACCTATACTCATTAACCAATGGGCCAATGTGGTTAGGTGGGAGATGAGGACTAGACTTTTCTTGAGAACAACAGAGTTTCTTTGGCAGGAAGGCCATACTGCTCACGCTACCAAGTCAGAGGCGCTTGAAGAGTCAGAGAAAATGGTAAATGTTTACTCAGAGTTTGCTCAAAACTGGATGGCTATGCCCGTTATTATGGGGAGTAAATCAGAATCAGAAAGGTTTGCTGGAGCTGATGAGACTTATACTATAGAGGCCTTAATGCAAGACGGAAAAGCGCTTCAAGCGGGGACATCACATTTTTTAGGTCAAAACTTTGCCAAAGCTTTCGATGTTCAATATACCACCAGAGAAGGGAAGAAAGAACTAGTATGGGCCACTTCATGGGGCGTGAGCACTCGTTTAATGGGCGCGCTTATTATGACTCATTCGGATGATTTAGGCTTAGTTCTGCCTCCTAGACTAGCTCCTATACAAGTAGTAATAGTACCTATATATAAAGGGGATGATCAGTTGGAGGCCATAAGAGAGCATATCACACCACTCATGAAAAACCTTAAGGTTAAAGGCATTTCAGTGAAATTTGATGATGATGACACTAGAAAGCCAGGATGGAAATTTGCTGAACATGAGTTGAAAGGTGTGCCTTTAAGAGTAGCCATAGGTAACAGAGATTTAGAAAATGGAACTCTAGAATTGGCTAGAAGAGATTTAAATACAAAGGAATCTATAGCATTCGCAGATGCTGCTGATATTATTTCTGTAAGACTCGAGGAAATCCAAGAATCTCTTTTTAATAGAGCTTTAGAATTCCGTAAGGAGAATATTACTGAAGTGGATACATTTGAAGAGTTCAAAGAAGTGTTAGAAAAGAAAGGTGGGTTTATTTTAACCCACTGGGATGGAACAGGAGAAACAGAGCAAGCTATTAAGAAAGAAACCAATGCCACCATTAGGTGTATTCCTTTCGCTGAAAAACCTTCTGCTGGAAAATGTGTTTATTCCGGTGCGGAAAGTAGCCAAAGGGTAATGTTTGCCAAAGCTTATTAAAATGAAAAAGGAACAAAGTCCGAAACAGTTAATTCTTGACATGCTAAAAGATAAGGCATGTTTAAAGCAAAATATATTTCAGAATACTGCTGAGAGTTTTAAGCAGCTAAAAGGAGTCCTTGCTGATATTATTGAGGATGTGCGAGATTTATTCGGAGATTCTGATGATAGAGTTCTACTAGAATATAATGATAAAGGGGATTATGAGGCTCAAATTATTGTTGGAGGAGATGTTCTTTACTTTTATATGCACACCAATGTATTTAAGTTTGAGGGGACCAATAGTCTTTGGAGAACCACTTATTTAGAAGAGGACGAGAGCAGGGGCTATGTGGGAGTAATAAATATCTATAATTTTTTAGCAGATTCTATAAAGTATAATAGAATGAGTGACTCTGGCTATTTAATCGCACGAATCTTTGTGAATAAGGAAGATCATTTCTTTGTTCAAGGAAAACGTCAGCTGGGTTTTCTGTACAATGACTTCGCAAATGCAACACTAAACAAAGAGGGCTTGAAAGAAATAGTACAATCTGCTATTATGTACACCCTCGATTTTGATTTGTTTACCCCTCCATATCAAGAAGTTCAAGAAGTTTCTGTTCAAGACATAAGTGCTGTAAGTCAGCACTTAAACATAAAGACAGGTAAAAGATTAGGGTTTAAATTTCAGTCAGAAAACGATTCAATAGAATAATTAAGACTTTTTTAATTCAGAACCGAAAAAGCTCATTATATTTGCACTCCAATTTTAAAATTGGCCCGTTCGTCTAGGGGTTAGGACGCCAGGTTTTCATCCTGGTAGCAGGGGTTCGAATCCCCTACGGGCTACAAGAAAAGGGTAAATCAATACTGAAAGATAATCAGTTAAGATTTACCCTTTTTTCATTATATGCGTTAATCCGTATGGTTTTAAGTCTGTTCAGTTTTTTTAATGGCTTGGTGAATAGCGATTAAATTTGTACTTATGTACCCTTTAATCATAAAAAATGAATGTTAACTTGAAGTATATTTTTTTTGGGATGTGTTTTTTTTCTTTAACGTCCCAATCTCAAACAGGTATTAATTCTAATCTTCTTGATGATTTATTAGTTTGGATGCCATTTAATGGAAATTCGCTAGACTACTCGGTTAATCAAAATAACGGAACTGTTTATAACGAAACTTCATCTGGCGTAACATTGGTCCAAGATAGATTTTGGAATGAAAATTCTGCTTATCGGTTTAATGGAAATGGTGGCTACGATAAATTTGAGCTCCCTAATCTTCCTGGTGATAGAATTGTCATTCCTTCATCAACCTCTTTAGAATCTTTGGACTCAGATTTTACAATTTCGTTTTGGTTTAGACCTTCGTCATCCCTTTCTGGTAATTTAATCGATAGAGATCTTTGTGGCTATGCAAATGACTGGGGTCTTCAATGGAGCGGATCTAATGTAATCTTTCGAACACGATATGACAACTACCCTTCTGATCCAATTCCAACAGGCTCTTGGCACCATGTTATTGGGACTAGGCAAAATAATATTTTTAGTTTATATGTAAATGGTGATCTTCATTTTAATACCGAAATAAATTATGTATTTACAAATACAAATATTCCCATAACAATTGGTGATCAGACATGCGAGAGTATCGAGCCAAGTTTCCAGGGATCTATTGATGATATAGGAATTTGGAGTCGTGCAATAAATATTGAGGAATTACAGTCTATTGAGTGTTTAATTAATGATGAGAATTGTGCCTGTTTAGTAGATACTGATGGTGATGGTGTTTGTGATGAAGCTGAAATAAATGGTTGTACAGATACTTCAGCATGTAACTATGATTTAACTTCTACAGATGATGATGGTTCTTGTACATTTCCTACTGAGTCTTATTTAGATTGTTATGGTGATTGTGTTAATGATACTGATGGTGATGGTGTATGTGATGAGGTTGAGATAGTGGGATGTACAGATTCAACGGCCATAAATTTTAATTCTAACGCAGGATGCGATGATGGTTCTTGTATACCTGCATTTGGCACATTGATTTGGAACACCACTGCTTCTATGTATTACAGCGATACGCTAGAGGTTAATATTGAAATT
>Ga0209302_10002107_pt1 | contig 11655 bp, 3 predicted proteins | sample ArcOceMetagenome_2_FD_187445 | JGI IMG/M metagenome (GOLD analysis project Ga0209302, IMG submission 187445) | Marine eukaryotic phytoplankton communities from Arctic Ocean - Arctic Ocean ARC135M Metagenome (SPAdes) (version 2) | ecosystem: Environmental > Aquatic > Marine > Oceanic | place... | reverse complement strand
AAAAAGAAGTCTGGTGGCAGACGTACTAGAAAACGCAAAATTAGAAAAAAGAGGAGTTATATTGGTACAAAAAATAATCGAATATATAAAAGGAAAACAAATAAAAAAAGAAGAAAAAATAAAACCAATAGAAGAAGAAAACAAAGAAGAAAACATAAAAATAAATAATTCATCATAATGTTGTAAAATGTAAAGCTCTTTTGGCTTTATTTATATATTTATCTGGATTTAATCCTTCTTTGACATAAACTTTCATATTATAATTTATGTCATTTTCATTAAATTTATCAGAAGAAAATACCCGTTTAAAATTACTGGGTATTTTGGGGAAAAAAGTATCACATTCAAAATTAGAATCTATATCTGTGTAATAAATACTATTAATCATATCACTATTTATAAAACTTTTATAAACTTTATCACCACCAATTAACCAAATATTATTATATTTATTTTGTTTAATACACGCAATATCGTTTATAATGTTAAATTTATTTGTGTCATTTTTCAAAGTATTACTAAGAACATAATTTGCTCTTTTAGGAAGAGCATGTGGTAAACTTAAACAAGTATTTTTTCCCATAACAATTGCGTTTTTACCATGACACCGTGTCAAAAATTTAAAGTACCTTAAATCTTTGGATAAGTTCCAGGGTAAAGCATTATTAATTCCTATTCCTCTATTTTTACAAGCAGCAACAACGATGTTCATAATTATATAATAAAAATATAGGATATATTTATATAGATGTCAGAAATATATAAAATAAACAGGGTTGTGAACAATGAAATTTCCCGTATATATGTTTTTTCAGGAGATGAAAAAATATCAGAAAAAGATTACCCAGATATTTTTGACGGTCCAGGAGAACTAAAAAATATTCAAGATAAAAAAATACCAATTCAAATAATAAAATCCTTTATTCACGGCGACGATACAATACAAAGAATAAAGGAAAAAATTTTTATGGACTGTAAAAAATTAAATAACGCAACACCTGACGAATTGTATTTGTTTTCTATTACAGAACAAAAATTAAATAATTATAATACCTTTTTAAATTTGACACAACAAGATAGAATTGATTTAACAGATGAAAGATTGAAACAATTTTTATCCAATTTTGTTATAAATAAAGATACCATTTTACACAAAGAATTAGGATCATTTTTTAATGATATTGTAAAAAAAGATGTATATGAATTTGATGATTTTAATATGCTTAATATTCCTTGGGATAACGACCAAATCATTACAGAACCCATCGGGCAAAAATTAGTTATCAAAAATAATTATCCTTTTATAGCAAATCCATTTAATAATAAGATTATTGATAGCTTTTTGAAAAGAAGTGTAGAAAATATTATTTCAACACAAAATGCATATTTATTATTTAAATATTTTCCTCTAGTAAATAATAATATATATTTATGTTTAGCGGAAGATGTATTAAGTTATACAGAAACAAATGAGTTAGATTCTGAATATTTTTTGAAACTTTATTTCCCGATTCTCTATAAAAAGGTAAAAACAAAAAAACAACTACAAAATAAAAAAATGTTATTATATCGACAGGAAAAAGACCGTATAAGTAAATATCACAAAAAAATAAACGATAGGGTTGATATATTTTATAAGGTTTTTGAACAAAACCCCAAACCATTAGATTTCACATCACATGGCTTATCATACGTCCATTTAATATTACATCCTGAAAATTCTATAAAATTACCTTTGGAAGTATTATTCAAAATAATGCATACAAACGCAAAAATACCTCTTATTAAATATAATCCAGGGTCTAATTATGAAAATATTTACAGATTATTTACAGACAAAAATATATCTCTTTCTGGTATTAAAATACCATCGCTTTTTATTTTAAATAATTATAGAAAAGGGGTTATAACAAATATATCCAATACATTAAGTAAAAAGCAATCAGTTGGGTTTTATATAGAACATAGTTTTAAAGAAAGTACAATAGAAATTTTTTGTGAATTTCATGAAAACGGAAGCATAGATATTAAATTTAATAGTGAAATATTATTGGATATCGATGATGTAGAAAATATTTTAGAAAATGCTGTTAATAATACGATATTAAAAACTATTAGAAATTATTTGAAACAAAGTGGGTACGAATATATAAATTTTAACAAGATAACTGATAAAAATGTAGAAGTGAGTAGTTTAACTTATAAAACAAAACTTAAAAATAATAAAAAAATAAATATTAATAAATATATTGGGTGTATATCTTCGCTATTTAATGTTATTGAAGGAAAAGCAAGTAAAACAACCGATGTAATAGATTTAAGATTTAAAAGAGTAAATGTTTTTCAGGTTATGGACAGTATTAAATCTTTTATAACGATTAGAAGACAAAATGATGATAGTGTCAAGGAAATACTTGATTTATTATTAGAAAATTTTCCCAACGAAATAACAACAGAAGAAAAGGCGCGGGAAGTATTTTCAGATTGGTTACAAGAAATTCAGTTAAAAATAGATACATATGGAGAGAGAAAAAGAATTGTAGATAGTAATCCGGGTTTTCAAACCAAAATATTATCTAATGTTTTTTCCGAAGGAACATTTTCTGTTTTTACAATAGAAAATATAAATGATATAAGATACCTAAGATATATTTTAATTTATATTAATTCATTTTTTAGAATTATCCTTAGAAAAGGAATAAATAAAGAATTGAGAGAACAAATTGATAAAATATGTAAAAAAAAAATAAAACAACAAGAACTTATTGACGTGGTTCAAGATATTCAAGCGGAAACGGAAAAAAGAGGTGCTGTAAAATTTGGACAAAAAGAGGCCGAATTATTAGATATAGAAGAAGATTCAGATTCAGACGAGTTATCTATTGAAGAAGATAGCGAAGAAGATAGCGAAGAAGATAGTGAAGAAGATAGTGAAGAAGATAGTGAAGACGAGGATATTCAATTTGGAGATGATATGATTGATGATGAGTCTATATTATTAAATACTAATAAAGAAATAAGTGTAAATCAATCAAAAAGTGTTATTCCCCAAGTTGTAGAATCGGAAGAAGAGGAAGAAGTCTTAGAATCGGAAGAAGATGAAGAAGATTTATTATCATTAATACCTGAAGACGAATCATCGGAATCCGAACGAGAAAGCGACGATGATGCTGTTTTTGGTGATGAGGAATTAGGTGGAGGGGGTAAAGTAAACGAAAGCGACGAGGAAGACGATATGGAAGAAGATTTATCTCATCTCGCTATATCTGGAGCCAAAAGTATATTTTCTAAAAGATTAAAAGATAACGACCCTGATTTATTTTTGAAAAAAGATACTCCAGGATACCATTCTTATAGCAGAGGTTGTCCGAATCAGTCTAAACGTCAACCAGTTCTGATAACAGATGAAGAAAAAAAATATATTGATGATAAAGATAAAGAACTAGGAATATCTTCATATGGTGAATCGATTAGATATGGTTCAGGTGATAAAAAATCAAATTATATATGTCCAAGATATTGGTGTATTAGAGATAAAAATGGGAAAGGTAGAAGTTTAACATTAGAACAAATAAATAAAGGCGAATGTGGTGGATGGGATGCTATAATACCAGAAAAAGCTAAAAAGGTTCCTAAGGGAAAAAGAATAGTTCAATTTACAGATGAAAGATTTCACAGAGAAAAGTCAGGAATACCAGAAGGAGACCCGGCTAGAAAAATAGTTTATAGACCCATGTATCCTGGTTTTCAAAGCCCTTCAAAACATCCAGATGGATTATGTATCCCCTGTTGTTTCCAAACTCCATTTAAAGATAAGCTTAATATGGGTTGGGAAAAGGATAAAGCTATTCCATTTATGTTTAAAAAAATTGGTAGTGAATTACCCAATCCACCTATGAAGAGTGATGGAACATTAGATTTAGATCAATTGAAAAATAAAAGATTTGATAAATTTAGACAAATAAAACCCAAAGCAGCAAATTTATTATGCGATGAAGATATTGAAGGAAAAGTTGGAAAATCAAAAAAAAATAAAAAGACAAAGGAATTTGATGATACACCTATAATGAGTTTTCCTTTACGAAAAAATCAGTTTGGTTATATGAATTTATCTTTACAAAAATTTTTAGGATTCAATAACCAGGTTTGTTATACAAAAAATACAGAATCTAATGTCGATAAAAAATTAAAACAACAAGAATATTGTATTCTACGATTAGGTATTATGAAAAATAGAAATCAATCATTTTTAGAATTATTAACGAGTGTATATAATTATTATTCAGGTATGAAAATATTACCAAACGAATTAAATGATTTGACCTTGAAAGATTTTAAAAAAATATTTATTGAAAATCTAACAATTGATAAATTTGTAACAGTTCAAAATGGTATATTACCTACGGTGTTTCATAAAGAAACAATAGATGTAAATTTGGAAGATTATACATCGAGTATATATTTTGGTAAAATAACAGATATATCTTACAAGGAACGAATAGCTAGAGCATTTGAAAATTTTAAACAATATATTAAAAACGAGAATGCTGAAATAGATTATAGTTATATTTGGGATTTTGTCACAGAACCTATGAATAAAGGTGGTCTATTATTTAAAAATGGTATAAATATATTAATTTTAAGACATCCTGACGATGATATCGTAGATAAGATAGAACTAATATGTCCAACAAACCATTATTCAAGTAATTTTTTTGATTTTGATAAGAAAACTTTGATGATATACAATAAAGGGAGTTATTTCGAACCGTTGTGTAAAATATATAAAAAATCTAGGAAATTTGAGACTGTAAAATTTTTTTCATTTCCACGAGATTATAATGTTTTTAAAGAACATTCCGATATTTTAGATATAATCACAAAAATCAAAGAAATTATTGATAGAAATTGTATTGGTAAAAAATCAATAAAAAAATATGACTATGAACGAAATGTATCTTCTACGGATCTTATCAACTTATTAAAAAAAAACGATTATACTGTAATATCTCAAATTTTAAATTATGATAATAAAGTTATAGGAATATTGACACAACTAGAAGAAGACAACCAAATTTATGTTCCCTGTAGACCTTCTGGGGTAATATTAGATATAAATTTTGTTTTCTTCCAAGATGTAGAAATAAGAAGTTATGCAGAAACAAGTGAGTTTTTAAAAACGTTATATAATAAATCTAATAAACAAATTCCATGTAATATACATTCAAAGTTGGTTGATGATAATATGGTGGTGGGTATAAAGACAATAACTAATCAAATTATCCCTGTAATTCCTATTCCAAAAACGGATGTTACAGATGATATTGACGAAGAAAGAACATATGTTGGTGAAAATAAAACAGTTTTACAAACAGATAAAACAGTATTATTAGAGAAAACAGTTGATGTCGAAAGAGAAAAAATAGTAAAAGAATTAGAATTGGAAAACAACTTTTATGGCTTGTTTAGAAACACTCTTAAAATAATTTTAAATAAAAAGGATGCTAATACAGACCGAACTAACATTTTAAATATAGTGGAATCTCCAACTATAACTTATATTGAAAAATTGGAAACAGTAATAGGTATATTACATACTTTATTAGATAATAGCGTTCAATTTCTACAATTTCCAATGGGCGATTTAGATGATTATAATGATATGATTACTTGTTTTGGTATGAATAAAACAGATTGTGGTGAAAAGTGGAAACCTCCGAATAAACAGTGTTCTTTTATGAGAAAAACGTGTGTTTTAATTTTACCGAGCACCAATTTATATACTAAAAACAACAACAACGAGGATATATATTTTATGAAATTATCAGATGAAATAGTAAGATATTCAAAAATAAGAAAGTATTTATTTACACCTAGAGAATTTTTATCTTTTGAACGGGTAAATTATAAAATAAATGACGATGAAATAATATTACTAGAAGAAATTCTTTTTGATACATATTTGGACGATGTAAAATTAAGAAAGAATGATACCTTTATCGAATCAACCGGTGTTTATGATATAGTGAACCCCCTTGATAAAATAAATTATTCCAATACAATACCTGAGAATATGTTGCGAGGTAAAGAAGTGGATCCAGAGAAAACAAATGAAAGTAAAGAAACAAACTTAATAGTTGATTGTGTCGCTGAAAATAAATATAAAAAGAAAAACCTAATAGCTTTATCAAATAATAAAACAATATTTCAAGTATCTCCATATAAATCAACTGGTATTTGTGGTTTTCAAATGGTACAATTTATTATAAATGATTATATGGGAAAAAATATTACAATTAATAAAATAAAGGAAATGTTAGGAAAGGTATATTTAGAATTAAAAATGCCACCAAACAAATTAAGTTTAAATAAATCTAATGTAACAGACTGGTCTGTTTTTTCTTATATTAATTGGATGAATAAAAATAGAAATGTTGCTGAATCTGTTATTTCAAAACAATCTTCTGACAAAAATAGTGAAATTATAAAAAAAATAAAGGATGATACTTATATCATGACAGAAATAGATTTATTTTTGCTATTAAAATCCCATAATATACCAACTATAATAAAAATGAAAACAGGACAAACAAGTTTATTAAATTCAACAATTTCAACATTTAATACATTTAATGAATCTGATGATAAATTGTATATTATTTTAAGCACAAAAACGAATATAAAAAAGCCGAATCGTTTATTTGGCTTATTAAATATTGAAAATGTATATAAAATACCAAAACAGATAGTAAATAAAGAATTACTATCCGATTTTAAGGGGAAAAAACCAGTAAAAGATATAAATAAATTTATACAGGAATCTTTGGCATATCAAGTAAAGAAAAAGAATGAAAAGAGAGTTCAGGATGCGAAAGCTCAAAGAAAGGTTCGAACGAAAATAAATAAAATGAATATAAAAAAGAAACTACCTACCGAATAATGAAAAAGTTCGAGCCATTTGTAAACTTCTATTTTGAATATTAGTTGGTGTTCTGGTTAATTGTGCTGACGGTGTGAAAGGATCAGTTGGTATAACCAATGCAGGGGGTGGTGGCGGAGGTGGTGGTGGAGGAGGTGGTGGAGGTGATGTCGATGGTGAAGGTGGTGGAGCTATTCGTATTCTTTCATTATAAGGAACGTATCTCATAACCTCGATATATCTTGTATATCCAAAATTAGGATTATTTTCAATATACGCCTTTAACATTTTCTTAGTTTTTTTCTTTGAATCTCTAGATAATATTGGATTGCACGAGTATTTATAATTCAAATATTGTATTATAATAATTTTTAATTTTTTCCAAATATTTTGTTTTGTTGTATATGAAATAGTATTTGTAAATGTAATATAATCAATATCTTTACGAAAATCGTGTAACATATTTAAAATTTGTTCCCATTGTTCGTGTAACAAATGTGACTTTATAAAGTTGGTTATTGTATTTTCTTTCAACAAATGGTAATAATCATATGAAAACTTTTTTTCATTCATATTGGAATAAAAAAAGTTTGTAATAATTATTGGTATAATAAATCCAGTATCTAAAAGTTTAAAATAAATATTATATAAATTATGTTTTGAAAATATTAAATTAGTATGGGGATTTTTTAATAAAAGTGGTTTAGAAAATAACCCTTGATTATTATTAAGAGATTCAATCCAATAATTAACCAAATCACTCAATCTAAATTCGTATCTTGTGTTATTTTCTAATAAAGTTATTTTGTATTTGTTGTGAAAATCTGTCAGTTTATTGAGATACAAATCAGTATCTATGTTATAATTAACAGATTTATTCCATTTCCTATAATTAACTAAATTTATAAGTTTATTTTTAATATTCTTTGCTAGGATGTAAGCGTTTTCTATTATTTGTTTTTCACCCGCAAAATCATTATCGACAATACATTCGTTGTATATTTTTATATCACTTTTGTATCCTACAGTTTGTAAATGAAAAATATCAATATTATTACATGTTATATCTTTTTTTTTAATAATTAAATCAATAATAGTATTAATTACCAACATTTCTTATAATATATAATTATTGTAAGATAATTTTATTTTAAATTTAAAAGTCGAGTTCATAATCATCATCGATTGTACCAGTATTATTACCGTTGATATAATCGGTACTACTATTGATCATAATATTTTTCTTGGCACAAACATCATTAGGATTTTCGATTTGTAACATATCCTCTATGTTTATTTTTTGTTCTAATTTGACTGCTCCAAGTTTATTCATTTCATCAATATTTAATAGAACCTGAAAACTACCTGTTCCATAATAACCTTCTTGACCACACATAATATTTGAAGATACACCAGTCATAACATCTAATTCAGCATGTCTTGCTGCTCGTAAGAACATTTCAGGGGTTTCTTCAAAACTGGCTTTTGCGATAGGACCGATATCATCGTTGTTTATACCATGTCTAAATATACTTACCATTTTTTGTGTTGCGCACATTCTGTCACATAAGAGTGACATATGGTGATAATTAATATATGTTGTATCAGAGAATGCTTCTGCTAATTCATTGTATATACATTGTCTTGCGGCTTCAATACCTAATGTTCTATAGATTTCCCGGATATCATTACTATACGTTCGTGCTGTATCAATATAATCAATTGCTAAAATTTCTTTTAAATTGCTGCCTACGGTATCTAATACCCAGATATCTTCAGGAACGTAGTTACCATCTTTTTCAACCATATTATTTTTGATAGTTCTAATAATAATTTTAGGAATGCCTTTTATCCCTTTAAGAATAATATTATTAAGTATATTATCTTGTAAATTTTTCAACATATAAATTTCATCTGTTTGGTCTAAACCTTTTTTCTTACTGGCCAGAAGAGCTTTAGAGTTAACTAAACGGATTCTAAAGATAAGATTGTCTGCGTTTAAATCGCTAAATACACATTCAACTTGGTTCTTTAAAGAATTTGTTAGAGCAAAATGAATATCATCCATTGTAACATTTCTATCCATCATTTCTTCTTTAGAAAGTTCAATACGGATAATCCATTTGGAAAATTTATCCCCAGTAGACAAATCTTCTGTATTAGCCCCACATTCTTCCATAATTTTATTAAATTGCATATATTCTTTAATAAGTGTTTTATCAGCATCAATTAGAGTGTTTTCTGGTTTTGGATCAAAACAAATACTAATGGATTTAGCAACATCCTTGATACTAGTATATTCTAACGAATATTTAATTTCCTGAGCTCTTTGTAATTTTGTTTGTTCGCTTTGTTTTAAATAAATAGTGGTGGAAGGTTGTTTTGGATTTTCACTTAAGGATAAAATTTCTTCAATACGAGGAACACCTCTAGTTACATTACTTTTACTAGCTACACCGGCAAAATGAAAAGTATTCAGTGTCATTTGTGTGGTTGGTTCTCCAATACTTTGTGCGCTTACCATACCGACCATTTCTCCAGGATGAACGAGAGCTTTATGATAATTAAGAATTAATGTTTCTAGTAAGAGAACAATAGCTTTTCTGTTAAATCGTCTTACCATAAGTAATTCTTTTGGTGTTAAGTAGAAATACCACGCTAGTTTGAAAAGGTCTGTGGGTTTTGTTAATTTGTGTTGATTTAATGTATCAAACGCATCATCTATTAATTCATAAATTTCAAATGGAGTGATGTTAACAACAAAATCTGGTTGTATGTGTAATTGATGTTGTAAATTATCCATGATTCTCTGAAAATGTACGGGTATATGAACCGTAACTGCCTTTTCATTTTTAAATACATTTTCTGTTATTTTTTTTCTGTATTCAATCATATCCATAATTAAATTACTTGTTTTCTTTTTTAATTTTGTTTTTTGTTTCTTAATTCGTTTTAATGTTGCTGCTTCATATGTAGTTGTAAATATAGATTTAGAAGTATCATCTTCTGGAATAGCCATATGTGAATAAATTTCTTCCAGACTCATTTGTCCAATAGGGATTTGTTGATTTTCTGTTTTCATAGGGTTAATATTATCATCACCATATCTAAATTGAATAATTTTGTTTTTGTTATTTCTAACAGTCATATCATACGCAACTTTTAGGTCTTCTTGTCCCTTAATTAATCGTCTTTGAATATATCCAGTTTGACTTGTTTTTACTGCTGTATCGATTAAACCAACTCTTCCACCCATAGCGTGGAAATAAACTTCTTCTGGTGTCAATCCTTGGATAAATGAACTTTCTACAAACCCTCTAGCCTCAGGAGAATCGTTGAATTTTGTATAATGTGGTAATGTTCTATCTTCAAATCCATATGGGATTCTCTTTCCATCAACATTTTGCTGACCAAGACACGAAACCATTTGTGCGATATTTAAAGCATTACCTTTACTTCCAGCATTTACCATAATAACAAATCTATTATCTGGAGATAAACTGGTTCTTCCAATTTTACCTGCGTCTTTTGCGGCAGCATTTAGGAATCCATTAACTTTTGTTTCAAACTCAACTTCATTACTTTTCCCGGTGGAATTTTCGAAAACTCCTAAATGTAATTGGTCAATCAAATTTTCCACATCTTTTTTCTTAGCAGTTACAGCAGATGTAATTTTTTTATTTGTTTCGGGATCAGCAATTAAATCACTAATACCTACGCTGTATGAGCTTAATTTCATATATTCTGTAACAATTGATTGTAAATTATCAATAAAATTGGCAGATTCTGTGTGATTGAAATCGTTGAATATTGTTTGTAGTAATCCTTTGGAACCTTTTCCTAGAGCACCCTTGTCTAATTGACCTCTAATATATTTACCATTTACAATTTCAATAATATTATTAGAAGTTTTATTATCTTCTTCAATAGCACCTTCTCCGTAAACACCGTTTTTCATTCTTGTTGATAAAGGTGGTAAAATTTGACTTAAAATTTCAAAACTACTAATTTTTTTACTATGGTCCTTAAATAATGTTGGATTTACATTATCATAATACATAAGCAAGTTCATTGCTTGTCTCACATCAAAATTAATATTTTCTCGTGTAAATCTTGCTGAACCCAACATAGAATCCTGGAAAATACCTACGATTGAAGCGTTGTTCTGTGGAGATATAATTTGTAACGGTACAGCTGCGAGATACATTAATTCTGCTTGAGACTCTTCGTCTTGTGGTTGATGTAAATTCATTTCATCACCATCAAAGTCAGCATTATAAGGCTTTGTATCAGCAACATTCATTCTAAATGTGTTGCCAACTTTCATAACTCTTGCGAGGTGACACATCATCGACATTCTATGAAGAGTTGGTTGACGATTAAACAATACAGGGTCACCATCAACCATATGTCTATGGACTATATCTCCGTTGTTCAGTGTAATTGTATTTCTATCTACATATTTCAACGAAACACTTTCACCTGATTTTCTTTCTAAAACATTAGCACCAGGATATTTTTCTGGACCATTTATGACAAGTTTTGTCAAGAATGACTTATTACGATCATTTACACAGGTGGGAAATGTAATATTTTTTGCAATTTTCAAAGGAACACCTAACTCCGCAATACCCAAATTAGCATCGGGTGTAATAACAGATCTAGCGCTGAAATCAACTCTTTTCCCCATTAGATTTCCTCTTACTCGACCTTGTTTTCCAACTAATCTTTCTTTA
>Ga0209302_10002106_pt1 | contig 11661 bp, 14 predicted proteins | sample ArcOceMetagenome_2_FD_187445 | JGI IMG/M metagenome (GOLD analysis project Ga0209302, IMG submission 187445) | Marine eukaryotic phytoplankton communities from Arctic Ocean - Arctic Ocean ARC135M Metagenome (SPAdes) (version 2) | ecosystem: Environmental > Aquatic > Marine > Oceanic | place... | reverse complement strand
CGTTGCCCTCGATCGCCTCGACCATGACGTTGGCAGGAGTGGTGGCCATCTCGAAAAGAGACACGTTCATGTCGCTCACCCCCCCATGGCCGCCGACGACGGAGAGCACGGAGTGGGCGACGAGGACAAAGCCCACCGACAACACCGCCTCGATGTTCTTGTGGAAGAGCCCCAGCGCGACGACGACGAGAAACCACGCGAAGTAGTTGGCGTAAGGCACGGCCGCGGCGCGCAGCTGCGCCGCCACAAAGACGCCATCGCCAGGCGCGTCGCGCGGGGGCGAGACCGCCGCCCGGGGCGGGGGCGTGCCAGCCTCACGCGTGCGCGCCCTGGACGCCATCTTGGACGCTGAGCCGGAGCCGCCGCGTCCCCCTGGGGTCGCCGGCTTGATCATCTCCGCTACCCGAATGTTCTCCGCAAAGGACATGTTAGGCGAGCCGTCGGACTTGGTCGGACCGGCCGCCTTGGGTATGTTCGGCTGCCACATGATGATGCCGCATTCGTCGTCCACCTTGACGAGACTGTTGCCCTCCTCGCGCTGCATCCGCGAGAGGTCGAAAGGCAGCCACTTCTCGAGTGGCTTGAGGTCGATCCGTGGGGGCACGAAGAGCACGCCGTTGATCTCATCGAAGAGCGCACCAGATGTAATGGCCATCTCGTAGTCCTCGGCCCGCACGGTGAGGTTGACTCTGAAGTCGGCGAGCACGCGGGTCACGTCGATCCGCAGGCCGACGGGAGGCGCCCCCAACATCTCCTTCGCCACGAGGTTTCTCTCGAACGTGATCGCGTCGTTGACGATCCCCCTCATCATCACGTCGCGCTCGGCCTCGTCGGTCTTGAGTGGGTACTCGCAGCCGCTGATCTTGCCCTCGAAGAGCGCCTTCGACAGCTTCTCGATGGCTGCATCCACGTACCGCTCGGACGCGTAGTCGTCCTCCTTGAGCCACGCGAAGTGCTCGTTGACGAAGTCGCGCGAGAGCGTGCTCGACAGCTTCGCACGACGAGGAAGGTCCGCGATGCGCGCGGAGATCCTAGCGCGCTCCGCGTCGGCCAGCGCCGCCGCCTCGACCTCGGTCTTGCGGCGCGCCTCCTCGGCGAGCCGTTCTCCGCCTCGACGGCGCGAAGAGCCGTGGCCTCTCGCACTTCGGCCTCCGCCACCATGACTCGCAGCGCCTCCTTGTCGCGCACCAAGGCCTCTGCCGCCAGCTGCGCGCGTGCGGCCTCCGCCCGCTCCGCGGCCTCTTGCTCGAGGCGCAGACGCAGAAGGGTCGGTCCGCTCTGCATCGTCCAGCCGGCGAACGAAGCGAGGCCGGAATCGTCCGCGTCCGCCTCGGCCGGCACATCGATGTTGTTGGGCCACTGCTCGTGCCATAGAGGCTGCTCGTCGACCTCATCGAGGACGCCTACGACCTCCTCGCAGACGAGGGTCTTGCACGTCTCGCCCAGGCGATTGGCGTTGGCGAGCCGGTCCGCTTTGATGGCGGCCATGGCCACGGCGTTGTTCCACACGCGCGTCATGATGCCAGGCTCGCCCGCTCTCGGATACTGCGGGTCGCGCCAGCATGCGCCGGTGTGCGCATGCGTGCACATCGGACCGCGCGGCGGCAGAACGGAGCACTCAGTTGCGCGCCCCCTGCCGTTGCTGGCGCCACCGCCCCTGCCATTGCCTCTGCCGGGTCCGCTTCCTCTGCCGCCGCCTCTGCCACCGCCGCGCGGCACCATGGTCGTCACTCCGCCCATGCCGCCCGGTCTCCGGCCAGCGGGCGGAGGACCTGGCGGATCATCGCCGACGATGCCGACGAACTCGGCGGCGAGCCCCTCACGCAGACGCTCTGCCGGGTCACGCGCCGCAGCCATGAGCTCGACGATGTGCCCCGCGACCAAGTGAGGCCTCGCCTTGTCAGCCGCGTCTAGCTCCTTGTACATGGCGCGAACCTCGACGGCGTGCTCATGCGGCGCCTGCTTGCACACCCAGTCCGATACGGCCGTTTCGTTAGGGAACGGTCGAGTGAGGTATGGTATGTGCATCTCGAGCGCCTCGGTGACGCGCTTCGAGAACGCGTCACCGTTGGCGCCCTTTGGCAAAGGCGCCAGGTCGAGCTTTACGAGTGCAGCATCGTGCACTGCGGCCTCGCCCACAAGCATGCTGGCGACCTCGGTCATCGCGACGATAATGGCCCACGCTCGAGATCCCATGAACGAGTGTTGATGAGGAGCAGCTTGCATGCACTCGCGCTTCATTCGCCTGAGCAATAGCGGCGCATTGAGTTCCACCGCAATCTCGATGGCGATGAAGAACGAGTGTTGGAGCTCGCTGATGAGCGCGGCGCGCTCAAGGGTCTTGAGCGCATTCGCGTCATTCGCTGTCTGAATCAACGCGTCGCGCGTCTCCACAGCATTCTGCGTGATGCCATTGGCAACGCCAGCAACTAGCGGAGGAAGCACAGCGCTGTGCCTGTACTTCAGCGCCGATCGCGGCTCTTGGCCCGCGATGAGGGCAGCCTGATCCGGTGTCAGCTGCGTTTTGGCTGCACGGATCCATTCCATGGCCTGTTGCGCCTCAAGCCGCTCCCCTGGAAGCAGCGGAAACCCACCAGCGGTAGGCTTGGTTGCATCGGTCATAGCGAATGCGATGCTGAGCCCTGAGGCCCGTAGATCTACCCGTAAGCCTCCTGCGAGAAGGGTCGGGCACCAGTAAGAACCAGCTACCATATAAATCGGCAGGAGGGCGAGCGCCTGCGCGCACCTCCGGAAAGCCTCCATGAGAAATACCAATTAAGGATATATGGAGCTCCGAGAGGGAGGTGAACACACGGACTCACACACTAGGGTGCCTCGTACCGATTAACACCTTCGCCGCGGCGCTGGCAGGGGTGCCGTGCAGATAGAGCAACTTGAGCGCCGGCAGCCCGCCGCTGTCGAGCGCAGCGGCGATGGTGGCGCAGCCGGCGTCGGTGACCTGGGTGCCGAGGAGGTCGAGCGCCATGAGCTTCGGGGCCGGCTGCTGGCTCGATGAGGATCAGCCACTCGAGCGCTGGCAGCACCGAGCCCAGCGTGCCCAGCAACCAACGCCAGGTGCAGGTCGGTCGCGGTGAGGCCCTTGTTGATCCAGCGGACGTCCTTCGCCTCGCGCAGCTCCTTGCAGCTCCGCATCCCCAACTTGCGGCACAACGCTGCGGCAGCCTCGTGATCAGCCCTCAGCTGCTGCTGCTGCGCCTGCGTCGCCGTCCGCAGCTGTTGCTTTTGCACTGCGCGCGAAGCCGTGCAAGTTTTCTCAAGCAGTTTGACGAAAACGAGAGAAGCACGACGAGGACCGCACGGTCTCCAGAGTCGTGACCTGAATGGCCCCGTTCGTGGCGCTTGCGGCCATAGTTTTGCTCGCCAGCAGCAGACTTGTGGCCGGCTCGCGGGCGGGCGTGATCCTGCGACCCACAGGCGTCCCGGCATGGCCGCCAGCGAGGAGGAGCAGCCGCTGCCGCAACTTGCTCGCGCGCGAGCGCACTCCGATCGGCGACACCGCCCGGCAGCTGTCGCAGAAGCCGGTTGAGCTTGCTGACAAGCTCCACCTGGAGGTGGGCTTCAATCGGCCCGCGCTGCTCAACGTGCTCGTGCCACTCAACCCTCGCCACTTCTCTGACGCAGTCAATGAGGTAAAGATGCACATTGCAAATGCATGCACACGCACATGCCCGCGGCACCACTTTCACGTGCACATGCAGGACCTCGCCTCGGCGCGCGCGCGCTGCCCCGACTGCACCTGCGGGTACAGCGAGCAGCGCGGCGGCTACTCGCTCTGCAACAGCGCGGCAAGCAAGGTTCCAAGTGTCCTGGCTCGCAGCCGCCAGTGCGGCCACCCGCCGCCGCTCCAGAGGCCTCGCACGCTTGCCCAGCGCCCAAGATGGAAAGCCCTTTCCGCCCGGGTGCCGAGGGGAGGCTGCGGTGGCGCTCCGGTGCCGGTCCAACGTGGAGGGGTCCAACGTGGAGGGGTCGACCGGTTCCACCGCCTTTGGCCCATCCAGGCGCCCGCGAGCGGCGCAACGCGCAGAAGGGCTGGCTGAGCCGCTGCGCGACGACGCTCTACTTCGCGCTGTGGTACCTGCTCTCCATAGGGCACAGCGTCACTGGCAAGCAGCTGACCAACGCGCTGCCGCTGCCGTGGAGTGTGGCCGCCGCACAGATAGTCGTGGGCGCACTCTTCGCCCTCTGCCTCTGGCTGACAGGGCTGCGCGCACCGCCGACCGGCACGCTGGGCGGCATGGCGCGCAACGAGTTCACGCTCACGAATGCACACCTAAACCCAAACGCCTAATGCCGAGCCTAAGCTAATCCTCATACTAACCCCAAACCCCAACCCCAACCCCAACCCTAACCCTAACCCTAACCCCAACTCAGTCCTAACTAAAGCTAACTAACCCAACCCTGACCCCTGACCCTAGGCGCGCGATCTGCCGATGCTCGCGCGGTTCCTGCCCATCGGCGCCTTCCATGCGATCGGGCACATCGCGGGCATCGTCGGCACGAGCAAAGGCTCGGTCTCCTTCGCACAGGTTGTGAAGCGCGCACGCCCCATCCTAACCCTTAGCCTAAGCCTAAGCCTAAGCCTAAGCCTAAGCCTAAGCCTAAGCCTAAGCTTAACCTTCACTAGGTTGTGAAGAGCGCAGGCCCCATCTACGCGTGTGTGCTCTCGTCGCTCGTTCTGAAGCAGGCCGTCTCGCTCCGCAGCGTGTTGTGCGTGGCCGCTTGGCCGCTTGGCAGCGTGCCGCAGCTCGGCAGCCTGGCGCTGCTCCTCAGACAGACCTGCAATGCACTGGGCCGTGCCAACCACACACGAGGAGAGCGCGGGCCGCTCCAATCGGAGCGCTGGAGCTGTGTTGAGGTGTCGAGGTGTCGCCCCCTCTCCACCCCCAGGCTCCGCGTGTGGGCATCACTCCTGCCCATCTTGGGCGGCGTCGCTCTCGCCACCACGAGCGAGCTCACGCTGGCACGGGCCGCGCTCTTCGGCGCTGTCATCTCCGACGTGGCGCTGGCGCTGCGGAACATCTACTGCAAGGTGTCACCTCACCGATGCCGATGCACACGAGGAAGGGCGGCAACCCTTCACACACGAGGGGCTGCTACCCTTCACACACGAGGGGCTGCTATCCTTCACACACTAGGGGCTGCTATCCTTCACACACTAGGGGCTGCTATCCTTCACACACTAGGGGCTGCTATCCTTCACACACGAGGGGCTGCTATCCTTCACACACTAGAGGCTGCTATCCTTCACACACTAGAGGCTGCTATCCTTCACACACGAGGGGCTGCTATCCTTCACACACTAGGGGCTGCTATCCTTCACACACTAGGGGCTGCTATCCTTCACACACTAGAGGCTGCTATCCTTCACACACTAGAGGCTGCTATCCTTCACACACTAGGGGCTGCTATCCTTCACACACTAGGGGCTGCTATCCTTCACACACTAGAGGCTGCTATCCTTCACACACTAGAAGCTGCTATCCCTTGTGCCCGAGGCTGCGACCCCACGCATCACCAGGTGTCGATGGAGAAGAGGGAGGGCAGCAACCTCAGCGCCGCCGCCAACACGTTCGCGCTCACGACGTGCCTCAGCGTGTCGAATGGCCCTCTGCATGGTGCCACTCCTCTGCAGCCCGATCCCCTCGGAAGGGTCCATTGGTTTCTGGGCGGCTCCGAGCATTCGCAGGGAGAGCCCGAGAGCTCGAGCCGCGCAGATCGCCACGAGGGGGCTGCGGTGCCACCGCTCCCGCATGCCAACGCCTGACCCCCCCCTCGCTCTCACCACCCAGGTGCCTCGCCGCGCTCTTCTGCGTGCCCCTCGCCGCCGCCGCCGAGGGCCAGTTCGCACTCGCGACATGGCGCGCTGCGGCACCGACGGCGGCGGCGGGCCGGAGGCTGACGAGCCAAATCGTGCTCACGGGGCTCTACTTTTACGGCTACTCGGAGGTGGCGATGAAGGCGCTCAAGAACGTGCACCCGGTGACGCATGCCATCGGCAACACGATGCGGCGCGTGGTCATCATGCTCATCTGCATCGCCGTCTTCCACACACCGATGAGCGCCGCCGGCGCCGTCGGCTCCGCCATCGCCATCGGCGGCAGCTACTTCTACGCGATGGTCAAGACGGAAGAGAAGGAGGTGGCCGAGGCCACCGCCAAGGCCGACGCGGCGGCAACCGACGCGGCGGCAGCCGACGCTGCACAGGCCATCTTCGATGCAAAGTTCAGCGGCGCCCCCGCCGCCGAACGCCCGCAATAGCATAGCTGGGCGGCGCTGCGGGGTTCACTGATCACTGGCGAAGAGGTGGGCGAGCAAGGTACGGTATATAAGGGTGTGTGGCTGCGCTCCCTTTCGGCGAGCCAGTGCGCAGGGCGGCTCGGTGTCACGAGAGTCACCGCGCGTTGGGCTTGGCCCGCGTCAGTTTATACAAGCTCGCCGCGCACCATTACAGAGAGTATCGCCTCGAAACGCTAAAGTATCGCGTTTCGCCCGCGGGCATGCCGAACAGCGAACTATAAAGTATCCATAAACATTATATCCCGTGTACCGTTTTACGTTAGCACTTCGCTTAGCTTTGAGTGTGTACCGTACTTTAGGTTATTTAGCGCGTGTGTTACTTCGGTAAGGGAGCAGGCTAACACAAACAGGCTAAACATGTAAAGCGAATGAAAAGTACTTTACGTTAGTCGCCTACGCCGCTAGACGCTACGGTAGAGAGTCAGATCGAGATGATACCGATACCGTATAGAACTGTACACTACACTGAACACTACACAGCTTTACCGTTATAATCCGTGTACGCGCTGTCAGTCCGCTGTAGAAACGACACTAAAGCGTACGAAAGTCAACTTGCGAGTTGATTCGTCACACCTCATACTCTTTACTACGTCGAAAGCAACGTCTACGGCTCAAGGACCACCTTTCCCATCGTGGCTCGACCCTCGATGAGGGCAAACGCGTCGTTCACCCGCGCGAGCGGGAGCCGCCTAAGCATCGGAAAGTGTGCGCGCGAACGTGGACGGTGGCAACTGAACAGCTCCCTGTGGGGATCGGAAGAGCTGAGCAGCCCGAGCTCTCCTCTCGATAGCCCGTGCTCCTAGCAGCCGGCAGGTCCGTTGGGGAGGTGGCCGGGCTGCCAAGCTGCGGCGCCACCAAGAGGCCCGCTTTCAGCACGCTGAGTCACGTGCCAACATGCGGCCGTATCTCCCCCGCGAGCCACCACCTGCGTGGTCAGGCGCAGCCAAATCAGCTGCTACGAGATTACTGCGAGATAAGCGAGTGCGACTGGGTGGCCGCACGGCCGGTTGCGAGCCAGGCCACTTTACCCACGCCGCAGCACCGAACCAGCTGCTCGGCGGAGGTACGCAGCGTCTGCGGCTCGTGCTCCAGGTGGGCCCCTGGCGAGGGGGTAGGGCTGGGGTTGTGGATGGGGTAGGGGTAGGGATGGGGCTAGAGAAAGGGCCAGGGCCAGAAAGGACCAGGGGTAGATCCAGGGCTATGTGCATGTGCATGTGCATGTGCATGTGCATGTGCATGTGCATGTGCATGTGCATGTGCATGTGCATGTGCATGTGCATGTGCATGTGCATGTGCATGTGCATGTGCATGTGCACACCCCAGAAGAGGCCTGAGAGTGACGCGTTCTTGACGAGGAGTAGGTTGGCCGCGACCTCGGTAAGTCAGTTAGCGCGTGAGAAGTGAGTAATTAAGCACGTGAGTAAGAAGGTAATTGAGGAAGCAAGCCAGCAGGCAGGAAGGTAGTCAGTAAGTGGGTGGTTAGGGTCAGGGTTAGGGCTCGGGTTAGGGTTAGCTAACCAGTCGGTAAGTGGGTGCGTACCTTGGGTATGCTACCCGATGCAAAGCCGACAACCACGGCGCGGCCACTCCAGTTGAGCGAGCGGACACACGGCTCGAGCAGCTCACCTCCCACCATGTCCACTGCCACATCGACGCCGGCATCGCCCGCCACCTTAGGGGGGTACGGTCGGGTGGGCGAAAGCTTATAGGCGGGGTTCAGGTGCCGGGAGGGGGGTATAGAGGCCGAGAGTGGGAGGGGGGTATAGAGGCCGGTATGGGGGGGGGGATAAGGGGCGGCCACCTCCTTGAGCCGAGCGCGGAAGGCGCGACCGTCCATGCCCTGGTACACGACACCCTGCGCCTCGCTGCCCCGACCTGGGGCAATAGATAGACAGCGGTGGGTGGCTGGCCATGGTATGTGGCTGTGCGCACTTAGAGTACCATGGCCGCTATGGCTGGCGCACTTGCGGCGAGTGCGAGCTTCTCGGCGGTGCCACATGCGGCGAGCACCCTTGCCGCCCCCAGCAGCCTCGCGAGCTCAACTGTCGCGAGGCCCACCCCACCTGCCGCCGCCGTCACCAATGCGCTCTCGGTCAGGGCTAGGGTTACAGTTAGGGCCAGGCTTAGGGTCAGGGGTTAGGGTTTAGGGGCTGGGTTTGAGTTAGGGTTAGAGTTAGAGTTAGAGTCGGGTTAGCTGCCTGCCGCCGCCGTCACCAATACGGTCTCGTGTGGCTGCAGCGCGGCGCGGCGCGACAGTGCCAAGTGTGCCGTGCCGTAGTTAACAAGCAGCGCCGCTGCCTCTACCAGGTCCGCCGAGGCGCTCGGCACCTTGATGCACAGCTGCTCGTCCGCCACGCTCCCGCTCGCGTAGCCGCCGCCCCGTCGGAGGACGATGACTTTATCGCCGCGCGCAAGCGAGGAGACGCGCTCGCCGATCTCACTCACTTCGCCTGCGGCCTCGTTGCCCGGTACGAAGGGCGGCTCCGCCTTGACCTGGTACTGCCCACGCGCCTGCGGCAAGGCAGACCAGCTAACGTGGGGCAGGCCAGAGTGGAGAACGGCAGCGTCGGCACGCCGTACTGCCGCAGCCTGCTGCCCCACGTTAACCTACGCCAGCTAACACCACTAGACCGTGCATGTCGCTCATACGGTGCCTCTCAACAATCAGGAGCAGGCCTGAAGCAGGTCTGCGTAGTTCACGCCAGCGGCAGCGATCCGTACGCGCACGTCGGTCGGACCGAGCGGCGGCAGTTGCCAGTCGTGCTGCAGCTCCAGCGGCGCGCCGAGCTTCGTGCACACGGCGGCGGTGGCCAGGCCTCGCGGGCTGTGGCGCCACAGTGCGCTGGCCCCAGCTGCTGCTCGAGCGACCCGCATGTTCCGTGTTCCCCGGGGAGGCAAGCATGGACTGTGTTCCATCTTATCACAACTGCAGGGTCAAAAGCGCACGGCGGCTCGATTTTATCAGCGCCTCACGCACGGCGGCTCTCGATGCAGCTTACGAGTGCCGCGTGCACGGCTGCTTGCGCCGCGGCGCTGGCAGGGGTGCCGTGCAGATGGAGCAACTCGAGCGCCGGCAGCGCGCCGCTGTCGAGCGCAGCGGCGATGGCGGCGCAGCCGGCGTCGGTGATCTGGGTGCGGACACCCCCGAGCCAGAGCTCCTCGAGCTTCGCCAGCCCTCCTGCCGTCGGCGGCGGCGCACCTGCCGTCGGCGGCGGCGCCACGAGGGCGGCGAGGCCCTCGTCGCCGAACGGGCTTTCTGTGAGATAGAGACGCTCCAGCGCGGGCAGCCGACGCACGGCCGGCGCGAGGGCCACCAGCCCCGCGTTGCCGATGGCGGCGTCGTCCAGCACGAGGCGCTTGAGCCGCGGCAGGGCGCCTCGGCCCAGGGCGGCGGCGAGCTCCGAGGCGCCGGCGTCGCCCACATGCATGCTGTAGAGAGAGAGCATGGTCACGGCCGGCAGCGCGCCCGCGCCCAGCCCCTCCGCCAGTCGCTGCACGCCGTCGGGGCCGGCTGCCCCTGGCATTTCGGGGGCGCACCTACGAACGGTCTCGAAAAAACGTGCATGCACATGAGCGTCAGCTACGACACGCTGTGCCGCAGACCCACTTGGTGGCGTGGAATACGGGGAGCATGCACGCGAGCCAGCCCGCCACAGCGAAGAATCCAAAGCGGCCGAGGATGCGCTCGCGTCGAAATGGCCACCTGGATAGATACGATGCTAACAGGCTGTGACGTACACCACGATTTCTCCCGTCGTACATGCACTCCTACACGCCGCCGTGTTGCTTCACTGATACTAGCATCGTGGTTACTCACTGGATGCTGCACGTACCGCCACGAGAGGCGATCTCCCCCCAGCCAGCACAGTAGCAGCGCGAGGGCGACCGGCCCGTAGGCGACGGTGGCGCCGAGCAGCGTCGGTACAGGCAGGTAAGGTAGGCCCGCCACGTAGTGCAGCCGGGTCGCGCCTTGGTTGAGGGAGAGTACAGTAAGCAGGTAGGTAATCACGCACGACCTGACTGACTGAGTAGTAAGTACGTAAGTAGTCGCACATTTGTGAGCTACTGACTCACGATCTCACCACCTGGATTCTAGTCAGTCGTTTGCTACTTACTTACTCTGCTTACTCTACTTACTTGCTTGAGCAGCTCACCTCGGTAAGGGTCAGGGTCAGGGTTAGGGTTAGGGTTAGCTCACCTCGGTTGAGCACCGCGCCCCAGTACACGAGAGGCCACAGGCCGACCCAATAGAGCGTGTAGACCAGGTGCAGCCGGTCCGCAGGCAGCCCGAGGTAGCCATCGCTCGACCACTCGCGCCGCGTCGTCGGGGAGGCGCCCTGCTCGCCCTGCTCGCCCTGCTTGCCGGGCGTGGCCCCTTTCGGCCCCTCCTGCTCAACATAGCACCGTGTTGCAGGCTTAGATGCATACGGCTACAGGCGTGCATGCTATGGTTGCAGGCCTGATCGCGTTGCTCGCCGCAGTACTGTGTGCTCTGCCCGAGCTGCTCGCGGAAGGTGCCGCACCACTGAACAGGTCAGTAAGTTGGGTTAGTAAGTACGTGAAGCAGGCGAGTCGTAAGTTGTGCGCACCGCTGTCCGCTGTGGCAGGCACTAACACATGCACATGCGTATAGTCTCAACAGCCGCTTAGTGTAGTAGGTAGTACACATGCCGTGTGCATACCTGGTCGATGAAGCCGGACATGGGCGAGCCATAGTTGCACTCGAACTTAGCATGGTGCAGGTAGTGGTACTGGTCAGCCTGGAGGTGTGAATAAGTTAATAAGCAAGTGAGCAAGGAGGAAAGGAGGTAAGGAGGTAAGGAGGTAAGGAGGAAACAAGGTATCACGAGCTCACAACTAGCACGCGATCACTAACTTATTGGCTGGCGGACTAGCTTGCTCACTCACCTGGAAGTGATCCTCAAAGCCGCTGTGCCCCGCGCCTGGTGCAATCGCCAAGTGCACATAGAGCCACAGGAAGATGAGCGGTGAGAGGCCCGATACGTACAGCACCGGTACGAGGGCGTTGGAGAAGTAGTCTGTCCACGACACGGCAAGGCGCGCACGCGTGAGTCGCTAGGTGAGCTGCCAGCTAGGGGTTTCGACCGGTTGGTCTGGGGTTGGAGCTTTAGGTGGTGGCATACACAGGTGCTCTATCGGGTGCATTGTCATTCCAGAGAAGGGCTCGGGGTCGGCGTTGCGGTGGTGCAGGCTGTGGACGAAGCGGTAGATGGCGCGGACTGGTTGGGGGTAAGGGCAGGGGTAGGGGTAGGGGTAGGGGTAGGGGTAGGGGTGGGGGTAGGGGTGGGGGTAGGGGTAGGGGTTAGGGTTAGGATTAGGGTG
>Ga0209302_10002105_pt1 | contig 11662 bp, 7 predicted proteins | sample ArcOceMetagenome_2_FD_187445 | JGI IMG/M metagenome (GOLD analysis project Ga0209302, IMG submission 187445) | Marine eukaryotic phytoplankton communities from Arctic Ocean - Arctic Ocean ARC135M Metagenome (SPAdes) (version 2) | ecosystem: Environmental > Aquatic > Marine > Oceanic | place... | reverse complement strand
GGGGGGGGGGGGGGGGGGGGGGGGGGGGGGGGGGGGGGGGGGGGTCAAGGAGTGCCAGAGAGGCTGGCAGATCGGGCTGGCTCTCCGGGGGGCGCCGCGCGGGCCTCGCATTGCGCGTGTTCATCCCACACACACGTGCATGCGACGGTTCGTGGTATCAGCGGCGCAAGCACAGCCGTGAGCGGAGGGTTGGGTGTTTCGTTTTCGACATATATATAATCATATGTATGTCAGAACTCGCGTTCCGAAGGTCTCTCTGCGCGCGGGCTGCGCGGTGCGGTGCGCGGCCTGCGGAAGGCTGCGCGCGGCGGGGGGGGGGGGCGGGGGCCGGGAGACTGAAAAAAGTCTACTGCATACACACGTGATAACTCACTGACTCACGAGCTGCGGGCCGGTGAGCCCCACGCATAGTAGGAGACACTGAGACAGGGGCTGAACAGTCGAGAGTGGGATGGCCCCGCCCACGCCACAGGGATGGACACCACGCCGCCAGGCCACGGAGGCAGGAGCAGAAGACGCGACGCTTGTTGCTCACTTGCGCATGTTGCGCTGGTTTCCCTTGCCCTGACCAAACAGCCCCTTGGTCTCCGCCTCGTCGCTCTGCTGCTGCTGGAAGGCCTCCTCCCCGGGAGAGAGCAAGCTGCCAGTACAGGCCGGGCGTCAGCACAGGATGCGGCAGAGAGGCGAGCCGGGGCAGGGGGCAGTGCGCGGCGCACATCGGTAGCAGGCTGGTCCCGATGGCGAGAACGGCCCCGAGGGGCAGCACCCAGCCCGGCGCCTCAACGGAGCCGTACGCCCGCTCGCCTGGATCGAGGGAGCATCGGCATTTTAATAGCTCGCTCCGGAGCGTTGCAGCGTTCCTTGGCCTCACCAGGGACCAAATGCCCAGAGGGCTACCCCGAGCCAGCGGAGCGTTAGGCTCACGCCAAGGCACTCCACAATAGCGCGCGGAGCCAGCCTGGCCGCGCTCCTGTCAACCAAACTGCTTCGCCTTGGTCGTCGAGGATCTCAGCTAGAAGGTTGATGGTGGAGAGGTCGAAATGCTCCAGGACAGCCGTCGGCGACGCGGCGACGCGGCGCGCCGATGTGGCACGCAGCGGCTGCGGGGCGGCGACGAAGGCCGCGCACGGCGCGGCGAGGAGCGCGAGGAGGGCAACGGAGCGCGACATGGAACTTCGTCCGATCTCGAAGTTACCTTCGGTAAAGAGGTGGTGAGAGAGAGCGGTGAAATGCGGACCAGCGGGCTCTGTGACTCTAAATGTTCACTGTTTATCACCCCTCGTAACTTTGAGTGAACGCTTGCAGGCCCCTTTGGCCCTTTTCCCTCCCAGGTGCAGAGAGAGGCTCCGACCCAAACCCGGCAAGTTCGCGGGCTCAGAGCCCCCCGACCTTTGTGGAGAGTGCAGCAGCCGCCGGGCGCCCCCCCTGACGCCAACTCTGCGGAGCCGCTGGGGCGGCGTTCTGGCACACCGCGTCTTTACCGGCTAGTAGGAGCTCAAATGGTGCTGCTCCTGGAAAACCTGCGCTCCGTGATTCACTGGGGCGCGAGGTGTGACAACGCCACGGATGATACGCTGGCAATTCAGAGCGCCCTCGATGCGTGCGCGCACAGCGTGGTCACTTTCCCAATGGACCGAACGTGCCTGAGCTTTCCGCTGAGGTTCCACGATGGCACCTCTGTGCATCTACCCGTCGGTGCCAGGCTCAAGGCATACCCAAACATCGATCGCTGGGCCGAGTGGTGCTTGCCCGGACCGGAGCCGGATCCTTCGACCCAGGAGCCGCCGCCCATGCCGCCCATGCAACCACCCATGCCGCCCATGCCGCCACCCCCCTCGATCCCTAGTCCGCCGCCGCCGCCGCCGGCTCCACTGGCGGAAACGTGCAGCTTTATAGAGATGAAGGAATTGAGGGACATCGCAGTCTACGGCCAGGGGACCATCGACGGCTCGGGCGAGGGGTGGTGGTTTGGTGAGAAATTCAACGATGCGCGGCCACGGCTGTTTCACATGGAGAATGTGCGCAATGTCTCGTTTCGCGGCGTCACCCTCACGCACAGCGCCGCGATGACGCTCGTGTTCATTTCGCCTTGCTACGATGCACTCGTGGACGGCGTCACGATTTACAACCCGGCCGTCGGACAAACTGACGGCATCAACATGGGGTGTGATGGCGCGGTGATCCAGAACACGGCCGTCACCAACGGCGACGACGCCATTTGCATGAAGAGCGGCGCCAGGAACGTGCTGGTCCGCAACTGCACCGTGCGCAGCGGGCCGGCCTTTCCCGGCGCCCTGTTCCCGGGCCTTTCCGGCGGCCTTGTGCTGGGAACCGCCGACTGGGTGCACGATGACGACGCCATGCACAACGTCACGTACTCAAATTGCACGGTGACGGGCTAATCCCGCAGCTTACCCGCCACCCGTCACCCGCCACCCATCACCCGCCAACCACTGCCCCCAAGCCCTGCCCATACCCCTGGCCCTGCCCCGATCCCAAATCCCAACCCCAAACCCCAACTCAGGTGACGGGTGCGCTGGCGGGGATCCGCATCAAGTTTCGTCCCTCCCAGCACGGCCGGGTGCGAGACGTGCGCTTCGAGCACATTCGAATTATTGACCCGGTCGAGTACGCCGTTGACTTATTTCTCGAGTCCAACCATATGGAGGCGGGGAGCGCAGACGAGGCCCACAGACGCCGAGGCAACCACGCCTACAGTCTACAGCACTCGCCAGACGATCTACCGGGCACGGGTGCCTCCGAGCTGACAGGGCTCTGGTGGGCCCGATTGCCCAGCTCGAAAACCCCAAGCCGGATGGTCGCTGTCCTCGAGATCACGCTCTCGCACATCTACAGCACACTCAGACCCCTTCCCAGGCACATCTGTGAGAATCGAGGCAATGTCGACATTGAACACACCTGCCCTCGCGCCGTGGGCCGTTTCCAGTGCACCCCAGAGCTCCCTTGCAGCGGGATCCGGTTGCAGGACTTCCAAGCCGAGGGCTTCGTTGCGTCGGACAAATATCCCATCGCTTGCACTTGGAGCTACGCAACCGGTAGCGCTTCTAACGTGCATCCGGCGGTGTGTAGGCCCCCTACGGCATTATTACAACCAGAGTGATAAGTAGAGTCGCGTATGTTGTATAATAATACACTACACTATACACAAGAATTGAAAGCAACCTTGTTGCTGTAGTGCTCCTGCTGTAGTGCCCTCCTTTGGGTAAAGCCCTGGTCTAAATCTATCTCTTAGATCTTATCCTGGTCTAATAGAGAGATAAGATAAGATCACTAGAGCGAAAGCAAATAGAAAGCAAACTTGTCTCTATCTATCTATCTGTCTAATAACCTAAACTAATACACTAGAGTTGTGAAAGCAAACTTGTTGTTACGCCCGCGGCGCGCCGCTTGCGGGGCCGGGCTGCCCGCGATCTCGTCGGATTGATGGGCTGCACGCAGTCGCGGCACGGAAGAACGCTCGCGAGCGCGATCGACGACGCCAAGTGGCCAAAGGGCACGGTCAAGCGCACATCGTCGCTGACCTTCCATGGGTTCAAGGGCCGCAGCCTCAATGTCGAGCTTCAGGTCTGGAAAGCGCAGACCCCCCACCCAACACCCTTGCTGCTCGCTACCCGTCAGCCCTAGTCCAAACCGAAGCCTCTCTCCACCCAGGTGAACATCGCGCAGACAGAGCTCACCATCCGCACGCGGTACCAGATCTGTGCGGCAGTACGTTGAGAGTATACCGTCTTGTTGGTGCCACAGCTTGCCCCGGCCGCGTGGGTATCAATTGTTGATTGTTGCTCTCCGGAGAAGTGCCAGCCAGGCGCAAAATAGCGGCACACAGTGCTGCCGTCAGCTTGCGCCAACCACGTTCTGTTTTGCCACATCCTCATCAAACACCCAGGCGGGCTCACCACAACCGTCAGTGACAGCAACGGCGCGGCGCTGCTCGGTTGCTCCGACCAGCGCACCCTCGCGCGCGCGCCCTCAGGCGCCGCGATCTACCAGCGCGTTCGCCTGCTGCCGCGCCCGTTCCGCTCGGCGCAGATGCAGAAGTGGCGGCGCGTCGGCGGCGCGGGAGGCGGCCTGCCGCCGGTCGTGACGGTGATCGACTGGGGCGGGGGCGGGCTGCTAGACAACGCGGACTTCCGCGAGATCCACGTGGTCCGAGGCGACCTAAGGAGCCCCGCCGAGGCGCGCGACCGGCCTCAAGCGAAGCACCGCGCCGCCACACGCGCCCATGGCAGCCCTCGCCCGATGCCGTAACCGCCCATGCCCAGAACACAATGCAAACCCAGCCCCACTCCCAGGCGCAAGCTCCACGGATGCATAATCTGTTCCCTGCAGGCCGCCGGGCGCGAGAACGACGTGCTTGCGCGGCTGACCTTTCCCGCCTGGCCGAAGATCTCCAAGGAACCGCAGGACTGCAGCCCTGCCCTGACCCAAACCCAGGCCCAAACCCAAGCGGGAATTCGCCCCCTCGCTCAACATCGCACTGCAACGCGCCATGCATGTACCATGCGACACACCGTGCGAGATATCATGCGACACCATGTCCATGTCCATGCACACCCCATGCGACACACCATGCGATGCGCCATGCGACGCAGGACTTTGTGCTCTCGCTCAACGTCGCGCTCCCGCCTCAGGGCAAAGGCGGTGGCCTCTTCGGGCTGCGGGGCGGCCGGCAGCCGGCCGCCGGTGCGCTTCTTGCTCCTTAGTTCTCTCCCACTCTGCCTAGCCAAAAGGGCGCTCCTATTCTACGGGTAGGATCACCGTGACCCCTAGCCCGTACCCAGCGTCGCCGCGCGCGGAGGAGACGGCGCTCCTCGTGAGCTTCGTCACCAGCACGCTGTGGACCTACCAGGACTGGGGGTACGTAACCATACGCAAACGTCATACTACCACGACATTATATTGATATGTAGCCATGCACAATCAAGCCTCGCCACCAGCGCGCTGTGGGGACATAGCATCGCATATAGACAAACACTGGGGCTAGGCCGAAGTGCGCCGTCTCAGCGGCGGTGGCTCCTCACAACCCCTTTCACATTACCAGGCCGGACGATTATGACAGCACGCACTACCTTTACTACCACTACCCCTGAAGCGAGGCGTGGCGTGGCGGGGAGGCGTGCTGGGTCCGGCCTGGGACGTTGCGGCATAGCTGCCTTGAGTATCTGCGGTACCGCCCGGCCCTTTCTTGGTGTGCTGCATCGCTGCATGCGCTTACGTTGTGGCGTTTGAGTGTACGCTTTCAACCATAATTTTAGGCGCGTTTAGTACTTGACTTATGGATCGTTGGATGGATTGCCCCCCGCCCCCGTGCGCCGTGGCCAAGGTCTGAAGGTGTGTGTGTTTACAGAACGCTTTATAGTGCGGCTTTAGTTAGTACATAAACCGTACACGCGTGTGACGTCCTATGGTACTTGGTAGGTTATAGAACCTTGCATGTGAATCTCAGAGGCCTTAGTGACCTGACGTTTAGTTAACATTTAGTTTCTAAAAGCTACTCCGCGTCCGCTGACCACTTACTCTTACACGAGACCCCCGTGTCCGGCCGAGCCACGTAGTTTTACTAGTTACAGTAGGCTCGCGGGGCTAGGCGCTAAATAAAGTAGCGCGGAGCACACGCGGATATATTTTCCGAATCGGAGAGCACCGCGTGCAAGCGATGATTGTTGCCTGCCATTTTACAACCACAGCATTGTGAACTAAACGCACACATATCTGCGTTTTATCCTCCCGTGTTCACCTCTCTACTCTACCCATACGCACCTCTGCGCTGTGCCGCACGGCGTTGGCGCGGGCCAAATACCAGCCCTGCCTCCGGCCCTTGTTGTTGCAGCCAGGTCTTAATCATCCAAGTTACTGGCGTCACCGCCGGAGTGCCATAATGTTGACCGTCAAATGACGTGTCAATGAGCGGGAGTATCATGTGCCAGGTGTCTAAGACAGCGACGCCCGCGGCGGCGGCGGCCTTCTGTGCCGCCGCGTTCAGAGCACGCGCGATGTGAGGCATGATCCAATGAGTCGGCGGGCAGAGCACCGTTTTACTGCCGCGCTTGACAAAGGTGGGCAGCTTTACCCGCTTCCCAGCCTCATCAAAGTTGCTGAGTAGCCCCTTGGTGAGCGGCATCGGATTGATAGGCATCCAAGCGACTGGGACACGGAGCGTTTCGCCGAGCTTTCGCAACGAGTTGAGCACTGGGCGCAATTTGGTGGCATAGCGTGCCGGTGAGTACGGCGGTAGGCTGTGCATCGCACGCTCATCACTTATCTGCCATTGGCCAAAACTTGCGATGATTGCCTTGCACCCGCGCAGCTTGCTCATGTTCGCGTAGCCCTTCATCAATTTGAGCGCGCCCGAAGGCTCGTTTGCACGAAAGTGACGCACCATTTTCGTGCTGCTGTTGCACACCGACTTGGTACTCTGCATCACGACAACATCACAGTCGCTTCGGTTCGATGCCACCAGCATGTTGGCAAGGTTCCGCATGTGGCTGTCTCCCACAAGGCAGAGCGGTAGGCGGTCGGCCGGCGTGCTGAAGGACCGCGTCTCGCTGGGAGCGATGGCCGGCTCTGTCCAGCGTAGCTCGCGAAACCTGCGAGCCATCTCGAACCGGTACGGGTGCGGCATTGGCGCGAAGTGTGAGAAGAACGCGCGCGCTTCCCAGTCGTGCGTGGGGTCATTCCACGACCATAAGCAGCCCTGACAGCGCGCGCGGGCGTCGCGAAGCTGGGCGCCTGCGGTCCAAAAGGACATGTTGCGAACCAAGACTGCCTCCGGCGTGTGGTGGATGTTGCACCGCTTCTCAAAGCCCAGCTCGCCCTGCCCCCACGGGTCGAGTGTCAGAAAGAGCACGTGCAGCGTGTACGTTCCGGGCGTGCACGTGCGGAATGGCGCGATCCACTGCGAGCGTGCAGCCACCGCACGCTCAAATATCACCGTCTGCGGGTGTGGTCCGCCGACGCGCAGCAGCACAACTCGTTCGGTGGCATTGCTGTAATCGGCTATGAGCTGTCCGTGGGTCAGATTACGGCAGACTCGTGCAGAGAGCAACCCTGTGTGCACCGACGTAAGCGCTTGCACCGTCTCGCACTGGGCGCCGTCGTGCAAGGCAGCGGGCAAGCGGTCAACGCCAGCGGGTCCCGTGTGGCCGGTGTGCCAGCCTCGCGCCTCAAGGGCAGAGCCAAGGCTGCGAACTTGGGCGGCGCAAGCCATGTTGTCGGCCGAAAGCGCGGGCTTGCACGCGCGGCGCCGGTATCGGTTGTGCGAAAGGGTATTAATCGGGCCCCTTTCGCGAGTTGTGACACGGGGAACTCAGAACCTACCTGGTACACGTCGTATGGAGTATGTTTCACCCTGAACCTCCACGGTAAAGGGTCAGTGCACCGCTCGCGTATCTAGCAGCCGCCCAAGCAGGTCGAGGTCCGGCTGCGCCTCTGCTGCTGCTGCGGGCCCACCCAGCGACGCCTCGAGCCGCGCGAGCGCGTCGCGGAAGACTTGCTGCACGTGGTGGAAGGCGAAGCACGAGCTGCCCACATTGTTCTCGGCGTCGAGCGGGTCCTGCACGTAGAGCGCCTCGCCGCCGATACTCTCGCGTGGCACGAGTTTAACCTGCATACGCCATGCACATCCATGTCCATGTCCATGTCCATGTCCATGTCCATGTCCATGTCCATGTCCATGTCCATGTCCATGTCCATGTCCATGTCCATGTCCATGTCCATGTCCATGTCCATGTTCCATGTGCATGCATGCACGTGCCACGCACGTCCGCACGCACATGCGCAGCATGCACATGCACATGCACATGGACATGCACATGCACATGGGCATGCGCATGCCATGCATATACAAGCGTGTGGCCTGCAGCCTCGAGGCACCGTCGAAGAGCACCGCCATGCGGCTCTCGGCCGCGAGGGGCTGCGCGAAGCTCTGCAGAAAGCGCTGCAGCAGTGGGCCCACGCCGTGGCGCTCGCCGCCGAGCGACGAGGGCTGCTGCAGCGTCGATGTGGCCATGAGTACGAGGGCGTAAGAGGAGAGGCCGCCGCGGAAGCCGCACGACAGTCCGGCCGAGGCGAGCAGTTGCTTCAGGACGAGCACGAGTGGTCGGAGCAGCGGCAGGCTCGCGCAGAGCACATCGCGCGTGAAGCGCGTGGTGGCGACGCCGCCGTGCGCCTGCAACCCACACAGGCACGCAAGGCTGCAACCACAAGCGCGGGGTGTGCGTGTGCGCGTGCATGTGCGCGTGCATGTGCGTGTGCATGTGCGATCTATGTATGCATATGTGTGCCGGTGCATCTGCACATGCATATATGTACCGCCACGTCGAGCGAGATGTCGAGCGAGAGTTGGCCAGCAGGTGAGCAGAGGTCGCCAAGCTCGGCCGGCAGTATCGTCACCGCCTTGATGAGCGGCACGCGGCCGTGCAGCAGCAGCGTGAGCGACGCGACCCAGGGCTGCGCCTCGAGCGCCGGCACCAGGGCGCGCAGTGCGTCGGCGGGGCTCACCTCGCGTGGGACGCCGCACACGACGAGGTCGACGTCGGAGGCGGGCAGCTGCAGCCATGCCGCCCAGCTGCCGTAGAGCTCAACGAAGATGTCGCCGCCCCACAGCGCGCGCGCCGCCACCGCCACCTGCGCGCGCGTGCGCCACACATGCGGCGCGAGCGGCAGCAGCCGCTCCTGCGTGCGTGAGGTCCACAGCTCGACCTGCGCGCTCAGCTCGAGCAGCTGCAGCAGGTTCGCGTGCTCATCGCGCGCCGCCGCTGCCGCCCACTGGCGGCGTCGCGAGCGCTCAGCCTGCTCCGAGTCCTCGAGCAGCGACGCCACGCCCGATGCGAAGGCGGCCCACTGCAGCTGCTGCTGCCGCGCCCGCGTCAACTCCACAGCGGGCAGCTGCGTCTCACCTTCCAACCCGCCCTGAGCCTCGCCCTGAGCCTCGCCCTGAGCCTCGCCCTGAGCCTCGCCCTGAGCCTCGCCCTGAGCCTCGCCCTGCGCGTCGCCCTGCGCGTCGCCCTGCGGCTCGGCTGCCTCGCGCCACTCGGATGCCGGCCGGAGGAGGTGCGGCTTGGTGTTGCCCGTGGCCATCGCCCACTGCGACGCCGCGAGCTCGTACATGCGCCGCTGCCGCTCCTCCTCCGTGCCGAGCAGCGCGAGCAGCCGCTGCTGCCTCCGCGCCGAGAGCGCCTCGACCTCGACCGAGCGCAGCACGACCACACGCCTGCTGCGCTCCTGTGCCACCGCCTCGCGCACCTGGTTAGGGTCAGGGTTAGGGTTGGCGTTAGGGTTGGGGTTAGGGTTGGGGTTGGGGTTGGGGTTGGGGTTGGGGCTAGGGTTAGGGCTAGGGCTAGGATTAGGGTTGGCTCCTGTGCCACCGCCTCGCGCACCTGCTGCTGCAGCGCGTGTCGCTCCTCGAGCATCTCCGCATCCTCGCGCGCCAGCAGCAGCAGCCGCCGCTCGCGCTCCGCCTCCATCGCCTCGATCGCTAGCCGCTGGTGGCTTCGACGAACACGGCGCTGCTCCTCCTCCTCAAACTGCAGGATGCTCAGCAGCCGCCGCCGCTCGCCCTCCGCCGCCTTCCGCGCCGCCTCGCGCGCCGCGCTGCGCCTCGCCTCCTCCTCGCGGCTGCTCTCCGAGAGTTCAGAGAGGCGCCGTCGGCGCTCAACTTCGGATTCACAGATCGCCAGTAGTCGCAGCCTCGCGCGCTCGCCCTCCGTCGCCAGCGAGTGCACGTGCTCCATCTCGGCCAAAAGCACTCGCATTTCGCCCCGCCGCTCGCGCTCCACCTCCATCGCCTCGATCGCTAGCTTTTGCTGCTTCTGCCGGACGCGGCGCTGCTCCTCCTCCTCAAACTGCAGGATGCTCAGCAGCCGCCGCCGCTCGCCCTCCGCCGCCTTCCGCGCCGCCTCGCGCGCCGCGCTGCGCCTCGCCTCCTCCTCGCGGCTGCTCTCCGATAGCTCTGCGAGGCGGCGGCGGCGCTCGGCCTCTGCCTCACAGATCGCCAGTAGCCGCAGCCTCGCGCGCTCGCCCTCCGTCGCCAGCGAGTGCACGTGCTCCATCTCGGAGAGCAGCACACGCACCGCGGCGGACATCCAGCCCTCCTGCGAGGGGAAAAAGGAAACGCGAATGGTTAGGGCAAGAGAGCGTAAGAGAGCGCAGGAGAGCGTAAGAGAGCGCGGAAGAGTGCAAGACTACCTGCCGCCCGCCGCTCAGGTCAGGCGGCATGGGCCCGGGCACCAGCCGCGGCGAGCCAGGCGAACCTGAGTGCGTAAAAGCCAGCGGCATCGGCGACCTTGGACGCCCCCGAGGCCTCCGAGCGGCGGGGGGCCTCCTTCCCGATCCAGAGGCAGCCCCGAGCGAGCGGGTGGGCCTCTGGGGCTGGCTGGCCGCATGGGCGGCTGCGCGGAGGGACCTCTCGACGAGCCCTGTTAGCCGCGAGCCGCGAGGGGCCGGGGAGTCCAGTCAGCGGGGCGGCGGCCCAGGTGCGAGGAGGCACCGCCCCGCTGAGCACCCCATCCGGGAGGTGAGCGGGCCCCGGCCGACGTCGCGCCGCCGCCGCCTGAGCGCACCCCGAGTGGGGTGCCGAGGTCCGAAAGCAGGTCCGAAGGCAAGTGGGGTAGATTGACTTGCCCCTCGCTCTGCTGCTGCCGCCGCTCCGCCTGCTCCGCCTGCTCCGCCTGCTGCGCCTGCTCCGCCTGCTGCGCCTGCTCCGCCTGCTGCGCCTTCTGTGCTGCCCGCAGCCGCTTCTTCTCACGCCGCCGCGCGTGCGCGACCGCCGCGTCGACCACTGCGTCGACCACCGCGCGCGACACGGCGCGTGCCTCAGCCCGCGCCCGCTGTGCTGCCGCCGCTGCCGCCGCCGCTGCGCGCCGTGCGGCGGCCGCCTCACAGCGGGTCGCCTCGCCCGCCTCGCGCCGCCTCCGGATAATCTCCCACGCGAGATCGAGCACCGCGCCCATCGCCGCGGCCGCCGCTACAGTAGCCGCCTCCCGCCCCTCCGCCTCCCGCCGCCCCGCCGCGGCGGACGCCGCGCGCTCCCCGTCCGCCCTGTGGACGGCCTCCGTCTTACGACCCTTTTGCTTCTCCCGCTTCCGCCGCCGCCGCTCCGCCGCCGCCGCCGCGTCCCCCGTCGCACCCTCCGCATCCGCCGCGCCCGCGCCCGGCTGTGCAGCCGACTCGGCCGATGCGCTGCGCGCGGGAGCGCCCGTTGTTCCGCCGAGCAGGGCCGCAGCCGCACGCTCTGCCGCCACTGACTCGAGAGTGTGACGCAGCGCGAGCAATCGTGGCGCGCCCGAGGCGAGCGCCAGCGTCAGAGGGGCGAAGCAGAGTCGCGCCGCCGCGTCGGCCGGCGCTGCTCCGCGCGCCGCGCCGCCCGCGCCGCACAGGGCGTCGCGCACCGCGGCTGGCAGCCCGCCCGCCGCCAGCGCCCGCAGCCGCCCGCACAGCTCCTGCCCCTCGCGCACCGCCCCGGCAGGAGGTACCTTAGCAGGAGGAGGCGGCGAGACCTTCGCGCGTCTCTGCAGCCTCTCGGTGGCACCCGGCGGTGCCTGTGGCGGCGGTGCCTGTGGCGGCGGTGCCTGTGGCGGCGGTGCCTGTGGCGGCGGTGCCTGTGGCGGCGGTGCCTGTGGCGGCGGTGCCTGTGGCGGCGGTG
>Ga0209302_10002104_pt1 | contig 11663 bp, 10 predicted proteins | sample ArcOceMetagenome_2_FD_187445 | JGI IMG/M metagenome (GOLD analysis project Ga0209302, IMG submission 187445) | Marine eukaryotic phytoplankton communities from Arctic Ocean - Arctic Ocean ARC135M Metagenome (SPAdes) (version 2) | ecosystem: Environmental > Aquatic > Marine > Oceanic | place... | reverse complement strand
GGGATTGGGCAGGGCCGATCGTCGGGGCAAAAGGAGCAGCTGGTGAAAGGTTCGAGGTGGGGTTCGAGGGAGGTTCGCACATGAGCGGTGGACGGCAAAGTCGAGGTGCTTTGCAAGCTCGTGCGAGGAGGTGCCGACTGAAAACTCGATCTGTGGCTCGAGCTTGGGCACTTTCAGCTTTGCTCAATCGCCCATTTCTGCGGACAAAAAAGTCGGGGAGGAGCGCTGAGTTTTGGCGTTCGTCGGCCCCTTTTGGTAAGGACCAATGAAGCATGCGCCTAGGGTGGTCGCCGAGCACCCGAGCGGGGCTGCTCGGCACGGGGGCAATGCTACCTTCCTCCCATGCGCCCCCCACGTGCCCCCCCCGTCGCCGACGACCCAGAACACGGAGGGGGGCGGGGTTTGGGCGGAACACCTTCGTTGGGCCGCCCCCGAGAGCGTCGCCCTCTGCTTGGGGGCGTTTACGTGCTTGTACCGATCTGGTTGGGCGCGCCGCGTCCGGCCTGGCCGCCTAAATCCCTCATGAAAAGGGGGCTTCCAGGCTTTTTGGGGAGGTACCTAGTCACCGTGATCCCAATACCGGTAAATGTCGAGCACAGACTGCGTCTCTCATCTCTCCGATGAAGAGCGTGGCTGGGAGCGTGGGGCGGCAGTGGGGGGGGTGTCAGTGTGCGCGTGTGATTGATGAGTCATGAGTGGGACTGAGTGCGATACCTCTTCCTTGACAGTTTTGAGAAGCGCAAAACAAAAAATACTACCCAACACAGCGCGATGCTGGTGGCGGCCTCTGGCGCCCATCGCGTATGGCACGACGGATGCACGCCACGAACTCGTTGACGTTGCGTCGGGACGGCTCCACGACGTCCGCAATTGCTCTGCAGCACGAGCTCCAGCTGCCGTTGCTGCTCGGCTTGTTGGACAACCAGTCGCATAACCATGAGCAGATGGACGTGTTCCACCTGCTGCTGGGGTGATCGAGGCCGAGCTGACCGAAAGTGAAATAAGGGGTTAAACGTACGGGATAAGGGTGCACAAAAGGGAAAAGGGTTGCCCTTATCGTTTCACGAGCAGCGAGAGCGAGAGAGAGCGAGAGAGAGCGATGAGAGAGGAGGCAGAGCTTGCGTCGCCGGGTGCCGCAATCGTGGCGCGCCGAGAGAGCCGCTCTGCGATGCCAGAGCGGCTGAAGGTGGCCGCGCGCGACGACAGCTCAGACGTCGAATGGGATAGTGCCAGCGACGCTCGAGGGCGCTTGGGCGCCCCCCGTTTGAGCGTCGCGCTTGCGCGACTCGTCGACCTCAAGGCGGCGCTGCTGGCGGACGCGCGCGCGCGGCCCTGACGGGCTGCGCATGCGAGTGCCGCAACTGGCACGGACGCACGGTGCTCGCGCGACCAGCTCCGTCGACGGATGGGCCAGCATGGCCCTGCACTCGGACGTGGTCGAGGCGGCGGGTGTGAGGTCTTCGAGAGCGCCGCCGAGCTTGGGCCGACAGCTAAAGCGGTTTTTTGGAGAAAACGCACCCCGTAGATAACCTCCGGGTGCAAAAAAGGAACCAGCTCGGACACAGGGCTCGTGCCACAGGATAAACGCGGTAAACCAAGGTTATCTAAATTCTACACGTACAGGCGGTACATTTTCAGGCTTGCCAGGTAGCGTAGCCTCGCTCTCTCCCTCTCCGACTGCGAACACGGCGATTTCTGACATCACGGCCGGCGGTCCAAGTCGGCCGACTTGGAGCTGCGGCTCCTCGCGCCGCTTCAACCCTAATCTGCCCGTTTCGATTCTCACCCCGGTGACGACTCGTATCTTCCCAGTCATGACTAGGGCGATACAGAGGCCGAGCAGCAGAACTGCAGCAAGCGCAGCCACGATCCCCACGATCGCAACTGTGCTCAAGACACCGCTGCTCTCAGCCGTCATGTTGGCTTCAGTGCTGGCCTCTGCCTGAAGCGTCAGCGTCCCAGGAGAGGACGGTGGAGACGATGGCAGCGATAGTGATGGCGACGGAGCTGCTAGATCCGGCGTTGGGGGGGGCGGGATGGTTGGGGGGCGCAGCGAGGGAGATGGTGCGAGCGGTGACGATGACGGTGCAGCTCGGTAGCGGAAGGTGACAGAAGCATTCACCTGTAGCGTCACGCTCACGTACACGAAAGACCCGGAGGTGATGTCGTACTGGAACATAGTGGGCACTGCCCAGTCGCCTTCTGTGGTGGTTGGGCCCCAGGTAAGCTGTGCCAGCTGATCTGCCGCGCCACCCGCACACACGGGGCCACACATGCCGATCTGCGCCATGCCCAGAGACTCGGCCTGGCAGAGTGCTGCGTCGCACTGCTGCGCGCCCGCATCAGCGTACGATGCGCTGCTCAGCCCGAGCAAAGCCGACTCCATTCCCGAGGTCAGCAAGAGCTCTCCTCGTACGTTGAAGTCCCATCGATCCATTTGGTCCGGACTCCCGCCATCTCCATTGCCGGCACCGGTCCCGTAGAACGCATGTGACGTGTGGGAGGAGGCGCCGTCTCCGTATGTAAAGGCACACTCGCCAGAGGCCGCACCGCTGCTGCCACCGCCGGCGTCACCCAGCATGCCCTCGAACGTCACGACCGCAGTGAAGAGCATGTGCACAGAGTGGAGGTTGCCCTGCGATGCGCCGAAGGGCGCCAGTGACAAGTCGTAGGATAGCGCGCCTAGCGGGTGCACTCCACTCGTTGCATCTGTGGAGGTGAACTGCCAGCTGTCTGCGTACTGCAGCGTGTCTGTGGGCTCCGCTGTCGAAGCACTGAGCCAGCCGGGCGGCGCCCCGTCCACCCACCAAGAAGGTGATGGTGTGGGCGGTGGCTGTGCGGGCGGTGGCGGCGGCGAAGGCGACGGTGGTAAGGGAGGAGGGCTGGGTGCTGACTGAGCTGAGTGAATGACGACTTCGGTGATGGCCCGAACCGCAGGCGTCTCCTCCACCGAGATGTTGAGCAGTGTAGATGCACTGGCGCTCGAGCCCAGCTGAGACGCGAGGTGTTCAGCCGTGAGTGTGGCGGCGGCGGCAGACGGTGCGGCAATTTTGGCGGTTACGATGACGCTGCCAGGTGCGATGGTGATGCTGACGTTACTGGCGTCAACCGAGGCCGCCGCGGCGATAGAGGTGCGGAGCGACGCAAACTCGGCTTCGCCATAGTCACTGACCGCCCCTGCGGCGACGACCTCAAGCACTGCTGTGTGGACCTCCACACGGACCTCGCCCGAGGTCAGAGGAGGACTCGGGTATGGAGCTGCGGTTCCCGATGACGATCGCACACACAGCCCATTCCTCCACGCAAAGCACAGGGCGTCGGCCGGGCTAGGCGAGAGAGCAAGTTGAGCCCAACTCTCCCACATGGTATAGCCTTCCCCACTGAGGTGGAGCTCGTCAGAGGCGTAGAGAGAGGTGGGATTCGAGAGATCGTTGAACCCCTGGTACGAGTCGATGAAGACGAGCGGTGGGGGAAGGCCAACGGCAGTAGCGGCAAGGCTCGCCGCGAACTCAAGAACTGCTGCATCGTAATCGACATACTGATCCCACAAGCCCTGACTATCGCGCTCCGGCTTCGTGCCAATGTAGAGCACACGTGCACCAGCCGCCACCATCTTCTCGACAGCAGACCTGAGGCGAGCCATTGTGGCGCTCACGGACTTTCCAACTGCGAGGTCGTTTTCCCCGCAAACAAGGAGGACCCAGGAGGGGACGAATGCAGCGAGCATCGCATCGGCTTCATCTCTCACGTTCTTGCAGGTGTCGCCGCCCACGCCAACGTTGTGCGACATCAGGAATGTGGTGTACGTGTTGTGCCAGTAGTCGATGTCGGAATCGCCGACGAGCAAAAGCTCTCCCTGAGCGAGGGGCACAAAGTTCATTCCGCATAGCGGCTTCGCGTCGCCGTGTGCGCTGCCAGTCTGATGATCGTTGAGCCAAAAGCCATTGGCACAACCGTCGACATTGCGGCAATAATAACAGCCCGACGGCCACGAGGATAAAGTTTCGGTTCCCGCGAGCCCCCCGTCCCCTTGCTCGTTGCTAAGTCCCAACATCTCCATCCCAGCGCGACATTCGGCGAACGTGGTGAGCTTTGAGTAGCCTGCTGGGCAGCTATTGCCGCTGGGGCCTAAGATTACTGTCACTGCGGGTGGCGATGGCGCGGGGCGCGAAGGCGGTGCCAATGGCGGCTGGAGCGGCTGGGCAGGGGGGGCGAGGAAGCCTGGTATGTGCGGTGGCGGCGGCAAAGGAGGCTGTGGCGGTGGTGAGGGCAATGGAGGAGACGGTGAGGGCGACGGTGGAGGCGGTGAGGGTGTTGGCGATGTGGGTGGCGGCGGCGAGGGTAGCGGTGACGTGGGTTGCGGCGGCGACGATGGAGATGGGGGTGAGGGCGACGGCGGCGGCGGTGAGGGCAATGGTGGAGGCAGTGACGGCGATGGCGGGGGCAACGAGGGCGGGAATGAGGGCGTTGGCGGCGAAGGCGACGGGGGGGGTGGCGACGGGTCGGGAGGCGGACCGGACGGTGGAGGTGGGCGTGGTGGCGCATCGGGTGGAGCTGGTGGTTGGGCAGGTGGCGGAAAGGGTAGGTAGCGGAAGGTGACGGAGACGTCCACCTGTAGCGTCACGCTCACGTACACGAAAGACCCGGAGGTGATGTCGTACTGGAACATAGTGGGCACTGCCCAGTCGCCTTCTGTGGTGGTTGGGCCCCAGGTAAGCTGTGCCAGCTGATCTGCCGCGCCACCCGCACACACGGGGCCACACATGCCGATCTGCGCCATGCCCAGAGACTCGGCCTGGCAGAGTGCTGCGTCGCACTGCTGCGCGCCCGCATCAGCGTACGATGCGCTGCTCAGCCCGAGCAAAGCCGACTCCATTCCCGAGGTCAGCAAGAGCTCTCCTCGTACGTTGAAGTCCCATCGATCCATTTGGTCCGGACTCCCGCCATCTCCATTGCCGGCACCGGTCCCGTAGAACGCATGTGACGTGTGGGAGGAGGCGCCGTCTCCGTATGTAAAGGCACACTCGCCAGAGGCCGCACCGCTGCTGCCACCGCCGGCGTCACCCAGCATGCCCTCGAACGTCACGACCGCAGTGAAGAGCATGTGCACAGAGTGGAGGTTGCCCTGCGATGCGCCGAAGGGCGCCAGTGACAAGTCGTAGGATAGCGCGCCTAGCGGGTGCACTCCACTCGTTGCATCTGTGGAGGTGAACTGCCAGCTGTCTGCGTACTGCAGCGTGTCTGTGGGCTCCGCTGTCGAAGCACTGAGCCAGCCGGGCGGCGCCCCGTCCACCCACCAGCACGGCCCGCCTGGGCACGCTGGTGGCGGCGGGGGAGGCGGCGGCAACGGCGGCAGCAACGGCGGCGGCGGCGAGGGCGAAGGCGACGGTGGCGCGGCTGGCGGCGTCGTGCAGTCTTCGCCGCGGTAGGGCGCGATGGCGCCGCAGCAATCGGAGAGCGAAAGGGCAGAGGAGTTCGTGCCATAGGCGCTGCAGGCCGAGGCATTGGCCGGTCCAACGCAACCAAACTCGTGGTTGGCCAGGGCCGCGGGATCGTGCCGCAGAAACGCGGCGCACGGCGGCGCGGCTGCCGAGCTGCCGCCCTGCACGCCGCCGCTCTCCGCGACGGCGGGGCACGTCGCGTTGGCTGCCGATGTGCCGACCTGACCATATGTGCGCCACTCGAAACCTACGCTCAGCAGGCTCTCGCCCCTCCTCAAGCTAACGATGACGCGCCAGGCGCCCGCTGCGGGCAGCAAAACGAGCGCGTACACCTGCGCGGTGGCCGAGCGCTCGATTGGTTGCACGGCGCGCGCGGCGCGCGGCGCGCGCGGGGCGCGACGAGGTGGCAGAAGTCGCAAAGGCTTCAAAGGCGGGAGAGGCGGGAGAGGCCGCCAAGGCACAGCAAGAGGAGCGGGCGCATACCGTCCCGCCGAAAGACTCAGGCACGGCTGCCATCGGGTAGGAACCCATCTGCGAGAAGTCTTCGCACACTGCTTTATCGAGTTGGTTGAGCCCCCCCACGTTCAGCGAGGTGTACGCGTGTGCGTGCGTGGTAAGCCCGCTGCGAGGAGCGCGGGGAGGAGGGGTGGAGGGCGAGGGGTGGAGGGGTGGAGAGTGAGGGAGGGATGGAGGGAGGGAGGGAGGGAGGGAGGGGCGAGATGGGCGCACAGCATGCTGGTCGCGGTCACGTCGACCGGCGCGACATAGATGTGCGCCGCGGCGCCCAGGTACGGACTGAGTGACACGCTCTCTCCCGTCTGTGCGTCTCTCACCTCGATGGTCACCACCATACAGGTGGCCGCAGGGTAGCGCGTCTCCCCCGCGACAGTGCTGACCGCGGTGCTGGGGGCCCCCAGCGAGGTGGCAGTCGCGGCGACGCGCACGCAGCCGCCACCCGCGGGGCAGCGATCGGTGCAGTGCACCGTGTGCGTGCCGAGGTGCTCGGCTGATGCGGAGGAGCAGCAGCACGTCACGCTCTCGGCCAGCTCGTAGGAATGGTTGTACGTGTGGTACGCACCCACGAGCGAGGCAGGCTTGCCGCATGCGAGTGTGGCCTGCGAGGTGGCCAGGAGGCGCTGCTCGGGCGGAAGCTTGCCGCCGCCACCGTCGACGGCAGCGCTGCCGCTTGCCACGTCGACCGTCCACGTCGCCGACAGTAGCGGGTAGAGCATCGCGTTGTTCGAGAGCCCGTGCGCGTGCTTGATTTCTTCGATGGTGCCAAGGTTGAGGGACGAGACCTCCACCACCCACGTCGCAGTGACCATGTGAAGCCCCGGTTGGAGAAAGGTGATGTCGACGCCCAGGTCAGTCTGCGTATCCGTCACCGCGAAGCCCGTGTACTCAGGGTGCACATGATAATAGTCGTCGCCATCCGCCGACAGCACATTCATGTGGACCCGAGACCCGTGGTACTCTACGAGCTGCTCCCACCGCAGCAGCGTCCACTGGCCGGTGCCAGGCGTGCATATTCCGTCCGAGAGCGCCGAGCACACATCCAGGTACTCGAGAGTGAAGCCGAGAGTGGACACCTGACCGACCGCGGGCTGAGGTCCACTGACAGGGGTCCCGCGAAAGAGGTTGATATCCACACCATCGTGGAGCCAGGCACGTCCTCTCGCGCCGCATTCGTCGGCGAGGTAAGAGAGGGCAACAGTCAGGAGCAATGGAGGCCCACCACGTGCCATAGGCGGATCTGAGGGCGCTGGGCGGCGCGCGGCGGGCCTAAGAACAGTTGGCGCTGCGTCGGTGAGGGAAGCACTACCAAAGGACGACTTAGGGATAAGATAAGATAAGGATAAGATAAGATAAGATAAGATAAGATAATGGCTTTACAGAGGCGTTTCATCATCGCCGTACACCGTGCATATGTGTCTGGACCCAGCATAGCGGAATTGTGTAGCGTCGCGACTCGCTCGCGCGCGAGTCGTGCGTGTATGTATCGGTACAATAGCGCGTGCGTGAAACCGAACCATCTTTTCTTCCTATCTTATCCCAAGCAACCTACTAGCTTGGTTGGCGAAGAACCCCCCCACCTTTGGCCAGCATTTCCCAGCGATCCGCTGGGATTCAGCCAGATCCCAGGGCACTGTGCTACCTACTCAGTGTCGGTCGTGTGGTGGTCACCGCCGACATGGTGGCTTTAACAGTCAGTCAGTCAGTCACTACCACACTCCTAGCAGGGGGCTCATGGACCACACACACTCTACTGTTTTTCTATTTCGAGTACGGTGATTATCTCTGCAACGTTGTATTTCTCTCCTCCTCTTCAAGCTCAGCGTTGACGCCAAGCGTCTGATGAGCTGGCATAAACGCGCGCGAGCGCAGCGTTCATGCGCATGCTTTCGGTGCCGGAGGGCACCTGGAGTGGCGCATCCGGCGTGCCTGCTCCCCACTTGATGCGTGGGGAGCGTGGCAGCGTTCCCGCTTCGCGGAGCCCGTGGAGAGACTTTGAATGTTGGTCAGCGGACGCGACGAGAAAATCTCGCGACGCGAAAAACGTGCTTTTTTGGTAACTGCGTACAACGGTGCGTACGCAAACATAAAATCTTCTCTTCCTCGAGGTTCTAAACGCCAACGGCTCCCGGTCGTGATACTTCCCCCTTAGAGCGCTGTCGCCCACCCCTCTCCACTACCCCTTACGCTTACCGGGTAGTCAAATGCGGGTAGTAGAGTTTGGCGGTCTCTGCTCTCTCCACGACTCCATCCTCGCGAGCGTGCCGCGCATCGCGCGGGGTGCCGGGGTCGCGACGCAAGGGCAAGGGCCAACGCAAGGCGCAAGCTCTCGTGGGTCGACCATCGGTCCTTGTGGCGCTTTGTGTTTGTCGTCCAGATGTGCTGCAAAATCCAAAAACTCTGATCTCTCGGAGTATAGTCGTCGACCCTCTCAAAAGAAATCTCTCTATCACCTGAAGCCAAAGCATTGCGCACAAAAACCAAAAAAAACAAATAAGTGTACTGCATGCGTTGCTATAAAGCCGTAAATTCTCAGATCAGCTCCTTCGGGGCTGAGGGTGGGCGAACTTTGGCATTTTCCCTTGCCGCGCGACGACTCGCGCTGGGAGAGTCGGGAGGCGCTCGCCGCCAATAAGCTGGAGGCGGCGCAGGCATGTTTGAGTCGGGCTCCAAATATGCTTGAGTTGCCTCCGGGAAAGGCTCAAAAATCTCGCCAACGAAGTCGAAGGCCTTGTTGACCGCCTGGCCAGCAGAGGATTCCTTGACTTGCTGCGTGGTCCAATCGACGGCCTTAACGGCGTGCGAGTCTTTGACTTGCTGCATGGTGGACTCGATGGCCTTATTGACCGCCTTGCCGGCGGTCGACTCCTTGACAGCCTGGGCAGGTCGCATGACTTGCTGCGTGGTCCAATTGACCGCCTTGCCGGCGGGCTTGACGAAGTCGAGCACAGGCTTCGCGATGACTTCGCCACGCTGGGGGGATGGCTTCATGACCGGCGAGGGACGCGGTACCGGCGAGGAACGCGGTGAGGAACGCGGTACTGGCGAGGAACGCGGATCCAGACGAGTTGCTAGTGGCCCAACTTCATGAAGACTGCGGGTGGCGCGGCGGCCGCGGCGGGGCGGGTCCCTCGTCACCCGCCGCACTTGCCGTGCCATTCCCCGCTCCCATAAGTCATCGTCCACCGGTTCCTCGTCGTCCTCGTACTCATCTCCGTCCTTGAAGCTTACCTTGCCTCTTCCGCGGCACATGCGTTTCACACAAAGGCAGACACAGATGAGCAGCACTGCCACGGACACCGCCACTTTCGTTCCGAGCCAGTCGTTTGCGCAAAAGAACGTTACGGCGACTCCCTCGAAAGCGTTTACCGAGGCTTCATCCAAAGTGAGCAGCCCGAGAAGCCCCACTGGAACCTCACCGAGAGCACGTCGCTGCTGCGTGGGTGGTTGAGGCAGGGGTGGGCGCAGCGCTGACGGACGTTCAGGGCCGGACGACGGCAACGACAGGATATGGGAGAGCGTCGGCGGTAGGTCCATTGGCGGCGGCTCTGTCGTGGCGGGGGCAGGTGGGTCCATCCCGATTGGGCTCTCGCAGGTAAACAGAGGTTGCTTAGAATCCTTAAGTAGGGATGGAAAAAGTCTGCCTTTTGGACGGCGTTGTCCCCCGGTGGTCGTCAGTAGCCTCGGTATACTCAGGGTCCATGTGGGTGGAGGGGAGCGGACGTGGAGCGGAGCGGAGTGGAGCGGAGTGGAGCGGGTGAAGCGGGTGAAGCGGAGCGGAGCGGAGTGGAGCGGACGGAGTGGAGCGGAGCGGAGGGAGCGGAGCAGAGCAAAGCAAAGCAGAGCGGAGCGGAGCGGAGAACCCTAACTTAAACCCTAACCCCTTACCCCTAACCCTAACCTTGACCCCCTAACCTCTACCTAACCTCCTAACCCTAACCTTTAACCCTAACCCTGCCCTTACGGCTTTACCCATAACCCTAACCCTAACCCCTACCCCTAACCCACCGCGACCCCTAAACACCCTACCTAACCTGACGTCTCGAGCCCGCCCAACCGGAGAACACTAAACCCAAATACCCAAAGCCCGCAACCCCCCCAAAAGCCAGCCCTTTAATACCCTAAAAACCCTGATCCCAACCAGGCCGAAGTGGTCAGCAGAGAGAGAGGGGAGCACCACATGTGTTTACATTGCCCGAGCTCTGGCGGACTGCCGGCTTGCCGGCCACAGACGCTGCACAGCCTTGAGTTTTCTTCACCGCCTTGAGTTTATCGCGCAGCGCCGGTACGCAACCTTACAGAACTCAGGGCCTTGAGTTTCGTAACCGTCGATCCCGCGCCTACTTTGACAAACAAATTGTGTGTTTTCTTATAACAAAGCTCACTAACGCAAAAAAAACACAAATTAGTGTACCCACCTACGCAACCAACCACCCCGACCCCTCGCTGCCTCGGCACCACTCGTGGAGCCCCCGCTGGCCCACACGCTCCCGTCCCGACTCTCTCCTTTTTCTCATATACAATTATAATTATAACTTCGCACTTGTCGTCGCGTTCCCCCGTGTTGACCCACGCCCACACCGCACGCACACGCACGCGGCGCACACGCACGCGCACACGCACATGCACGCGCCGTATGCTTGAGCCTGTTCAAGCCTGTCCCAGTCATTTAGCCCGACCAGGTCTGATTGGACCTGACCTAATCAGGCCTAACAACGCTGCCGCTCGTGCGCCCGTCCCGTTCCACCCCTCTTTCATTCCAGCACTGTGGCGGCGATCCAAACATACTCCTGCTCACCATTCACCTGCGCCACCGCCGGCGTCTCGACAAGCGCCATTGCCATCACCGCAGGTATTCCACCTGCGCCAACGCCGGCGTCTCCACCTGCACCACCGCTGGCGTCTCAGCCTGCACCACCGCCGGCGTCTCCACCGGAACCACCGCCCTCACTTCCTCCTCCGCCGCCTCATCCAGCTCGAACCCAAACGAGCGTCCGAAGCGGCATCTCACTCTGCCGCCCTCGCTGCTTTCAGCAGCGCATTGCCACCTTCCGGCTGGCCCTTGCGGCCTATTGCCCGAGCTCTGGCGGACTGCCGGCTTGCCGGCCACAGAGCTGCACAGCCTTGAGTTTTTCTTCACGGCCTTGAGTTTATCGCGCAGCGCCGGTACGCAACTTACAGAGAACTCAAGGCCTTGAGTTTCGTAACCTTCGATCCCGCGCCTACTTTGACAAACAAATTAGTGTACCCACCTACGCAACCAACCATTCCGACCCCTTCGCTGCCTCGGCACCACCAGTCGAGCCAACGCTGCTGCTCACGCGCCCGTCCCGTTCACCTATCTTTCTAATAAACAATATTATTCACGTATCTCGTGAATATCGCCGTCATATTACGATGCAAGTTATAGCCTCTGTCGAAAAATATGAAAATGCTGGGATGAAGTTCAGCACAGTGCCTGCCTTCGCTCTTGCAGAGTCCAGAGCTTCCGATGCTTGCTGCCTCTTCCTACAGTAGTACAAAAACACACACGCGCGAAGTCAGCTTGTTTTCCTCCCCAGGAAAGTTCCGAACAAGTTCTGGATCAGACTGGAATTAATTGCAGACGTGGCGACGCACAGCCTCGACCCACGAGCTGCGACCCGCGCCGTTCCCGTGCGCAACCTGCCGGCCGCCGCCCATGCAGCCTTGCTGTGATGCGTGCTTCGT
>Ga0209302_10002103_pt1 | contig 11666 bp, 9 predicted proteins | sample ArcOceMetagenome_2_FD_187445 | JGI IMG/M metagenome (GOLD analysis project Ga0209302, IMG submission 187445) | Marine eukaryotic phytoplankton communities from Arctic Ocean - Arctic Ocean ARC135M Metagenome (SPAdes) (version 2) | ecosystem: Environmental > Aquatic > Marine > Oceanic | place... | reverse complement strand
CGCTTGGGGCAGGCGGTGTCGGGAAAACGCGAGGGGTGGTCACGGGGAGCAGGTCTCCGCACCGTTATCGACTCATTGACGGCGTTGCGATGAGAAGACGACTCAAAACCATCGAAACTGGAGTGGCTGGCGCGATAAGGGGGAAGGCAGTGTGATGACCTACAGGCCGCAGAGTTGACGCCAAGCGACCGAGACTTTAGCAGCAAGCAGGTTTGGTGCCCATCTGTGCACATGCCATCTGGTGGTGCTAGGCACACGTTAGACTAGAGCAGATTTGACCCCAAAGTACACCCCACTTTACGGCTTTAGACGATTAGAGTTTAGTCGCTACTACACCCGGGTGTGAAAGCCGTAAACATGTAGATTATAATGGCACGTTGTCATAAAACGCCGCGCAAAAAATCGGCCCTAAGCATAAGCATAAGTTGCATACGCAGAAAGCTTACGCCATGGGTCGTGCTGCTCATGGGTATGGGTCGTGCTGGGCATGGGTTGTGCTGCTTGGTGCGTCCCTTGGGGCGTATCACGTGCAGCGACGGCAGCACCAGCAGCCTCCGTGCCTAATAACGCTGTGCTCTCCGCCCCTAATAGTGCTGTGCTCTCCGCCGCTATACCTTTCGCTCCCGCCAAAGCTGTGCTCTCCGCCGCCGCTGTGATTTGAGAGAAGATGCCCGGCGGCAGCATCGGGCGACGCGACCGCCCATCTCGCCTCTGGTGGGACACATTGTGCTCATTGGGCACGCAAACGAGGCCCCAGCGGTGACAGCGGCTGCACCGGTCGTTTTCAGCGTCGCGGTCGCACTTGATCTTGGCGCGGCAGCAGTGCGTGCACGCGTGCTTGACCAGCTTGACCGTCTCCTCACACGGGAGGCCCATCCGGGCGCAGCGCGCACACGGCCGCACGCCTTCGAGGCACGTCACCTTGGCAGCTTTGCAGTTTTTGCACGCATGCGGCGTGGATAACCCATCCCATGCCGACGGCACCTTCTTCGGCTGGGGAGTGGGCGCTAGCAGCGCCGCCGGCGCTGGCAGCGCTGCGGGTGCTGGCGGCGCTGCGAGTGCTGGCAGCGCTGCGTGCATCTCCTCTCCCTCCCGCGCCGAGGGGCCAACAACACGAACCAAGTTGGGTCTCTCGAGCACAGAGCCACTCGACGTCCTCGCGTCGAGCACACCGCTGATTGACGTGTGGTGAGCGTGCGCCGCCGCCAACACCCGAGAAGCGCTCGTGCTGCAGGCGGTCCAATTGTCTTCGATCAACGCGGCAGGTGCGTCGACACTTGGCCCTGGTGACGAGCAACTTTGCGGCGCACCCCCTCCCGATGCTTCATCCGAGGCGACCAGCCGCTGCCTTTTGCCCTGAGGCTGCTCGCCCTGGTCAATGAAGGGGCGTGGTATGCCCCCGACGAGAACGAAGGGAACGATTGGTGTGGGGACGGCCGGTGCGGCTCGTTGTTGCTGCGGCGCGGAGGGTAAGGGGGGTCCGAATGGTGTGGGGACCGTCTGTGCGGCCAGCTGCGGCGCGCAGGGGGCGGCGGTGGCGACTGGAGCGGCGGGAACCGGAGCCGGCATTGGGCCCGGCTGCATCGGCATGCCCTGTGGTAGAATGCCCATACCCGGCGGACCGAAGCCTGGTCGTATTGGCCACCACCCATTTGAGAGCTCGCCTGGGAGGAAGCTCGGCGGCCTTGGCCGCATGCCCATCGGTGGGCCGAACCCCCACGGCATTGGCATGCCCATCGGCGGTCGCGGCCCGCCCATCATCCCGCCCATCGGTCCGCCCGTCATCAGTCTCGCCCGATAGGGCAGCGCGTTGATGGCCACGCCCTGGTAGTGTAGAGATGGCAGACATTCCGAGGAACTCCGCCGCGGCAAGAAGGCGTGGGGGTGCGGAGGCTGGGCTGCGCCGGTGGCGGCCGATGCGCACATGCCAGGCCGCAACGCCGCCTCCGCCGCCTCCGCCGCCTCCGCCGCCTCCGCCGCCTCCTCCGCCGCCGCCTCCTCCGCATCCCTTGCCTCAACCGCATATCTCGCCGCCGCCGCCTCCTTCGCCGCCGCCGCCGCCGCCTTCGCCATCGCCGCACGCATTGTGATTGCGTTCTCCCCCTGGCACCCCTTGGAAACCACACTGCGTAGCCCCGCCGCGTCAGCTAGGACCCTTGGGACGCGCAGAGCGAGCAGGCCAGCGCGGGCTGTGAGATAGAGATCGTCTCTGTCCTCCGGCAGACTGTGAGGCCGTCCCCTCTCCATCCGCACGGACCAATCCGCACGGCGCAAAGTCGCCGCGCTGAAGAACCATTTGTCGTACGCCGCCGTGGGACGAAAAACTTGTGTGTAACGCGGCCAACGGTGCAGAGTGCTCCTCTTGATAAGATAAGATAAGATAAGATTAGATAAGATAAGAGTTTATAGGAGCGTATCATCATCGCCGCACAGCGTGCATTTGTGTCTGGGTGTGAGGGGCCCAGGCATCGCCGAATTGTGTATGTAGCGTCGCAAGTCGTGCGTGTACGATCGTAGCGTCGTGAAACCCAACCATCTTATCTTATCTGCTCCTCTTGAAATCCGTACAGGTCTCGACGACAGGGATCACGACAAACGCCTTAGAAGAACAGGTTTGTCACAAACAAAGCTCCACAGATACGTATTCTTCCCAACACAGCGCCCGAAAACGTGGCCTGCAGGGCCATGCGCACAGAGTTTAGGGCATGGGTTGTGCTACTGGGTGTGTCCCTCGGGGCATATAACGTGCAAGCAGCGTCGGCATCGGGCGATACGGATGCCAATCAGAAGGCCGTGCGTAAGTCGACGCCGCTGCATGACGCGGCAGCATCAGGCGACACGGAGACCATTAAGCTGCTGGTGGCGGCGGGTGGGCCGGTCGAGGCGCGGGACGACAGTGAAGCGACGCCGCTGCACATTGCCGCGTCAAAGGGTCACACGAAGACCATCACGGCGCTGATCGACGCGGGTGCATCGCTCGAGGTGGAGGCTGGCGAAGCGACGAGGCCGCTACACCTCGCCGCGATGGAGGGCCACACGCAGGCTCTCAATGTGCTAATCAAGGCAGGTGCATCGATCGAGGCACAGACTGACGAAGCGATGACGCCGCTGCACGAGGCTGCGATGGAGGGCCGCACGGAGGCCATTAAGGCTTTGGTGAAGGCGGGTGCGTCGCTCGTGGCGCAAGCCGACCTTGCGATGACGCCGCTACACTTTGCCGCGTTTGCGGGCCACAGGGAGGCAACCAAGGTTTTGGTGAAGGCAGGTGCGTCGCTTGAGGCGCAGGCCGACGAAGCGACGACGCCGCTGCATCTTGCCGCGCGCATGGGCCATACGGAGGCCATCACGGCGCTGATCGACGCGGGTGCGTCGCTCGAGGCGCAGACCGACGAAGCCACGACGCCACTGCACCTTGCTGCGATGGAGGGCCGCACGGAGGCCCTCAAAACCCTGGTGGCGTTCGGTGCGTCGCTCGTGGCGCAGGGAGACAGTAACCTTACGCCGCTGCATGTGGCCGCGCTCACGGGCCAAAGGGAGGCAATCAAGGTTTTGGTGGCGGCGGGTGCGTCGCTCGAGGCGCAGGCCGACGAAGCGACGACGCCGCTGCACCTTGCCGCTCGCAGGGGTCACGCGGGGGTAATCGCTGTACTGATCGAGCTGGGTGCATCGGTCGAGGCGCAGACCAACGATAAGACGACACCGCTGCATGAGGCTGCGATGGAGGGTCGCACGGAGGCCATCAAAACGTTGGTAAAGGCGGGTGCGTCGGTGGAGGCGCAGGCAGACAGTAGATTTAGACCGCTGCACTTTGCCGCGCTCACGGGCCACACTGAGGCTATCAAGGCGCTGGTAGAGGCCGGTGCGTCGGTCGAGGCGCAGGCTGGTGGGCATAAGAAGACGCCGCTGCACTTGGCCTCGGAAAAGGGACAGATCGGGGCCATTAAGGCGCTGGTGGAGGCGGGTGCGTCGGTCGAGGCGCAGGGTGCCGATGCCGATAAGAGGACACCGCTAGACGTGGCTCTCGACGAGCAATCGAAGCAGACCCTCATCGATGCCCGCAAGTTTTACCGAAGGATGATCGATGAGAACATGACGATCGCGCCTGATAGGAAGGAAGAGCTGTAGGTACCAGCGTTTCGTGTGACAGCTTCACGGTTAGTAGTTTGACAGTACCGGTAGTGCTGATAGTAACAGTAGTGGTCGTAGGGGTCGAAGCAGTCGGTCTGTCGGTCAGTATGATGGTAGGAAGGAAGAGCTGTAGGTTAGTTGTGAGCCGAAAGGACCGGTGTCGTGGGTATAACGTGGCCCGATGTATACGTTCGATAAAGAGATAAGATGGTTGGGTTTCATCTTTGCCGTAACGTTCCGGAGTGCGACCCCAGTGCTCTCAAAGTTGCAGACGCCCGCGCCGCGCGCGCTCGGTCCCGGTCCATCCGCATGCGACCTCGCGAGCCAGAGGCATCGCTCAGCAGAGGCATCGCCAACCTCGGCGACCCGCATCGAATGGACCGCGTCCGCCATGCGCTCAGGCGTGGCGATCCGGTCCTTGTCGCTGCCCTCGGCGCCTCCGTCACCTCCGATTATGCGGGCATCGACGGCGACAACCAGGCGCTGCATCCCAGTGTCTGTGCTGCTGCACTGCGGCAGTGTGGACGCGGCTGCCGCTGGGTGGGGTGGCTGCAGGACACTGTGGACTCACTGAGGACAGCGCTGCCCAAAGCGCACGTGACGGCCATCAATTGTGGCCTACCCGGTAGCCCTCTTTCCTTTGCCGCGCCGTGCCTCGAGTCACACGTGCCGGCCTCTGCGGACCTCGTCGTTGTCGATGCTGCAACCATACGCTCAAGCCCGCAATCCGTCGAGGCGATCCTCCGCCGGCTGCTCAGCCTGCCTCGTCAGCCGGCCGTCGTCCTGCTGCACTTTTTCCACTGGTGCGCGACCAACCGAGGCTGCGGTGCACCGGTGGGCGTTGAGCCGTGGTCGCACTCCCACATGGCCGCCAACTGGCTGGCCGGTGCGCGCATGGAGCGCGACCTCACCGATCTGGCTGCCTATTACGGGCTGCCCGCCCTCTCACTGCGTACCGCCCACTACCACGCGGCCCTCAACGCGACGCGCGCGGGCGAGAGCCCGGGAGAGAGTCTCGGCCCAAGAGCTAGGTGGCTCACCAAGGATGGTCTGCATCCGACGCGGCGCGGCAATCGGCAGATTGCCGCGCTCCTCTCTTCCTTCTTGCTCGCGCAGCTGCCGCTGTCGCCACAGCAGCCGCTGTCGCTATCACTGCCACCGCCGCTGTCGCTGCCGCTGCCAATGCCGCTGCCACTGCCGCTGCCACCACCTCTCCACGCGAAGACGAACGGTGCGCCACCTGGTGCCGCGCGCGTGGCTGAACAGTGCTTCGGCTGGAGCGGCCCTGAGGCCGTGCCCGAGCTCGAGCGGCACGAGGGCTGGCGATTCGTCAATGAGCCCCCGGCGCACCGCGCGGCGTCGCAGCGGCCAGGGCTGGTCTCCTCGCGGCCGGGCAGCACTGTGGTCTTCCGCCTACCAGCCTTCCACTGGGCGCGCGCCGCCGCCGAGCAGGGCGCCGCCGCCGCCGCCGCCGAGCAGGGCGCCGCTGCCGCCGATGCGTGTAGCGCGCCGCCCGCAGCGCGCGCCGACGGCCTGGGGCAGCGCGCAGGCTCGGCCGACGCGCGAGGCGCGGGCGGCGCGCTGACAGTGCAGTACGTGTACTCGTCCACTCACGGTATGGGCATGGCTGAGTTGCGCTGCACCGTTGGTTGCACCTGCCGGCCTGCCTGCTTGGACGCGCGTTACAGGCCGCCGGCCGAGCAGAGCAGCGTGGGTAGCGTGGACAGTGTGGGCAGCGTGGGTACCGTGGGTCGCGCCAGCGAGGTGCCGGTGCAGCTGCACGCGCCTTACTGCGTCGTCTCACTCCGCCTGACGCACCTCGCCAACTGGACTGGGCCCTTCAGCTCCAGCTCCAGCTCCAGCTCCAGCTCCAGCTCCAGCTCCAGCTCCAGCTCCAGCGCTGCTCTGCCGCGGAGTCGCTTCAAGATCACCGGCCTCTCGCTGCGGAGCTGGCCTGCGGAGACGGCTTAGCGCGCACGCTACGCGGGTCCGCCAGTTTCTCCCCCACTCACGACCTCTTGTCTTAGGGGCTAGAATCTATCTTTCTTAGGGGCTGTATAAATACCTCTGTCCCTACGTGTACAGCTCCGCGACATCGACATGGCGAGCGAGCACTCGACAAATGCCGCTGAGGACGAGCACGCTACGGGTACGGACGCCAAGAATGACCAGCGCGCTGCCTTCCTGCAAGCCTCTGCCACGCTGCTGCTGAATATTTCGCCGCCTGTCGAGAGCAGCCTCCCACCGCCCAGTGCTGACGTCACTCCCAACGACGCTCTGCTGCTGCTAGCACAATCCGTGATGGAGGCTCAAGCGCCTCGGCCCACGTTTTCAGACTTTGCTTCTGTGCCAGCCGATAATCCGTTCGGTTCACCGCCGGTGGGTGACTCCTAGGTGGAACGAGGGTAGACGACTACGGAGGGGAGTCAGATGGCGGCTCAGCGCGCAGCCGCCACCGAATCGCCCATTAACCGAAGCGGCTCGAGCATGAGCTTACCAGCGCTCACCGCTGGCGCTGCAAGGTGAGCCCGGTGCGACGCGCCCGGCCCCGACTGCGATCTGCGACTCCCAGTCGTCATGGCTCGTGCTCATGGCACAGCCACAGGCTTCCGGTCCTCGTCGCCTAGATCCGCACAATCGATCAATTCCACGTGTTTCAGGGCGTGTTGATGATGCTATTTTATGTGCGCAGTATCGATAACTAAAACATAACGCGTTTTACGCTCGCGCGTCTCGTCTCAGTAGACTCTCTAGACGAGACCGGACCAAAGTGAGCAGTGTTCCAGTGTATACCAAAATATACTGGTTACTCTGCCAGTCGATGTAGTAAAATTACTCTGTATATACTCTCACAAAAAACTCAGCTCACAGGTCGCGCCTCGGCGCTCCACGGCCTCGGGCTCCCGGCCGCGCTCTGACTCTCTCGGAACACGGAACTCGGAGCCGGCCGGAGCCAGCGCCCCCGCCCGCGCCGGTCCCAGGCGGCCCAGATGCCACGAGGCCTCCGGCTCCATGAGGCGTCCGCGCGCGCGCCATATAAAGCCGTACAGGGCAAAACTTTTACGCGCCCCGCGCACATGGAGTATGGAAAAAGAAAAGAAAGAAAGGAGAAAGAAAACAAGGACACGCGAACGCGCCAACACCAGAGAACCCGGTGTCTAACAGGGTGCAACCCGAAGGTCCGCCCCCAGAGGCCCCACGGGCGCCGGCCGCCTCTGGGGGCGGCCTATTTTCGACGCCCTACCCCTAGTGAGATGCGCCACCACGTCGCGTGCGCTACGTGGGGCCACCCCGAGTAGCTTTTTTACCGCCTACGCGGTGTTTCTGAGCCGCCACCTCGCTCGCCAGACGAGCTCGTTGAACCCAGTTCAGCTCGCCGTCGGTGCGCTCCTCCTCCTCCGGCTGCGCACCGCGCGCAGCCTTCTCCGCCTTGACCGCCGCACGTACCGCCGCGAGCCCGGCGGCCGTGGAGTAGAACGGCAGCCCCGGCGTGGCACCCGCCCCGCCGCCTTGGCAGGCGGCACCTCAGCGTCGAAGTCCACCTTCCGCTCTTCGGGACCACAAAACACAAGACTCAAGAGTTCACACATCACAGAGCAGGGGCGAGGGGGGGGGGGGTTGGGGGGGTTGTTTTTTGTAAAGCCGTATAGGTTGTGTGACTCTGTGTATCGCGGCGATGTCTCAGTCTGTAATGTGTAAAGCTACCGTCCACTACCCCTTAGTAAAGCCGTACTTGTTTGCCATGCAGAGACTGAGACACCACAATCATGCACGTGCACATGCACATGCACATGACATGTGCATGCACATGCACATGTGCATGATTGTGCAACAGTGCATGTGCATGTTGCGCATTTCATGTGCATCGTACAGGCACATGTGCATTGTGAGAGAGAGACACACACGCCACTATTCACTGTAAGAGGCACACACGAAAATGCTGCGTGGCCAGAGAGCCTCCGTGTCACTGTGCTCCCGCGGTCAGAACTCGGAGATGACACACGAGAAGCCCCGGCCAGGGGAAGCTCGGCCGCTGGCAGCAAGCGACGCACCGGCCATACAAGAGCACGTGTGCAGTAGTACCAAGTCAGAAGGCGAGGCGGCCCGTGCTCTTGATGCGACTGGCCTCGGCAGCATACCTGGAGTGCGAGGTGAAGCACCCCGCCGGAGCTTCGGCCTCCATCTTCGCCTTGCGCGCGTACAGCTGCTTGCGGTTGCCGTGGTACCAGCCAGGGGTCTTGGACCTGCCGAACGCATCCGCCGACCACGACGCGACGCTGGCCGCATCGTCCGCCGCTGGCCGTGCCGTCGGCATCGCGTTATATCTGACCGGCGCGCTCACCGGCCGGCCGGCGGCCGCGGTATCGAGCACGGTCAAGCGCTGGAGCAGCGCGTTGATGGCCGCCGCAGGCTCGCTGTAGGGAGTCGGCTCGTTGCCCCGGGGCGAGATAAGGTCACCTGCACAGGCACGCGGCACGGACTTCGGCCCAGCCGCACCCGCTGCCGCAGCAGTACCCGCCGGCGACGGCGACGGAGCCGGAGCCGTTGCAATGCCCGCTGAGGCGACCGATCCGGCGACCGAGCTGGCGACGGCCGCCGTAGGAGCTCCCGCGTTGAGAAGGTAGGCCGATGGTTTCTGGTAGGTAGGAGCTGCCTTGTTCGCCAGGTAGGCCGCCGGTTTCTGGTAGGTAGGAGCTGTCTTGTTCGCCAGGTAGGGTGCTGGGCCAGGAGCCGCCGCTGGCAGAAGCTGCGCTGCCGCTTGCCGAGGCGAGGCAAGGAGGAGCTTCTGCTCGAGCGACGCGACCCAAGTCGCGAGTTGCTGCGCAGTAACGGGCACGCACGCCGTTAGGGAGGCGCCGCAGCACACACGAGGGGCCTCACGTTGGGGCAGAGTGCACCTCAACTTCGAGCCGCAGGGACTTGTTCTGCTGTGCCTCAGCCGGGGAGGCGTAGCGAGAGAGTCGTCCCGGGTTGCACACCACCTGCAGGCTCGCCTTCCCCCCGCCGGCCGGAACGAAGACTCGAGGAGCTGGTGCACCAATCGCTTGCTGGGTCCGCCGCGGCATCTTGCTCGGGTGTCGACGACGTTACGCGCAGGGCGTCCTGAGTGCGCACGCGCTCGCGCCCAGTTGCGCGTGAAAGGCTTTCATGGCCGCCCAAGTCGCAAAGTCCCCGCGAGAAACCGATCGGGAGGGGGCGAAGTTGAACGACCTCCCCGGTCACACACGCCACTCTCCCGATAGATAAGATACGATAATCTCTACTCTCCCCACACCGCGTTCTACACGCGTTCAGCCATGACGGGCGTCCATCGCCTTGCGATCAGTAGAGCCCAGCCGCTTTCTTGACCTGCGCCTGCTTCCACCCCTTCATCGCGTTGAACTCAGCGCGCGGCGACTTCATGAACTTCTCAAAGTCCGCGTCAGACAGGTACGCCTCCTTCTTCGTCGGGTCGACGTCGGGCCGGCCGGCCTGCAGCTCCGCGACGGTCAGCTTCAGGTTGGAAGGGTTCGCATAGTTGGCGGAGGCCGCCGGCGCGGGCGCGGGCGCGGGCGCGGGCGCGGGCGCGGTGGCGCCGCCGAAGGAGGAGCGCGAGGAGGCGTCGTCCTTGGTGGGCGTCTTCTTGAGGACAGACATCCGCTGGGGCGGCGCCTCGTCGGCCGGGTTGCTCGCCATGGCTGCGGCGAGCTTGGCCTCGTAGGGGTCGACGAACTTCTGGCTCTTCTCCGCGTCCCAACCCAGGAAGTTGCACGTGAACATGCCGGGCTCCGAGCCCGAGTGCACGAGGATGGTGGCGAGGTCCTCCGAGTAGCCGTTGGCCTTGGCGTACTCCGCGGCGGTCGTGAGCGCCATCGACTTCTCCTGCGGTGGCGGAATGGTAGGAGGGTGGTGCAAGGGCGTATGGGTGTGAGGGCGGGTGGTGTGAGGGTGCAAGGGTGCTGGAAGGGCATAAGGGTGCAAGGGTTTAAGGTAGGAGGGTGGCGCAAGGGTGGAAGGGTGGAAGATGGGTGCAGGGTCGGAGGGGTGGAGGGGTGCCTGCTCGTTGGCCTCGCCGCCCACCCACACGTAGAGGTTGGTGAAGACGTCCAGCAGGTAGACATCCTCCTCCTCGAGGTCGGCCTGCGAAAAGTCGAAGATGGGCTCCACCTCGAAGGTGCCCGTCGCGTTGCTGCAGTGGAAGAGCATCGGCTCGCGCGAGCTATCGGGCGCCTCCTTGAGCTTCGTGTACTCGCCCTTGCCGCCAAGCGGCGTCCAGAAGCTGTCGTCCTCCTCGCCCTCCTTCATCTCGACGAGCGAGCGCGCGCCCTTCATCGCGCCGGCGATCTTGCGCGACACGTTGACCTCGCTCTCGGAGGCGAACTGGCCCTCCCACAGGATGACGCTGCCCGGTGTGAGCAGCACGAAGCAGTCGCCCGAGTTGAGCTTCTCCGTCTTCTCGTCCACCTGCGGATGAGGGTGAGCGCGCGGTGACGAGGAAGGTCGGGGTCAGGGTCAGGGCGAGAGCGAAGGTGAGGGTGGGGGGGCAGGGCGAGGGCGGCAGGGCCGGGGGCGAGGTGGGGGCGAGGGCGAGAGGGTGGGAGCCTGGGGCGAGGGCGAGGGTGCGGCGAGGGCGAGGGTGCCTGCGCCGCCTTGGTGCTGTCCTCGTCGGAGCCCTTGACATGGAAGAGCGAGACGCCGTCGGTGTCGTAGCAGTCGCCCTCGGAGCCGGAGAAGCCCGAGGCCTTGCCGCCCGCGTGCACCACCATGTGCCCCTTGAAGAGGCGCACGAAGTGCGAGGGCTCCTGGCCCTGCACCACGCGCACCTGCGTCGCGGCGCCGCCGAGGGCGTCGTCCTTGGTCTTGGTGAGGAGCGCGGCCGCGCCCTTCTCGTCCTGCGACGACTTGGAGCCCAGCCAGAAGTAGAGGATGTACGCCTGCTTGTTGCCCTCCATGTACGTGTACTGCACGATGTACGAGTCGCCCGCGAAGAACTGGCCGTGCATGTCCAGGGGGACCACCACGTCGGCAAAGTCCTCAATCCGCCAGACCTCGACCTTGCCCGAGCCGTCGTCGATCATCGAGCGGCGCGACGGCTGGGGGGGGGGGGGGGGGGGGGGGGGGGGCAGACCAGTGGGCGGGGTGCCAGAGTGCACGCCGGGGGCGCATGGGTCGGGGAGGGTTAGGGTCATCCAAGGAGCACGGGACGCGGCCTCGTGCGTTTCGATGGCGGGGGAGGCAGGAGGAGGTAGGAGGAGGTAGGAGGAGGTAGGAGGAGGTAGGAGGAGGTAGGAGGAGGTAGGAAGAGGCGGGGCGGAGGGCGCGTGGCTGCGCGCCTTGGACTTGAAGACGTTCATCATCGAGCCGACCAGCTCCGTTGCGCTCTTGGAATCGCGCTTCTGGGCGGTGTTGCCGCGCGGGGTGGCAGAGAAGTCGACGGGCAAGGCAATGTCCTGCGCGGCGTGGGGGGTGAGGCGTGAGGCGTGAGGCGTGAGGGGTGAGGCGCGAGGGGTGAGGGGTGAGGGGTGAGGGGTGAGGGGTGAGGCGCGAGGCGCGAGGGG
>Ga0209302_10002101_pt1 | contig 11667 bp, 13 predicted proteins | sample ArcOceMetagenome_2_FD_187445 | JGI IMG/M metagenome (GOLD analysis project Ga0209302, IMG submission 187445) | Marine eukaryotic phytoplankton communities from Arctic Ocean - Arctic Ocean ARC135M Metagenome (SPAdes) (version 2) | ecosystem: Environmental > Aquatic > Marine > Oceanic | place... | reverse complement strand
CCCCCCGCCCCCCACCACCATCCAACACAAAGTCCCCTTCCTCTCATTCCAATGCGCTCCATACAACATGCATAAATACTCACACAGCACAACGTCAACCACCAAGAGCAGGTCGAGAGGTAGACGAACAGCCCAACGTACCGCATCCGCAGAGGCCTCCACCCCCATCTCGCCTCTGAGTTGGCCGCCTCCACCTACGAGACGGCCGGCCGCTTGCCCTTCCTCCCCCGCTCCCCCGCCACAGGTTCAGGCGGTGCGGCGTCAGCGGGGGTAGGCATGGCTTGGCGCAGCGCGACTGTTTGCTTGAGCTCGTCGAAGTTACGGCGGTACTGCGCGGTCTCTAGCGCGTGCTCATCCTTGGTCTCCTGCAGCTGCGCCAGAAGGTGCTCGTTGCTCTTGATGAGCTGGCGGTGCGTCTCCTGAGATATGGCGAGATAGGGCGGTGGGTCTCCTGAGATGGAGATGCAGAAGCAGATGCAGATGTGAGATGTAGATGTAGATGTGGATGTGGATGTGAAGATGTGGTGATATATGGCATTGGGTCCTAGCGGCGCGCCTGCAGCATCTGTACGAGTGCGGCGGTCTGCTGCGTGGAGCGCGCATCCTCCTCCCTCTGCTGTCGCAACAGCGCGACCTCCTCCTGCGCCGCACAGAGTAACGCGGCTGAGTGACAGGCTGAGTGCCGGGGGCCATGGGCGTGGCTGGGGGCGAGTGGCCCTCCTATGCCGTGCCTCCCATGCCGTGCCTCCTATGCCGTGCCTCCCATGCCGTGCCTCCCATGCCGTGCCTCCCATGCCGTGCCTCCCATGCCGTGCCTGCAAGGCTCGACGCTCGGCCCTCCCCTCGGCCCTCCCGCGCTCCTCGGCGGCGGCGGCGGCGGCCGACGAGCGTTCCGCCGTAGGCAGCTCGGCCAAGGTGCCCAAGGTGGTGGGGCGGGCCGCGGCGCGCGGGCTGGCGGGGCCGGCGAGGCCGGCGAGGCCGCCCGGGATGTCCGGGCGTAGCCCGGTGGTGCCGACGACACTCTGCAGCCGCGCGGCCACCGCCGCCCGCTCCGCCATCACCTCGAGGCTCTCTCTCCGCCGCGCCTCGATTGGGACGGCGACAGGCGTGGACCAGCCCGCCTCCACCGATGCTCTCGGCGTCGGCACAATGTAGCCTGCCTCGCTCGCCTGCGACCCTCCCTCGTCGTCAGCAGGCGGCGCGCCCGCGTCGTCGGCGCCGAACAGCTCGGTGAACGCGCCGGAGAACGCCGCCGGCAAGCTCGTGTCGCCGTCAACCTCCGCGCGGCGCGGCGGTCTCCTGCCGCCAGCGGCCTCGCCGCCCTCGCCGCCCTCGCCGCCCTCGCCGCCCTCGCCGCCCTTGCTCGGCTCGTCGGCACGAGAGCCGGCCGGCCCCGCAAGCTGCAGCTCGGCGGCGCGCGCACGCTGCCGCTCGACTCCCTTGACCTCGCGCTCGTCGAGCAGCGCTAGCTTGGGTGCGGCGCTGAGCACTGCTAGTCGGTAGCGAGGTCCCGCGTGGGTCACCTGAGTCCGTGCCAGGCCATGCGTGCGATCAGCCGGTGGGCGGCCGGCGGCGGTGTGCAGCGTTGCTGGGGGGCGGTGGATGCCATGCGACCCTATACCAGCACCGGGACTAACACCAGCACTTACCGGATTGAGTCGTAGGTCGAGGACCGCCAGCTCCGGGTGATGCTGCAGCCGAGCCATCTCACTGATGTCGCTCACCATGTTGTAGTAGAGGCTGAGCTGTTTGAGCGCCGGCAGGTGCTGCAGGCCGTTGAGAGAGGTGAGGGCGTTCCTTGAGAGGTCGAGCTGGGTGAGGCCGCAGTACTTGTCGGCGAGGAGCGACGTGCCGAGGTCGCGCAGCTGGTCGCGGTAGCCGCTCAGTTTGAGCACATCGGGCCGCCGCTCCGCCCCCTCCTCGGCAGGAGGCTCTTCTTCTGGCGGCTGGCGGCTGCTACTAGCGCTGCACGTGCTGGCTTGCACGGAAGCGTTGTAAGCAAACGACGGCTGCTTTGAGGACTCGAGCCGGAGGAGGAGGTCGGACGTCCGCCCGCGGAGCGGGTGGTGGTGGGGTAAGGGGACGGTGGCGCTCGGCAGATCCATCGCCGCGCTGTGCCCTTGTGCGACGCGGGAGTGACAGGTATTAACAGAACAACCATGTTGCGGGGAATTTAGAGAATTTAGGAATTTGGAGAATTTAGGAATTTGGAGAATTTAGGAATTTGGAGAATTTAGGAATTTTGAGAATTTATTGAGGGCGCCCCGCACGCCCAGCACTCAAAAGTTACAAAAAAACTCGCGAGCCCGAAAGTCTAGGGTCCCCCCATGGGGGTGGGGGGGGGGGGGACTTAGGATCTTAGTTTGTTCCGAATCAAACCTAATCAGAGACCTAAAGATCATATCAAAAGTCTTCTCCCAAACCCTAAACAAACTCCACATCACCGCTGCTGGTATTGCTGGCGTTGCTGGTGGTGGTGGTGCTGCTGCTGCTGCGGGTGCGAGTCGTAGCCCCCACCTTGCGTCGCATAGCCGCCACCACCGCCGCCGTCGCCACCCACGAACCTTCGGCCCTTGTGCGACGCGGGAGTGACAGGTATTATTGGTGCACATAGCCTAGTCCCGCAACTTGCAGACGGGGCGACGCGGCCCGCTTCACCGGCGCGAACGCGAGTCGCGCGCGCCTTTTGCGTGCACGAGACCCTCAAGTACACCCGCCTGCAGCTGGTTTTTGGTGTGGATTCGTCGTCGTCGACACAGTCGAGCTCAGGTGAGCCCGCAACCCGAGCGCCGGCGCAGGATGCTCGCGCTTTTTTGGAGCCTTTTCACACCAAAAGAATGCCTCGGGACCACGGCCATTCATCTCTCACCCATGGATAGTTTACTCATCACCGGGTCCCGTGCCCATTGATGTTGCGCAGGCACGCGTACTAGCGCATCATGCCAGCTCGGAAGAAGCGCAAGCAAGGCGGGCACCTGCAGAAGCTCAACCAGGTGCACCCAAAAGATCTCCCGGACGATTCAGGTGCGACTTCCGCTGCTCCGCTCGAACTGGCCGTGATCGTGCGACTGACTCATCACTGATGCGTGTGTGCCGTGCAGAGTCCGAGTTTGAGGATGACGCCGCGGCGGAGGACGAGCTCGAGTCTGGGTCTGGGGAGGAGGAGGTGCCTGACAAGGGGGTCGCCGCCGGCAAGAAGCGGGTGCAGCGTTCTCGCGCATCCCGTGAGGCAGCCGAGACAGCCGCCCATCCCCGCATTGACTTCTTCTTCAAGCGGCCCGCCGCCGCCCCGTCCTCCTCCGCACCCGCCGCTACCGGGGCCTCCTCTGCTGAGGTCGCGTCTCCAAGCCTGGGTTCTCCAGCTGGCTTGAGCCCCGCGGGCTCGTCTGCCGCTCCTGCCGCTTCCACTGCTTCCCCCGGACAGCCCGAAACCTCGCCCGCCGATGCTTCCGCCGACGCGACCGACAGATCCGAGGCGCCTCCGATGGACTGCCCCATCTGCCTCACCCCGATCGATCCGAACGCCACTTGTGGTGCCGCCTGCATGACGCTGCCCTGCAGCCACCACTTCCATGGAGACTGCATCATTGATTGGCTCCGCACCGCCCAGACTACCTGCCCAGTGTGCCGCAGCGGCCCAGCTGGCAGCAGCACATCCGCCAACAGTCCACAGCCCAAGCCGCCAAAGACTGCCGAGACTGGCAAGCCGCCAGTGACGCCTGCGGCAGCGACGACGGAGACCGAGACGGAGACCGAGACGGACGCCCCACGCTCGGGGCACTCGGCCAACGGCGTCAAGCTGGGCCGCCCGCCGGGTAGCGGCGGCGGCTCGATCTCGCGGCCAAGCTCGCGGCTTGAGAGTGCCGCCAGCCACAGAGGGCAGGGGCCTCGCTCTCTCGGGAGCTGCACGCGTGAGAGCTCGGCAACACGCACGTCCACCCGAAAGCTGCGCACCGCCAGCCGCCCCCGCTCCGAGCTGGAGCCTCCCGCTCCGGCCCTACCCCCCCCGACGAGGCCGAAGCGCGCTGACGCCGGCGTGCAGCGCGGCCCGCAGCTGCTGCCGCACGTGACTGCGGCGATGCTGGCGAAAGTGCGGCGCATCAACCATCAGCGGCAGCTCGAGCGCACCGACGTGGTCGGCGGCGAGGTCCTCTCGCCAGGCGCGGCATGACCTGTTACTCGTTACTAGTTCTAGTTACCTGTTACCGGCTACTAGTTACTAGTTACGACTGCTTACTACTCGTACTTACTACTCGTACTTTACTCGTACTTACTACTTACTACCCGTACTTACTACAGTCGCCTGGCTGCAGCTGCGCCACGATGACTGGGAGATGCGCCGAGTGCGCGCCATGTGCCACTGGGCGGCCGAGCGTGACCGCGGCAACACTGTGACAGCATCTGCTGAGCTGGCGGCCCATGGCGTGATGCTCGGCGAGAGCGGCAAGCAGCTGACGGTGCGCTCGCTGCTTGGCTGGCTGCGCGACTACGTCCTGGCCGGTGGGCGGATCTCGCCGTCATGTCGCGGGCGCCATGCGAAGACTGAGTCCTTCCTCGACGACATCGATCTCAAGAAGGAGGCGGTGGCGTGGCTGCGCAAGAACGTGCAGGCTGGGAGGAGGAAGCCGACAAACAACGAGCACCCTGTGCCGCCACTCAACGTCCCGCGCTTCCACAAGTGGGTGAACGAGGCGCTGCTCAAGGAGACCCTCGCTGCGGACTCCAGGCGCAAGCCAATCTGCGAGGCCACGGCGTGCTTCTGGCTGCATGTGCCCTCCATATAAGCATGATATAAAGAGAGTGGGTTAGGGAGGTGATGCAAGAACCTTATGAACGTGCCCCTCCTGCTGCCTCACCCACAGCGCAAGCGAGTCGCCCGATTGGAGCGCGGCCAGGCCGCGCACACGGCCCTCTCCGGGATCGACCGGCGCAAAGCCGCGCTGCTCGGCGACCAAGTCGGCAAAGGGGGCCAGCCGGCAGGTATAGGACGACGGCGTTACAGGCATTGCTGCCAATCCAATGCCGCGTTCGCATTCTCTCTCCAGCCACCGCGAAACGCCAGCGGCCAGTACCTTATGGCCTCCCACGTTCAGATGACTTGCCAGGAAAAGGGAATCCGCGCCCGCTGTGAGCGTCGAGACGTGCTGGCCGCTTGTAATGTTGGGCTCAAGCAGCGATGTGGTCGTTGCAAATGAGATGTTCCTCGCTCGAAGCAGGCTCACGTATTTGCGCTGTTTCACGAGACACTCTTGCGCAGCGAAGCCGTTCAGCGAGTCGAACCAGGCACGCTTCGATCCCAAGCGAGGTCGCAGTGCTCGGAGCACTACCTCACTTGCCACTCGCTGCTCCACCGTCGTGTTCACTGGTAGTAGCGCAGCCACCGTCGGGTTATCATCGGGCAGCAGCTTCTTGTAAGCTGCAAAAAAACTCAGGTGGAGGCGCTCATCGTCGGAGGAGCCCGGCGTCTCCCGAGCTCTGAGCCATGGATGTTGCTTGGAGCAGCAGACAGCCCAACACCTGCTCCCGTCATCTTTCGCTGACCGGCAGCGCGAGGCTTTCTTCCCTGTTGAGCAGTCACAGCTCGGGTTCGAGGCGACCGCGGCGACATAGTCCTTGCAGGGAATGCGAGCCTGCTTGTGGCTCCGATTTCCTGGGCGCATCTCATCAAGATTGACCAAGACGGAGCCATCGGCAACACCGCAGTGGAGAAGATGCTGCCAGCTTGGTATCATACAATAGATGATTGCAAGTGACGGCACCTGCAGCGCATCCAGACGGTCGAGCAGCGCTGCCTGCTGGCGCACGTTGGACCCAAAGGCGTACTGTGGAAAGCAGTAGCAAGGAGTCAGTAGTGGCATGGGTTGCCCGGGGCGGAGGGGCGGGTATAACTTAAGGGCGTTCCGTACATCGACGATGGCAAGGTCGAGACGAGGCGGCCGTGGCCGCCCTCCCCAAAGCCAAGGGTTGCCCCAGAGCTCATCCCAGCACATGGCTGCGAAGTCCGCGTACGATGCCCTGGCAGCGCCGTTCACCACGTGGATGTTGGAGCCAAAGTTCGTGCGCAACTCACCGTGCAGCCGCGAAGGCCAGGCCAGATCCTGCACCTTGGCACGGCCGTGAGGGCCGACGTGCCCACCGAAAGCGAGCGAGTCGCCCAGCACGCCAACAAAGACGGGGCGGGAGGCCTGCAGCGGACAGCCAGCCCCCCGCTGCTGGTTTCGCCGAGGAGGAGGAGGAGGAGGAGGAGGCGGCGGCGGCGGCGGCGGCGGCGGCGGCGGCGGCGCATCATTCATGGTCGTCATGAGAGAGACGAAGGCGTACATCCTTGCTTCCGAACAGTCCTCCCTTCGTTGCGTGTCCGTTGTTTTCCGTTTGCATCAGCAGTTACAAAACCACTTGCTGCAACAGTCTTCTGATCGAGGAGGGGATGTAATCTAAAGACCGATTCGCGTCCTCCTTATTAAAAAAGCGAGAGCCAGAGAATGCAGTGAGGAAAAACAAAAAAACTATTCCTCCAAAGATCGATGGGAACCAAGTTCACGCCCGAAAGCACAGGGGATCCCAAGATGGAATGGCCGCAAACGAGCCGTCCACGCCTCCACCACAATAAACTCCTCGCTGAGACCCAGCTCTTCAGCGCGGTAGCTGTTCCTTGAACGACGAATCGTGCGCTTCTCGAGACGGAGGTGCCAACATGGTGAGCAGGACGAAGGAGAGCGCGCCCGCGCGCGACTGGCTCTCGGTGGCTGCGCGCTACTCGCCCTCTGGTCACGGACGCCATCGCGTTTTGAGTGTTGCCGTCGGGCGGATAACATATTGTTCCACACAGTCACATGTGCGAATCGCGATATTTCGCTTTCACCTTTCCAGTTTCACACACTCGGACTGTCGAGTGTGACGAGTCAAAAAACAACAACACTGTGTACGTACGCGCACCGCAATACAGACACAAAGATGTTTATCTTAACCTATAAGCTCCGAAGATATAAGATCTGCGGAGGAGTGAACGGCTTCGCGCTTTCTTCTGAGATCAGCACCAGGAGGCGGGCGACCTCGCGGCCGGGCGGTGCAGTGGCGCCGATCAGATAGGCGGCAGCGCGGCCGCCAGCTGCGCCACACAGAGCGCACCGCCGCCCGCTTCCTCCGCACTTGCCAGCCGCGCCACGGGGGTGGTAACCAGCGGCTCACGCAGCCACGCGTGGCAATGCATCTGCTCGGCGGTCGGCCGCTCCGCAGGCTGGGCGCGCATGGCCTGTACGTGCATGGTACTAATACATGGTAAGCATGACCGACCACGTACTGCACTAGTACTGTCGATATGAGCGTGTGACGAGGGCGCAACATTCGCGGCGCCGCCCATGCTTCGGCTAGCTTCAGTACCATACATACTGCGTGGCACTAATACTAACTACATGCCTGCGCGACGAGGTCCTTTGCGGCGTCGCTCACGCCGCGCCACGGGCTTGAATCGTGGGAGCCCTCGAGCTGCAGGTCGCCGCGGACGAGCCGCTCGTAGACGCTGTTGACCTGTAGGTTACAACGTAGGCTACAACATAGAAGTACGTGGTAACGTGAGTGCATGGGCAGTGCGTTGCCAGTAAATAGTGCGGCACGCATTACAAGATAATACGTGTACGCTGCTGACCGTGTCGAAGTCGTCGCAGTCGTCCATAGTGGTACTAGTCACAAATACTGACACAGGGTACTTCCACAGTGATAAGTACGCTGCTCGCCGTGTCGAAGTCGTCGCAGTCGTCCAGCTCGGACTCGTCGTCAAGCACAATGTACTCGAAGGGCGCGGCACCGCACAGTATCTCGTAGAGGAGCACGCCTGGCTAGGGTTAGGGTGCGGCTCAGGTTAGGCTCAGGTGAGGGTTAGCCCTAACCAACTCCCTGACAGACAGACAGGTGTCATGGAGCAGCGCGCCGAGGCTGAAGACGTCCGAGGCCGGCCCGCGTTAGGTTAGGGCTAGGGTTAGCCCTAACCCTAGCCCTAACCCTAGCCCTAACACACAGAAAGACAGTGACCCTACCATAGCAGCGCGCCGAGGCTGAAGACGTCCGAGGCCGGCCCGAGCACCCGACCGGTCTCGTCGGTACAAGCGTACAGGAAGAGGCTGTGCTGGCTGGGGTAGGGCCCACCGCCCTGCAGCCGCGGCAGTAGGAAAGTACGTGAGTAGGTAGGAAGGCGCGCTATACGTGAGTGGTGTATAGCGCGCCTTCCTACCTACTTACGTACTTTCTAACTGCAGCCCCACCCGTAACTCTCTTACAGGCGCACCCGTTACTTATAGTTACTCGCCTGCAGCCGTTCAGGTGCCATGTAGTTTTCGGTCCCGCCATGGTCGTCCACCCATGCCTCATCGAGGCCGTCGCCGCGGAAGAAAGTCTCGGCGCCGCCGTAGTCGATCAGGCGCAGCACGCCTGCAACCGCATGGGTGAGAGGCTGCAACCGCATGGGCCATGGCCGCAGTCGCTGGGGCGCATGTACCTTCTCTGTGCTTACCGTCGCGCCGCAGCGGCGGCTCACTATGCACTTCCGTACTACTGTGTACTCCCGTGTGCTCCTAGTGTGCTCACCGTCGCGCTGCCTCAGCACGTTCTCCGGTTTGAGGTCCATGTGTGCCACGCCCATGTGATGGAAGTGCGCCACGGCGCTCGCCAGCTGCCGCGCCGCGCCGCGCGCCTCCGCCTCCGCCATCCTGCCCTCTGGCTGTGCCGCGAGGTGCCTTCCAAGCTCACACCTGGCATAGGGGCACACCTGACATAGGGCACACCTGACATAGGGCACACCTGACATTGGGGCACAGCACCGTAGGGTCGACCACGCCTAGGCAGATCCCGCCTCGATCCTACCACCTGCTACTACACCGCGGTAGACTGGTAGGTGAATGCAGGCAGTCCAGTTGATTGGCAGGTCTCAGCGCCGTTCACACTAATACGCTCCGTGCTGGGTCGCACCCGTCCACACGCTCGAGCACCAACACGGCGCGCGAGATCTCCGAGATGAGGTCGTGCATCTCGACCACGGCGGGGTGGCGCGGCGTGGCCGCGGCGAGCCTGGTTCGGGTTCGGGTTCGGGTTCGGGCCGGGTCGGGGTTAGGGCTAGGGTTAGCCACCCTGGGGTGGCGTGGTATGGCAGCGGCGAGCCTGCGGTGCACCGAGGCCTCATGCTCTGCCTCCTCGGGGTCGAACTCGGCGAGCGCCTCTGATCCGGCCTCGTGGCTGACGCGGCCGCCGTGGCTCACCACCTTAAGTGCCACCTCGCACCCGCCTGAAGACGCGCGTGCGAGGAAGACTGACCCGAAGCCGCCGCAGCCGAGCTTCTCAATGAGATCGTAGCCTGGCACGGTGGGCAGTCCCAGTCGTGACACCTCGATCAGCTCCTCATTGGCCGCCACGGGCAGTGTCGCCGCTACCTCGGCGGCAGCCGCGGCCTCGACCGCGGCTCGTGCCATCCCGCACGCGGCGGCTGCGGCGGCCATGGCGGCGGCGTTTGCTGCGGCCACGCTTGCAGCGTCGGCGGACGCGCGCCGTGCTGCGGCCACCTTGGTCGGCGTCTTGGTCGGCGTCGGCCGGGGAGAGTTCAGCTGCACCGCGGCCAGAGCGGGCCGCTTCGTCCGCATGGCCGCCATTTCTCGCGTGAGTTTGAAGGTCCGGGTGGGCTGCAACCAGCCAACGCACACGGCTACAGCCTCCGAATACCCGTGCGTGTTTAGGTGCTCACCGAGATGCAGCCAGCTCAGCACCTCACAGGCCATCGCAGCCGCGCACGGTCTCGAGCTTACCCGAGAGGTGCGAGCGGTACCTGGGATAGGGTTAGGACTAGGGCTAGGGCTCGAGCTAGGGCCAGTGTCAAGGTTGGGACTAGGGCTAGGGCTAGGGTAAGCGTTGGGGTGTTAGGCATAGGGTTGGGGTTAGGGTGCGAGCGGTACATGGCATCGATGGTGGCCACGGCCTTGAGCCCCTCGAGCGCACCGGCGCCCACGTAGTAGCCGGTCTCGCCACGGCAGGCGCGCACCCACGCCTCCATGCTACCTGGGCCCGGGTTAGGGTTGGGGTTAGCGTTAGGGCTGAGGTTGGGGCTAGCGTTAGGGTTAGGGTTAGGGTTAGGGTTAGGGTTAGGGTTAGGGTTAGGGTTAGGGTTAGGGTTAGGGTTAGGGGTAGGGTCAGGGTCAGGGTTAGGGTCAGGGTCAGGGTTAGGGTTGGGGTTAGGGGTAGGGGTAGGGGTAGGGGTAGGGGTAGGGGTAGGGGTAGGGGTAGGGGTAGGGGTAGGGTTAGGGCCCCTCCATGCTACCCGGGCCCGTGCCGCCCATGTCCAGGTGCTCGAACTCCACCGGAGGGCCCACCTGGTTAGGGTTAGGCTTAGGGTTAGGCTTAGGCTTAGGCTTAGGCTTAGGCTTAGGCTTAGGCTTAGGCTTAGGCTTGGGGTTGGGGTTGGGGTTAGGGAAAGGGAAAGGGTTAGGGTTAGCAGGGCCCACCTCGTGGCGGCCGTCATCGAGCCAGAGCTCGAGGTGCGGCGGAGATCGCGCCGCCTTGCCCGCCGCGGCGTCCTCGGCCGAGAGCTTGACGTTATCGCTGCCCGCGAGCCCCGAGTAGCTCATCATACCTGTATAGTCATAGGCATAGGCATAGCAAGTAGCTCGGTACATGACATGCACATGCACATGCACATGCACACGCACATGCACATGCACATGCACATGCACATGCACATGCACATGCCATGTATGTGCATGTGCATGAGGCCATTTCATGCCTGGTAAGGGTTAGGGCTTAGGTGACTGGGCTCGGGGTAATAGGGGCACCTACCCCTAACCGAGTCGCGCATCATACCTTGGGTGCCGAAGACCCACGTACCCACGACCTTGAAGCCATGGTCGGGCACCGCACCGACCCCCGAGGCGGAGATGGTGGCGCCTGGTCAGGATAAGGGTTAGGGTTAGGGTTGGGGTTGGGGTTAGGGTTAGGGTTAGGGTTGGGGTGAGGGTTAGGGTTAGGGTTGGGGTGAGGGTTAGGGTTAGGGCTAGGGCTAGGGATGGGGCTAGGGTTTGGGGCTAGGGCTGCGGCCAGGGCTAGGGCAAGGACTAGAGGGCTGGGGCGCCGTTAGTGCACACGATCGTCATGGCGTCATGCATGTCGGCGCCCGTCTTCTCTGAGGGCTGGGTCACGGCGAAGACGCCGCTGGGCGTGAGACCCGTAACCTTGGTTCGGGGTCGGGGTCGGGCTCGGGTTCGGGTCCGGGAGAAGGTTAGGGTTAGGGTTAGGGTTAGGATTAGGGTTAGACGGCGCTGAGCGTGAGGCCGGTCACCTTGAAGACCCACGCGAAGGTGTGCGAGAGCTGACCTGGTTAGGGTTAGGGTCAGGGTTAGGGTGCGGGTGAGGGTGCGGGTGAGGGTGCGGGTTAGGGTTCGGGTTAGAACGTGTGCGAGAGCTGACCCCATCCGAAGCCGTTACCGGCCATGGTACCGGTCGGCTTGGCCCACCTGGTGAGGAGTTAGGGTTAGGGTTAGGGTCCGGGTTAGGGCTAGGGTCCGGGTTAGGCTTAGGCTTAGGCTTAGGCTTAGGCTTAGGCTTAGGCTTAGGCTTAGGCTTAGGCTTAGGCTTAGGCTTAGGCTTAGGCTTAGGCTTAGGCTTAGGCTTAGGCTTAGGCTTAGGCTTCGGCTT
>Ga0209302_10002100_pt1 | contig 11668 bp, 12 predicted proteins | sample ArcOceMetagenome_2_FD_187445 | JGI IMG/M metagenome (GOLD analysis project Ga0209302, IMG submission 187445) | Marine eukaryotic phytoplankton communities from Arctic Ocean - Arctic Ocean ARC135M Metagenome (SPAdes) (version 2) | ecosystem: Environmental > Aquatic > Marine > Oceanic | place... | reverse complement strand
AAACTTTCCAACCTCTACCTTCGCAATATTTAGAATACATTCTAAATAAATCTCCTGCAAAAATACTTGCTTCATCTCCACCAGTTCCTGCACGTAATTCTACTACTGCGTTTTTAGAATCTTCTGGATCTGTTGGAATTAATAAAAACCTAATCTCATCTTCTAAAAAAGGAATTCTAGTATTGGCTTCATCAATTTCCATCTTTGCCATCTCGTTCATCTCTGCATCAGAACCATCAGCAAGAATTTCTTTTGCCTCTTCGATGTTATTTGTTAAAGTTTGATATTCATCTCCCTTTACAACAACACTTCCTAAATCTTTATATTCTTTCATCAATTGCGCATAACGCTTCTGATCCATGATAATTTCTGGTTGAATAATCAAATCAGAAACCTCATCATAACGTTGTTTAACAATTCTTAATTTATCTAACATTTGTTGCTCTTTTCTTGGAATGCGAATTTACAATTTTTATAGGAAAGTTAAATAGTTCGTTTTGAGTATCTTTTATATCCTTTGATACGGCTTTCAAAACTAAATTTTCTAATACTCAAAAACTCCAAATTCACTCGTAATCGTTAATTTTTTAGTTTCTGCAGTTTCTACCCTACCAACAATCTTGGCGTCTACATTAAATGATTTAGAAATTGCAATAATTTCTTTTGCTACTTCAGGAGAAACATATATTTCCATTCGATGGCCGCAATTAAACACTTGATACATTTCTTTCCAATCTGTATTCGATTGTTCTTGTATTAATTTAAATAATGGCGGTACTTCAAACATATTGTCTTTTACAATGTGTAAATTATCAACAAAATGTAAGATTTTGGTTTGTGCACCCCCAGAACAATGAATCATTCCGTGAATGGTATCTGAATTAAATTTTGATAAAATTTCTTTGATAATTGGCGCATATGTTCTTGTTGGCGACAAAACTAACTTACCTGCATTAATAGGAGCGTTTGCTACCTCATCTGTTAATTTTGTATTCCCAGAATACACCAAATCTTCAGGTACTGCAGCATCAAAACTTTCTGGGTATTTTTCTGCTAAATATTTATGAAAAACGTCATGTCTTGCGGAGGTTAATCCATTAGAGCCCATTCCACCATTATATTCGGTTTCATAACTTGCTTGTCCGAAAGATTCTAAACCCACAATCACATCGCCTGCTTTTATATTTGCATTGTCAATAACATCTGAACGTTTTAATCTTGCAGTTACCGTAGAATCTACAATAATTGTTCTTACCAAATCTCCTACATCTGCAGTTTCACCGCCTGTAGAATGTATTGTAACCCCAAAACCTTTTAAATCTTCGATTAATTCTTCAGTTCCGTTTATAATTGCTGATAAAACTTCACCAGGAATTTTACTTTTATTACGACCTATTGTAGAAGACAGCATAATATTATCTGTTGCACCAACACACAAAAGGTCATCAATATTCATAATTAACGCATCTTGTGCAATGCCTTTCCAAACAGAAATATCTCCTGTTTCTTTCCAATACATATACGCTAAAGAAGATTTTGTACCAGCACCATCTGCATGCATGATCAAGCAATAATCTGCATCATTTGTTAAATAATCGGGTACAATTTTACAGAATGCCTTTGGAAACAAACCTTTATCGATATTCTTAATTGCGTTGTGTACATCTTCTTTTGATGCAGAAACACCCCTTTGTGCGTACCTTTTAGAAACTTCTTGACTCATATTGTTGTGTTGTGTGCTGCAAATTTAGTCTTTTACATAAAAAATCCTACCGAAAAGTAGGATGTTTTTATGATTACTTTGTAAACAATAATTCTCTATATTTTGTTAGCGGCCACAAATTATCATCCACCATGGTCTCTAAGGTATCGCAATGATATCTAATTTGCTCAAAAAATGGTTTTACTTTGCTACAATATTCTTCCGCAGATTTTAAACCACTATGCTTGTTCGCTTTTGCACGTTGTGCATCCATTTTAAGTACCAATGAATTAATTTCTGTAATATGATTAGAAATTATCATAATTAATTCTATTTGCTCTTTGGCAATGTTTTTGTATTCTCCACCAAAAATTTCCTTTAAATTCTTGGTGTTTTCTAATAATGTATTCTGATAAATAATTGCGGTAGGAACTACATGATTTCTAGAAATATCTCCTAAAACTCTGCTTTCTATCTGCAAACGCTTTGTATACTCCTCTAATTTAATTTCGTAACGAGCTTCGATTTCTATTTTATTCATTACACCCATTTCTTTGTATAGGTCTATCGTTTTTTTCGAAACTAAAGCCTTTAGAGCTTCTGGCGCAGTTTTATTATTACTTAAACCTCTTTTCTTAGCTTCTTTTTCCCAAGCTTCAGTATAACCATCTCCATCAAATCTAATTTTCTTAGATGCTTTAATGTACTCTCTTAATACATTAAAAACAGCTTCATCTTTTTTAAGGTTATTGGAATCTATCAAGGTATCTACATCTACTTTAAATTCTTTTAATTGTTTTGCAACAATGGTATTTAATACCGTCATTGGTCCTGCACAATTTGCAGAAGAACCAACTGCTCTAAATTCAAATTTATTACCTGTAAATGCAAATGGAGAGGTTCTATTAATGTCTGTGTTATCTAATAATATTTCAGGAATTTTACCAATAATATTTAATTTTAAATCTGTTTTTTCTTTTGGTGATAACTTTCCTTTGGTTACATTTTCTAATTCATCTAAAACCTCAGAAAGTTGGCTACCTATAAAAACTGAAATAATTGCCGGTGGCGCTTCATTTGCACCCAATCTATAATCATTACTTGCAGAAACAATAGAAGCTCTAAGTAATTCTTCATTTTCATAAACTGCCTTTATGGTATTTACAAAAAATGTTAAGAATTGCAAGTTCTTCATTGGAGTTTTACCAGGGCTTAATAAGTTAGTACCAGTATCTAAAGACAAAGACCAATTGTTATGTTTCGCAGAACCATTAATACTCGTAAATGGCTTTTCATGAAATAACACTTTAAAACTATGCCTTTTAGCTACTTTATGCATCACATCCATTAATAAAGAATTATGATCTACAGCTAAGTTTACCTCTTCAAAAATAGGCGCAACTTCAAATTGATTTGGCGCAACTTCATTATGTCTTGTTTTTACAGGAATTCCTAAAAGCATACATTCTTCTTCTAACTCTTGCATAAAACTCATTGCTCTTGCAGGAATTATTCCAAAATAATGATCGTCTAATTGTTGTCCTTTTGCTGAAGAATGCCCTAATAAAGTTCTACCTGTTAACTGAATATCTGGCCTAGAAATTGCCAAAGCATCATCTATTAAAAAGAATTCTTGCTCCCAACCTAAAGTAGCATTTACTTTACTTATGTTTTTATCAAAATACTTACATACTGCCGTGGCATGGGTATCTATTGCTTGAAGCGCCTTTAACAATGGTGTTTTGTTATCTAAAGCTTCCCCTGTATACGCAACAAAAATTGTTGGAATACAAAGTGTTCTCTCATAAATAAATGCAGGTGACGTTGGGTCCCAAGCCGTAAAACCTCTTGCCTCAAATGTATTCCTAATACCTCCACTAGGAAAGCTAGATGCATCTGGTTCTTGCTGCACAAGTTGCTCACCATCAAATTTTTCCATAGCTAAACTACCATTAATAGACTCAAAAAAAGCATCATGCTTTTCTGCTGTTGCCCCTGTTAATGGCTGAAACCAATGTGTATAATGCGTAGCACCTTTAGACAAGGCCCAATCCTTCATGCTTACTGCTACCTGATCTGCAATTTTACGATCTATTCTTGTGCCGTGCTCAATTGCATTCATTACACTTTCAAAAGCCGTACGTGTTAAATACTGCTGCATGGCGCGCTTATTAAATACATTTTGTCCGAAAAGTGTTGATCTTTTTTCGGTCTGATTCACCGCAACCGGTTTTCTTTTTAATGCTTCCTGTAAAGCATTGAATCTAATAATTGACATATTGTTAGTTTTATATGTGTTTTTTTTACTTATAAATAAATCACCCCCACTAAAATTAGGGATAAAATTATTTTATGGTAAAATTAAACATTTTACCCCTATATTTTTTGATATGTAGGTATTTTATTTCATTTTTGCATTATTAATATCACAGAAACAATTATTATGGCAAAAATCAAGTTAGAATACATTTGGTTAGATGGATACAAACCAACTCAAAACTTAAGAAGTAAAACAAAAGTTGAAGAGCATGAAAACTTCCAAGGAACTGTTGAAGAATTGGGACTTTGGTCTTTTGATGGTTCTTCTACAAAACAAGCTTCTGGAGGAGCATCTGACTGTATTTTAAAGCCAGTTGCTGTTTATCCAGACCCTAAAAGAATAAATGGGTATTTAGTAATGACTGAAGTTATGAATGCTGACGGAACTCCGCACATTTCTAATGCAAGAGCTACTATTGAAGATGATGATAATGATTTCTGGTTCGGATTAGAACAAGAATACTTTATTATGGATACAGACACAGATTTACCTTTAGGATTCCCAAGAGGCGGTTACCCGGCTCCACAAGGAATGTACTACTGTTCAGTTGGTGGAAAAAATACACATGGCCGAGCTTTCGTTGAAGAGCACGCTGATTTATGTATTGATGCTGGTTTAAATTTCGAAGGAATTAACCAAGAAGTTGCATCTGGACAATGGGAATACCAATTATTTGCAAAAGGCGCAAAGAAAGCTGGAGATGAAATTTGGATTTCTAGATATTTATTAGATCGTTTAACTGAGGGGAAAGGAATGTACATTGAGTACCACCCAAAACCATTAGGAAATACAGATTGGAATGGATCTGGAATGCACGCAAACTTCTCTAACACCATCTTAAGAACTTGCGGTTCTAAAGATAAATATATTGAGATATGTGAAGCTTTCCGTCCGCTTGTAAAAGAACATATTGAAGTGTATGGTGAGCACAATGATTTGCGTTTAACTGGAGATCACGAAACTGCATCTATTCATGATTTCTCTTGGGGGGTTTCAGATAGAGGAGCCTCTATTCGTATACCAATTATCGCCGTAGAAAAAGGATACAAAGGCTGGTTAGAAGACCGTCGTCCATCTTCAAACGGAGATCCATATAAAATTGCATCAAGAATTATTAAAACTGTAAAGCCAGTTAAGTAATTTACACATATTTACTAAAAAAAATGCTAACAATTAATTGTTAGCATTTTTTTTATGCGGTAGTTTTAAAAACTATATAAATAAAGATTGCATACGCTAAAAATAAAAAACCTCCTTTAAACCTACTTAAAAGAAACTTCTTTTTTATAAAAACTAAAGGAATCAATATTGCAGAAAAACCAAGCATCCAAAAAATATCTCTAGACAAGATTTGAGGCTCGTTTAAAGGAATCTGTATTTCTTTTATGATTGCTGTAACACCTATAACAGAACCAATATTAAAAATATTAGACCCAATTAAATTTCCCAAAGAAATACCTTTTTCACCTTTTATTGCCGCTATTACAGAAGCTGCTAATTCTGGCACACTTGTACCAATAGCAATCATTGTAATTGAGATAACCCCTTCACTAACGCCCATGCTTTCTGCAATGTCTTTTGCACCATCTACTAAAAAATCAGCACCAAAATACAAGGCAACGCCCCCTATTAATAACCAAAAAAATATTTTACCATATCCAATTTCGGCTAAAGCCTCATCAACATCATCTGTAACAAGCTTTTCTTTTCTTGCATTTCTTATCAAAATAAATAGAAAAATAGCCAATCCTATTAAAAGTAAAATACCTTCTATTTGGGTTAAAACAGCATCATTTATTAAAAAGTAGTACAACACAACAGAGAAAAACATCATTACAGGCCAATTAAACTTGTAAAAATCTTTCTGCACCGCAATAGGACCGATAATTGCAGTAATACCTAATACAAGGCCAATATTAGCAATATTAGAACCAATAACATTATTTATTGCAATTGCAGGAGAACCGTCTAGTGCAGCTTTTAAACTAACTAATAATTCTGGTACAGAAGTAGCAAAAGAAACCACGGTCATACCAATAACCATTTTAGAAATTTTTAATTTAAAAGACAAGCTAATAGCTGCTTTTACTAAAAAATCACCCCCAATAACTAATAATATGAATCCAATAATCACAAAAAAAATACTCATACATCTTATTTTTCACGAAGATACATTTTTATCACTTTAAGAAGAAAATAAAAAACAAAAAGCAAATGCTATTATTTTTATTTAAAAAAACTATTTGGCATTAACTATTCTTTTAATTAAGAGTTATTTATTTTTAGTAAATTTGAGATAGAATTAAATATTGATGAAAAAACAAGCTTTTAAAATTATTGCAAAAGTGAACAAAGTTCTTTTACCTTCTTTTACAAAAAAAAGGTTAGATATCTCAAAAGCCTCGAAAAGCCAATTAGCCATTATTGGTTGGAGAGCTTTCATTACTAAAAACTCATTAAACTAAAAAAATATGGAAACTTCACACATAACAATATTTTCAGGTTCTTCTATTATTATAAAAGGACTTCAAAACAGATTAGAAGACAATCATATAAACTGCATTATTAAAGATAGAGTTGAATCTGCAAGACTTGGAGGCTTTGGCGAACACAGAAGTGCCATCGAACTTCTTATCCTAAAAACTGATGTAGAAAAAGCACAACCTATTGTAGATATTTATAAAAAAGAAATTAATTCATAAAAAGATAGAATAGCCTTTCTATATTGAAAAAACTCTATTATATTTGCACCCACAAAAATGGCCCTGTGGCGCAACTGGATAGCGCATCTGACTACGAATCAGAAGGTTACAGGTTCGAATCTTGTCAGGGTCACAAAAGCTCATCTTTTATAAAGATGAGCTTTTTTTATTTTTAAAATAAATAGCAAAAATCAGCTCTTTCTGCAACCATAAAAGAATGCATAAGACGTTTGTTTGTCTTATTAAAATGAGTTAAAATTTTATACAGTCTCACTATTTATTTTTAGAAAAATACTCCTAACATTTAAAGGTTGTATTTTCTTAATTAAACTCGCCATGCAACCACTCCGTGCGGTTTCTAACCCAATATTTTAAATGCGATACCTCTTCTGCATGTGTATTAAAATAGACAAGATTAGGCCATACATATGTACCTAAGGTTGGCCATTTTTCATAGTTTTTGCCCTGAGCGCGTTCTAATTGCTTTGCGTATTCATCAATTTTATCAAGAATAATATTGGTATTATTATAAAAATACATAAAACGTTCTTTTACTTCGCTCTCAAAAGCTGGGTCTTCGAATAATCTTTTATACCAAGGATTTTCTTTTATCCAAAAACCGTTTGTGTATTGAGAATCTGCATAATTTACATTTCCATAAGAAAGATCAAAATCCCATAAAGGTCCCATTTTAATTTTACTACCCGGTATATAATTAAAATAAATACTAGAGTAATATTTTGCATCTACACTCTTCGCAATTTCCTGCACCAAATACCAGTCTATAAAGCTTGGTAAATCTATATATGCTTGGTACCCTATTTGTGCATCTTTAAAGTTTGCACCAAAAAGTGCAGCTTCAAAATTATTAATATACTCTTTAATTAAATTGAACTCCGCAGTATTGTAATCTAACGAAGGCTCTTTTATGTTAAATACATTTTCACTGTGTATTTGAGTAAAGATAGTCGGCTGAAAAAATACATCATCCGCATCCAAACGATAATCTTGATCTATTTCTACTAAATAGCCATTATCTGGTAAATTAAGACGATTGCTTTTTACTTCTACTTTTTGAGCAATTAGATAGGTACCATTGTATTCATAATTTAAAAATACCTCTGCATATTCTCCTTTTCCAGTATATTCTAAACGACTCATTGCACCTATGTCTAAAGATATTTTATTTCGAATAAGTGATTTATCTGAATACTCTGCTAAAAAAAGCCATTTTTTATCTGCTAGCATGTTTAACATAGGTGTTTTGCTATCCACTTTTAGCTGGTTAGGCTTTTTAGGATGATCCCAAGTAGAATTTCCTCTTCCTCTAATTTTCATTTCTTGCATAGTAATACTTTCGAAGCCAAGCACTCCTTTAACCGTTACAAAACCTTCTATATAGTCATCCTTTGAATTTATAGGCGTATTATTTGTATCAATTAAAATTCTTGGTAATCCCGTAAAATATGAGATTTCTACATAAAAACTCTTAGTTGCTGAATTTTCGATATTAGAAGCAACATAGACAACAGGTTTATTAAAATTATTACTACTTTCCCCTGTTATTTGTGCATTGCTATTTACTAGAACAGAACTTTATACTTCATACAACCAGTTGGCAACAAGCTCAAATCAGAACCCTAAAAAATGAAAGAACAAGGAATTAAAATTTTATATGGAATTTTTTTAGCAGTTGGAATTATAGTTTCAATCTTTCATATTTTTAATAACAAAAATGGTTCTGGATTAGGAAATATACTTGACACTTTTACGATTACATCAATTATTCTGTTTCTTTCAACAATTGTATTTATTTTAATATCATTCAAAAAAAACATACGAAAAATAAGTGTTTGGTTTCTTCTAATTTTAAGTTGTCCTCTTACAATTATCTCTATGACTCACCTGACAAAAGAGTATTCTCTGAAAATTACAGAAACGACAACGCCAAAAGAATTTGTTTATAATCTGAAAGTTGACTCAAAAACTTATGAACTTGATAAAATCAAAATTCAAAAATTAGTTGACAGTTTAATCAAAGTCAAAACAATTGAAAGACCAGCAGAATTAGCTTTGAGATATTTTAATGGAAAAACCTATAACGACACAATTGAAAGAGATTGGGCAATTGATTTGCGAACAAAAACTGAATATAAAGCATCTATTATTGACACACTATTTTATTCTAAAAACGGAAATGAAATTGTTGCAGGATTATTAATAAATAAAACGTTTAACGAATATAAAGACTATCCGAATAGCGGAATTGAATATTTTGGAAAAGGTTTTGAGTTTGAGAAAAACGGCTTTAAACCAATAAAGATGTTGAAATATTCTTTAACAGGTTATGACAATTATAAATCGTGTTCGGAAAGATTAAGATATTATTATTTTAAAAAAAATTGGAACTTATGAAAACGAACAAAATATGAACGATACAAGATTTTTAAACCGAAAATAAAAGCCAATTTCCAACACCGTATATAATTTATTGCTGGATTCTTGCCAACTTACGAAAGTCCTCTCGGACTTTCTTGGTCGGTAATTATTTATTAAATTAGCTGCTATAAATACACAACAAACCATATACCAACGCGTTAAAAATAACGAATCTATAAATGAATAAGAAGTTAATAAGTTTGAATATCTGTTTTTTGAGTATTATTAGTGGATATAGTCAAGAAAAAAGGAACAAATTTTATAACGAAAGTCGTGTTGAAATTAGCAAAAATAAATTTTTAAATACTCATAATAACAACAAAAATTTAGCGATATATATTGAAAATGATTCAATAAAATTTAATCTTTTAATAAATAGAAAAAAAAGTGGAACCTTAAATGGGAAGTCATTTAATGCCTTTAAAAAGCACCTTGATGAATTGAATGGCACACAACTAGATTCTACTAAAAATAAAGTAATCATTTATCTCTCAGCAACACCCAATATAAATCCAAATATAAATTTAAAGGCTACTTGGACTATTTTTGACCATGATTATTTAAAAAAACTAAATAGAATTGATGACTTAGAAATATTATGGATCCACTCTCCAATGAGGAAAAATTTAGAATATTTTCATAGTAATCGAATTAATTGGGTTGCTGACAAAGGGGAAGTTTTAAAAAATTTATTTTTTGAGTATGAGACAAGTTATGGGAATTTTATTATTATAAAACCAAATGGTCAATACTTTTATTATTTAGGGGAGTTTGGAAAACAACACGTACTAAGATACACGAGAAAATTTTTGAAATAGTAAGCACTTGCTGTCAGCGTGTAAAATTCATTGCTAATTCAAGCCTACTTAAAAAACGAATTAACCTAAATATTGTCGCATAGCAATGCGGTGCTCTGGCAGACTTTTATCGTAATTCTCTATTAATAACTCTAAAATAAGAGCAGCCTTTACGCCCACCTCTGCTTGGTTATTGTATTTAGAAACGTATAGATTATAGGTTTCATTTATTTTTTCAAAAATTAAAAAATGCGTTTCATTTAAGACTGTAAAACAAATTTCATTTCCTGAAAAACTATCAGATGCGTCTTTAAAGAAATTTGAAAACTCGAAATACTTAAATACGTTTTCCATACGTTATATTAATTCTGCAGATAACCCCAATTGTAATAATTTAGAGCATCTTGGTTCTAAATCTTTAAACTCGCCAGACTTTACGGTGCATTTCCCTTTATAATGCACTAAAGTTGCACATTGCTCTGCTTGCTCTAATGTATGCTCACAAACATCTATTAAAGAATTAATTACATGATCGAAGGTATTTACATCATCATTGTGTAAAACAATCTCATGCTGAAAAACTTCTTTTTCTAGAACAGCTACTTCTTCCTGAATTTTTTCTTTTGTACTCATGCTATAAAAATAAAAAATACTTTTTAATTATTATATTTTAAGGCAACCCAATTATTTCTTTGAATAAATTTCTCTAACTTTAAGCCATGTTTAATTACTTCAGCATCTATTACCGGAATGTCTTGTTCGTAAAAACCACTTAACAATAAGATACCGCCTTCTTGTAAACAGTTTGTATACACTTTCATGTCCATTAAAAGTATGTTTCTATTAATATTAGCGATGATAACATCATACTTTTTATCTACTAAAAGTGTTGCATCTCCTTCATAAACAGAAATATTTTCACAATTATTGCGTGTAACATTCTCTACAGAATTCTCATAACACCAATTATCAATATCTATTGCATCTAAAGGTTTTGCTCCTTTCATTTCAGCAAAAATTGCTAAAATTCCGGTTCCGCAACCCATATCTAATACTTTTTTATTTTCTAAATCTAACTGCAATAAATGCTGCACCATCATGTGTGTAGTTTCATGATGCCCGGTGCCAAAACTCATTTTTGGTTCTATTACAATATCATATTTTAAATTCGGATTTTCATGGAATGGTGCACGTATGCTTACCAAATCATCTACCTGAATTGACTCGAAGTTCTTCTCCCACTCTGCATTCCAATTTGTTTGAGGAACTTCGTTCTGATTGTATTCAATCGAGAATTCATCTGAATTTAACACAAAAACATCGGTCAAAATCTCCGTATTCCAATCTATTTTCTGAATATAAGCCGTTACACCATTTTCAGTTTCCACAAAACTTTCAAAACCCACATTTCCTAATTCTGCTATTAGAATTTCAGAAATTGGTTCTTTTGGTGAAAATGTAAAATTATATTCTATATAAATATTGTCCATAGTTATTAAATCAAAAAAAATGCATCAAGATTAAAAAAATCTTAATGCAAATTTATTAGTTTTCTTTGAAACTATACTACTTAGATAGCATTAATAATTCCTGTAAAATCATTTACACTTAAAGCTGCACCACCAATTAAGCCACCATCTACATCTGGCTTTGAGAAAATTTCTTCTGCATTCGCAGGTTTTACACTTCCTCCGTATAAGATAGATAC